>Ga0105243_10001920_pt1 | contig 17732 bp, 20 predicted proteins | sample KBSM34metaG_FD_81525 | JGI IMG/M metagenome (GOLD analysis project Ga0105243, IMG submission 81525) | Miscanthus rhizosphere microbial communities from Kellogg Biological Station, Michigan, USA - KBS M3-4 metaG | ecosystem: Host-associated > Plants > Roots > Rhizosphere > Soil | place... | reverse complement strand
TGTTTTCGGTAGACACTCTAAAAATACACCGCGGGATGGAGCAGTAGGTAGCTCGTCGGGCTCATAACCCGAAGGTCATCGGTTCGAGTCCGGTTCCCGCTACTAAGTAAGTGCTTTCGGTAGGCACTCTAAAAATACACCGCGGGATGGAGCAGTAGGTAGCTCGTCGGGCTCATAACCCGAAGGTCATCGGTTCGAGTCCGGTTCCCGCTACTAAGTAAGTGCTTTCGGTAAGCACTCTAAAAATACACCGCGGGATGGAGCAGTAGGTAGCTCGTCGGGCTCATAACCCGAAGGTCATCGGTTCGAGTCCGGTTCCCGCTACTAAATAGGAAAAGTGATTATTGCAATCACTTTTCCTTATTTTATTTTAGGGGGAATCCGTTATTTATCTTACGGCTATGTTTACCAGGATGGTCCAACAAACTCTCTCCCTCAAACTCTATTTTTTTTAAAATATCGATCCAATTACAGTTCTGTTTGTATAATTTTTCCCTCTCTGTAAAGAGTTTCGAGATATTTATGATACTGTATAAATCCCTGCTAAAAATTTCACCTTCGGTCTGTTCCCTGCATTCTACCTGGTCACGGGCGAGCATATCTTTGGCTGTTTTGATCCCTTCTCTTTGTTCCTGTTTATCTGAAAAATAGGAAATATATTATAAAGTCGGTTTTGAATTGTATTAGTTACTTGTTCTTTATTTTATTAAGCGTTTCCTCAATCATTTCCATACGCTTTTTGACTTTTTCGGCAGAGGCATCTAATGTATAACCCTCATCCAGAAGTTCTTTGATAAGAAGCATCTTTTTGATATTTTCGTAGTTGTACCTTCTGTTTTTGCCTTCCTCTTCGGTTAAACTTGTAATAATTCCCTTTTCTTCCCAATAGCGGATTTGCCTTGGAGGAATAGCTGTTATCTGCGATACTTCCCCAATTCCAACAACTAATTTATCTAAAAAATCAAAGTCAAAAGAAAGGTCTTTATTTGCTTCAGGCTTGCTCATTCTGTAAGTTATTTACAATTTATGTTGCAAATATAAAATATTCGTTCTTACTTTGCAATTGTAAATTATTTACAATTATTGATTATTTAAAACAATTGAAGTATGAAAGTAGCAATTTTAATTTTAAGTGTAATAATGATGACAACAAAAGTAAATGCACAGGGAGTGTCTTTAAAAGAAACACAGCTCTATTTAGATGAATTTAAGGAATACATGAACATTCCTGACAATTACCAATTTCAATCCGTATGCAATATAAAAGTTGATCATGTCCCGGCATATTTATTCCGATTTGAGAAATCGACAAACAAAAATTTACAAGGAGAACATTATTCTTTTGTCATTTCAAAAAAAGAAAAACAGGTTTTGGGATTTACCAATATGGATAAAAAGTATTCTAGTATAAAGATGCTTTCAAAATCAGAAACTGAAAAAATTGCAAAAGACTTTTTATTGAAATGGGATAAATCTTTTGCCAATTCTCTGGAAAATCTTTGGATAGAAAGACACGATGAAGAAATTTGGGTCAATGGAGTGAAAACGACGATAGCAGGAATGAAGTATAAATGTTATCGTGCTTCACAAAATGACTATGCGTGGGTAATTGTAGGCTTTGATGGCTCTGTAATTACATTTGAGCGCAATGTAAAATGGAATAATAGTGAACATAAGCGTATTACTGAAAAATGGCTACACGACAATTGGTTGGTTGATAATAATCTGAATATACCAACTGAAGAACAAACACTAAAAAAACTTGTAGAAGAAACATTTGTGAATGGAGCTTTGAATAAACTGAATGTAGAAGAAATGTCAAGAGGCTTTCATTTGGATTTTGCTATTCTGATCGCTAAAGAGAATAACCTTTTCCGTCTTCCACTTCGTGATTGGATGACAGTTGTGAAAGAATATAAAAACAATCCCCAAAAGGTAAAGTTAGGAATTAGAACTTTAGATTACACTATTGAAGTATTAGAAATCACCGGAAATACTGCAATTGTAAAAACACAGTTTTTCAGAGATACCAAACTCATTATTACAGATTATCTGTCATACATAAAATATTCAGAAGGTTGGAAAGCAGTGGCAAAAGTTTCTAATGAGCATATCATAAATCCATTACAACTTAATCTTTAAATCTATTAGTATGAGAACGACAATTATAATTACTCTAACATTTTTAAGTATGAATTACGTACAGTCACAAACAAAAGAAAAATCAGCACTTATCCTTATCGAAACACAAAATGAATGGATGCATGAGGAAGGCAAGCTGTACAATGCCCTTGTTACAGACAAAGATATGATGCATCATTCAATGGCTAACATTGAAAAGATATTGGATCATGCGAGAAAGAACAACATTAAAGTCATCCATGTTGGATTGCGTTTTGAAAAAGGTTATCCTGAATTAGCGAATGGTAAAAGCGGTTTACGGAAAGCCATACCAAATGCAGGGACTTTCCCGATAAATGAATTTGGCTCACAGTTTTATGAAACAGTACAACCGATTGAGAACGAATTTGTGGTTACTGGACGAGTGGGTGCAAGCGGATTTACAGGATCCAATTTAGACGTGTACCTGCGAAACAATAAGATTGAAAACCTGTATTTGGTAGGCTATGCTACCCATGTTTGCGTGGAAAGCACCTTGCGTGAAGCACATGAAAAAGGTTACAATACCTTTCTGATTTCGGACGGAACTTCTGCATTCAATCGTACACAGCAGGATTATGTGATTAATGAAGTCGTTCATCATTTCGGCGAACACTTGACAACTAAAGAATTTATGAATGAGTAAAGATTTAAAAATGACATGCGGCTGTGGTTATCAGAACCACACTGCTGGAAAATGCATACTCCTACATATCTTAAAAAATCAACAACGATGAAATGGAAGGTTCTCTTTCCATTTTTTATATTCATTTTTCATACAGTGTCCACAAGGGCGGAAGTTATTTTGCAGTGCTTCCTGTTCCGTCGCAAAGAAGACTCTGTTTTCTCTTTTCATTCTTTTCCCAGACCTACACTGGAGTAGTCCATAGATTTTCAGGTTTTTATTTCCGGCAAAACGAATTTCCAGCGATCGGATTTTGCTTCTTAGTATAGGAGGTGATATTAGAGTATGTTGTATCATTTTTTGGCTAGAGGTTAGAGATTAGGAGAGAAGTAGTACAGGAAGCTGGAAGTCATGACTTCAGGCTTCCTATATTACGATGTTCCAGCTTTCAGATTAATTTAGCTTGCTGCATCATGGAAAATGATACCCAGGGCATATCGGTTTCCCTCCTTTACTTCGCTTACTCCATGTTTCATATTAATTCTGTAATAGCCTTTTGTTCCTTTTTGGGGCTTGAAGTTGGTCGTGAAAATAAGCAGATCGCCTTTCCTGGGCTTTAAAACAATTGCTTTTGATTGTGCTCTGGGGACCTGCTGGGTTAGTACAAATTCCCCTCCGGTAAAATCTTTTTCAGGTTCGCTGAGCTGGGCAACAACCTGAATAGGAAAATACAGATCTCCATACAGATCCTGGTGTAACGTGTTGAAACCTCCTTTTTCATATTTTAAAATTAAAACAGTTGCTTTCTGCTGGCCATGAATGTGGCATTGTTTCAGAAATTCAGCATGTTCTGATGGAAATGACGTATCCATATGTAAAGCTTTAAACCAGGAATTGGCAATAGAAGCCAGATGGGTATACAGACCGGTGCGAATAATTTGAATCAATTCGGGCAGAGGATAATTAAAATATTTATACTCTCCTAAGCCAAAGCGGTGCCGGGCCATAACAACGGTTTTACGATATGATTCTGAATGGTGGTAATTTGATTTCAACATCTCACAATCTTCATCCGATAAAAGATCAGGAATAATAGCATATCCGTTTTGGTGCATGGCTTCGGTAATGGCGTGCCAGTCTGTATTGTTGATTTTTTGAATAATATCTGTCATGATTTTGTTTATATACAGCAAAGATCCAATGTTATTCATAGATATAAAATCCAGAACTTGCGGAAAATAGGTTGGATTACAACGAACGAACTTTATGCTGGCCTAGCTATATAGCTTTAATCTGGAGGATAAGATCCGTCTTATTTAAAGATACTTTTGCATCGTTAATACAAATAAATATAACGATGAATTACACAATTAAAAAAGCGAGTCTTGAGGATCTAAATGAAACAGCAGAACTGTTTAATCTTTACCGTATTTTTTACAGACAGGAATCAGATTTGGAAAAAGGAAAAGCCTTTTTAAAAGAAAGGTTTTTAAACAGTGAATCAGACCTGTTTCTTGCTATGGCTGATGGAAAAGCCGTAGGATTTGTTCAGCTTTATAAGCTTTTTCATTATACCAAATTACAGAAACAGTGGCTGCTGAGTGATCTGTTTGTACATCCTGATTATAGAGGGAAAGGTCTTTCTGTAGCGTTAATCGACCGCAGCAAACAATGGTGTGAAGAGACCGGTGCATGTGGGCTGATGCTTGAAACAGAGAAAACCAATGATATCGGAAATACCCTTTACCCACGTTGCGGATTTGAATATGACGGACTTCATAACTACTATCACTGGTGGAAATAGGTGAGGAATTTAGAGTTGAGAGTTAAGAGTGATGGTTGGAGGAGTTTTATTGTAAGGTATTGATTTTTTTATAGTTTTGTTACGGGTGGTATTTAGGATTTTGCCTTAAATGTCAATCAGGGATATTTTTATTTTCATATCTATTTCTATAAAAAAGTAGTATTACTTCTACATTTATTATTATTTAATTCTACATTGATCCTTTCACTTGTAAGAGACATAAGGCTATTTTTGTAAGAGCTCTGAATAATCAGAATTAGGACAGCTGATTACAGAGTTTGTGAAAGAAAATTAATCTCCGCCTCATTTTCTACTTTTTCCCCACGGTTTTATGATTAGTACCACAAAACTGCTTGGCGGAGATTTTTTTACTTCAAATAAAAAAGAGAACCACATTTGTGATTCTCTTTTGTTTTTTATTTACCTCTATATTATGGAGCTAATTGAGCATAAGGACTTAGCTTATTATCATCAGACATGGTCTGATCTAAAAATTCTCTTTTCTGATTTGCTTTCATTCTTCCGGCAGCATCATTAGCATTAAAATAGGCTTCACTTAGTTTTGTAGCAATTTCTGCAGGTTTAAAATCAAATTTTGTATCCCCTTCCACTCCTAAATATCCATTCTTTTTGGTGAGGTTTGTAATATAGTTATTGTAATTGATTAATGTATTTCTCAGGTATTGAGTGTGATACTCCATACATTTTTTAGCTTTTTTTGAAGAATTATTAAGAATACAGTTTTTCATGTTGTTTCTGTATAAAAACCATTCAGATTCCAAAATTTTATATTCTTTACCCACGGCAATTTTTCCGTTTGTGACAATATTATTATCGCTTTCTTTGGTAGCAATGTTCTGAAGATGCTGAACGACCAACGGAACAGTAGCTTCAATTTTTGATTTTGTTTCCTTTAATATGCTGAGATCGGCAGCCGGAGAGTTCTTCTTTTGTGCTGTTGTAACGTTAAAAATAAGCAGTAATAGTACAATCAATAAATTATATCTTTTCATGAGAAATTTTTAAAGCACTAAAATAAATATAATTTCCCGGTTTAGACAAATCCATTTTAATTTTATTTAATAAATTTTAACAAGTTTTAAGAATTTAAAGGTGAAATCCCTTCTTTTCTGATGATTATATAGCCGATAATTTATGGCTATTAAAAATTCAATATATTTAATGTAAATTTATTTAGCTGATTATCAGATTGTTAATGTGTTTACTCGTCTTATCACTAAAAAAATAGTTGTTAGATTCAATTTTATCTCTACATTTGTATAACTAATTTCTTAGTGATATAGAATGCATGGATGCTATATCACCTTAATGATAAATGAAAAGGATATGAAAATTCAAACTTTAACAAAAGCAGAAGAACAGGTAATGCAGTATTTATGGAAAATAGAAAAAGGATTCCTTAAAGATATTCTTGATCTTTTTCCTGAGCCAAAACCACATACCAATACAGTTTCTACGATCTTGAAAGTATTGAAGGAAAAAGAATTTGTAGACTATGATGTGCATGGAAGGCAGCATGAATATTATCCGTTGGTTTCTAAAGAGCAATATTCAGGGAAAACAATGAAGAGCCTTGTCAAGAATTATTTTAAAGGTTCTTACAAAAGTGCCGTTTCGTTTCTGGTAGAAAAAAATGAAATGACCGTTCAGGACCTTGAAATGTTATTAGATGAATTGAAAAAGAAAAACTAAGAATCATGGAAACACTACTTCTGTACTTTGGAAAAGTAATTTTATGTTCTGGTGTAATGTTTTTGTATTATCAGTTGTCTTTAAAAGACAAGACATTTCATCATTATAACAGATTTTACCTGTTGTCGGCAATACTCATCTCATTATTGCTGCCTTTGATCAGGATAGACGATTTTACAATAGAAGTAAATAATGATATGTATATGCTTCTTGATAAGATTCAGAATTTTAACACAGCAAAAAACATAGACCATGGTCACATTTATTTTAACATTATTTTTTCAGCTCTGGGACTGGTTTCTCTCTATTTTGTAGGGAAGCTGAGCTATGGGATTTTTAAGATCCAGCAGTTTAAAAAACAGTTTCAGAAAGAGAGTTTTGACGGTATTAATTTTTACCGTACAGACCTGACAGAAGCCCCGTTTTCATATTTTAAAAACCTTTTCTGGAAGAATACAATCACCTTGAATTCTGATGTTGGAGAACAAATTTTAAAACATGAAATGGTACATATTGAGCAGAAACATTCATTTGATAAGATCTTTATTGAAGTGATAACCTCTGTTTTATGGTTCAATCCATTTTTTCACCTTATCAAAAGAGAAATTAACCTAATCCATGAATATCTGGCTGATAAAAAAGCCGTAAAACATTCGGACACGAAAGCATTTGCGCAGATGCTTTTAGCAAGCCACTTTTCCGGAACACAGTTGCCTGCCACCAGTCCGTTTCTAAGTTCAAACCTTAAAAAAAGACTTAAAATGTTACAAAAACCTAACACCAAATTCGGGTATGCGCGAAGAATTTTTGCATTACCGGTTTTATTTTCAGTGGCTTTTGCCTATATGGTGAATGCTAAAAATAAAGAAATTGAAGAAACGAATGTTTCTATTAAAAATGCTGTTTTACAGATCCAAAAGGATACGGTAAGACCTGGAGAAACTGAACAGAAAAAAATCCAGGAAATAAAAGGGAATGATTCTGATGATGATAAAAAATTATCTCAAATTCAAAAAAAGATTGACGAAAAAGGAAAGGAGCTGGATAAACTGAAGCCTGGAAGTAAAGATTTTAATAAAAAAATTGAAGAAATAAACTTACTGGCTTCAGAAATAAGTAAGATTGCTGATCAAAAAGCTCTTAAAGATACAGAAGTATATTTCAAATCTCCTGAATGGAAAAATCAAATGGAGGCTCTTGAAAATATGGAAATTGAAATACCTGAACCCTTGGTAGAACCGACTCCTCCAGGTGAGCCTAAAAGCCCTACTGTGATTTATTCTAAAAATAATAAAACGGTATTCTATAAAGACTTGGGACCAAAAGAGAAAGCTGCAGTTCGTAAAGCAATAAAGGAGGCCAAAAAGGCAATGGAAGAGGCTAAAAATGCCATGAAGGAAAGTGAGAAGGCAAGAAAAGAAAGTGATAAAGCGAGATTGGAACACGAAAATGCAAGAAGAGGGATCGAAATAGCCAGAAAGGAAGGAGAGAAGGCAAGAATTGAAGCTGAAAAAGCAGCTTCAGAAAATGTAAAGAACTTCAGAAAAATAAGCTTCACTTCAGTAAGTAACACTCCTAGAGTAATGGTAATGCAGGCGGATTATATTAAAAAAGACGGCGACGGGAACATTGCTATGAATGGGATTAAAAGATTCAAAGTAAGCGGATGGGATAATGTGACATACTATATAGACGGAAGAGAAGTATCCAAAGAAGAAGCGGATGCCTTGAAACCTGAAAGTATTGCAAGTGTTACTGTTTTCAAAGAAAACAAAGCTAAAGGCACGAAGAACGAAATAAGAATTCAGACCAAGAAATAAAGTTTCATCAAGCTTTGTCAATGTTGGTATTGGCAAAGCTTTTTTACTGACTCATCATTATGAAAAATAAAATTCTATTCTTTATGTTACTGGGGATATTGACCAGTGCCCAAACCAATAGGTTTTTTTACGAATATAAATTTATCCCCGATTCCAATCATAAGGAAGAGGTGAAAAAAGAAATGATGTTGCTGGATATTGATAAAAAAGGATCAAACTATTACAGCCAGGATAAATTTGTAGCAGACTCTATAGGAAGAGCCGAACTTGAAAGACAGCTGAAGTCCGGAGGAGGTAATATAAGTGTCAACAGGAGGGAAAAACCGGGACAGGTTTCTTATAAGGTAACCAAAGAATATCCGGATTTTAAGACCTTCCTCTTCAAAAATATCTCTACGGACAGATATAAGGTCAAGGAAGATAAAAAACCGGAATGGAAAATACTGTCTGATAAACAGAAGATTGGAGAATATAATGCCCAGAAAGCGACCACAAGTTTTGGCGGAAGAGAATGGACCGCCTGGTTTAGTACAGATCTTCCTTTTCAGGATGGACCCTATAAATTCTACGGACTGCCAGGGCTGATTGTTAAGGTAGAAGATGCTACGGGATCTCACAGTATGACCCTGATCGGCAATAAAACGGTAAAATCTGTTGATGCTGAAAAAGATATGCAAGTTCCTGAGAACGTAAAGATATTAGGATTTGGAAAAGAAATTGAAGTAACGAAAGATCAGTTTAAAAAAGCATGGAAAGCCTATGTGAATGATCCTACTAAAAATATGAGGGAAATGATGATGAAAAATGGGGGAGATACTAATACTAAGTTTTCTTTTAAAGTGAAAACCTCTGATGGAAAAGAAATTTCTGATCCCAATCAGGTTTTCCGGGAAATGGAAAAAAGAACAAAGGAATCCCTTCAAAAAGATAACAATCCGATTGAACCGGATATGGTGAATTAAAAATTATATCATTTATTATTAGAACAGAATGTCATTGGCGTTCTGTTTTGTTTTTTTAGATAACAGGCAGCAGCCAAAATCCGATTATTATCACCATAAATATGGGGTATTTTTTAAGCACTTTTTATTATTAATGCAAATATTCTTATCTTCTAAGCAAAAATAAATTTTCAACTTACCATCTTATGACAGAAAAGGAAAAATGTGCAGCCGGACTTTTATATGATGCGAACTATGATAAGGAATTGATCCGCGAACGTATCGCATGTAAAGACTTGTGCCAGGAATATAATGAATTGAAAAACTCTGACGCGGAAAACAGAAGCAGGCTAATTAGAAGAATTATTGGAAGTACAAAGGAAAACATTTGTATAGAACCTGTTTTTTGGTGTGACTACGGATATAATATTGAAGTGGGAGAAGATTTTTATGCCAATCATAACCTTGTTATTTTAGATTGTGCTAAAGTAAGCTTTGGAGATCATGTTTTTATTGGCCCCAATTGCAGTTTCTATACTGCCGGCCATCCACTTGATGTAAAGCAGAGAAATGAAGGATTGGAATATGCGCATCCCATTACCGTAGGAAATAATGTATGGTTGGGAGGAAATGTGGTTGTTCTGCCCGGAGTCAGGATAGGGGATAATTCCGTAATAGGAGCAGGAAGTGTAGTGACTAAAGATATTCCTGAAAATGTGGTCGCTGTAGGAAATCCCTGCAAAGTAGTGAAAAATATTTCTGAAGAAAAAATAAGATGATATCTACAAAATAATTAATAATGAAAAAACTAACCACCTTATTGATTCTGCTGTTATGCATCACAGCCCATGCACAGAATCAGAGATTCATTTATGAGTATCGGTATGTTACTGATTCTACTGCCAAAGACCAACCGGAAACGGAGATGATGCTGCTGGATGTTGTTCCAAAAGGTTCAAAATTTTACAGTAAAGATACCTTTGAAACAGATTCTCTCATTGCTGCAACTATGGAAAAACAGTTTAAGGCCGGCAGTAAAGAATTAAATCTCTCAGGTATTCAATATAAAGGTAAAATACGGTATAGTGTTGAAAAGACGTATCCGGATTATTCCGTTATTTTTTTCAATAACCTGGTTGCTGACGAATATATGGTAAAGGATGGAAGAAAACAGCAATGGAACATCCTTTCAGATAAAACAGAAATAGGAGGATTTAGTGTTCAGAAAGCAGTCTGTGACTTTATCGGTAGAAAATGGACCGCCTGGTTTACCACAGACCTTCCCATTCAGGATGGACCCTATAAATTTCACGGACTTCCGGGGTTAATTGTAAAGCTTGAAGATGCTACCCATACCCATTCATTTGAGTTAAAAGGAAATAAAAAGCTTCCGCCAGGATATGAGTGGCAGAGTACTAAAGATAAACATAGGTTTAACCCTATCATTACACTGAACGAGGAGAAGTATAGAAAAGCTTATAAAGAGTATCGTGCCGATCCTATGAAAAGCGAAAGACAGATGCTGGCCCAAGGAGTGGTTATCATGGAAATGGATGCTTCGGGAAAAGCAACAAAGACCTCTGATTCAGAAAAAAGGGATAAAGAAATAAAACGAAGGAATGATATACAGAAGGAAAATAATATTCTTGAGATTGATCTGTTGAAATAAACCAGCTATTATAAAAATAAAATCCCGGAACATTGTTCCGGGATTTTTATATTTTAGATTAGGTCAATTTTATGCTAATTTCTGAGAATCTGCAATAAACTGAGCTAATCCGCTGTCTGTTAATGGGTGTTTTAACAAGCTCAAGATCGGAGGAAGTGGAGATGTGATTACATCAGCTCCAATTTTAGCACAGTCAATGATATGCATTGAGTGACGGATAGAAGCTGCAAGGATTTCAGTGTCAAACATATAATTATCAAAAATAAGTCTGATCTCCTGGATAAGGTTTAATCCATCTGTAGAGATGTCATCTAATCTTCCTAAGAACGGAGAAACATAAGTAGCTCCTGCTTTTGCTGCCAAAAGAGCCTGTCCTGCAGAAAAAATCAAAGTACAGTTAGTCTTGATTCCTTTGTCAGAAAAATATTTTAACGCTTTGATACCGTCTTTGATCATTGGGATCTTTACTACGATATTGGGGTGAATAGCAGCCAATTCGTTTCCTTCTTTGATCATTTCTTCATAAGTTGTAGAAAGTACTTCTGCCGAAATATCCCCGTCTACAAGTTCGCAGATCGTTTTGTAATGGTTTTTGATTGCTTCAGCTCCCTGGATTCCTTCTTTAGCCATTAATGAAGGATTGGTAGTTACACCATCCAAAATACCAAGATCTTTAGCTTCTTTGATTTGCTCTAAATTAGCTGTGTCAATAAAAAATTTCATTTCGTTAAATTAAATAGATTTACTTCTGCAAAGATAGGGGAATTAATTGAGTTCTTGAATATGAATTTTGAGTTACGAGGTCTGTGGTTCGGGATGCCAGATGCGAGAGTCTGGATATGAGTGCGGTTCGGACTGGGTTTTAGAGTGGGAGTGTTTGAGGGAAGCATGTTAGAGGTTACAGAAATTATAATATTGATAAAGTATTCTATCACCTACCAAATCCAACACTATACATTATACATTATACATTATACATTATACAAATAACATTGTACATTTTACAAAATCAGCCTACATTTGTTATTCCATGAAAAACAAACATTTTACAGCAACACTGGATATCATAGGGATTAATCCTTTTGTTTTTGTTCCGGATGAAATTTTGGAGCAGATTTTTGAAGATTCAGAAAAGAATAAGAGCCCGATTCCCGTGAAAGGAACGGTGAACGGTAAAGAATTTAAGCAGAACCTGATGAAATATGTAGGGGAATGGAGACTGTATGTAAATTTACTAATGCTGAAAAACTCTCCGAAAAGAATAGGCGAAACCATTGAAGTAACATTGGAATATGATGATTCCGACAGAAGTATTACGATACATCCCCGGTTGGAACAGGCGATCAGCGATAGTAAACTGGCTACAGCCAATTTTGAAAAACTGATTCCTTCAAGACAGCATGAGCTGATCCGCTATATTAATAATTTGAAAACTGAAGCTGGTATTCAACGTAATATTGAAAAAATTATCAGGCATCTGCATGGGGAAACAGATTTTTTTGGAAAAAGGGTTGAGTAGGGGGAATGGTAAGAATCAAGAGCCAAGAGCCAAGAATCAAGAGTCAAGAGTCAAGAACCAAGAACCAAGATTTCAGATACCATATTTTAGATGACAGATCGGATATTTTGGTGAGATAATTTATAGCTCCCAATTACAAGAGACAGGCGAAAAAATTAGAGGATAATAATAAAAAAACCGGAAAATTTTTCCGGTTTTTTATTATTATGAGTTTAAAGTTTTGCTAAGTTTTATAGCATCCTGATTGGTAGGATCATATTGTATAGATTTAGCAATATGTTCTTTTGCTTTATTGGGATCACTTTGCTGTTCTGCAAAAGCGATATAAAAATAGGCATAGGCCAGATTTTTCTTATTTTGCTCTACTTCTTCAGGTTTTACAGTGGCAATATACTTTTCATAAGCAAGTTTTGCATTGGCATCGTCCTTAGCAGACTGATAAGCATAGGCCTGGCTGTAATAAGATGGTGCCCAATCCGGTAATAAAGCAGAGATTTTTTTCCAGGTATCAATTGCATTGGTCCAGTCTGAAGCATCCTGATAGGCCGTAGCCAGTTTTGATAATGATTCCGTATCCTTTGGATTGGCTTCAATTTGTTTTTTAAGACCGTCAATCGTAGGGTTACTAGTTTGACTTGTAGCAGCTGTGTTAGCTGTATTATTTGCACTATCCGTTTGAGTAGTTTGTGCATTTACAAAACTTGCACCTCCTACAAGGATTAAACCTAAAAATAGATTTTTAATATTAACTTTAGCCGTTTTCATATTCTTATATTTAAAATTCTACCTTCTAAAATTCAATAATAATTCCATAAAAGCTCAAATTTTAGAAGCTTTAAGTTTTTTTAGAAAATATTAACGGGATTCATGTTTTTTTTAGTTTAATTTTTGATTCTTTGTGGTTTGAGTTTATCTTTGTAGTTCAGTATTTTTTTTAATAATCAATATAATTTCCCCGTATGAATATCATATTAGCTTCAACATCTACCATTTTCGGTGGAGAATATCTGGAATATTTAAGAGAAGAATTAATCCAATTATATAAAGGAATTGATGAAATTGTTTTTATTCCTTTTGCAAGACCCGGTGGTATTTCTCATGATGAGTACACTGCGAAAGCCCGTTCTTTCTTTGAAACTATCAATATTAAAGTAAAAGGTCTTCATGAATTTGAAGATAAAGCCGGGGCTCTGGATCAGGCGAAAGGTTATTTTACAGGCGGAGGAAATACATTCTTATGGGTTAAAACATTACATGAAGAAGGCCTGATGACTGTTTTAAAAGACAACGTAACAGGTGGTAAAGCTTATCTGGGATGCAGTGCCGGAAGTAATATTGGTGGGCAAAACATGAAAACTACGAATGATATGCCGATTGTTTATCCTTCCAGTTTCGACTGTATGGGACTTGTTCCGTTCAATCTTAACCCTCATTATCTTGATCCGAATCCGGATTTGAAACACAACGGAGAAACCAGAGAAACCCGAATCAAAGAATTTCTTACCCAGAATGATAATAAAGTAGTAGGTCTTAGAGAAGGAAACTGGATCAGAAGAATCGGAGATACCATTACCGTTGAAGGAAGTGAGCTGACCAGAATTTTTGAAAAAGATAAAGAACCTTATGAAATAGAATCGGGAAGCAGACTGTCATGAAACAGGAATTGATCAATGCTTTCATAGAACGTAATCTGAAAAATTTTGAGGTGAACAGCACCGGTTGGAATGAGCTGATCAGGCAGATGCTGTTTGAATTTGCCATTGGAGGCTGGAATATTGAAAAAGATATTTTTGGCAAAGAAAAATATGGAGAACTCCGTTGCTACACATATTCTGAAGATAAGGAACTGAATACGATCGTTAAAAATATTACTCAAAAATACGCTGCGCTTTCTATGGAAACCTGTGAGATCTGCGGAAGTGAAGGAAAGAAAAGAAGTGTGAATTCATGGGAGACTACGTTATGCCTGAGTCATTACCTTACCCAGAAACCGGTTATTGAAATTGACAAAGAGTTGAATGTCAGATCAAACAGCAAAACACTTCTTAATATAAATGATATTGTAAAAGCGGATATTGAATATGATCTTCAGAAATTATGTTTGTATACAGAAGAACCGGCTTACGGGACGGAAGGTATTTCTTTTTCCTGGCAGGAACCCAATTATTATCTGCTTTTAAAAACTATTCCGTTACAGGTATTTTCACCGGATATGCAAAATCCGGTTTCAGCATTATTTGAAAATTTAGAGCACTGTGAAATATGTGGACATAAGGCTGTTCACCAAAGATCCTGTCTTCGTTGTCATCAGGAACCGTGGACTGAATCTCAAGTCTTTATTGAAGATTATGGAGAAAAGACAAATTATATAAAAGCCTGTCAGATGGATAGCTTCATAGACGAAGATGATTATGAGAAATATTTTAAATACGATCAGTCATTTGAAAAATCCCATGACCATCAGATCCTTTTCGGACACCATGATCTCAAAGAATATGAGAAGCTTTTATTTTAAGTATATTTGATTAGAATTTTGAATGAATAAAAATGTTTTAGTCCGGTTCAGCCAGTCAATATTATGATTGAGCCCCGTGATTGAGACATCTTAATAAAGTTTAGAGTAAAAACAACAATGCAATGAGAAAAACACTTGCAGTTCTCACCCTTTCTGTACAGGTTATTTCTGCTCAGAATATAGCCCAGAAATTAGATAAAGCAACCAAAGACCTTATGGACTCTTCAGGAACCATTGCTTCCGGTCTGTCATTTTATGTCTCAGATGATAATGGGAATTTTATATATGAATATCAAGGGAATAAAGGACTTTCAACTGCTTCCACACAGAAAATTTTTACAGCAGCAGCAGCTTTGGAAACTTTAGGTAAAAATTATACCTATACCACTACTTCCAGTTATTTCGGAAGTATATCCGGAGGGAATTTGAATGGAAACCTTTTCATCAGCTCCAATGGTGATCCTACTTTGGGAAGCTGGCGGTATGATGCCTATAAACCAGAAAGCTTTAAAAAGAAATTAATTGAAGCCATTAAAAATTCCGGAATTACAAAAATATCCGGTGATCTGGTCATAGATGATTCTTATTTTGACCATCAGACCATCCCCGGAGGATGGCCCTGGGATGACCTTGGAAATTATTATGGAGCCGGAGTTTGGGGGATCAACTGGAGGGAAAATCAGTTTGATATCAATATCAGTGGGACAGATTTTAAAAGCTTTTCCTATCCCCTGGAAGGTGTAAAATGGCTGAATGACCTAAAAACGGGGGGAAGCTCGGATCAGAGTCTGATCTTTACAGCTCCTCATTCTGATGTTGCCTTAATCAACGGAATGCTTCCGGGTGGTAAAACGGTCACCGTTTCAGGTTCTACTCCTAATCCTCCTTTGCAACTGGCTATGGAAGCAAAGCAATGGCTTAAAGAAGCCGGAATTGAGCTCTCCGGAAAGGCGGTCACCAATTCTCAGCTTGAAATGGATGGAAAGAAGGCATTGGAAGCTCCAAAAAATAATATTATCCTAACTTACCAATCTCCGACGCTGGATAAAATTGTGTATTGGTTTTTAAGAAAAAGTGTCAATCTTTATGGGGAAACTTTAATTAAAACCTTAGGGAAAGAGAAAAAAGGAAACCCAAGTTTTAAAAGCGGTGTAGCCTATCTGAAGGAATTCTGGAAGTCAAAAGGAATTAATCCGAATATGATTAATTTTGCTGATGGCAGCGGACTTTCTCCCCAGAATTATGTGGCGGCAAAAGCAGAGGTACAGGCGTTGTTATATGCTAAAAAACAATCCTGGTTCGAAGCTTATCAGGATGGCTTTCCTGTTCAGGAGAACGGAATGAAAATGAAAAGCGGAACTATGAGAGATACCAAATCCTTTGCAGGATATCATACCGCTAAAGACGGAAAGAAATACGTGTTTTCAATTATTATCAACAACTATCAGGGAAGTGGAAGTACAGAGCTGCAGAAAATTCTGAATGTTTTAAAATAAAAAAGCTTTGAGAAAATCCATATTAACCAGACTGAATAACTGGATTATTTTTGTTGTAATGACCGCCTTAGTGGTAGGCATTGTAGTGGCATCTACCTCATTGATCAATTTCCTCAGAAAAGAAGAAATTAAAAGGATCAGCCTTCTTTCTAAGGCAATACGGATCCAGCAGGAAGTGAAAACTCCTGATACCGATGTTCTGGATCTTTTACCGGAGATTTTGAATATCAACAACACCATTCCGTTTATAGTCACCGATAAAAATAAAAATGCCATCCTTGATCTGGGATATTACAGAAATATTCCTGAAAATACCATAAAAGATCCCGAGAAACTGCAGGATCTCATCAGGAATATGGAGAAAAACTATGATCCTATAGAAATCAAAGTGCCTGATGGAAATAACCAGTTTGTCTATTATGACAATTCACGTCTGCTTAATAACCTTCGCTACTCACCTTATATTCTAGGATTATTTATTCTCTTATATTTTGGTTTCTCTTTCTGGTTTTTCAGGACGATAAAAAAAACAGATGAAGGATATCTTTGGGCTGGATTGGCCAAAGAAACAGCTCACCAGATCGGAACTCCCTTATCATCTATGATTGGATGGATGGAGATCATGAAGCTGGAAAATCCGGATTCAGAAGGGGTACACGAGATAGAAAAAGATATCGAAAGGCTCAGAACGATCTCTGAAAGGTTTTCAAAAATAGGTTCCATTCCAGAGCTGAATGATATGAATTTCAATGAAACGATTCAGGTAAATTATGATTATTTAAAAACCAGGATTTCCAGGAAAGTTAATTTTACCCTACAGCTGCCTAATTACACGGTTCTGGTTCCTCACAATAAAATTCTGATGAGCTGGGTGATAGAAAATCTGGTGAAAAATGCAGTAGATGCTATGAAAGGGGAAGGATCCATTACCATGTCCGTTTTTGAAAGAAATAAAAGTATCCTGGTGGAAGTGAAAGACAACGGAAGCGGAATGACAAAACAACAGGCCAGAAATGCTTTTAAACCTGGATATTCTACCAAAAAAAGAGGATGGGGACTGGGATTGTCACTAGCGAGAAGAGTAATACATGAATACCATAACGGAGATATTAAAATCTCCCAAACCGAAATAGGAAAGGGTAGTACCTTCAGAATAACTATAAAAAAAGCATAGATAATATCCTGGAAAGGTATAAATCCTATCCCTGATCTTGCTGAGAAATTATATCTTCCTGAAATTTCCTGCATGAAAATAAGATGAATACGGAAAACATATTCATCAAAAGATTAGAAAGGAAAATAAAATATTACTTTTTTGTGTTTTCTTTAGGCTGGTAATCCGGATGACCAAGTTGCCAGAGAGCAAAAGAGAAAATGTCAGCTAAATTTGAATATTTTTGTTTTAAAAGCTGGTCACGTCCACTGTGCCCGCCAAAGAAGAAAATCATGTGTCTTCTTCTTCTTCTTCTT
>Ga0105243_10001916_pt1 | contig 17740 bp, 16 predicted proteins | sample KBSM34metaG_FD_81525 | JGI IMG/M metagenome (GOLD analysis project Ga0105243, IMG submission 81525) | Miscanthus rhizosphere microbial communities from Kellogg Biological Station, Michigan, USA - KBS M3-4 metaG | ecosystem: Host-associated > Plants > Roots > Rhizosphere > Soil | place... | reverse complement strand
CTGCTCGCGAGGGCCGTCGCGGGCGAGGCCGGGGTGCCGTTCTTCACGATCTCGGGCTCGGACTTCGTCGAGATGTTCGTCGGTGTCGGCGCCTCCCGGGTGCGCGACCTGTTCGAGCAGGCCAAGCAGAACAGCCCATGCATCATCTTCGTCGACGAGATCGACGCGGTCGGCCGTCAGCGTGGCGCAGGCCTCGGCGGCGGACACGACGAGCGCGAGCAGACCCTCAACCAGCTGCTGGTCGAGATGGACGGCTTCGGCGACCGCACCGGCATCATCCTGATCGCCGCGACCAACCGTCCCGACATCCTCGACCCGGCGCTGCTGCGTCCTGGCCGGTTCGACCGGCAGATCCCGGTGAGCAACCCGGACCTGGCGGGCCGCCGGGCGATCCTCAAGGTGCATTCGCAGGGGAAGCCGCTCGATCAGCACGCGGACCTCGAGGGCCTGGCCAAGCGGACCGTCGGTATGTCGGGCGCTGACCTGGCGAATGTCATCAACGAGGCCGCGCTCCTGACCGCACGCGAGAACGGCGCCCTGATCACGGAGGCGGCGCTCGAGGAGTCGGTCGACCGCGTCATCGGCGGCCCGCGCCGCAAGAGCCGGATCATCAGCGAGCACGAGAAGAAGATCACCGCGTACCACGAGGGCGGGCACACCCTTGCCGCCTGGGCGATGCCGGACATCGAGCCGATCTACAAGGTCACCATCCTGGCCCGCGGTCGCACCGGCGGACACGCCATGACGGTGCCCGAGGACGACAAGGGCCTGATGACCCGCTCGGAGATGATCGCCCGGCTGGTGATGGCGATGGGCGGCCGCGCCGCCGAGGAGCTCGTCTTCCACGAGCCGACCACCGGTGCATCGTCCGATATCGACCAGGCCACCAAGATCGCCCGCGCGATGGTCACCGAGTACGGCATGAGCGCCAAGCTGGGTGCGGTCCGCTACGGGCAGGAGCAGGGCGATCCGTTCCTCGGCCGGTCGATGGGGGTGAGCTCCGAGTACTCACACGAGGTCGCAAGGGAGATCGACGAGGAGGTGCGCAACCTCATCGAGGCCGCGCACACCGAGGCGTGGGCGATCCTCAACGAGCACCGCGACCTGCTGGACGTGGTGGCCACCGAGCTGCTCGAGCGCGAGACCCTCACCCGCAAGGATCTGGAGCAGATCTTCTCGAGTGTGGAGAAGCGACCCCGGATCACCGCGTTCAACGACTTCGGTGGTCGGACGCCGTCCGACAAGCCGCCGGTGAAGACGCCGCGTGAGCTGGCGATCGAGCGCGGTGAGCCGTTGCCCGACGACTCGGTGCGGCAGCCGACCTTCAGCAAGCCCCGCGAGACGGTTCCGCCCACGGCTCCGGTCCCGGGTCCGCAGAACGGCTACCCGATGCCGGCTCCGAACGGCGGCGGTTACCAGCCGTACCCGGACCCGCGACAGCAGCAGCCCCAGCACGGCACCATGCCGGACTACGGCGCGCCTGCCGGTTGGTCGGCGCCCGGTTGGCCGCCGCGGGATGCGGGCGAGCACCAGCAGCACCAGCAGCCGCAGCAGCACGCCCAGAACCCGCAGAACCCGTACGGCGGGTATCCGCAGTGGAGTCCGCCGCAGAAGCCCGAGGACGAGGGCGGGCCGGCAACCGAGCGCTGGGAAGGGCCGAACGGCCAGCAGTAGTCCGGCGGTAACTAGGCTTACCCACTGATCGCGTCGCACGGCGTGGTCGGTGGGTAACGGTCGGCGAGAGTGGAGGTTCGGTCGCGTGTCGGTCAATCAACTCGGTGGTGCGAATTCCCGTGACGCATCGACGTCACAGGAACGCGACGCAGCGGAGGCCCCGGAGCGTGTCGCCGCGGCGCCGCTCGAGTGCGTCGAGACCGGGCGGGTCTTCGACCAGCCGCGCGCCGAGGCCGCGATTCGTGAACTGCTGATCGCGGTCGGCGAGAACCCGGATCGGCCGGGTCTGCTCGACACCCCGGCCCGGGTGGCCCGGGCATACCGGGAGGTCTTCGCGGGCCTCTACACGGATCCGGATTCGGTGCTCAACACCACCTTCGACGAGGGACACCAGGAACTGGTGCTGGTCCGCGACATCCCGATGTACTCGACCTGCGAGCATCACCTGGTGTCGTTCCACGGCGTCGCACACGTCGGCTACATCCCGGGCTCCACCGGGCGGGTCACCGGGCTCTCGAAGCTCGCGCGACTGGTCGACCTGTACGCGAAGCGTCCGCAGGTGCAGGAGCGGTTGACCAGTCAGATCGCCGACGCGATGGTGCGCAAGCTCGATCCCCGCGGGGTCATCGTCGTGGTGGAGGCCGAGCACCTGTGCATGGCCATGCGCGGCATCAGGAAGCCGGGCGCCAGCACCACCACCTCCGCCGTGCGCGGTCTGCTGCAGTCGAGTGCCGCCTCGCGTTCCGAGGCTCTGGACCTGATCCTGCGCAAGTGACGGTGCCGATGCCGGGCCGCTGCGTGGTGATGGGAGTCCTCAACGTCACCAGCGACTCGTTCTCGGACGGCGGCCGCTACCTGGACCAGGACGCCGCGATCGAGCACGGCCTCGAGCTGAGCCGGCTGGGCGTGGACATCGTGGACGTTGGCGGCGAATCGACCCGGCCCGGTGCGGCGCGGGTGGATCCGGTGGTCGAGGCCGAGCGCATCCGCCCGGTGATCGCGGCCCTGGCGGCCGAGAAGATCACGGTCAGCGTCGACACCATGCGCGCGTCGGTGGCCGCGGCCGCGATCGAGGCGGGGGCCACGATCGTCAACGACGTCTCCGGTGGCCGCGCCGATCCGGCGATGGCCGCGGTGATGGCGGACGCGGGCCTGCCCTGGATCCTGATGCACTGGCGCTCCGCGGGCGAATACGTGCACGCAGGCGGGGTGGAACACTACGACGACGTGGTGGCGGAGGTCGGCGAGGAACTGCTGACCCAGGTCGACCTCGCGGTTCGGGCAGGCGTCGATCCGAGCCGGCTGATCCTCGATCCCGGGCTGGGATTCGCGAAGACCGCCGAACACAACTGGGCGCTGCTCGGCGCGCTGCCACGGCTCAACGCGCTGGGTTTCCCGGTGCTCATCGGGGCCTCCCGCAAGCGCTTCCTCGGCAGCCTGCTCGCGGATGAACACGGCGACCGCGCACCCGACGGACGCGAGGTCGCAACGGCCGTCGTCTCGGCCCTCGCCGCGCGCGGCGGCGCCTGGGGCGTGCGGGTGCACGACGCACGGGGATCCCTCGACGCGATCGCGGTCGTGAACGCGTGGAGCGCGGCTGAGGAGAAGCACGATGGCTGATCGAATCGAGTTGCGCGGGTTGCGGGTCCGCGGCAATCACGGCGTCTTCGAGCACGAGAAGCGGGACGGCCAGGACTTCGTCGTCGACGTCACGGTGTGGATGGACCTGGCGCCCGCCGCGGCCTCGGACGATCTCGCCGACACCATGCACTACGGCGAGCTCGCCGAGACCGCGGCCGCGATCGTGGCAGGCCCCTCGCGCGACCTCATCGAGACGGTGGCGGGGGAAATCGCCGACGCGGTGCTGACCGACGATCGGGTGAACGCGGTGGAGGTGACGGTCCACAAGCCGTCGGCGCCGATCCCGCTGACCTTCGTCGACGTCGCCGTCGTGGCGCGCCGTTCCCGCAAGGGCCTACGCGGATGAGTCGCGCGGTGCTCTCCATCGGGTCGAATCTCGGCGACCCGTTCGAGAACCTGCGATCCGTCGTCGACGCGCTCGGCGATCGCCTGGTCGCGGTGTCCGGGGTGTACGCGACGGCGCCGTGGGGCGGCGTCGAGCAGCAGGATTTCCTCAACGCGACGCTGATCGCCGACGATCCCGAGCTGGACTGCCGCGGCTGGCTGCGGTTCGGGCAAGAGCTGGAGGCTGCCGCGGACCGGGTGCGCGAACAGCGCTGGGGTCCGCGCAGCCTGGACGTGGACGTGGTCGACTGCGACGGCCTCGTCAGTGCCGACCCGGAATTGACGTTGCCGCATCCGCGGGCCCACGAGCGGGCGTTCGTGCTCGTCCCGTGGCTGGAGATCGACCCCGATGCCACGCTGACCGTGCGGGGAGCCAGGGTGCCCGCCCGAGAGCTGCTCGGCGACCTCGACGCCACCGAGCGCGACGGGGTGCGGCGGACCGAGCTCCGGTTGGTGCGGCCGTGACGGTGGTGCGCCGGTGATGTCGACCACCCGGATCCGGGACCTGCTCGGGCTGGCGGCCTTCGCGGCCATCGCGACCTGGCTGCTGGTTCGCGCCTTCTATGGGTCGCTCCCGCCGATCCCGCTGTTCGCCGGCGCCTCGCTCTATCCCGTCGCCGCCATCGAGATGGGCGTCGCCTTCATGATCCGTTCGCGGGTCAGGGGGCATCAGCTCGGGCAGGGCCCGCGCCAGCTCCACCCCATCACCGCGGCGCGGGCGGTGGCGCTGGCCAAGGCTTCGGCGCTGGTGGGGGCCGCCACTTCAGGTGTCTGGCTCGGATTGCTCCTGTATCTGCTGCCGCAGCGCTCGACGGTTCAGGCGGCGTCCGATGACACCGCTGGCACCGTCGTCGGTCTTGTCGCGGGCGTGGCGCTGGTCGCCGCGGCGCTCTGGCTCGAGCACTGCTGCAAGGCCCCGGACGAACCGCCGGACGAGCCTGCCGTCTAGCGGCGGCTCAGCCGGATTGACGCTCGACCACCCATGCGGCGATCTGCGTGCGGGAGTTGAATCCCAGCTTCGCCAGCACGTGCTCGACGTGTCCCTGCGCGGTCCGCTGCGCGATCACCAGCTTGGCGGCGATGGCCTTGTTGGTCAGGCCCTGCGCGACCAGCTCGGCGACCTGGAGTTCGCGCGGCGTCAGGGCCGTCGCAGCACCCGCCGGCTGCGGATTCTCCTCGCCGAGGTCCTCCCCGAGCGCGAACGCGATCGTCTCCTGCGCCGTCCAGCGCTCGCCGCTGCGAAAGGCCGACTCGAACGCCTGCTCGCCCAGCGCCCTTCGGGTCCGTCGCTCGCACTCCTCGTGGTACGACTCCAGCTTCGGGACCACCGCTCCCGGGCTACCCACCCGCTGCCACATGGTCCGCGCCGCGCCGAACAGCAGCGCGGCACGGCGGGCCCGGTCCGTGACGATGGCCGTCCAGGCCTTGGCCTCCACGCACATCGCGGTCGCGAGCATGTCGTCGGCCTCACGGGAGAGCCGCAGGCCCTTCTCGAGCAGCCCGTCCGCCCGCTGCGGATCGGTCTTCCACAGCGCCAGCCCGAGGGCGCAGACCGCGTAGGCGCGGTAGACGAACTCGCCGGTGGCCTCGCTGATCGCGAGGGCCTGTTCCTGGTACTCGATGGCACGAGCGGCATCGTCGAGCAACCCGTACGCCACGGCGAGTCCGAGCAGGGTCGAGATCTGTCGGATGGGATTCCCCTGCGTGCGGAAGACCTCGAGGGCCTCCTCCAGACAGGCCACCGCGCGGGGGAGATCACCGCTGAAGGCGGCCAGGTACCCGGCAGCGTGCATCACGAGCGCGCGGGTGCCCGGATCGCCGAGTTCGTCGGCGAGCTGGAGCGCCTCCTCCGCCTGTGCCGTCCCTGCGGCGATGTCGCCCTGGTTGCTGGTGAGCAGGCAGTCGGCACACAGCGCCTTGATCCGATGGGCGGTCGGGACCTCTCCGGGCAGGCCGAGTGCGCGGTCGAGCCAGTATCGCCCCTCGCTGAGCAGGCCACGGGAGAGCCAGAACGGGAACAGGGCGATGGCGATCCGCAGGGCGTGGTCCGCCCCGCCGGGCTCGGTCGCACTGAACTGCATGGCCTCGCGCAGATTCGGTTGCTCCCTGGCGATACGGACCATCAGATCCGGCTGTCGGGGGCCGATCCACTCGGAGCGTGCTCCCAGCACCAGCCCCTCGTACCAGTCCCTGTTCCGCCGGAGCAGGTCATCGAACTCGTCCGCTTCGTGCAGTTTCTCGCGCCCGTACTCGCGGAGGGTTTCGAGCATCCGGTACCGCACCGCGGCGCCTGCCTCCTCGCGGATCAGGATCGACTTGTCCACCAGCGAGGCCAGCACGTCGAGCAGGTCGCGCGGATCGACCATCCCGCCCGCACAGACTCCTTCGGCGGCATCCAGCCCGAAGCTGCCCGCGAACACCGAGAGCCGGCGCCACAGCACCTGCTCGGTCTCCGTGCACAGCTCGTGGCTCCAGTCGATGCTCATCTGCAGCGACTGCAGTCGTGTCGGCGCGCCGCGATTGCCGGTGGTCAGCAGCCGGTACCGGTCGGTCAGCCGGTCCAGGATCTGCTCCGCGGTCATCGCCCGCAGTCGCACCGCGGCCAACTCGATCGGCAGCGGCAACCCGTCCAACTGACGACAGATCTGTGCGACGGCCTCCAGGTTCTCCTCGGTGAGAGCGAAGCCGGGCAGCGCCGCGGCGGCGCGCTCGACGAACAGTGTCACCGCCTCGGAGCCCGCCAGGGCCTGCGGCGTCGGGGTGGCATCGGGGACCGTCAGCGCGGGCACCCGCAGCACCGCCTCGCCGCCGATGACGAGCGGTTCCCGGCTCGTCGCGAGGATCCGCAGGTCCGGGCAGGACCGGAGTAGGGAATCCGTGAGCTTCGCGACCGCGTCGATCAGGTGCTCGCAGTTGTCCAGCACCAACAACAGGGTGCGGGTGGCCAGGTACTCGGTCAGCAGGACCAGCGGCGGGTGCGCCGGATGTTCCCGGAGGCCCAACGCGGTGGCGACGGTGTCGGGTACCAGCGCCTCGTCCTGGAGCTCCCCGAACTCGACGAGCCACACCCCGTCCTCGAACGCGCGACGCGAGTCCTCCGCCACCCGTAGTGCGAGACGGGTCTTCCCGACGCCGCCGATCCCGGTCAGTGTCACCAATCGGGCAACAGAGAGCAGCCGTTTGGCCTCGGCGAGTTCGGGCCGACGCCCGACGAAGCTCGTCGGTTCGATGGGTAGGTTCCCGATGACCTTGGCCCGGGTGGCGGGCGGCATCGCACCGTCCCTCTCGTCTCGTGGTCCCCTCTGGCTACGGTACCGTTCGGCCGCACATCCCCGGGTCGTCTCAGCTCAGGACATCCCTCCCGAATTCCACCGAGTCCGCTCCGGCCGGACACGGGCTCGGCCCGTTGCGACGGCGGGTGGTCGGTCCGGACGGCTATCCTCGGCTGCATGACGGTTTCTGGTCGCGCGGGCTCGCTTCGGCGGTACAAGCGCAGCACGAGCCAGATGTTCGTCGCCGCGCTGGTGGCGTTGGCGGTGATCGCGAGCCTGTTCATGATCTTCAGCAACAGCGTCCAATTGCTGCGTGTCGGCCTGGTCGTCGCACTCTGGGCGGCGGTCATCGCGGCCATCGCGATGACCAAGTACCGCCGCGAGTCGGCCGCCGACAAGGCGAAGGTGCGCGATCTGCAGACTGTGTACGAGTTGCAGCTCGAGCGTGAGATCACCGCCAGGCGCGAGTACGAGATGGGCGTCGAGGCCAAGGTCCGCGATGAGGCGAATCTCGATGTCTCCGAGATCGCGGCCCTGCGGGCGGAGTTGGCGGCGCTGCGCGGCAGCCTCGAGGTGTTGTTCGAGGGCAGGCTGCCGGTCGACCGGGTCGCGCTGCAGGCCGATGCCAGCCGGATCCCGGAGCTGGCGAGCCCGGCGCGGCCGAAGACGTTCACCCCCGACCCCGCGTACGCGGCCACCCCAGGCGCGAGGCCGACGTTCGCCACACCGGACGACGATCCGGTCACCGCAGAGGTCATGGTCGTCGGCGAGTCCGAGCCGGAGCCCGCCGCTTCGGCAGAGGCGTTCCCGATCCCGAGGCAGGTGCCCCCACCGCGCCAGGCCCCTCAGCCCGCCGCGACGCAGCCGCCGCCCGAGCCGGTGCCTCCGATCCCGGTTCCCGAGCCGGTGCCGCCCGCTCCGGAACCCGCACCGCTGCCCGAACCGGAGCCCGTTCCGGTGCCCGAGCCGGGGCCGTCGCCCGAGCCCACGCCTACGCCCACGGACGAGGTCTCGTCCCGCAGGGCGCGGCGGCGCGCAGCGGAGTCGGAGCCCGCGGCCGAGGCCGAGGGTGAGCAGGCCGTTCCTGCAGGCGCGCACTCGACGGGGCTCTCGGTCGCCGAGATCATGGCGAACATGAAGACCCCGGAGCCCGAGACGGACGGGCCGAGGTCCGGTCGTCGTCGTCGCGACTGAGCCGATCCCCTCAGGGGGCGTGCCCTAGATCACTCTGTTCCGCCATGGCGGCCGTCCCGGCGCGGCGGCTATCCTCGCTGTGAACGTCTGGTACCCGCCCTGCGGGACTGGAACGAACGAGAGGACAACGGTGACCTCCTCCGAGATCACTCAAGACCCCGCGCCCGCACGATTGACCATCGGAATCGTCTCGGCGGGACGCGTGGGAACGGCGATCGGTGCCGCGCTCGAGCGCGTCGGCCACATCGTCGTCGCCTGTTCCGCGGTGTCCGACGCGTCGATTCGCCGGGCCGAGACCAGGCTTCCCGAGACCGAGATCCTGCCCGCCGCCGAGGTGGCGTCGCGCTGCGAGCTGTTGCTGCTTGCCGTCCCGGACGCAGAGCTCGCTGGGCTGGTCAGCGGCCTGGCCGCCACCCGCTCCGTCAAGCCCGGCACCCTCGTCGCACACACCTCGGGCGCCAACGGCGTCGGTGTGCTCGAGCCGCTGACCGCCCTCGGCGCGCTGCCGATGGCGATCCATCCCGCCATGACCTTCACCGGGCACGACGAGGACACCGCGCGGCTGTCCTCCGCGTGTTTCGGTATCACCGCGGCGGATGAGATCGGCTACGCGATCGCGCAGTCCCTGGTCCTCGAGATCGGTGGGGAGCCCGTCCGGGTCCGCGAGGAGGCCCGTGCGCTGTACCACGCGGCTCTCGCCCACGGCAGCAATCACCTGGTCACCCTGGTCGTGGACGCCGTCGCCGCGCTCCGCGTCGCCCTGGCGGGGGACGAACTCCTCGGCCAGCAGCTCGTCGACGACCAGCCCAACGGGGTGGCCGAGCGGGTGCTGGGCCCGCTGCTGTCGGCCGCCCTTGACAACGCGCTGCGGCGCGGTCCGGCGGCGCTGACCGGGCCGGTGGCCCGCGGCGACGCCGCGGCCGTCGCGACCCACCTCCGGGTCCTCGAGGACGTCGACCCCCGGATCGCGGCCGGCTACCGCGCCCTCTCGCTCCGGTCCGCTCAGCGGACCGGGTCCAAGCCCGAACTGATCGAGATCCTGGAGGGCCGCTCGTGAACGGCTACACACGCGGTGAACTGACCGTGCACCACGAACCCGCCGAGCTGACCAAGGTCACCAAGGCGCTGCGCGGCGTCGGGCGCCAGGTGGCGTTGGTGCCGACCATGGGCGCGCTGCACGCGGGTCACCTGGAGATCGTCCGCCAGGCCAAGCTGCGCGGCAGCGTGGTGGTGGTGTCCATCTTCGTCAACCCGTTGCAGTTCGGTGCGGGCGAGGATCTCGACGCGTACCCGCGCACCCTGGATCGGGACCTCGAACTGCTGCGCGAGGCCGGGGTGGAGCTGGTGTTCGCGCCGTCGGCGACCGCGATGTACCCGGCGGGCAGGCGCACCATGATTCACCCGGGTCCTCTGGGCAGTGAGCTCGAAGGCGCCAGCCGCCCGACGCACTTCGCCGGGATGCTGACCGTCGTGAACAAGCTGTTCCAGATCGTCGGACCCAACCTCGCGTACTTCGGTGAGAAGGACTACCAGCAGCTCGCGCTGATCCGACAGATGGTCCGCGACCTGAACCTGGACGTCGAGGTCTACGGCGTCCCGACGGTGCGCGAGCAGGACGGCCTCGCGCTGTCCTCGCGGAACCGGTACCTCGACGAGGCCCAGCGCACCGCGGCCGCGACCATCTCCGCCGCGCTGGTGGCGGGCGCGCACGCGGCGGCCGGTGGAGCCGAGGCGATCCTCACCACCGCCCGCGAGGTGCTGGCGACGACCCCGGAGGTGGAGGTCGACTACCTCGAGGTCCGTGGCGTCGACCTGGGACCCGCGCCCGAGCGCGGGGACGGGCGGCTGCTCGTCGCGGCCAAGGTCGGTAGCACCCGATTGATCGACAACGTCGGCGTCGCCGTCGGCACCGGATTCCTCGAACGGGAAGAGGATTCCCGCACCACGCAGACGACAGCGGCGGGGTAAGAGCGCCCCCTCTTCCGACCCTGATTTCCAGCCAGACCCGAAGGACACAACATGTTTCGCACCATGATGAAGTCGAAGATCCACCGCGCCACCGTGACCCACGCCGACCTGCATTACGTCGGTTCGGTCACCGTGGACCAGGACCTGATGGACGCCGCCGACCTGCTCGAGGGCGAGCAGGTGTGCATCGTGGACATCAACAACGGCGCCCGCCTCGAGACCTACGTGATCGCGGGTGAGCGTGGCTCCGGGGTGATCGGGATCAATGGTGCGGCAGCGCATCTGGTTCATCCCGGCGACCTGGTCATCCTCATCGCCTACGGCGTGATGAACGAGCAGGAGGTCCGCGACTACCAGCCGCGTGTGGTCTTCGTCGACGCCGACAACAAGGCCATCGAGCTCGGTGCCGACCCGGCGCACGCCCCCGAGGGGTCGGGCCTGATCACGCCGCGGATGCTCTCCACCCTCGAAGACGCCTCGGCGCTGGTGTAGCCGTGCTGCTCGCCGTCGACGTCCGCAACACCAACATCTCACTCGGGTTGTTCGCCGGCGCGGGTGACCACTCGAAGTTGGTGCGGGACTGGCGGATGCGCACGGATCCGCGGATGACGGCGGACGAGTTGGCCTGGATGCTGCGGGGCCTGCTCGGCGAGAGCGTGGACCAGATCGTGGGTGTGTCGGCGCTGTCGACCGTTCCGTCGGTGCTGCGGGAACTGCGGGTGATGCTGTCCCGCTACTGGGAGCACGTCCCGCACGTGGTGGTCGAGCCCGGTGTGCGAACCGGGGTGCCGCTGCTGGTCGACAACCCCAAGGAGGTCGGGGCCGACCGGATCGTCAACAGTCTTGCCGCGCACCACCTTTACGGGGGACCGTGCATCGTCGTGGACTTCGGGGTCGCGACCTGTGTCGATGTGGTCTCGGCGAAGGGCGAGTTCCTGGGTGGCGCGATCGCGCCCGGTCTGGAGACCTCGACGGACGCACTCGCCTCGCACTCGGCGGCGCTGCGGAAGTTCGAGTTGGTGCGTCCGCGGGCGGTGGTCGGCAAGAACAGCGTCGAGTGCATGCAGGCCGGGGCGATCTTCGGGTTCGCCGGGTTGGTGGACGGTCTGGTGCGACGGGTGCGCGCCGAGGTGCCTGCGTTCGCGGGCAACGACGTGAACGTGATCGCCACGGGGGAGAGCGCCCCCCTGGTGATGCCGGAGTCGGAGACCATCGCGCACATCGAACGGGACCTCGCGCTCGAGGGGCTGCGGATCGTCTACGAGCGCAACCAGGCCCGACGGGCCGCGAAGCACCCGCCGGTCGGCTGACAGCCAGCCGATGGCCGGAGGGTTTGCCAATCCGGAGTTCTGTGCCACACTGGTTGCCGTGAATCGCCGCATGGTTGCTCAGGAGTGTTGTCGAGGCTGAACGCCGCCTCGATTCGTTGAGGCACGTCACAACGGCCTTGACCAATTCACCCTCCTGGAGTCTCTCCCATGCTTTCCACATCTGTGGTCTCTTCTTTGGTGCCATCACCAGTCAACGCGCTGTCCTCGCCGAGCCGTTTGCGGCCGGCCGACCTGCTGCGCATCACCGACCAGGGCGCGCAGGACGTGCTCGACGGCCGCTTCGCCGATCTGCTGCCCGGTACCGGGTCGTGGCCGACGGACGAGCGCTGGTCCACCCGCCTGCACGCCGACGATGACGTCGACGTCTGGCTGATCAGCTGGGCTCCCGGCCTCGCGACCGAACTGCACGACCATGCCGGATCGCTCGGCGCGCTCACCGTGCTGAGCGGTGTGCTGGCCGAATATCGTTGGAGCGGCGGTGAACTGAAGTACCGCACGCTCGACGCAGGCGATCAGGCCTCGTTCCCGCTCGGCTGGGTGCACGACGTCATGCAGGCCCCCGGCGACGCTGTTGGTCCGACCGCTCCGACGCTGAGCGTGCACGCCTACTCGCCGCCGCTTTCGGCGATGTCCTACTACGAGGTGACCGATCAGGGCACCCTGCGGCGTACCCGCACCGAGCTGACCGATCTCCCGGAAGGACAGTCGGCATGACCATCGACGAGATGCTCGAGAAGGCCCGCGGCAGCTACCGCCGCATGTATGTGTTCGAGGTCGCCGAGGCCGTCGCCCGCGGCGCGATCATCGTCGACATCCGGCCGCAGGCCCAGCGTGCCGCCGAGGGCGCGCTGCCGGGCGCGCTGGCGATCGAACGGAACGTGCTCGAGTGGCGCCTCGACCCGGCGAGCAGCGCGCGCATCGCGCTGGCCGCCGACCACGACGTCGAGTGGATCGTGGTCTGCTCGGAGGGCTACACGTCCAGCCTGGCGGCCGCGGCGCTGCAGGAACTGGGTCTGCACCGGGCCACCGACCTCGTCGGCGGGTACCAGGCGCTCCGTTCCGCGGGCCTGCTCGGCGTCGCGACCAGGGCCCGGCACTACGTTCGGGAGGCCGCGGCCGTCGCCGCTCACTGAGGGCGCATTATGCTGGTCACCCGTGAGTGATGCAGCAATCCAGCCGGCCGATGACACCCCCGAGCAGCTCCGGATCCGCCGAGAGAAGCGGGACCGGATCCTGGCGCAGGGGCAGGAGGCCTATCCGGTCTCGGTGCCGCGCACCCACTCGCTCGCACAGGTGCGCGCGCAGCATCCTGACCTGGAGCCGGACACGGCCACGGGCACCGAGGTCGGCGTCGTCGGCCGGGTGATCTTCGTCCGCAACACCGGCAAGCTCTGCTTCGCGACGTTGCAGGAGGGCGACGGCACCCAGCTGCAGGCCATGATCAGCCTGGCCTCCGTCGGCGAGGACGCGCTGGCCGCGTGGAAGTCGGACGTCGACCTGGGCGACTTCGTCTTCGTGCACGGCGAGGTGATCAGCTCTCGCCGCGGTGAGCTCTCGGTGATGGCCGACGCCTGGCAGATCGCCTCGAAGTCGCTGCGTCCGCTGCCGGTCGCGCACAAGGAGATGAACGAGGAGTCGCGGGTCCGTCAGCGCTACGCCGACCTGATCGTGCGGCCCGAGGCGCGGGAGATGGCCCGCAAGCGCGTCGCGGTGGTCCGTGAGCTGCGCAACGCGCTCGAGCGGCGTGGGTTCCTCGAGGTGGAGACCCCGATGCTGCAGACGCTGGCGGGCGGCGCCGCTGCGCGCCCGTTCATCACCCATTCGAATGCCCTCGACATCGATCTGTATCTGCGCATCGCCCCGGAACTGTTCCTCAAGCGATGCGTCGTCGGCGGTATCGAGAAGGTTTTCGAGATCAACAGGAACTTCCGCAATGAGGGCATCGATTCGACGCACTCGCCGGAGTTCGCGATGCTCGAGACGTACGAGGCGTACGGCACCTACGACGATTCCGCGACGATGACCCGCGAATTGATCCAGGAGGTGGCGCAGGCCGCGTTCGGTACCCAGCTGGTGACGCTCGCGGACGGCACCGAGTACGACCTCGGCGGCGAGTGGAAGACGCTCGAGATGTACCCGTCGCTGTCCGAGGCGATCGGGGTGCCCGTCACCCCCGAGACGACCGTCGACGAACTGCTGGCCCTCGCGGAGAAGGTCGGACTCGAGGTGCCCAAGGACAAGGGGTACGGCCACGGCAAGCTCGTCGAGGAGCTGTGGGAGCACCAGTGCGGCGACCAGCTCTTCGCGCCCACCTTCGTCCGGAACTTCCCGGTGGAGACCTCGCCGCTGACCCGTCAGCATCGCAGTGAGCCGGGGGTGACGGAGAAGTGGGACCTCTACGTGCGCGGGTTCGAGCTGGCCACCGGCTACTCGGAACTCGTCGACCCGGTGATCCAGCGCGAGCGGTTCGTCGACCAGGCGCGGCTGGCATCGGCCGGCGACGACGAGGCGATGGCCCTGGACGAGGAGTTCCTCGCCGCGATGGAGCAGGGAATGCCGCCCACGACGGGCACCGGGATGGGGATCGACCGCCTGTTGATGGCGTTGACGGGATTGGGTATCCGCGAAACTATCCTCTTCCCAATTGTGCGACCCTCGGCTCGCTGACCTCTTTCAATTGCTAATTTGCTTTTCTCCGGTATTGCGTCCGTCGGAATGGGCGTAGACTCGTCGCAGCCGGCGCGGGGAAGCGCAAAATTGCAGTTCATTGAAAGGAAACTCGATCCATGGCGAAAAAGGTCACCGTCACCCTGATCGATGATGTGGACCAGGAAGCGGCCGCCGACGAAACGGTCGAGTTCGGTCTCGACGGCGTCACCTACGAGATCGACCTGTCGTCAGCGAATGCCGCAAAACTGCGCGAGCAGCTTGAGGTTTGGGTTTCCCACGCACGACGGTCCACCGGGCGTCGGCGGGCCAAGACCGCGGTAGCAGGCGGCAAGAGTCGGGTGGCGATCGACCGCGAACAGAGTGCGGCGATTCGCGAGTGGGCGCGGCGCAATGGCCACAAGGTTTCGGCCCGCGGTCGTATCTCGGCGGAAATCACCGAGGCGTACAACAAAGCCAACTGATCTTCCCGAAGTTTTGTGCTCTCGTTTCGCCCGCCCCATCGCATGCAGGCTGTTAGCCTCGCGATCGGGCGGGCGGACGAGGGAGCAACTCGAGGGGGAGTGTCATGCGCTGGCGAATTGTGATCGGTTCATTGATTTCGGCGGCCGCGTTGTTCTGGAGCACAGGCGCCGCGGGCGCAGCGCCCCTCCCCGAGCCCGATACCTTTCTTTCCGGCGTCATGCCGGAATTGACCAATCCGGGCGGATCGGCGCCCGGCAGCAATGACTGGTCGTGCCGGCCGACCGCGGAACATCCCACACCCGTCGTCCTGGTGCACGGCACCGCGGGCAATCGGCAGACCAACTGGGCCGCGTACGCGCCGATGCTGGCGAACGAGGGTTTCTGCGTCTTCGCCATCACCTATGGCAACTTCGCCGACCTCCCGGCGCCGCTGAGCGGGATCGGCGGCATGCTCCCCATCGACGAGAGCACCGAGCAGCTCGCGGCGTTCGTGGACCTGGTGCTCGCCGCGACCGGCGCCGACAAGGTGGACCTGGTCGGCCACTCCCAGGGCACCGTGGTGGCCAACAACTATGTGAAGTTCGGTGGCGGGGCGACCAAGGTCGGCCGGATCGTCTCGTTGGCGCCGCCGTGGGACGGCACCTACGGGGTCGACGGGTTCAGCCTCGGCGCCGCGCTGCGCGGGTTGGGCGTCGACGACGAATTCCAGCTCGGGTTCCCTGCATGCAAGGCCTGTCCCGAGATGATGCACGGCTCGGCGTTCGTGGATCGCATGCGGTCCGGCGGCCTGTACGTGCCGGGTATCGAGTACACCAACATCGTCACCCGCTACGACGAGATCGTGGTTCCGTACACCTCCGGCATCGAGCCGGGGCCGCAGGCGACCAATATCGTCGTGCAGGACGGCTGCGAACAGGACTACTCGGACCACCTCTCGATCGCGGGCGAGCGGCGCGCGCGCACGATGGTGCTCAACGCCCTCGATCCCGCGCATCAGCGCGAGGTGCCCTGCGTCTTCGTGCCGCCTATCGCCGGCTGAGTCCTTCTCCCGATCCACTGCGCACACCTTTTGACAAGGTCGCACACGCGTTGGGTGTGCAATCGCTGTGCGATCTTGGGAAAAGGTGTGCGGCCGATGCCGCATCTGCCCCTGTTCGCTGCTGGCGTAGAGCTGACGGGAAACGAAACCCCTGGCTGCTGCGTTAGGACCAGTAAGCAGGCACACTGTCCCGCAGTGAATGGGATGGAGGCGGCGCAGGTCGTACCACTGGCCACTAGAGTAGAGGTGCGGCTCGTGGATTCCGTGTAGGGATCTACCCCAAGAAGAACGTGAGGGAGAGCGATGTTCGAGAGGTTCACCGACCGCGCGCGGCGCGTTGTTGTCCTGGCCCAAGAAGAGGCCCGGATGCTCAACCACAACTACATCGGCACAGAGCACATCCTGCTCGGCCTCATCCACGAGGGTGAGGGCGTGGCGGCGAAGTCGCTGGAGTCGTTGGGTATCTCCCTTGAAGGCGTGCGCAGCCAGGTGGAAGAGATCATCGGCCAGGGTCAGCAGGCCCCGTCCGGTCACATCCCCTTCACCCCGCGCGCCAAGAAGGTGCTGGAGCTGAGCCTGCGCGAGGCGCTGCAGCTCGGCCACAACTACATCGGCACCGAGCACATCCTGCTCGGCCTCATCCGTGAGGGCGAGGGCGTGGCAGCCCAGGTGCTGGTCAAGCTGGGCGCCGACCTGAACAGGGTCCGTCAGCAGGTCATCCAGCTGCTGTCCGGCTACCAGGGCAAGGAACCCTCCGAGGCGGGCGGCACCCGCGGCGAGGCGGGCACCCCGTCGACGTCGCTGGTCCTCGACCAGTTCGGCCGGAACCTGACCCAGGCCGCCCTCGAGGGCAAACTCGACCCGGTCATCGGCCGCTCGAAGGAAATCGAGCGGGTCATGCAGGTGCTCAGCCGCCGGACCAAGAACAACCCGGTCCTCATCGGCGAGCCGGGCGTCGGCAAGACTGCGGTCGTCGAGGGCCTGGCACAGGCAATCGTCAACGGCGAGGTCCCCGAGACGCTCAAGGACAAGCAGCTGTACACCCTCGACCTGGGTTCCCTTGTCGCGGGCAGCCGCTACCGCGGTGACTTCGAGGAGCGCCTGAAGAAGGTGCTCAAGGAGATCAACACCCGCGGCGACATCATCCTGTTCATCGACGAGCTGCACACGCTGGTCGGTGCGGGTGCGGCCGAGGGCGCCATCGACGCGGCCTCGATCCTCAAGCCCAAGCTGGCCCGCGGCGAGCTGCAGACCATCGGTGCGACCACCCTCGACGAGTACCGCAAGTACATCGAGAAGGACGCCGCCCTCGAGCGCCGGTTCCAGCCGGTCCAGGTCGGCGAGCCGACGGTCGAGCACACCATCGAGATCCTCAAGGGTCTGCGGGACCGCTACGAGGCGCATCACCGCGTCTCGATCACCGACGGCGCGCTGGTGGCCGCGGCCACCCTGGCCGACCGGTACATCAACGACCGCTTCCTGCCGGACAAGGCGATCGACCTCATCGACGAGGCGGGCGCCCGAATGCGCATCCGCCGGATGACCGCGCCGCCGGACCTGCGCGAGTTCGACGACAAGATCGCCGACGCGCGCCGGGAGAAGGAGTCCGCGATCGACGCGCAGGACTTCGAGAAGGCCGCGAACCTCCGCGACAAGGAGAAGCAGCTGGTCGCCCAGCGCTCCGAGCGGGAAAAGCAGTGGCGCTCCGGTGACCTGGATGTCATCGCCGAGGTCGACGACGAGCAGATCGCCGAGGTCCTGGGCAACTGGACAGGCATCCCGGTGTTCAAGCTCACCGAGGAGGAGACCACCCGTCTGCTCCGCATGGAGGACGAGCTGCACAAGCGGATCATCGGCCAGGAGGACGCCGTCAAGGCGGTCTCCAAGGCGATCCGCCGCACCCGTGCCGGCCTGAAGGACCCGAAGCGTCCGTCCGGTTCGTTCATCTTCGCCGGCCCGTCCGGTGTCGGTAAGACCGAGCTGTCCAAGGCGCTGGCGAACTTCCTGTTCGGCGACGACGACGCGCTCATCCAGATCGACATGGGCGAGTTCCACGACCGCTTCACCGCCTCGCGGCTGTTCGGTGCCCCTCCCGGGTACGTCGG
>Ga0105243_10001908_pt1 | contig 17780 bp, 17 predicted proteins | sample KBSM34metaG_FD_81525 | JGI IMG/M metagenome (GOLD analysis project Ga0105243, IMG submission 81525) | Miscanthus rhizosphere microbial communities from Kellogg Biological Station, Michigan, USA - KBS M3-4 metaG | ecosystem: Host-associated > Plants > Roots > Rhizosphere > Soil | place... | reverse complement strand
CCGACAACCGAGATCTCGTACTGGTGGTGGCTCGCGGCGTCGCCGACCTGGTCGGAGAGACCCAGGATCGAGATCAGGAACACCGCGAGCAGGAGGAGCGTCGCGGTGTCGTTCGGGAGACGCTTGCCGAACGTCATCGTGCCGTCCGCTCGCTTCGCCGAGCCTGCGGCGATCGCCAGGCCGAGCACGAGCAGTGCGTTCGCGAAGAGCGAGCCGAGGATCGAGAACTGCGCGACGACGAGCTCCCCGGCCGACAGCGCGAACAGCACGATGAAGAGCTCGGGAAGGTTGCCGAGTGTCGACTGGAGAGCGCCCGTCACGGCGGGGCCGAACCGCGCGCCGACGGACTCGGTCGCGATCCCGATCGTCCACGCCACGCCCCCGAGCGCGATCCCGCAGACGACGAACGTCACGACGGGCTCGGCGTCCGTGAAGTGGAGGATGCCGCCCACGATCGCGACGGCAAGGACGACCGCCGAGATCGCGAGCGTCTTGATCACGGTCGAGGCACCTCGAGCCTTACGAATCCCATCCGCTCGTAGATCGCCTCGATCGTGGGGGCGGAGGCGGTGCGCGCCTTGTCCGCGCCGACCGCGAGGAGACGCAGGAGCTCCGGCTCGTCGGCTCGGAGCGCGAGGTACCGCTCGCGGACGGGGGCGAGCAGCTCGACGACCGCGTCGCCGACGTCGCGCTTGAGATCGCCGTAGCCCGACCCCTCGTACGCGGCCTCGACGTCCTCGGGCGTGCGCTGCGTCGACACCGCGAGGATGTCGACGAGGTTCGACACGCCCGGCTTGTCGTCCGCCCGCCGGATCTCGCGCCCCGAGTCGGTCACCGCCGAGCGGAACTTCTTGCGGATCACGTCGGGGTCGTCGAGCAGCTTCACCGTTCCCTGCTCGGTGCCGCCGGTGGTCGACATCTTCCGCGTCGGCTCCTGGAGGTCCATGATCCGTGCCCCGATCTCGGGGTAGATCCCGTCCGGCACGACGAACGTCTCGCCGAAGCGCGTGTTGAAGCGCTCGGCGACGTCGCGCGCGAGCTCGAGGTGCTGGCGCTGGTCGTCGCCGATCGGGACGCGGTCGGTCCGGTACAGGAGGATGTCGCCTGCCATCAGGACGGGGTACGTGAAGAGCCCGGCCGAGACGAACTCCCGCCGGTCGGCCTTGTCCTTGAACTGCGTCATCCGACCGAGCTGGCCGTACGAGGTGACGGCCGAGAGCAGCCACGCCGCCTCGGCGTGCGCGGTGACGTGGCTCTGCGCGAAGACGGTCGACCGCCCGGGATCGAGGCCGGTCGCGATGAGCATCGCGAACAGGTCGAGCGTGCGGTCGTGGAGGTCGCGCGGGTCGTGCTCGACCGTGATCGAGTGCAGGTCGACGATGCAGAAGTACGCATCGCCGAGCTCCTGCGTCTGCGCATACTGGCGGAAGCCGCCGATGTAGTTGCCGAGGTGCTTGTCGCCCGTCGGCTGGATGCCCGAGAAGATCCTCATCGATGCCCTTTCGCTCGCTTCGCGACCGAACGGGCTAGACCGCCCGACGGCCGCACATGACTCCCGTCGCCGTGCGGCGCCAGAAGAGCGAGTGTCGGTCGAGCCCGGGCATCTGCCCTTTCTAGCTGCTTGCACGCGGAGCGTCAAAGCGACCGGCCACTACACTCGACCACATGGCGATCGCCGACCCCTGGACCCCGTCGTCGTGGCGGTCGCTGCCCGCTCTGCAGCAGCCGGGGTGGCCGGATCCGGCCGCGGTCGAGCTGGTCAAGGAGCGGCTCCGCCAGCTTCCCCCCCTCGTCTTCGCGGGCGAGGCGCGGGCGCTTCGGCGCTCCCTCGGGGAGGCGGTCGAAGGGCGCGCGTTCCTCCTCCAGGCCGGCGACTGCGCCGAGTCCTTCCGCGACGTGTCGGCCGTCGCGATCCGCGAGCGCCTCAAGGTGCTGCTCCAGATGTCGGCCGTCCTGACGTACGGCGCGACGCTGCCCGTCGTCAAGGTCGGACGGATCGCAGGCCAGTTCACGAAGCCGCGCTCGTCGCTCACGGAGTGGATCGGCGGCGTCGAGGTGCCGTCGTTCCGCGGTCACGCGATCCACTCCGACGAGGCGACGCCTGAGGCTCGCGTGCCGGACCCCGAGCGCATGGTGCAGGCCTACTACCAGGCCGTCTCCACGCTCAACCTCCTGCGGGCGTTCACGAAGGGCGGCTTCGCCGACCTGACGCAGGTGCACACGTGGAACCAGGAGTTCGTCACGAGCTCGCTCGAAGGCCGCCGCTACGAGGGGATCGCGAACGAGATCGGGCGCGCGCTGCGGTTCATGCAGGCGATCGGCATCGACCTCGGCGACGAGCGGTCGATCCACGAGGTGGACGTGTGGACGAGCCACGAGGCCCTGCTCCTCGACTACGAGGAGCCGCTCGTCCGCCGCGACTCGACGACGGGCGACTGGTACGCGTGCTCGGCGCATTTCCTCTGGGTGGGAGAGCGCACCCGCCAGCTCGACGGCGCCCACGTCGAGTTCCTCACCGGCGTCGAGAACCCCGTCGGCGCGAAGGTGGGCCCGGCCACCACCGGGGACGAGCTGGTCGCGCTCTGCGAGCGCCTCAACCCCGATCGCATCCCGGGACGCCTGACGCTCGTGACCCGTCTCGGCGCCGACCGCGTGCTCGACGTGCTTCCGCCGCTCGTCCGCGCCGTGCGTGAGTCGGAGATCCCGGTGCTCTGGGCCTGCGACCCGATGCACGCCAACACGTTCGTCACGCCCTCCGGGCACAAGACGCGCCGCTTCGACGACGTTCTGCGCGAGATCGAGGGCTTCTTCGCTGCGCACCGCGAGGTCGGCTCGTGGCCGGGTGGCGTGCATCTCGAGATCACGGGCGAGGACGTGACCGAGTGCCTCGGCGGCTCGGAGGAGGTGCTCGAGGAGCAGCTCGACCATCGCTACGAGACGCTCTGCGACCCGCGCCTCAACGCGCGCCAGTCGATCGGCCTCGCCTTCAACGTCGCGGAGCTCATGCGGGCCCCATGACGTTGGGGGTCGATCTCGCACCCAGGGCGACTGCGTGAGCACCCAGGCCGTGGGGACGCTCGCGGTGGTGGGCACCGGGCTGATCGGCGCATCTGCCGCGCTCGCGGCGCGGACCGCCGGGGTGGCGAGGGTGGTCGGTTGGGACCCGGATCCGGACCATCTCGCGGTGGCGGCCGAGCGCGGCGCCGTCGATCCGGCCGCCAGCCTCGACGACGCGGTCGCGACCGCCGACGTCGTCCTCGTGGCGTCACCCGTCGGTGAGCTGCCGGAGACGGTGCGCGTGGTCCTCGAGCACGCGTCGGAGGGGAGCGCGGTCACGGACGTCGGCTCGACGAAGGTGCCCGTCTGCGCCGCGGCCGGGGACGACCCGCGCTTCGTCGGCGGGCATCCGATCTGCGGGGCGGAGACGCGTGGCCCCGACCGTGCCTCGGGCGACCTGTTCCAGGGCGCCACCTGGTTCATGACGCCGACCGCGACGACCTCGCCCGAGCGGCTCCGACGCGTACATGGACTCGTCGCGTCGCTCGGAGCCCGCCCGGTCGCGATCGGTCCCGACGCCCACGACCGCCTGGTCGCAGTCACGAGCCACCTGCCGCACGTCCTCGCCAACGTCCTCCTGAACCAGGCGGGCTCCGCGCGGATCGACGGCCACGACCCGCTCCAGGCTGCCGGGGGCTCACTGCGCGACATGACGCGGATCGGCGGCGCCAACCCACGGATCTGGGTCGACATCTTCCTCGACAACCGCGAGGCCCTCGCGGCGGCGCTCGGCGAGCAGCGGCGGCAGCTGGAGCAGGTCGATCGCGCGCTGGCGGCGGGCGACGCCGGGTTTCTGGCGCGCTGGATCGGCGAGGCGAGCGGGCACCGGCGGCGCATGCTCGCGACGGCGTTCTCCGACCCCGGCGACCTGCAGCGCCTCCGGATCCACATCTCCGACCGGCCCGGCGTGCTGGCGGGCATCTTCCAGGCGCTCGGCGCGGAGCGGATCAACGTCGAGGACTTCGAGCTCGACCACGTCTCGACCGAGCGGGGTGGGACCCTGACGATGCTCGTCACCGGCGCAGGCGAGGCAGAGCGCGCCCGCGACCTGCTCGAGGGCCAGGGCTACGGGGTCGTCGTGGCGCCGGTGATCGACGAATGAGCACGGCCGTCGACTCGGTGCTCGTCGAGCCCGTCCCGAAGCTCCTCGGCCACGTCGCCGTGCCGGGCGACAAGTCGATCTCGCACCGGTCGGTGCTGATCGGCGCGATCTGCGACGGCGAGACGCGGATCACGGGTTTCGGCCGCTCGGCCGACACCGAGGCGACGATCACGGCCGTGCGCGCGCTCGGCGTGGAGGTCTACGAGCACGGCAGCGACACGCTCCGCGTCTTCGGCAAGGGCCTGCGCGGCCTCCGCGGGCCCGGCGGCGCGATCGACTGCGCGAACGCCGGCACCCTCGTGCGCCTGATCGCCGGGATCCTCGCCGGCCAGGCCGGGGAGACGTTCGAGCTGCGCGGCGACGACTCGCTGTCGCGCCGCCCGATGAGCCGGATCTCCGACCCCCTCGGCCGGATGGGCGCGCGGCTGGAGACGACCGACGGCCACCTGCCGATGAGGGTCGCCGGGGCGCAGCTCCGCGCGATCGACTACGCGCTTCCGGTCGCGAGCGCGCAGGTGAAGTCGGCCGTCCTCCTCGCCGGCCTGTACGCGGAGGGCGAGACGACCGTCGTCGAGCCGGCGCCGACCCGCGACCACACGGAGCACATGCTCGAGGCGGCGGGCGCGAGCGTGACGATCCGCCCGACCAGCGTCACGGTCCGCCGGGCTGAGAGCCTCTCGCTCGACGAGGTCGAGGTCCCGGGCGACTTCTCGAGTGCCGCGCCCTTCGTCGTAGCGGCGACGCTCGTCCCCGGGTCGGAGCTCCATCTCCACGGCGTGAACCTCAACCCGCGGCGCACGGGTCTGCTCGAGATCCTCGAGCGCATGGGAGCGAGGATCACGACCTACAACCGCCGGGCGATCGGCGGCGAGCCGGGCGGCGATCTCGAGGTCCAGTCCGCGCCGCTCGTCGGCACGACGGTGAGCGCGGAGGAGGTGCCGCTGGCGATCGACGAGCTGCCGCTGTTCGCGCTCGCGGCCGCATGTGCGCGCGGCGAGAGCGTGCTGCGCGGCGCCGAGGAGCTTCGCGCCAAGGAGACCGACCGGATCGAGGCGACCGTCGACGCGCTTCGTGCGCTGGGGGCCCGCGCGCGTGGACGCGACGACGGCCTCGCGGTGACCGGCGTGCCTGCGCGCCTGCGCGGCGGTCGGATCTCGAGCCGCGGTGACCACAGGATCGCGATGCTCGGCGCCGTCGCCGGGCTCGCCTCGCGCGACGGCGTCCGGATCGAGGACGCCGGGGCGGTCGCGGTGAGCTTCCCGGGGTTCTTCGAGCTCGTCGACGGGCTACGGCGGACGGCGAGGACACGGAGCCGGTGGGACGAGTGATCGTCGCGATCGACGGCCCGGCCGGCGCAGGCAAGAGCTCGGTTGCGCGCGCTCTCGCCGCGCGGCTGGGCTTCCGCTACCTCGACACGGGTGCGATGTACCGCGCGCTGACGTGGCTCGCGCTCCGCGACGGGACGGCGCTGGACGACGGCCCGGCGCTCGAGAGGCTCGCCCGAACCCACGCCGTGACCTTCGGCCCCGGCGGGAGCGTCTCGATCGCGGCCGAGGACGTCACCCAGGCCATCCGCGAGCCCGAGATCGACGCGGCGGTCCCGGTGGTGGCGCGACATCCCGAGGTGCGGGAGGTCATGCGCGGTCGGCAGCGGGAGCTCGGGCGGACGGGCGACTCGGTGATCGAGGGGCGCGACATCGGGGTCGTCGTCGTGCCGGACGCCGAGGTCAAGGTCTGGCTCGTCGCCGACCCCGCGGTCCGCGCTCGACGCCGTCATCTCGAGCGCAACGGGCTCGAGATCGAGGCGCTCGCGCAGGAGCTGGAGCGTCGTGACGAGCGCGACGCGATCAACACGCATCGCGCGGAGGACGCCGTCGAGGTCGACACCACGGCACTGACGCTGGACGAGGTGCTCGACCGCATCGCGGGCCTGGTCGAGGCGGCCCGGTGAGCCTGCCCGACGTCACCTGGGCCCTCGGGCGGCCGACGATCGGCCTGGCCGCGACGCTCGCCTCGCGCCTGCGGGCCTACGGTCGCGACCGCGTCCCGCTGGACGGCGGCCTCGTCGTCGCGTCCAACCACTTCTCCTGGCTCGACCCCGCCGTGCTCGGCGCTTCCAGCCCGCGCATCCTCTACTACATGGCCAAGGTCGAGGCCCACCGGGTGCCGGGGCTCGGGGCGTTCATCCGCGCGTTCGGCTGCTTCCCCGTGCGCCGCGGCGAGTCCGACCGCGAGGCGGTGCGGACGATGCGGCGGATCGTCGCGGAGGGGCACGCACTCGGCCTCTTCGTCGAGGGCACGCGGCAGTACTCGGGCGTCCCCGGCCAGGTCCAGCCCGGGGCGGCGATGGTCGCGCTCCAGGAAGACGTGCCGATCGTCCCGGTCGCGATCCACGGCTCGCAGGGCTGGAAGCCCGCGCCAGGCGGGTTCCAGGCCGTCTCGATCGCCTGGGGCGAGCCGATGACGTTCGACGGCCTGCCGAAGGGAGGGCGCGGCTACAAGGAGGCATCGGCGCTGCTCCAGACGGAGATCCGGCGGCTCTTCGACTGGCTCGTCGAGGTCCATTCGCTCGGCCGGCCGGACGGCGTACCACCCGCCAGGCGAGACCACTAGGGCATGGACGAGGCGGAGCCCGGATCGAGCGACGCACCGGCGCCCGACGCCGTCGCGCCCACGAGCGCCGGCACAGTCGCGATCGTCGGCTTCCCGAACGTCGGGAAGTCGACGCTCGTCAACCGGCTGACGGAGAGTCGCGCTGCGGTCGTGCACGAGACCGCCGGGGTGACGCGCGACCGCAAAGAGCTCCTGTGCGACTGGAACGGCGTCACATTCCGCCTCGTCGACACGGGCGGGATCGACGAGGCGGACACCGGACCGTTCGGCCGTCACATCGCGGAACAGGCACGGGCCGCGATCGCGGAAGCCGACCTGGTCCTCTTCGTCGTCGACGCGCGGGCCGGGATCACCCCCGGCGACGAGGAGCTGGCCGCGATTCTGCGCGCGTCGGGCAAGCCGGTCATCGTGCTGGCGAACAAGATCGATGACCCGCGGCGCGACCTCGACGCCGTCGAGTTCCACAAGCTCGGCCTTGGCGACCCGGTCCCGCTGTCGGCGCTCCACGGCCACGGAACGGGCGACCTGCTCGACGACGTGGTGGCGCAGCTGCCCGGGCGCGCGGACGGGATCGTCGGCGACGAGGCGATCCGCGTCGCGATCCTCGGCCGCCCGAACGTCGGCAAGTCCTCGCTCCTGAACGCACTGCTCGGCGAGGAGCGCGTGATCGTCTCCGACGTGCCCGGGACGACGCGGGACACGATCGACACCGTGTTGACGCGCGCCGGGACGACGTTCGTCCTGGTCGACACCGCGGGGCTCCGGCGCAAGCGGCGACAGCGCCAGGGGATCGAGTACTACTCGGAGCTTCGCGCGCTCGAGGCCGCCGAGCGCGCCGACGTCGCGCTCGTCCTCGTCGACGCCTCCGAGGGGGTCGTCGAGCAGGACCTCGCCGTCGCGGACGTCGCCCGCAAGGCAGGTTGCTCGACGCTCGTCGTCCTCTCCAAGTGGGACACGACGACCATCGACCTCCAGCAGACGCGCGGGCTGCTCAACCGGCGCCTGCGCCAGCGGCCGCCGGCGGTGGCCGTGTCGGCGCTGACCGGGAGGGGCCTGCGGAGGCTCCTCGACCATGTGGAGTCGCTTTTCGGGAAGCACGTCGCGCGCATCCCGACGCCGGTGCTCAACCGAGCGCTGGTCGAGCTCAAGGAGGCGCGCCCAGGGCCGTCGGGCGAGCGCGGACGGCGGCTCCGGCTTCTGTACGGCACGCAGACCGCGACGCGGCCGCCGAGGCTGCGGATCTTCGTCAACGACTCCCGGCTCGTGACGCGCGACTACGGATACTGGGTCGAGAACGAGCTTCGTGCGCGGTTCGAGCTCCAGGGCGTCCCGGTCTCCATCGACTTCCAGCGCTCCGAGTGAACGCCGTCGTGGTCGGCGGGGGTTCGTGGGGCACGGCGTTCGCGCGCCTGCTCGCGGATCACGGTCACGGCGTCACGCTCGCCTGCCGGGACGACGAGCAGGCGGCCGCGATCCGCGAGACGGGCCGCAACCCGCGCTACCTGACCGGCGTCGACCTCGGCGGCGTCTCCGCGACGACCGTCGGCGAGGCGCCCGTCGCCGAGGCGAACCTCGTCGTCGTCGCGGTGCCGAGCGCGGCGTTCGGCGACGTCGTGCGGGCTCTCCCGGGGCGCGCGCCGATCCTGAGCCTCACGAAGGGGCTCGATCCTCTGACGGGAGACCGGCTGTCGACGCTCGTGGCCGACCGCCCGGTGGCGGTGCTCTCCGGACCGAACATCGCCGAGGAGGTCGCCGCGGGTCTTCCGGCCGCCGCGGTCGTCGCATGCGAGAGCGTGCCGCTCGCCGTCCAGGTGCAGCTCGCGATCACCTCCGGCTCCTTCCGCGTCTACGTGAACGACGACCTCGTGGGGGTCGAGCTGTGCGCGGCGGCGAAGAACGTCATCGCGCTCGCCGCCGGCGGCGCCGACGGTCTCCGTCTGGGCGACAACGCGAAGGCGGCGCTCGTCGCCCGCGGGCTTGCGGAGATGGGCCGGCTCGCCGAGGTCGCCGGCGCGCGCCCGGAGACGTTTGCCGGGCTCGCCGGCATGGGCGACCTGATCGTCACCTGCTGGTCGAAGTCCGGCCGGAACCGCCGCTGCGGCGAGCTCGTCGCTCAGGGCGCGACGCCGGACGAGGCGGCCCGTGAGATAGGGATGGTGGTCGAGGGCCTCACCACGGCACCCGTTCTCCGCGACCTCGCGCATCGACTCGACGTCGAGATGCCGATCACCGAGGGCGTGTGCACCGTGCTCGACGGCGTCCCGCTGACCGAGCTCGCCGCCCGATTGATGGAGCGCGACCCGACCGTCGAGTAGCAGGCCCAGAGCCCGGGCAAAGGCTGGCTGCCCGTCGTCCCGGTCCGTGGCGAGAAGCGGTCGGTGAGGCGGGCATGTCGGTACCTGCAGGACCTGGGCGAGGCGTGCGACGTGGTTAAGCTTCGGCGCACATGAGCGCGCGCACCTTCCAGTTCACGTCCGAGTCGGTCACCGAGGGCCATCCCGACAAGGTCGCCGACCAGATCTCGGACGCTGTCCTCGACGCGGTCCTCACGGACGACCCGCAGGGCCGGGTGGCCTGCGAGACGCTCGTCACGACCGGCCTCGTCGTCGTCGCGGGAGAGATGACGACGGAGACCTACGTCGACGTGCGATCGATCGTGCGCGCGACGGTGGCCGGGATCGGCTACACACGCGCAAAGTACGGATTCGACGCGGAGACGTGCGGCGTGATGGTCGCGATCGACGAGCAGTCGCCGGACATCGCACAGGGTGTCGACGAGTCGTTCGAGGCGCAGCACGGGGACACCGACCCGATCGACCGGATCGGGGCGGGCGACCAGGGGATGATGTTCGGGTACGCGACCCGCGAGACCGACGAGCTGATGCCGCTGCCGATCATGCTCGCGCACAAGCTCGCGAAGCGTCTCGCCGCGGTGCGCAAGGCCGACGTGCTCCCGTACCTGCGGCCCGACGGCAAGACGCAGGTGACGGTGCGGTACGAGATCGACGAGCACGGCGTCCAGCGTCCCGTCGAGATCGAGCGGGTGCTGGTGTCGACGCAGCATCGCGACGGGCTCGACGCGGAGACGCTCATCAAGCCCGACCTGCTCGAGCACGTCGTCGAGCCCATCCTGCACGCCGACTACCGCGACCTGTACGACCCGGCGCGGGTCGGTGCCAGCGGCTTCTTCTACGTCAACCCGACCGGCAAGTTCGTCGTCGGCGGGCCGATGGGGGACACGGGGCTCACCGGCCGGAAGATCATCGTCGACACGTACGGGGGCGCCGCGCCGCACGGCGGCGGCGCGTTCTCCGGCAAGGACCCGACGAAGGTCGACCGCTCCGCGGCCTACGCCGCGCGGTACGTGGCGAAGAACGTCGTCGCCGCCGGGCTGGCCGACCGCTGTCAGGTGCAGGTGGCCTACGCGATCGGCGTGGCGCACCCGATGAGCGTTCTCGTGGACACGTTCGGGACGGAGGCGGAGGGGCTGACGAACGCGCGGATCTCGGAGCTCGTGCTCGAGCACTTCGACCTGCGGCCTGGGGCGATCGTCCGGGACCTCGAGCTGCGCCGTCCCATCTACACGAAGACCGCCGCGTACGGCCACTTCGGGCGGACGGATTCCGCGGACTACACCTGGGAGCGCACGGACAAAGCGGATGCGCTCCGCACTGCCGCGGGGCTCGCCTCCGCGGCGACGGTCTAGACGCCGGAGGGACGACCCGCTCACGGGCCGTCCCGTCCGCTCGACGGCTAGTGCTTTGTCGGGACTCGCTGGACGAGCTTCTTCGCGGCGTCCGTGAGGCGGGCGAGGATCTCGTCGGAGCGGGTCTTCGTGAGGCGGCCGTTCTCGACGGCCTTCGCGAGCCGCGCCTTCGCGGGTGCGAGCATCGCGGCCACGAGCCCGTCGACGCTCTTGCCCTTCGCCTGGGCGATCTGCGCCAGCGACTTCCCGCCTGCGAGCTCGGTCCGGAGCTGCGCGCGCGTCAGGTCGAGGTAGTCGGCGACCGGCGCGTGGGCCTTCACCTTGGCGATGCGCGCGCGGAATGCCTTCTCGCGGTCGGCGAACCGCTTGCGGGCGCCGATCCCGAGGCCCTGCGCGTTCGCGATCCGCTGCTTGAGCTTCGCGCCCTGCTCGGGCGTGAGCCGGCCGGCGGCCACGGCGGCGTCGACGCGTGCGTTCAGCGCTGCCTTGAAGGCATCGCGGAGCTTGTCCGGCGTGACGCCGAGGCGCGCCGCGACCTCGTCGACGAGGGACGGCTTGTCGTTGGCGGCCAGCGCGGGTGCGCCGAGCGCGAGGGCGGCGAACGCGGTGAGCGTCGCGGCGAGTGCGATGATCCTGGTCACGTTTCGGTACTCCTCTGCGAGAGCGGGTAGAGATGAAGCGAACCAGCGGCCCGTTGCCGGCGCGTCAGGATGACGTAAGCCCGATGTAAGGCGGGAGGCGCCGCGCGGTCACGCGGCGACGCGGACATACAGGCCCTGCGCTGCCTTCTCGGCGATCGCACGGTCGGTCTCGTCGAGCGCGACCTTGAGCTGCCCGGCCGCCGGCTGCGCCTCTCTGATCTCGACGCTCGAGCCGGGGACGAAGCCCTCGTCGTAGAACCAGTGGAGGAGGTCGCCGTCGTGCTCGGCGAGACGCACGATCTCGCCAGCCTGCCCGGGCTCGAGGTCCGCGAGCGCGACGAGCCCGACGTTCTCGCGCTGCTCGACCTCCGGATCGACCGGCCAACCGTGCGGGCAGCGGTCGGGGCGGCCGAGCCGCTCGTACATCCGCTCGACCATGTCCTCGGTGAACGTGTCTCCCATCTCGTCGGCATGGACGTGAGACTCGGAGGCGGTGTAGCCCATGAAGTCGGTGAGGAACCGCTCGATGATCCGGTGCTTGCGGACGACCTTCTCGGCCCGCGCGATTCCGGCCGGGGTCAGGATCGCCTCCTTCTGCTCGCCGCGCTCGACGAGCCCTTCGGACTCGAGGCGCTTGAGCATCTCGCCTGCCGAGGCGCGCGACACGCCGAGCATCTCGGCGACGCGCGACGCGATCGCGCTCTCTCCGGCCGGCCGGTACTCGCCGATCGGGAAGGCGAGGAAGTAGATCACCTCGAGGTATTCGTCGGTCGAATGCCCGTGGCCCGCCATCGGCGCCGAGTCTACCCGGCCCTCCGATCTGCGCCGGCCGGGTGGGCGGGTACGTTGGCCCGAGCCGTGCCGCTTGCGACCGTCTACCCGCTCGTCTCGACTCGCTCGCTCGTCCGGCCGTTCACGTACGAGGTCCCCGAGGGAGTCGGCAAGGGCGCGGTCGTCGCGGTGCGGTTCGGCCGTCGCTCCATGCGCGGGGTGGTCGCGGACGTCGGCGTCGAGGCGCCGCCCGGGATCGAGCCCTCGGTCGTCGGGCGTCTCGTGGACGACATCCCCGCGACGCTCGTCGACCTCGCGCTGTGGATCGCTGACTACTACGGCTCCACGCCGGCCCGCGCGCTCGAGCTCGTGGCGCCCCTGCGACGCGCGCCGCGGGGCGAGCGTCCGTCGCCCGTCGCGCGCGAGTCGCTCGAGGGCGAGGCGGAGCCGGCACAGCTCACCCCCGAGCAGAGCGCAGCGGTCGCGCAGATCGTGTCGGCGCTCGACGAGGGGGTCGGGGAGCACGTCCTGCTCGACGGGCCCACGGGGAGCGGCAAGACCGAGGTCTACCTCCAGGCGTGCGGCGCCGCGCTCGAGCGCGGGCTCGGGACGATCGTGCTGGTGCCCGAGATCGCGCTCGCGCCGCAGACCGTGGGACGCTTCCGCCGGAGGTTCGGCGACCGCGTGGCGATCCTCCATTCCTCGCTCGGCGAGGCGGAGCGGCGCGACGAGCGAGACAGGATCGCGCGTGGCGACGCACGGATCGTGGTCGGTGCCCGCTCGGCCGTGTTCGCGCCGATCCGCGGCGTGGGGCTGATCGTCGTCGACGAGGAGCACGACACGGCGTACAAGCAGGAGTCCGACCCGCGGTACGACGCGCGCACCGTCGCCGCGAAACGGGCCGCCCTCGAGGGCGCGGTCGCGGTCTACGGCTCGGCCACCCCGCGTCCGGAGTCGTGGGCGCGGCTGCGACGGCTGTCTCTTCCCGCCCGGATCGGCGCCCCGATGCCGTCCGTGCGGCTCGTCGACCTCCGCCGCGAGTCGGGCTACCCGCTGTCGGCGCCGCTGCTCCGCGAGCTCGGCGGGCTCGTCGATCACGGCGGTCGCGCCATCCTCCTGCTCAACAGGCGCGGCGTCGCGCCGGCGATCCACTGCCGTGCGTGCGGTATCTCCCGGCGCTGCACCAACTGCGACGTGGCTCTGACGCTCCACACAGACGACGCGCTCCACTGCCACCACTGCGGTCGGGTCGAGGCCGTCCCGCGCAGCTGTCCCGAGTGCGGCTCGGTCGAGCTCGCCCGGATCGGCGCCGGAACCCAGCGGCTCGAGGCCGAGCTCGCGAAGCGCGTTCCTGAGCTGGAGCGGTTCCGGCTCGACGCCGACGTGGCGGGGCGGGCCGGCGCCGTGCGCGACGTCCTCGAGCGCTTCCGCTCGGCCGATCGCGCCGTGCTCGTCGGGACGCAGATGGTGGCGAAGGGCCACCATGTCCCGGGCGTCGCGCTCGCCGCGGTCGTCGACGCGGACACGGGCCTGTCCCTCCCGGACTTCCGCGCCGAGGAGCGCACGTTCCAGCTCGTGACGCAGCTCGCGGGACGGAGTGGCCGCGACGCGCCAGGCCGGGTTGTCGTCCAGACGTTCCAGCCGGACGCGACGCCGCTCCGGCATGCCGTGAACCACGACGTCGCAGGGTTTCTCGCGGGTGAGCTGGAGCGGCGCGAGGCCCTCGCCTACCCGCCGTTCCGGCATCTCGTCTCGATCCTCGTCTCCGGGCCGGAGCCGGGCGCGCCGCTCGCGGCCTTGCGGGAGCTCCGCGGTCGGCTCGAGGACGCCGAGGCAGATCTCCTCGGCCCCGCGCCCGTGCTGCGGCTCCGTGGTCGGCACCGCGCGCAGCTGCTCGCGAAGACGACGCAGCCGCGGTCGGTCGCCCGGCAGGCGTCGACCCTGCTGGCCGCGGCGGCCCGCGGGATGCGGCGCGACGGTCTCAACGCGGTGGTCGACGTCGACCCGCAGTCGCTCTAGGAGGAATGCGCATGGAGGACGAGCTGACGACGACGATCCGCGCGGCGATGCCGCTCGCGGCGCTCCTCGGCTTCGAGGCGGTCGAGGGAAGCCCCGCCGCGGTGGTCGTCCGCGGCGCGTGGGCGCCCGAGCGCTGCACCGCGGCCGGCGTCCTCCACGGCGGCTACCTGATGACGCTCGCCGACGTCGCGGCGGCGACGCTGGCGTACCTGAACCTGCCGCCCGGGTCGACGACGGCGACGATCGAGGCGAAGACGAACTTCCTCGCTGCAGTGCGCGACGGCGTTGTGACGGCGCGCGCCGAGCCCGTCCACGTGGGCCGGCGGACGATCGTCGTCCAGGTCGACGTCCACGACGACCGACGCCGGCTCGCGACGCGGACGATCCAGACGCAGGCCGTGATCGAGGAGACCGGCGGCTAAACTCGCGGCGTGGCCGACCACGACCATGACCACGAGCACGACGACGAGCACGAGCACGACGAGCTGAGCGACGAGGAGGCTCAGGCGGAGGCCGAGCGGCTCGTTCGGAAGGAGATCGCGCTCTCCCAGATTCGTCAGTACGGCGACCCGGTGCTCCGGATGCGCGCGGAGGAGGTCGAGGAGGTCGACGACGAGCTTCGCGCCGTGGGCGAGCGGATGATCCAGCTGATGCACGACGCCGAGGGCGTCGGGCTCGCGGCGACCCAGGTCGGCATCCTGCGACGCTTTTTCGTCTGCACGCTCGAGGGCGAGGACCGCCTGTTCTTCAACCCCGTCGTCACGCCTATCGGCGCGGACACGGACGACGACACCGAGGGATGCCTGTCGCTCGGCACGGTGCGGGTGCCGGTCGAGCGTGCGGCCAAGGTCAGGATCGAGGCGCTCGATGCCGACGGTGCGCCCCTCGCGCTCGAGCTCGAGGGCTACGGAGCCCGGGTCGTCCAGCACGAGGTCGACCACCTCGACGGAAAGCTGATGCTCGACCGCACGGACGCCGAGGCTCGGCGCGAGGCGCTCGGCCTGCTCCGCCCGCGCCTCGTCCTCTCCTGAGCGCCATGAGCCGGATTGCGGTCGCAGCGACCGCGCCGCTCGGAGCCGATGTGCTCGAGCGACTCGCGGCGCGACACGATGTCGCGACGCTCCTGACGCGGCCGGACGCACCCGCAGGGCGCGGCCGACGCGTTGCCCCGCCCCCGGCCAAGGCGGTCGCCGAGCGCCTCGGCATCCCGGTGCTTCAGCCGGAGCGCCCCACTTCGGGGCTCGACCTCGGCGCCCCGACGGTCGTCGTGTGCGCGTACGGGCTCCTGATCCCACCAGAGCTCCTCGCCGAGCGGACGTGGCTCAACGTCCATCCCTCGCTCCTTCCGCGCTGGCGCGGCGCGGCCCCGGTCGAGCGGGCGATCATGTCGGGCGACGTCGAGACGGGCGTCACCATCCACGAGACGGTCGAGGCGCTCGACGCCGGGCCGGTCGCCGCCCGGGAGTCGTTCCCGATCGGTCCGGACGACGATGCCGGCGCGGTCTTCGCGAACGCGGCCGCTGTCGCCGCCGGACTGCTCGACGACGTGCTCGCCGATCCCGCGCCTGCCTTCCGCCCCCAGGAGGGAGAGCCGACGTACGCCGAGAAGATCCGCCCCGAGGATCGCGTGCTCGATCTCGAGCGGCCCGCCCAGGAGCTCGTGCGGGTCGTCCGCGCCTTGAGCCCGCACATCGGCGCGCGGACGGAGCTCGAAGGACGTCGCGTGACGGTCTGGCGGGCGCGTGTGGGAGACGACAGAGGGTTCGAGCCGCTCGAGGTCCAACCAGAGGGCGGTCGCCGGATGGAGTACGCGGCGTGGCTTCGCGGGCTCAGGTGAGCCCGGCGCGCCGCGCCGCCTTCGCGGTGGTGCGACGCGTGTTCGAGGACGGCGCGTATGGCGACCTCGCGCTCCGTGCAGAGTCTGCGGGGCTCGACGAGCGGGACCGATCCCTCGCCCGGAAGCTCGCGTACGGCACCGTCCAGCGGGTGAGGGCGCTCGACCATGCGATCGAGGCGCTCGGGAGTCGTCCGGTGCGCAAGCTCGATCCTCCGGTGCGTGCTGCGCTGCGACTCGGCTGCTACCAGCTGGCGTACCTCGACGGCGTGCCGCGCTACGCGGCGGTGAACGAGTCGGTCGAGCTCGTGCGAGCCGCTCGCCTCGAGCGGGCGGTCCCGTTCGCGAATGCGGTTCTGCGCCGGCTTGCGGACGGCGCGAGGGCTCTCTGCGCGTCCCTCCCCGAGGCCACCGCGGACGAGGCCGCGCTTCGCCACTCGTATCCCGACTGGATTGCCGAGACGTGGTGGCGCGAGCTCGGCCCGAACGACGCCCTGGGACTGATGGTGGCGCAGAACGACGAGCCGGAGACGGCCGTGCGGCTCGTCCGAGGCGAGGTCGAGGGCCGGGAAGACCCCGACATCCCCGGCGCGTGGGTCGTCGACCGGGTCGAGGAGGACGCGGTCGCCGCGGGTCGCGTATGGCCGCAGAGCCGTGCCTCGCAGCTCGTCGGCCATGCGGTCGGGGCGCGCCCCGGCGAGCGGACGCTCGATCTCTGCGCCGCGCCCGGGGGGAAGGCGACGATGCTCGCCGGCGAGGTGGTGGCGGTGGAGGTGGACGAGGCGCGGGCCGATCGGCTCGAGAAGACCGTGAGGCGGTTGGGTGCGACCGACGTTCGCGTCGTCCGCGCCGACGGCCGCGACCTTCCTCCCGACCTCGACGGCTTCGACCGCGCGCTCGTCGACGCGCCGTGCTCGGGGCTCGGGGTGCTCGCCTCGCGTCCCGATCTCCGCTGGCGCGCGGAGCCGCTGCACGAGCTCCAGCTCGAGCTCCTCCGCGCCGCCCTCTCCCGCGTGCGCCCCGGCGGCACGGTCGTGTACTCGACGTGCACCATCAACGCGGCGGAGAACGAGGCGGTCGTCGACGCCGTGCTCGCGGACGGTGCGGCGGCGCTCGATCCGTCCCTGGGCGACGAGTGGCCGCTGTTCCGCCATCGCACGCGGCCGGAGCTCGTGCAGACGCTGCCCCACGTCCACGGCACGAGCGGCTTCTTCGTGGCCCGTCTGGCCGTCCCCTAGGATCGCGGCGTGGCGTGGGCGGACTGGATACGCGGCGGCGCCGAGATCGTGCCCTCGCTCTACGCGGCGGATTTCCGCCGCCTGGGCGAGCAGATCGACTTGCTCCTCGCCGCCGGGTGCCGGGTGTTCCACTTCGACGTCGGCGACGGTCACTTCATCCCGCCCGTGACGATGGGGCCGGTGGTGCTGCGCTCGATCGCGCCAGGCATCCACGCGGCGGGCGCCGTCCTCGACTGCCACCTGATGGTGGACGATCCCGCGCATCACTTCGCCGAGTTCGCGGCGTCGGGCGCGGACTCGGTGTCGTTCCACGTCGAGGTCGCACCCGACCCCGCGGCCGTTGCCGCCGAGGCACGCTCGCACGGGCTCGGCGTCGGGGTCGTCTTCAACCCCGAGACGAGCCCCACCCGCGCAGCCGGCGCGGCGAAGGCCGCCGCAGCGGAGATCGTGCTCTGCATGAGCATCCACCCGGGCTACTCGGGCCAGGCGTTCATGCCGGAAGCACTCGGGCGGATCGAGGAACTCGCCAAGCTCGTCGACGTCCCGATCCAGGTCGACGGGGGCGTGGGCGAGGAGAACGCCGCGGCGCTGCGCCGGGCCGGTGCCTCGCTCTTCGTCGCCGGGAACGCGGTCTTCGGGGATCCCGACCCGGCCGAGGCGTACCGACGGCTTCGGGCCGCGGTCGCGTGAGCATCGAGCGGGCGCTCGAGCTCGCCGACGCGGCCACCGGCCGCGGCTACCCCAACCCGACGGTGGGCGCGGTGCTCGTCGGGTCGGACGGGCGGACGGTCGGAGAGGG
>Ga0105243_10001905_pt1 | contig 17791 bp, 13 predicted proteins | sample KBSM34metaG_FD_81525 | JGI IMG/M metagenome (GOLD analysis project Ga0105243, IMG submission 81525) | Miscanthus rhizosphere microbial communities from Kellogg Biological Station, Michigan, USA - KBS M3-4 metaG | ecosystem: Host-associated > Plants > Roots > Rhizosphere > Soil | place... | reverse complement strand
GCGGTCGGCGGCGACACCCTTGACGTCGTACCCCCAGCGCCTTGCCAGTTTCAGCGCGGTCTCGACGGCCTCGGCCCCGGTGTTCATCGGGAGCACCGCCTCCTTGCCGCACAGCCGGCTCACGTCCTCGCAGAACCCGGCGAACGCCTCGTGCTGGAACGCGCGGCTGGTGAGCGCGAGCGTGCCGAGCTGCGCACGGGCGACCTCGACCAGTCGCGGGTGCCCGTGCCCGAAGTTGAGCGCCGAGTACCCGGCCAGCATGTCGAGGTACTCGACGCCGTCGATGCCGCGCGCCCAGGCACCGCGCGCCGAGTCGATGACCACCGGCAGCGGATCGTAGTTGTGCGCGCTGTGCGCCTGGGCCCGCGCGAGTTCCGCGAGCGTGCCCGCGGTCACCGGCACCCGCGCGTTCATCGGGCCGCCTGTATCTCGCGATAGCCGCGGAGTTCGAGGGTGCAACATTTGATCCCACCGCCGGACTTGAGGAACTCCGAGAAGTCCACCGGGACCGGGGTGTACCCACGCTCGGCGAGCAGGCCGGCCAGCCGCTGCGCCTGACTGGGCAGCACCACGTTGCGGCCGTCGCTGACCAGGTTGAGGCCGAGCCACCGGGTGTCGGCCTCCTCGGCGATGACGGCGTCGGGGAACAGGTCTCGAAGGACCGCGAGGCTCTCGGGGGCGAATGCCCCCGGCAGGTAGGCGACGGTGCGATCGTCGAGGACGCCGAGCGCCGTGTTGAGGTGGTAGTACCGGGGATCGATCAGCCGCAGGGTGACCACCCGGCGGCCCAGGTGCCGGGCCACCTCGGCGTGCGCGCGCTCGTCGGTGCGGAACCCCGTTCCCGCGCAGACGATGTCGCCGACCACCAGCAGGTCGCCCTCACCCTCGTTGATGTACCGAGGACGGGTGGGCCGGAACAGTCCGTTGGCGCGGAACCAGCGCAGCACGTGGTCGGCCTCCGCGGCCCGCTGTTCGGTTCGGTACCGGGCACCGAGCGCGACCCCGTCGATGACGAGGCCGCTGTCGGTCACGAAGACCATGTCCGGGAGCCCCGGCACGGGATCGATCGTCAGGACCTCGTGTCCGAGCCGCCGATAGGTCTCGACCAGGTGCTCCCACTGCGACATCGCCAACGCGGTGTCGACGGGATCCTCGGGTCGCATCCACTCATTGATGCTGTAGACCACGTCGAAGAAGGTCGGGGGGCACATCAGGTAGCTCCGCGGCCGCGCGCGGCGGGCGTCCGTCGGGCCGGGATCGGCCCCTGCGGTCTGCGTCATCCCCTGCCCCTTTCGGCGAAGGTGCTACGAGTATCCGCGCCAGGCGAAACCGAATCAATGACCTGGCCCCGAACACGAGAATTCCCCGGTGGCTCTCCTCCACCGGGGAATTCTCATGGCATGAACGCAACCAGCGCGCCGATCTCAGGCCCAGCTGGCGGCCGCACTGTTGTTCGTCGCGTTCATGTCGTCATTACCGGCGCCGACGGCCCGACCGATGGCCTCGAGGACCTGGTTCAGCTCGTTGGCCGCGGAATCCCACTTGGCCTGCTGCGCCTGGTAGGCCTCCGACGCGGAGCCCTCCCACTCGGCGACGAGCGGCGCGAGGTAGCTCTTCAGGTCGCCCAGCTTGCCGTTGATGTTGCCGCTGGTGGCGGCGATGTCCGCCCTGGCGCCGTCGATGGCGCCGAAGTCGTAACGCATGGTCCCGCTCATGGGTCCTCCTACTGTGTGGATCGAAGCAGTCTGGTTCGAAAAAGGGTGTCGCCCACCCGGGTCCGGCCCGAGCGCGCGGGACTCAGATGTTGAGGCCGCCGCCCGCGTTGTTGATGGCGCTCGAGTGGTCGTCCTGCACCGCGGCGTAGGCGACGCCATTGGCCTTGATGTTCTCGCTGATCGCGAGCAGCGACTCGTTGAGGCGCTTGGCGCTGGAGTCCCAGCGGACCATCAGGTTGTCGAACGCGACCTTGGCTGCGCCTTCCCAGGCACCGTTGACGGCGGCGAGCCGACTCTGCAGCGAGGACAGCTGCCCCTGGATGTCCGCGTTGACATCGCCCACGTGCCGCGACGCGGTCTCCATGGTTTCGGTGGTAGTCCTCATCTGACCGCTCATGACCAGCTCCTTAGAAATCGTCCGCGTCCTGGATTTCCAGCCCCCTCTGGACTGAGACGGACCGCGCCTACAGATAGTTGGACGCGCGCGCCCGGCCGTTCGGTTCCATCGAATCCGAACCAATTTCCGCGAGCAGGCAAGCGCTCAGCGGCCGGCGATCACCGTCGAGCGAACTGCCTGCTCACACGGGTCTGCGAGGTCACGCCACCGATCCGGCGAGGTCTGGCAGCCGACACTGACCTGCAGCCCGTCCTCGACGAGGACAGACCACCGGACCTCGGTATCGGGGTCCGGTCTCTCCCGGTACAGAAGTCCCGGCCGCCCGTCGACGGCACCGCGCTCGATCGCGCTGAAGGTCTCCGGCCGCATCTCGGCGCGCCGACTCAGGGTGTGCGCCACCGCCTCGAGATCCGCCCCAGGCGTCAGTTCCTGCGCCACGACCAGGATTCGTGCGGCTGCGCCCTTCTCCGGCACCAGCTCCACCCGGGCCGCGTCGCCGCGGTCGGCGCGTTCGCGCCACCCAAGGGGAACGGTCACGCTCACCCGGCCCGCGCGTGCGGATGACTGCGCCTGCACCTCCGTGTCCGGCTCCGCCGATGCGCGAGGATCGCCGCCTCCCGCGACGACGACAACCGCGGTGATCGCCGCGACCACGAGCACACCGGCCGCGACAAGCGGGCCCCACCGGCCGACGGTGGCCCACCGCGACCGGCGCACCACCGGCGCGATCGTCTCGGGCGCGGCCGGCGTCTGAGCCACCATGTCGAGCCCACGGGCCAGCGCACCCGCCGCGACGGCGGAGCCAGAGACCACCCTCGCCACCACCGGCAGATCCCACCCCGCCTCGATCGCATCGACGATCGAGAGTCCAGCCGTTCCCGGCAGTTCGCCGGTGACGAGGATTCTCGGCGGTCGTTCGGGGCACAGTTCACGCATCGCCGCGGCGAACTCGCCTGCCACATCCGGGTTGTCACGCAGATCCGACGAGCCCAGTTCCGCCCGGTGTACGCAGTCGTCGCTCTCGGCACCGGGCACCGAGGCCGTCGTCTCGAGGAACCCGACCTCGAGCACCGCGCTTCCGGTCGGCATCGGCTCGGGCGACCACCGCGCCAGCGCCTCCGGGACACCGATCAGGAGCACCCCCTTGCCTATCCCACGGCCTGCCTTGACCAGGGCCCGCCGACGACCGCGACCCCAGTGCGCCGGGTGGGTGAGCACCACCAGATCCGGCGCGGTGCGCACCCCGAGTCCGGCCACCAGGTGCCCCAGCACGCCTGCGAGCACCTCGTCCATCGGGAACACCCGATCGCCGAGCGAGAGGTACTCGTCGTCGACATACCGGATCGGGTACGGCTCGAAGGACTCCGGATCGGCGATCCCCGCGGCGAAGGCCCGGTCCCCGAACCGCAAACCGAAGGAGTCTGCGTACACCGCCGCCGGGCAATCGAAGTGCACGCCCGCGTGGCACCCCCACACCGTCGACTCGGTGAGGTGGATGGCCAGCACCCCGTCCGCGGTCACAGCGGCGGAAGCCACGCCACCTGTACCAGGGAGGCACCCGCCCTGGTGACCAGAGTGCCTCGGCCAGGCGGCATCTCACTGGGGCGGACGGTGCCGATCAGGTTGCCCTCGTCGCGGCTTCCGCTCATCACGAGACCCGCCGGCACGAGGTCACGCAACCGCGCGATGATCGGCTCGTACAGCGCCCGGGCCGCGCCACCGGAACGGCGGGCGATGACCAGGTGCAGGCCGATGTCGTTGGCGTGCGGCAGGTACTCGAGCAGCGGGGTCAGCGGGTTCCCGCTCGAGGTGGCGACGAGGTCGTAATCGTCGACCACCACGTAGATCTCGGGTCCGGTCCACCAGTTCCGGTCGCGCATCGCCTGGATGGTGATGTCGGGCGCGGGCATCCGGGTCTCCATGATCGATGCGAGCTCGTTCATGAACTTGGTCGCCGTCACCGAGTTCGGCGCGTACCCGGCGAGATGATCGCCCTCGACGACCCCCAGCATGGTCCGCCGGTAGTCGATCTGGATGATCTTGGCCTGCGATGGGGTGTTCGATTCCATGATGCCCGCGCAGATCCCGCGCAGCAGCGTGGTCTTACCGGACGCGCTGTCGGCGAACGTGAGCATGTGCGGCTGTTCCGCGAAGTCGACGAAAGCCGGCGCCAATTCGGCCTCGTCGATGCCGATCGGGATCCGGAGACACCCGCCATCGCCCGCGGGCAGCCTGCCCGGCGCCGCCATCGCGAGCAGTTCTGCGCGCGGGAATCGTTCGGGGAGCATCCGCACCGGCGGTGCGGCGCGCCCGACGGTGACCGCCGAGATCCGCGCGACGGCATCCGCGACGCCGGCGGTGAGGTCGGCACTGGTCGGGTTCCCGTCCACCCGCGGCAACCCCGTCAGCAGGTGCAGTCCCTCCCGCGTCATGCCGCGGCCGGGTCGCCCTTCCGGCACGCGGGATGCCTTGGGCCTGCCCACGTCCGAATCCGACGGGTCGCCGAGCCGGAGCTCGATCCGGGTGCCCAACTGATCCTTGAGCGCCGGGCGGATCTCGCCCCACCGGGACGCCGTGAGGACCACATGCACGCCGAACGAGAGGCCCTGACCGGCCAGGGCACCGATCTGCGCCTCGAGGGGTTCGAAGTCCTGCCGAATACTGGGCCAGCCGTCGATCACCAGGAACACGTCGCCGAACGGGTCCCCGGACACGCCGAGCGCTCCAGGCTCTCGGGTCGCTCCGCGGGCTCCGCTCTCGTGGCCGCCGGTGGCCGGATCGAGCGAACGAAGCCGCCGGAACTCGGCCATCGAATCGATGCCCAGCTCCCGGAAGCGGTGTTCGCGCTGACGCACGATGGAGTTCATCTCGGCGACGGTGCGCCGCACCCGGTCCACGTCGAGGCGGTTCGCGACCGATCCGACATGCGGGAGTCCGGCCAGGCCTGCCAGGGTGCCGCCGCCGAAGTCGAGGCAGTAGAACTGCACCTGCTCGGGGGAATGGACAAGGGCCATCGACATGATCACGGTGCGCAGCACGGTCGACTTGCCCGACTGAGGTCCGCCGACGATCGCCATGTTGCCCTGGGAGCCGGAGAGATCCACCACCAGCTCGTCGCGCCGCTGGTCGTAGGGCCGGTCCACGATACCGATCGGCGCCCGCAGCGTGCTGACCGCGGAGACCGGCTCGACCAGAACGGATCTCGGCAACAACGAGTTCAGGGTCGGCGGGTCCTCAAGCGGGGGCAGCCACACGTTGTGGGCGGCGGGACCGCGTCCCCGGATCCGGTCCACCACCGTCTCCAGGACCGTCAACCCGCTCGGTTCGGGCGCCACCTCCGCGGCACTCGGCGGCAGCGCGGCCGGGACATCGACGATCAGGTCGGACACCGGCGCGGCGGTGAACGGGCGCGGCCTCAGGTCGATCGGGGACGCGGCGGCCTCGATCGCGGCCCGCGATCGGCCACCGAGGTAGGGACCGGAGACATAGGCGGCCGCGAACCTGACGATCTCGGCGGAGTCGCACTTGAGGTAGCCGGAGCCCGGTGTGCCCGGGAGGTGGTACGCGTCCGGCACACCGAGGACGGTGCGGGACTCGTTGGCAGAGAACGTCTTGAGGCCGATCCGGTAGGAGAGGTGACTGTCGAGCCCGCGAAGCTTGCCTTCCTCGAGCCGCTGGCTGGCCAGCAGCAGGTGCATGTGCAGTGATCGGCCCAGCCGCCCGATCGCAACGAACAGGTCCGCGAACTCCGGCTGCTGACTGAGCAGCTCGGAGAACTCGTCGACCACGATGAACAGCGCGGGCAGCGGGGCGAGGTCGGCTCCGGCGGCACGCGCCTTCTCGTAGTCGGAGACGTTCGCGAAGTTGCCCGCCGAACGCAGCAACTCCTGCCTGCGGTTCATCTCTCCCGCGAGGGCGTCCTTCATCCGGTCGACCATCGCCAACTCCTCGGAGAGGTTGGTGATGACCGCGGAGACGTGCGGTGCCCCCTCGAGTCCGAGGAAGGTGGCGCCGCCCTTGAAGTCGACGAGCACGAGGTTCAACGATTCCGGCGAGTGGGTCGCCAGCAGCCCGAGGACCAGGGTGCGGAGGAACTCCGACTTCCCCGATCCGGTCGCGCCGATGCACAGGCCGTGGGGGCCCATGCCGTTCTCGGCGGCTTCCTTGAGATCGATCTCGACCGGTGAGCCGTCCATACCGACGCCGATCGGTACGCGCAGGCGCTCGCGCGCGGTCCTCGGCGCCCACGCCACCCCCGGGTCGAGGGTGGCGACATCCGGGATACCGAGCAGGTGATGCCAGCTCGCCACCGGCTGACCGTCCTCGACCGCATCGGTCGTCTGCTGGGTCGTCGTTCGGTAGGGGGCCAGTCGCCTGGCTGCGGTCTGCGCCTGATGGGTACTGAGCTGATCCGCCACCGCGAAGATCTCGATCCCGGAACCGCTTCGTGCGCCGATGGATTCGCCATCCATCACCAGCTGGATCCCACGACTCGCCGCCAGCTTGGGGCAGTATCCGCTGAGGTCGAGCACCGTCACGGAATCGAGGCCGCCGTCGATGATGGACTCGCCGTCCAGGATCCCGCCGTCGATCACCACGATCATCTGCGCCACCCCGGGAGTGGCCGGGGCGTTGCGCGAGTACCGATTGCGGACGGCCAGCTGCGGCCCGAGCGAGGCCTCGAGCTCCATCAACGAACCGAAGAACATCCTGCTGGTGCCTGCCCCGTCCTGCGCCTCCGGATGCTGCGAATGCGGCAGCCATTTTGCCCATTCCCACTCGGGCGCGGTGTCGGGACCGCAGACGACCGCGACCTGCAGCTGATCGGGACCGTGGAAGGTGCACAGCTGCACCAGCATCGAACGCACCATCGCCCTGGCCGCCTGACGGTCACCGTCGACCCCGATGGCGGCGAAACCGCGAACCGATACCGCGGTCGGCAGCTCGTGGACCACCGAATGGGTGCGCACGAATCGTCGCAGCGACACCGCGGCGACCGGTTCGAGGTCCTCCACGGGGCCGGTCTCCGGCGCGATCAGGCGGGTCGCCAGCCGTTGGCTGCCTCGGCCGACCCGAACGTGGCAGTAATCCGGATCGGCGACCCGCCGCTCCCACATACGCGCGGTCCCCGCGAGCGTCCACAGGAACCTCGGATCCGGGTGACTCCACTCGAGCGCCGCACGCTGCTTGTCGCCGGTGTCGTAGACGTCCCGTCGCAGCTGATCGAGGTAGCGCAGATAGTCCTTGCGGTCCTCGTTCGCCTCCGCCGACCTGGCGCCCCCGCCCTTTCCGCCCCCGCCCGCGAGCATCCCCAGCATCGAGACGACCATCATCACCGGGAACAGCAGCGACATCGGGTTGGCTGCCATGCCGGAGGTGAACATCAGGGCGACCATGCCGAGCATCGCCACCACCATCACCACCGGCAGCAGCTTGGTGAGCAGGTTGCCCGGAATGATCTTCGGGATCTCGGGCGGCGCCTGCAGGCTCAACTCGCCTCCCGGCGTGCGCGGCACCTCTCGGCGCGCCCTACGTACGAATCGCACGGTACTCACGCGCGTTCACCCCCCCAGATTCCGCTTTGGCAATCCCGAAATGGACCCCACTCCCCTGGGTCGACACCTCGAGCCATGAGAGGTTAGCCCATCCCGCGGGCGCCCCACGGCGCCGGGCCGAGGAGCCCGATGTCGTAGAGTGCACCCGTTAGGCGAGGATCGGTGCAGGTGGGGCCCTGCACACCGAGTTTCTTGGGGGGAAACGAACAATGACCGCTGCGCGCGTGGATGCGTCGCCGGCCGACGCACATCGGGGTGGCCGCACCGACCTGTGTCGCCTGACGATCCTGGCGGATCACACCCAGGTGGACCTCGCGGTCCCGTTCGGGGTGCCGCTGGCTCTGATCATTCCCGGCATCGTCGACATGATCGAAAGCCACAGCATCGCAAACGACTTCGCCACACCCGCCGAGCCGTTCGAGCCCACCGAGTGGGTGCTGGCACGGATCGGGCAGTCACCGCTGTCGGCCACCCTCAGCCTCGGTGAACACGGAGTTCGCGACGGCGACCTGCTGGTCCTGCAGTCCGCGCCGACGAGCGCCCCGGCACCCCTGTTCGACGACATCATGCACAATGTCGCTGCCCTGGAGGCCGACCGGTACCGGCGCTGGACCCCGCTCTCGGCACGGGTGATGGGCAGCGCCGTCGCGGTTCTCGCCACGGTGGCAGGCGCCGGGGCTCTGCTGCTGGCGCGCGCCGAATCGGACAGTCTCGTCGGCGCGTTCGCGGCCCTGTTCGTCGCCGCCCTGCTGATCACGGCGGGCACCGTGGTGAGCCGGATCTATCTCGACCGTGCCGCGGCCGCGGTGCTGTGCGGATGCGCGATGCCCCTCGCGTTCACCGCGGGCGCCCTGATGGTGCCCGGCCGACTCGGCGCGCCTGGCCTACTACTCGGGGTTGTGACCTGCGGTGCGGCCGCCGCACTCGCGCTGCGGATCAGCGGCGTCGGTCTCTCCCTGTTCACCGGGATCGCGGCCGCCGCGCTGCCGGTGTCCGCCGCCGCCGCGGTCGGCACGCTGACCGAACAGCCCACCTACGCGATCGGTGCGGTGCTCGCGGCCGTCGCCCTCGTCGGGCTCGCTGCCGCCCCGCGCATCGCGATGTTGTTGGCCAAACTCCCCCTGCCACCGGTGCCCGCACCGGGCTCGGCGGTCGATATCGAAGAGGAGGCACTGGAGCCGGACGCCGCGCTGCCCTCGTTCGCCTCCCTCGCGTTGCGAGCGGCCCGTGCGCGGCAGTACCTCACCGGCCTCGTGTGCGCGATGACCGCACTGACCGCGGTGGGCACCCTGGTCGCCGCCAGGGTCTTCGCCGATGGCGGGATCTACTGGCCCGGGACAATTCTCGCGACCGTGTGCGCGGGAGTCCTGATGCTCCGCGGCCGCACCTACGCCAGTGCCGAGCAGGCGGCACCCCTCATCGGCGGCGGTGCGGCCATCGTGCTGATGCTCCTCGTCGGCGCCGCCGTCACCAATCCCGGACAGTCCGTCGGCGTCTTCGCGCTCGCGATCGTCGTCGCGGGTCTCGCGCTCACGCTCGGTGTCATCGCGCCGAACCAGACCTTCTCGCCGGTCCTGCGTCGCTGCGTCGAACTGCTCGACTACGCGGCCATCGCCGCGGTGGTCCCGCTGGTCTGCTGGGTGTCCGGGCTGTTCACCATGATGCGCGGCCTGTGAGCGGCCAGGCACGACGGATCCCGATCGCGCTCGCCGGCGTCGCCCTCGCGGTGTCACTCGGTCAGGCGACCGCGATCGCGGTCCCCCCGCCGTCGATCGACCCCGGCCGGGTGCCGCCCAACTCGGCGCCGTCCGGACCGAAGACCGAGCTCAGGGACCCCTGCTCGACCACGCAGCCGGTCGCCGATCTGGCACAGGTCCCGCCGCCGCAGCGCGCACTGGACCTGGAGTCGGTGTGGCCGCTCAGCACCGGGCGAGGTCAGACGGTGGCGGTGATCGACACCGGGGTCGAGCGGCACAGCCGCCTGCCCGGACTGATCCCCGGCGGGGACTACGTCTCCACAGGCGACGGCACCCAGGACTGCGACGCGCACGGAACCCTGGTGGCGGGCATCATCGCCGCGAATCGCAACGGTCAGACCGGATTCGCAGGCGTCGCTCCCGATGCCCGGATCCTGAGCATCCGGCAGTCGAGCAACATCTATCGGGAAACCGACGGCCGCAAGGACGCCGAGGGCCAGAACGCGAAGGGTGTGGGGAACGTGAGCACCCTCGCCCGGGCCATCCGTCACGCCGCGGACTTCCCCGGTGTCACGGTCATCAACATCTCCGAGGTGGCGTGCGTCCCCGCAGGCGCGGGCGACAGCGCGGCGCTCGGCGCCGCCGTCGACTACGCCGCCCGCATCAAGGACATCGTCGTGGTCGCCGCGGCAGGCAACCTCGACAGCGAGGCCTGCAAGGCATCGAACCCGCCACCGGACCCCGCCACACCCCATGCGAGTCCATGGGATTCGGTGACCACCATCGCGACCCCGGCCTGGTACGACGATCAGGTGCTCGCCGTGGGCTCGGTCGACCAGGACGGCGCGCCGTCCCCCTTCACCGTCCCCGGACCCTGGGTCGACGTCGCGGCGCCCGGCACCGAGATCACCTCGCTCGACCCGCGCCGGCCGGAGCCGACCGGGCTGACTGATTCCGTCAACGGCGGCTCGGTTCAGGGCACCAGCTTCGCCGCCCCCTACGTGGCCGGCACCGCTGCCCTGATCCGGGCTCGGTTCCCGCGGTTGACCGCCCGGCAGGTCATGGACCGGATCGAACAGACGGCGCACGCGCCGGCCGACGGATGGGATCCGTTCGTCGGACACGGCGTCATCGACCCGGCGGCCGCCGTGACTGCGGAGCTTCCCGGTTCCGTACCCGCGGACGAACCCCAGTCCACCGCGATCGCCATTCCCGAAGCGCCTGCGCCGCCCGACGACCGTCCACGAAAAGTCGCCGTGGCGGGAGCGGGCGGCGTCGTTGCGCTGCTCGGGCTCGGGCTACTGGCCTCGTTCCCGTTGCGCCGCAGGCTTCACCGGGACGGCGGCGAAACGTCGACCGGCTGATCGTCGGGGGCGACCCCGTCGTGCGCCAGGAAGGCCGCTTCCCTGCCGAGCATCGGGCCCGGGGCGAGCAGTCCGACGATTGACCACGGTGCTGCGACGCTCCCGTCGGTGAACCCGAGAACCTTTGCGGCGTCCACGTTCTCGACGCCATAGCGGACACCCGTGTCCGCCACGAAGAACAGCGCACCCTTGCGTTCGCTGGACGGGTCCATACCTGCGGCCTGAACCAGCCCGCCGCTACCCGGTTTCAGGTATGCGGTGTCGACCATGGGGCCGGTGCCGTCCGCCTGCGCCAGCGAGACCATCTCGGCGTCGCGCGGGAGCGGGAGCGCGTTCCCCGTGATCACCGTGACCGTGGCGTTGAGACCCCCGTCGGATTCGTCGGCCCCCTCGATCGGCTGCCAGGACAGGCAGCTCACCGGACTGCTGTCGATGTCGACGATTTCCGGCGCCGTCTCCGGGAAGGTGGACACGGCAAGGTCGTTCACCTGTGGAGGTCGCGACACGACGTCGAGACTGACCTCGTCGGCCTCCGCGCTGCCCTGCGAGTCGGACGCCCGGATCAAGTCGCTGGTGGCTTGGCTGATCCGCTGCAACCCACCGCGCAGCACCACGTAGGACTTGCTCCCCTGGGCATCCTTGGCCCGGATCACCGATCCGATCGTCTTGCCCTGCACCGGATAGTCCGGCTGCTCGCCCGCCCCACTGATCTCGGGCGGCGCGATCGCCTGCGCCTCCGGGATGGCATTGAGCAGGCCGGGGCTCACCGGCCGCGGCTCGACTCCGTCCAATCCGAAGGCGAGGGACACCGCGCGATTGTTCGGGTCGATCCGGGCTCGCTTGCCGTCGTAGACGAGAAAGGTGCCGTCCGTCCCCGTCACCAGCAGCGCTTGGCCGTCGGCCAGGGTCGAGACGTTCTCACCGAGCTCGGGATCTCCCGCGATGACGGCGGTCCTGATCGCCTTGGTGCCACCGGAGGCGATGGAATCGCACACCGTCCACGCGGTCGGCTCACCGTGCGGAAGTGCCGATGGCGCACCAGGAATGCCCATCAGGGCGCCGCGCGGACGAGTGCCGAGCTCCGACTCCTTGACGATCACCGGCGTTGCAGCGTCGCCCGCGATCAATCGGGCGGACGCCAGGTTCAGCACCGGATGGAGTGTGTCCTCCACCATCACGAACATGGCCCCGGAATCCTTGCCGACGACGATCTGCGCGTCACCGATCTTGTCCTGCGGCCGGATCAACGCCAGCGCTCCGCACCCGGCGAGCCCGATGACGGCCAAGACCGCCCCCACGGTCAGAGCCCGAGACTGGGTTCGCATCGGGTCGTGCAGCATCCGCACATCCCGGCGAACCAGGGCGTGTTCCATCCGACGAACCAAGAAGCGATACCCGTTGACCTGCCAACGCGTGGTCGGCTGTGCTGCCATGATCCCTCCCCCGTTTGGCGCGCACTACGGAGGGACACAGTACAGTTCTGTCGAAGAACCGAGCGGCGGGGACCGCACGGATCAGGGGGGATGGGGGAAGACTGTGTCTCGACGGCGGGGGCGGCGTCGGCGTGTGGTGCCGAGGGTGTCGATCCGAAATCTGGTCATCGCGCAGCTGTTGGGTGCAGGCGCGGGCGCAGCGGCGGCAGGCTTCGGTGCGACCTGGTGGCCGGCCGTGGCCGTCGGAGCGGCCGTCGCACTGCTCGGCCTGATCCCGGTCGGCGGACGCTGCGTACTCGACTGGGCGGCCACCGGATGGCGGTATCTGCTGCGGCGCGAACGCCGCCTCGGGGAGACATCCGACTTCCGCGCCCCGTCGGGTCCCGTGGTCGGGCTGCACTGGGACGACGGGTCGGTGGTCGCGGTCATCGAGGTGCTGCCGATTCCCGGCAATCTGACTCAGGTCACCCGCGACGGATTCGAATCGGTCCACCGGCTGCCGGCGCTCGCGCTCGCCGAATCGATGACACAGCACGACATCAGTCTCGGTGGCATCGACATCGTCAGTCACGGCTATCGCGCGAGCGCGGGCAGCCCCGCCACCGAGGTGTACGACCAGCTGGTGGGTCCGCTGCCCGCGATGGCCCAGCGGACGGTGTGGCTCGCGGTTCGATTCGACGCGACCGCCCAGTCCGATGCCGTCACGCGGCGCGGCGGCGGCACCACCGGTGCCGCGCGGGCCGCATCGGTCGCGGCACTGCGGATCGTCCGCGCACTGTCCGAGGCGGGCTGCCCGTCTCGGCTGCTCACCGCGGGCGAGATCACCTCCGCCGCAGCGCAGATCACCCGTGGCGTCCGGCCCGACTCGTTCGCCCGTTCCTGGTCCCACACTCCGCTGCCTGGCGTGTGCAACACCGGCTATGCGATCGATCCGCGGGTGCTGTCCGACGACTTGCTGGCCAAGCTGTGGGTACCGTCGAGCCTCGGTACCACGGTGACCGTGCGGCTGCGCCCCGGCGCACGCGCGGGCGAGGTCCGGGTCGCTGCCTCCTGCCGGATGACCACCCGCACCCTGCCGGAGCGGCTCGACCTCCCCGGACTCATCTCGATGCAGGGCAGGCAGGCCGACGGACTGATCTCCAACCTGCCGTTTGCCTCGGCCGATCTCGACTCGCTGACCCCGTTCACGGACTTCTCCGCAGCGCAGCTCGATGCTCTGGCCCTGCCGCTGTCCGGGTGCGGGCAGCTGATCGGCTCGGACAACTACGGGCACGGACTGACGGCCCGGATCGTGGGGCCCGAGATCGAGTACGTGGACGTGCTCGGCGAGTTGTACCTCGCGCAGCAGTTGGTCTTCCGCGCCATCGCGACGGGAGCCCGGATCCAGATCCACTCGGACCGTCCCCAGGTGTGGGGTTCGCTGATCGACTCCATCGCCACACCCGACCGGTTGCGGCTGATCGACGACCCCACCCGGCTCGACCCGACCTTCACGGCGGTTCTGTTCGACGGGGTGGAGCCGGTGCCGCCGCGCGCCGGGGTCACCACCATCCGGATACGCGACGTGCACGAGCCCGCGTCGGCGATCGATCCGCAGATCTCGATCGTGCAGCCCGGCGCGGGCGGCGACCGTGTCACCCTCCGAGCCGACGGCAATCAGGTCGACCTGGTGTTGGTCACCATCGCGCAGGAGACCGCGTTCATCGGCAGGCCGAGGGCCACGCGCCCGCTTCAGCCGGCCCGGTGAGCAGCGGTCAGCCGGGATACGGATCGGCGACGCGCGCGGTCCGGAGCGCCTCGGCCCACCACGCCAGCTGATCGAGCATACGGACGGAGCCGTCGATCGCGGCTCCGTCCTGGGTCTCGCCGTCCGGACCGAATCGCTTGCGCGCCTGGTGAAAACTGACGGTCTGCCGGATCGAGACCATGTGCACCTCGGCCACCACCTGACGTAACTGTTCGGTGGCGCGCAGTCCGCCCGACAGCCCGCCGTAGGAGACGAAACCGACCGGCTTGGCCCGCCACTGCTGCTTCGCGGTGTCGATCGCGTTCTTCAGTGCGCCCGGATAGCCGTGGTTGTACTCCGGGGTCACCACCACGAACGCCGCTGCGGCGTCGACCCGTTCGCGAAAGACGGCCGCTTCGGGGCCGTCGGACAGATCGGCGGGCAGCGCGATGTCGGCGAGGTCGAGCACACCGACGTCGAAGGCCCGATGCGCGCGCGCCCGACGCACGAACCAGTCGGCGACGACGGGTGCGAACCTCCCGACGCGGACGCTGCCGATGATCACCTCGAGCCGGATCGGTTCCGTTGCCACGCCTCATCGAACCACGTGCCGCGGACGTCCTCGGCACCCCCTTGCCCCAATATCCGAGCCCGTATACTCTGAGTCGAGTATTTGAGTCGGGATCCAACGGGAGGGCGACGATGGCCAGAACACGGGCGTTCTCCCGAGGCAATCCGCTGGCGCTGGCGATCCTCGGGCTCGTCTCCGAGCGGCCCATGCACCCGTACCAGATGTCCCAGACCCTGATGGACCGCGGCAAGGACGACTCCGTCAAGCTCAACTACGGATCGCTCTATTCGGTGGTCGAGTCGCTGGCCAAACAGGGAATGATCGAACCGGTCGGCACCGAGCGGGACGGAAACCGGCCACCGCGGACCGTCTACGGCATCACCGACTCCGGCGCCGCGGAGGTCGAGGCGTGGATGCGTGAACTCCTCTCGAGCCCGACCAAGGAATACACCCAGTTCCTCGCGGCGCTGTCGTTCATGCCGCTGCTGAGCCCGGACGTGTCGGTCCAGCTGCTGCGACAGCGCCTGGCCCGGCTCGACGACCGGATCGGGCAGCTCGACGCGACGATCGCCGCGACGGCGTCCTTCCTGCCCGAGCTGTTCGTCGTCGAGAACCAATACGAGCTCGCGCTGCTCCGGGCCGAGCGGGACTACGTCGCGAGCCTGGCCGGGCGCATCGCGGACGGCAGCCTCGGCGGCGTACGCGGCTGGCGGTCGCTGCACGAGCGGCTGGCCCAGGGCCCCATTCCCCCCGACGAACTCGATGCGATCTTCCGATCCGAGGGGGTACCGCCGCCACAGCACTAGCGACGAAACAGCAACGGCCCGGGTGCGCCAACACCCGAGCCGTCACCGGATCCGAACCGACCGACACTCGCGCATCGATGCGTTTCGTCTGCACCGATCAGCATAGACGCGCGAGGCACGCCGGTTCACCCACCACTCATGAGTGAGGAACCAGAGATGCACGCAGTGAACCCGGTCGCCGTCGAAGCGACCGACCTGGTCAAGACCTATCCGGGCGGCCGGAAACAACCGGACGTCAAAGCCCTTGACGGCCTGTCCTTCTCCATACCGGCGGGCACCGTGTACGGGATGCTCGGCCCGAACGGGGCCGGCAAGTCCACCACGACCAAGATCGCCGCCACGCTGTCGACCGCGACATCCGGCACCGTGCGGGTCGCCGGCTTCGATGTCGGCTCCGCCCCCGACGCGGTCCGCGGCCAGATCGGTTACGTCTCGCAGGGCACCGGTGCCGATCCCCGGCAGACCCCGTTGGAGTCGCTGATGATGGCCGCGCGGCTACGCGGGGTCCCCCGGGCAGCCGCGCGCGACCGCGCGACCGAACTCCTCGCGCAGTTCGACCTCGCCGATGCCGCCGACCGGCGGGTCGGCACGCTGTCCGGCGGGATGCGACGCAAGCTCGACGTCGCGATCGGACTGATCCATGCGCCGGCGGTGCTGTTCCTCGACGAGCCGACCACCGGGCTCGACCCGGAGGCGCGGGCCGAGATGTGGGCCGAGATCCGCAGGCTCTCGGCCGAGACCTCGCTGACCGTCGTGCTCACCACGCACTACCTCGAGGAGGCGGACGAACTCGCCGACCGCCTGGTCATCATCGATCACGGCCGTGCGGTCGTCGAGGGCACGCCAGGTGAGCTCAAGGCCACGCTCGACGGCGACACCCTGTCCGTCGATCTGATCGAACCGGACCCCGCGTCGGTCCGCGCGGCGGCCGGCTCGATCGCCGCCCTGCGCGACGTGGTGGTCGAGGCCCGCGGCACCAGCGGCAGGCTCATCGCGAGGGCCGATGACGCCCCCGCGGTGATCGGCTCGGTCATCTCGGCCTTCGATTCGGCCGGAATCGGCTTCGGGGCGGTCTCGGTCTCGCGGCCGTCCCTCGACGACGTCTATCTCCACTACGTCGGCCACGCCTTCGAGGTCGACGCCCAGAACGGGAAGGCGGCCCGGTCATGACCACAGCGGTGCTCACCCACTCCCCCGCCCGCACCGACCATCGTGCCCGCTGGTCGGTCGCCGCGGGGCAGATATTCCGGCGCTGGAGCGTCAACACCATGCGCGAGGCCTGGGGCGTCGGGGTCTCGCTGTTGCAGCCGGTGATCTGGATCCTGTTGTTCGGTCAGGTCTTCACCTCGATCGGGACCATCCCCGGCTTCGGCTCCGACGGCTACATCACCTTCCTGGTGCCGGGAATCCTGATGATGACGGTCCTGTACTCCGGCGCCTGGGCGGGCACCGGCTACATCGAGGACATCGACAACGGCGTGATGGACCAGCTCCTCACCGCCCCGGTCCGTCGATCCGCGCTGGTGGCCGGCCAGCTCGCGCAGCAACTGGTGGTGGGGCTGCTGCAGTCCGCGATCGTGCTGGTGATCGGCTTCGCGGGCGGGGCCCGGTATCCGGGCGGAGTCTGGGGCGTCGGGCTGGCACTGGTCGCGGCGACCCTGCTGGCCGCCGCGTTCTGCTCCCTCTCGACCGCAGTCGCGCTGACGACCAGGAGTCACCTCGCGCTGATCGGCATCGCCCAGATGGTGGTGCTGCCGGTGACGTTCCTGTCCACCGCGATGATGCCGCGGGACCTCATGCCCGGGTGGGTGCAGGCCGTCTCTCGGTACAACCCGATGACATGGTCGGTAGAGATCGCCAGGACGGGCCTCGCCGGCACCGCGAACTGGGGCGAGATCGCCTGGCAGCTGAGCCTTCTGACCGCATTGGCCACCGCGGCGTTCGCCTGGTCGATCGCGGCGTTCAACAGTTACCGGCGCGCGCTCTAGATCCCGCTCCGCCCCCGAACACGACAGGGCCCCGCCGAGCTTCGGCGGGGCCCTGTCGCTTACGCGTCTAGGAGCCGAAAGGCAGCCCGGCCGAACCGGTTCCGCCGCCGCTACCGCCCGACACGTTCACGGACAATGTCGGCGAGGCCGACCCGAGGAATCGACCCGCGCCCGAGTACACCGCGGTGATCGGGTGACTCCCGTTCGTGTCGAAGGTGTGCGGGAGCGTCGCCTTGCCGTCCACGACGTTGACGGGTGCACCGATCGGGGCATCACCGTCCTTGAACTGCACGGTGCCTCCGGTGGGAACCGGGGCCACCGTCGCCGACAGCTCGACGGCGGTGCCCGCCGACGCCGAACCGGGCACGGTGAGCCCGGTCGTGGTCGCGGTGTCCGGCGTCTCGACGGTCGCGAAGACGCCGATCGGGTTGAACACCTGCGTCGAACCGAAGGTGTTCACATCGAACGTCAGGCCGCTGTCGAACGTGCCCGCGGGCGCGTTGTCCGGAACCTTGTACGACAGCTCCAACGACACCGTC
>Ga0105243_10001903_pt1 | contig 17795 bp, 19 predicted proteins | sample KBSM34metaG_FD_81525 | JGI IMG/M metagenome (GOLD analysis project Ga0105243, IMG submission 81525) | Miscanthus rhizosphere microbial communities from Kellogg Biological Station, Michigan, USA - KBS M3-4 metaG | ecosystem: Host-associated > Plants > Roots > Rhizosphere > Soil | place... | reverse complement strand
GCGCACCGAGCGGCCAACATCCAGAGAACCTGATATGAAAATCGCTCAAGAAATCCGCGCCGGCAACGTCATCATGCACGGCAAGGACCCAATGGTCGTCCTCAAGACCGAATACAGCCGCGGCGGCCGCAACAGCGCCACCGTGCGCATGAAGATGAAGAGCCTGATCGCCAACTTCAACACCGAAGTGGTCTTCAAGGCCGACGACAAGATCGACCAGATCGTGCTGGACAAGAAGGAGTGCACCTACTCCTACTTCGCCGACCCGATGTACGTCTGCATGGACGCCGAGTACAACCAGTACGAAGTCGAAGCCGAGAACATGGGCGACGCCCTGAACTACCTCGAAGACGGCATGGCCGTCGAAGTGGTGTTCTACGACGGCAAGGCCATCTCGGTCGAACTGCCGACCAGCGTCGAGCGCGAAATCACCTGGACCGAGCCGGCCGTCAAGGGCGACACCTCGGGCAAGGTCATGAAGCCCGCCAAGATCGCCACCGGCTTCGAAGTCGGCGTGCCGCTGTTCGTGTCGCAAGGCGACAAGATCGAAATCGACACCCGCACCGGCGAATACCGCAAGCGCGTCTGAGCGCGTCCGCACCCGGCTGACCACCACCACGACGAAGGCTCCGCAAGGAGCCTTTTTCGTTGGCGGGCACGCGGGTTGCATCGGCGCACAATGCCAAGCCAATTCCGTTCGACGACCGTTTCATGAACAACACGCACAACATTCACGACAAGCGCCTGGCCGATGCCTGGGCCACGCTGCAGTCCCATTCCGACCGGGGCCTGCCCCTCGATCCCGATCCCTCGCGCCTGGCCTTCGCCGACCCCGAGTTCCTGCTGCGCCGCGAAACGCGCGGCATCCGCATGCAGCTCGAGCTGATGAAGCCCGACCTGGAGCAGCGCGCCCACGGCATCGAGAACACGGTGGTGGTCTTCGGCAGCGCGCGTTTCCGCAGCGAAGACGAAGCCGCCGCGCTGGTCGCGCAGGCCGAGGCGGCCGGCGACACGGCCCTGGCCGAGCGCTGGCGCCGGCTCTCGCGCAACTCGCACTACTACGAGAAGGCGCGCACCTTCGGCAAGCTGGTCGCACAGTACAGCGAGAAGAAGGAGCCGCAGGACAAGCTCTTCGTGTGCACCGGCGGCGGCCCCGGCATCATGCAGGCGGCCAACCGCGGCGCGCATGAAGCCGGCGGCCTCTCGGTCGGCCTGGCGATCGCGCTGCCGATGGAAGAGGAAGCCAACCCCTACGTCACGCCGGCGCTGAGCTTCAAGTTCCACTACTTCGCGATCCGCAAGATGCATTTCATGATGCGTGCGAAGGCGCTGGTGGCGTTCCCGGGCGGCTTCGGCACGCTCGACGAGCTGTTCGAGGTGATCACGCTGGTGCAGACAAAGAAGTCGAAGCCGGTGCCGATCGTGCTCTTCGGCTCGGACTACTGGAAGAAGCTGATCGACTTCGACTTCCTGGTCGACGAAGGCGTGATCTCGCCCGGCGACGTGAAGCTCTTCGAATACGTCGACGCGCCCGAAGACGCGTGGGACGCCATCAAGCGCTTTTACAAACTCTGACCGCCCCGGTCAGGCGTCGTCGCTGTCGTCGGGCCGCAGGGCCTGCTCGAAGAAGCGCGTGAGCGCGCGGGCGCGGCGGCGGCGGTCGGCCACGGGGTTCGCGTGCGGCCCCATGGCCACGGCATCGTCGGCCACGCCGTGCAGCGCATTGAAGAGGATCACGGCCGTCAGCGTCGCGTCCTCGACCTCCCACACGCCCGCGGCGTCGCCCTGCTTCAGCAGGGTGACCAGCTGCGTGATGACGACGTTGTCGTTGCGCATGCGCCGGTCCTCGGGCCGGTACTCGTGGAACACCACGTCGTGCAGCGCGACGTTGTCCAGGTAGGTCTCCAGCCCCGCTTCCACCCAGGCCTTGAGCCGCGCGCGGTACTTGCCCGGCGCGTGGCGGTCCATCGCCTCCTGCAGGCGGGCGCAGAAGGTGTCGACGAAGCGCTGCTGCAGCGCGCCGAGCAGCGCCTCCTTCGACGGAAAGTACAGATAGAAGGTGCCCTTGGCCACCTGCGCGCCGGCGGCGATGTCGTCGATGCTGGTGGCGGGGATGCCCTTGGCGATGAACAGCTGCTCGGCGGCGTCCATCAGCGCGACGGCGCGGGTCTGCGGCGCCTTGGTGCGGCGGCGTGCGGCGGTGGCGGGAACGTTGTCGGGGCTGCTGCTTGTCATGGTCAAGAACCGGCCATGGCACCAGCGCGTGCCGTGTCGATGGCGGCGTGCACCGCCGCGGCATCGAGACGCAGGCCGCGCGGGGCCAGCACGCGCTCGCGCAGCCAGGCTAGGGCCTCGTCGGTGCGGGCGAAGGTGCTCGCGGGAATGCCGAAGAGTTTTTCGACGTTCATCTTGCTGATCTTCTCGAACTGGTCGGCGGGCACCACGCTCGCCATGCCCATCATATGGCGGCGGATGTCGGCGCCGCGCGCCTGCAGCCACTGCTTGGCACTCTGGGCGCTGCCCTCGGGATGCACCAACGCGTCGGCGTCCGCGAACACGCGCAGCGAGACAAAGGGCTCGCCGCGGTCGAGCCAGCGGTTCCAGTCCTCGGTGAAGGCCTGCAGGCTTTCCAGCGTCTGCAGGCCTGCGGACACGCTGATGACCAGCGGCCATTGACTGAGTTCGTGACGGATCATGAAAGACTCCTTGTAGACAACCGGAAGGCGCCGGGCACTGCGGCGCAGGAAGGGAATGCGGACGGCGGGCATGGCGAACGGCTCAGGCGCGCGTGGGGGCGGCGAGCGCGGCGGCCCGCGGCCTGACGCGCAGCAGCAGCCCCGCCGCCACCAGGCCGGCCACGCCGGCGCAGGCCATCGCGGCGTGGAAGCCGCCCGCGAGCGCATCGCTCAGCAGCCGCTGCGCCATGCCCGCGTCGAGCGCGGCCAGCGCGCCAAGGTCGTGGCGAGACACCGCTGCCACGGCGGCCTGCGATGCATCAGGCACGCCGGCACGCGCGAGCGATTCGGCCATCAGCGCGGTGGCGCGCGTGCGCATCAGCGTGCCGAGCAGCGCGATGCCGATCAGCATGCCGCCCTGGCGCAGCGCATTCATGGTGGCCGAGGCCATGCCCGAGCGCTGCGCGGGCACCGAGGCCATCACCGCCGTGCTCGTGGCCGGCACGGCCAGGCCCGCGCCTGCCCCCAACGCCACGAAGAGCAGCGCCAGCGGCAGGTACGGCGTGTCGGCCGAGAAGAACGTCAGCAGCAGCATCGCCACGCCGATCAGCCCGTAGCCCGCGACCATCAGCGTGTGCACCTCGAAGCGGCGCGCCAGCCGGCCGAACTGCGAGGCCACGAGGCCCGTCGCCACGAACTGCGGCACCAGCCGCCAGCCGGTCTCGCTGGCCGACCAGCCCTGCACCTGCTGCAGGAACAGCGAGAAGAAGAACAGGCTGGCGTAGGTCGAAAAGCCCAGCACGAACGAGGCGAAGTTGGTGACCGAAAAGCGTGCGTCGCGGAACAGCGCTAGCGGCAGCAGCGGCCGTTCCACGCGCGCCTCCACGGCCAGGAACAGCGCCAGCCCGACACCCGCCGCGACGAGCGCGACCGCCGCGTGGCGCGAGCCCCAGCCATGTTCTCCCGCGGCAATGAGCCCGTAGGTCAGCGCGCCCAGCCAGAGCACGCTGAGCACCTGCCCCGCCGGGTCGAGCGCCGCATGCTCGGGGTGCGAGGACTCGCGCAGGCCCCACATGCCCAGCGCCACGGTCAGCACGCCGATCGGCAGGTTGATGAGGAAGATGCTCTGCCAGCCCGCGTGGTCCACCAGCAGCCCGCCGAGCATCGGCCCGAGGATCAGCGACAGCGCCGTGAACGACGACCAGCCGCCGATCACCCGCGCGCGGCTGGCCGGCTCGGGAAAGGCGTGCGCCAGCAGCGACAGCGCGCCCGGGATCATCAGCGCGCCCGCCACGCCCTGCACCGCGCGGCCCGCCAGCAGCATCGACAGGCCCGACGCCATCGCGCACATCGCCGAGCCCACGGTGAAGACCACCACGCCGGCCAGCCACGCGCGCTTGCGACCGTAGCGGTCGCCGATCGGGCCGGCCGACAGCATGAAGGCCGACAGGCACAGCGCGTAGATGTCGATCACCCACTGCAGCCCGGCCAGGTCGGTCGCGAGCGCGCGCTGCAGCGTGGGCAACGCGACATTGACGATGCTCACATCGAGCGTGGCAATGAAGCTGCCGAGGTAGACCGCCGCCACCAGGGCCAGGCGGCGGCGCGGGTCGGCAGCCGCCGACGGGGAATGGGAGTCCATGGACGCCTTCGGGTCAGGAAGAAAGAAGGCGTCGATACTGACTTCGAGTCAGTATTCTGTCAATCAAATGAGAATTACTGTTATTTGCAACGTGGGATTCAAACCGCCGTCACAGCTTCAATCCCCAGGTCGCCTTGGCGCCCAGCGCCAGCACGCCGCCCACCACCCAGAACACGCCGGCAATGCCGATCAGCGCGCCGAGCGAGCCGAACAGCATCGGCATCGCGACGCTCGATGCGTTGATGGTCATGAGCCGCAGCCCCAGCGCCTCGCCGTGCCGGGCATGCGGCGTGATCTGGTGCAGCATGCTCATCACCATCGGTTGCACCGCGCCGAGCGCGAAGCCCAGCACCACGGAGCAGATGCCCATGGTCCACGGCGAATTCAGCAGCGGGTAGATGGCGAACACGGCCGCAGTGACGACGGTCGAGCTCAGGATCACGCTGCGCTCCGACGCACGCGACGCGATCAGCGGCAACACGATGCGGATGACTGCCGCGGCGATCGCGAAGGCGCCGAGGATGGAGCCGATCACCGAGGCGCTGATGCCCCGGTCGTGGCCCAGCACCGGCAGCACGAAGGCGTGCACGTCCCAGCTCGACGACTGCAGCCAGTTCACGAACAGCAGGCGGCGGAACATCGGCTCGCGCAGCAGGTCCCAGGCCCGCGTGGGCGCGGCGCCCGGCACCGGCGCCACCCGCGGCGGCTCGTGCGCGCCGCGCGCCAGCAGCCAGCACAGCAGCGGCAAAAAGGCCATCACGGCGAAGCAGATGCGAAAGGCCAGCAGGTCGGCCGGCGCACGACCGGCGTGGTCGATCAGCATCCCGGCCAGGAAGGGCCCGACGAAGTTCGCCGCCGCCGGCGCGATGGCCAGCCAGCTGAACACGCGCTTGAGCTGCGTCGGGTCGGTGGCCGAGCGGCCCACGTGCCGCTGCAGCGCGATGACGGTCGCGCCGGTGGCGCCGCCGGTCAGCAACGCGGCGATGCACATGACGGGGAACACCGGAAAAATCAGCGCCAGCCCTGCCCCGCCCGAGGCCGCGATCACCGACAGCCACAGCGGTCGCTTGAGCCCGTGCCGGTCGGCAAAACGCCCAGCCGGCAGCGCAAGAAACACCTGGGTCAGCGCGAACAGCGCGATCAGCAGGCCGACGGCCGCTGCGCTGTAGCCTTGCTGCAGTGCGAGCAGCGGTGTGGCGAGCCGCATGCCCGCCATCGTGGCGTGCAAACAGACCTGCGCCACGATGACGCGCAGCAGTTCAGAACCTTTCACGGGGTGTCGTCGGCCTCGCTGTCAGTGTCGGCCGTGGGCGGCAGCAGCGCCTGCGACTGCGCCTCGGGCAAGGCCTCGACCTTGCGCAGCGCCAGGCGCATCTGCTTGGCGCGCGTGTCGGCCTTGTCGATGGTGTCGGAGGCCTTGGCCACCTGTTCCTTGATGCGCGCGACCCATTCGCCGTAGCGCTCGAACTCGGTCTTGACCGCGCCCAGCACCTTCCAGACTTCAGAGGCCTGGCGCTCCAGCGCCAGCGTGCGAAAGCCCATGTGCAGGCTGTTGAGCATGGCGAGCAAGGTGGTCGGGCCGGCCAGCGTCACGCGGTGCTGGCGCTGGATGGCGTCCATCAGGCCGGGGCGGCGCAGCACCTCGGCGTAGAGGCTTTCGACCGGCAGGAACAGGATCGCGAAGTCGGTGGTGTGCGGCGCCGCGAGGTAGTTCTCGGCGATCGATTTGGCCTCGACGCGGATGCGCGTCTCGAGCGCCTTGGCCGCGGCCTCGGCACCGGCGGCATCGGCGCGCTCGTGGGCGTCGATGAGGCGTTCGTAGTCGTCGCGCGGAAACTTGGCGTCGATCGGCAGCCATACCGGCGCACCGTCGTCGCCGCGCCCCGGAAAGCGGATCGCGAAGTCGACGCGCTGACCGCTGCGCGGCTTGGTCTCGACCTGGCGCGCGTACTGCTCGGGCGTGAGCACCTGCTCGAGCAACGCCTCGAGCTGCACCTCGCCGAACACACCGCGCGTCTTCACGTTGGTCAGCACGCGCTGCAGGCTGCCCACGCCGACGGCCAGCGTCTGCATCTCGCCCAGGCCCTTGTGCACCTGCTCGAGCCGGTCGGCCACCTGCTTGAAGCTCTCGCCCAGGCGCGCCTCGAGCGTGCTCTGCAGTTTTTCGTCGACGGTCTTGCGCATCTCGTCGAGCTTGGCGGTGTTGCTCTGCTGCAGCTGGGCGAGCTGGGTTTCCATGGTCGTGCGCACCTCGGAAAGGCGGCGCGCGTTCGATTCGCTCAGGCCCTGCAGCTGGGTGTTCAGCGTGTCAGCCAGCGTCTTCTGCAGCGACGCGAGCTGCAGCGCGAAGGCATCGAGCTGCGCGTTCTGCGTGCGCGTGGCCTCGGCGCCCTGCTGCACCAGCGACTGCTGGAAGGTGGCGAAGGCCTGCGCGGTTTCCTGGCGTGCGCCGCGCGAGCCCTCGCCGATCTCGTGGCGCAGCTCGCGCTCGGTGCGTTCGTTGGCGCGGCCCATGGCGGCGAGCACGCCCAGCATTTCGCTGTGGTCAGGTGGGGGTGGCCGGCGGGCCAGCAGCCAGGTGACCAGCACCAGCTGCACCACGGCGAATGCGGCCAGTGCGAGAAGAATCAGATCCGTCAGTTCCAAGGTGGGGGCGTGTCGCTCTCGCTGTCAGGTTGGACTATTTCGTGGCCGATGGCACCGGCGTGACCGGTGTCAGCGGACCCTTGCCACTGCCCCAGGCAATGAGGTTGTCGGCCGCCAGGTCGGCCATGGCGCGGCGCGTGGGCACGGTGGCGCTGGCGATGTGCGGCGTGAGCACCACGTTGGGCACGGTGAGCAGGTCGGGGTGGACCTTGGGCTCACCCTCGAACACGTCGAGGCCGGCGGCGGCGATGCGCTTCTCGCGCAGCGCCACGGCCAGCGCCGCGTCGTCGACGATGCCGCCGCGCGCGATGTTGACCAGCGTGGCCGTCGGCTTCATGAGCGCGATCTCGGCCGCGCCGATGGTGTGGTGCGAGGCCGGTGAATACGGCACGACCAGCACGACGTGGTCGGCGGTCTTGAGCAGCTCTTCCTTGCCGACGTAGCGGGCCTTGCATTCGGCCTCGAGCGCGGCGTCGAGGCGCGAGCGGTTGTGATAGATCACGTTCATGCCGAAGCCATGCGCGCCGCGCCTGGCAATGCCCTGCCCGATGCGGCCCATGCCGATGATGCCGAGCGTCGAGCCGTGGATGTCGGAGCCGGCGAACATGTCGTAGCTCCACTTTTCCCACTTGCCCGCGCGCAGGAAGTGTTCGCTCTCGGTGATTCGGCGCGCGGTGGCCATGAGCAGCGCGAAGCCGAAGTCGGCCGTGGTCTCGGTCAGCACGTCGGGTGCGTTGGTGCCCAGCACGCCGCGCGCGGCCATGGCGTCGACGTCGAAGTTGTTGTAGCCCACGGCCATGTTGGCGCAGATCTTCAGCTCGGGGCAGGCGTCGAGCACCGCGGCATCGATGCGCTCGCTGCCGGTGGTGAAGGCGCCCTGCTTGCCTTGCAGCTTGGCGATCAGCTGGTCCTTGCTCCAGGTCTCGTCGGCCTGGTTCGACTCGACCTCGAAATGCTGCGCCAGGCGCGCGAGGGTTTCGGGGAACACCGCGCGCGCGACCAGGATCTTGGGCTTGCTGCTGCTCATGGAACGTGTCTCTTTCTTTGAAGGGCTGGAAGGATCAACGGAAGAAGATGAAGGTGCACAGGACGAACAGCGGGACCAGGATCGCGCCCGACCACGCCATGTAGCCGAAGAAGCTGGGCATGCGCACGCCGCGGCTTTCGGCGATGGCCTTGACCATCAGGTTCGGCGCGTTGCCGATGTAGGTGTTGGCGCCCATGAACACGGCGCCGGCCGAGATGGCGGCCAGCGTGCTGGCATAGGTGGTCATGAGCGCCGCCGGGTCGCCGCCCGCCGTGTTGAAGAACACGAGGTAGGTCGGCGCGTTGTCCAGGAACGAGCTCAGGATGCCGGTGGCCCAGAAGTACATGGCCGGGTCGGGCTGGCCGTCGGCGCGCGTCACGGCCGCCACGATGGCGCCGAACGGGCCCTGCGTGCCGGCCTTGAGCATGGCGATCACCGGGATGATGGTCAGGAAGATGCCGGCGAAGAGCTTGGCCACCTCGGCCATGGGGCCCCACTCGAACTGGTTGTCGGCGTGCACCTTGGGCGCCGTGAGCTTGTACGAGACGATGGCGATCAGCGCCAGCCCCACGTCGCGCACCAGGCCCGGCAGGCCGACCTCGGTGCCGAACACGTCGAACACCACGGGCGATTTCCAGAAGCCGCTCAGCAGCACCAGCGCGACGATGCCGCCCAGCAGCCAGAAGTTGGCCGCGCCGTCGAAGCCCAGGCGCGGGGTGTCGGGCGTCGGGTCGACGGGCAGCACGCCGTCCTTGCGGTAGAAGTGGCGGTCGATGGCATAGAACAGCGCCAGCAGCACGGCCAGGATGAAGATCGTCTCGGGCAGGATGTGCTGCGCGGTCCAGAAGAAGCCCACGCCCTTGAGGAAGCCGAGGAACAGCGGCGGATCGCCCAGCGGCGTGAGCGAGCCGCCCGCGTTCGACACGATGAAGATGAAGAACACGATCACGTGCACCTTGCGCTGCCGGTTGTCGTTGGCCCGGATCAGCGGCCGGATCAGCAGCATCGAGGCGCCCGTGGTCCCCATGAAGCTCGCGAGCACCGCGCCGATGGCCAGGATCGCCGTGTTGAGCCCCGGCGTGCCGTGCAGGTTGCCGCGGATGTGGATGCCCCCCGCCACGGTGAACAGCGCCGTGAGCAGGATGATGAACGGGATGTACTCGGCCACCAGCGCATGCACCAGCTGCACGCCCGCCAGCCCCGCGCCGTAGGTCGCGGCAAAGGGCAGCAGGAAGGCCAGCGCCCAGACGGCGGAAATCTTGCCGTAGTGGTGGTGCCAGAACGAGGGCGTGGCCAGCGGCAGCAACGCGATCGACAGCAGGATGCCGGCGAACGGCACGCCCCACAGCGGCGAGAGCGCGGCACCGTCGAAATCGGCGGCGAAGGCCAGGGCGGGAAAGAGCATCGGCAGCGCCGCGGCTGCCGTCAGTCGGATCGTTTTCTTCATGGGGGCTGTACCGTACCAGACAGGTCAGTACAGCCTTCAAACGGGGGGTTGTTCGATCTCGAACACCTGGCGCAGGTAGGCCAGGTATTTCTCGTCCTCGCACATGTTCTTGGACGGCGTGTCCGACAGCTTGGCCACCGGCTGGTCGTTGCACTGGATCATCTTGATGACGATCTGCAGCGGCTCGTAGCCCAGGTCGTTGGTGAGGTTGGTGCCGATGCCGAAGGCCAGCAGGCAGCGCCCGCGGAACTGCTGGTACAGCTCGATGGTGCGCGGCACCGTGAGGCCGTCGCTGAAGATCAGCGTCTTGGTGAGCGGATCGACCCGGTTCGCGTGGTAGTGCGCCAGCATGCGCTCGCCCCACTGGAACGGGTCGCCGCTGTCGTGGCGGGCGCCGTCGAAGAGCTTGCAGAAGTACAGGTCGAAGTCGCGCAGGAAGGCGCTCATGCCGTACACGTCGGACAGCGCGATGCCCAGGTCGCCGCGGTATTCGCGGGCCCAGCTCTCGAAGCCGAAGATCTGGCTGTCGCGCAGGCGCGGGCCCAGCGCCTGGCAGGCCTGCAGGTACTCGTGCGCCATGGTGCCCAGCGGAATGAGCCCCAGCTTCATGGCGTACAGCACGTTGCTGGTGCCCGCCAGCTGCGGCAGCCGTTCGCCCGCGGGCGACTTGGCCGGCGGCGAGGCCACGGCGCCGAGCCGCTGGGTCAGGGTGCGCAGCACTTCCTCGTGCCAGTCTTTCGAGAAGCGGCGGCGCGTGCCGTAGTCGGCGATCTTGAGGTCGCCCAGGCCGGCTTCCTGCAGCTGGCTGATCTTGAGGTCGAGGCGGCGGCGGCCTTCTTCGAAGTCGGGGTTCTTCTGCGTGTTGCGAAAGTAGACCTCGTTCACGATGGCCAGCACCGGGATCTCGAACAGGATGGCGTGCAGCCACGGCCCCTTGATGCGGATCTCGAGCTCGCCCGAGGGCTGGGGGATGACGTTGATGTACTTCTCGTTGAGCCTGAACAGGCCCAGGAAGTCGACGAAGTCGCTCTTGATGAAGCGCATCGAGCGCAGGTAGGCGAGTTCGGCGTCGCGGAACTGCAGCGAGCACAGGCTGCGGATCTCGTCGCGGATCTGTCCCGCGAACTGCGCGAGGTTGACGCCCGGGTTGCGGCACTTGAAGCGGTACTCGACCCGCGCCCCCGGAAAGTGGTGCAGGACCACCTGCATCATCGTGAACTTGTAGAGGTCGGTGTCGAGCAGGCTGTGAATGATCATGGTGCGGTGCGCGGTGTCTCGGGTCTCTGTCGTCGGCGTCCGTTCCATTATCACGGCCTGCGTCGGCCTGTGCCTACGAGGGCCGGCCTGCACGTCCTACCGGCAGGGGGAATCACCCACGCGACATTCATTTCACGGCGGCGGCATGTTCCGCCGGGTCATCACTCTTTCTCAAGGAGATTCGCATGAACAAGGACACCATCGAAGGCAACTGGAAGCAGCTCAAGGGCAAGATCAAGGAGCAATGGGGCAAGCTGACCGACGACGACTTCGACGTCATCGCCGGCAAGCGCGACCAACTGCTGGGCCGCATCCAGGAACGCCACGGCATCAGCCGCGACGAGGCCGAGAAGCAGGTCAAGGACTGGGAATCTCGCGACGGCCGCTCGCCGGACGCGCTCTGGTTCGAGAAGAACTGAGAAAGAAGCAGGCGCCCTGCGCCCTTCCCTTCTCTTTCCCTGTCATTCACCGCAAAGGACACACACCATGAAAAAACAACACCTCGTCATGCTCGCCCTCGCCTCCACCTTCTTCGTCGCCGGCCAGGCCGGGGCGATGACCAAGGACGAGTACAAGGTCGCCAAGGAAAAGGTCGAGGCCGACTACAAGGTCGCCAAGGCCCAGTGCGACACGATGAAGGACAACGCCAAGGACGTCTGCCAGAAGGAAGCCAAGGGCAAGGAAGAAGTGGCCAAGGCCGAACTGGAGCAGCAGTACCAGCCGAGCGACAGCCATGCCCGCAAGGTGGCCGAAGAGAAGGTGAAGGCCACCTATGAAGTCGCGAAGGAAAAGTGCGACGACCAGAATGGCGCGGCCAAGGACGCTTGCGTGAAGCAGGCCAAGGCTGATGAAGCCCAGGGCAAGGCCGACATCAAGGCCATGAAGAAGACGATGTAAGCGGGGTCACGCCCCACCCAAGAACGGCGCCTGCGGGCGCCGTTTTTCATGGGCGGGCGCTCAGGCGCGCAGCGAATCGACCACCTGCTGCAGCGCCTCGGGCAACGGCACCGGCCGCTGCGTCGCGCGGTCGACGTACACATGCACGAAGTGCCCCTGCGCGGCGGCGGTGTCGGCGCCCTCGGCGAACAGCGCGATCTCGTAGCGCACGCTCGATCGGCCCGCCTGCGCCACGCGGATGCCCGCCTCCACCGTCTGCGGGAAGGCCACCGGCGCGAAGTAGTTGCACTGCGTCTCGACCACGAAGCCGATGGTCTGGCCGCCATGGATGTCGAGCGCGCCGCGCTCGATGAGCAGCGCATTCACCGCGGTGTCGAACCAGCTGTAGTAGACGACGTTGTTGACGTGGCCGTACATGTCGTTGTCGGCCCAGCGCGTCGGGATGCTGCGAAACGCCCGGTAGGCGCTGCGGGTGTGGGGCGTGGGCTTGGGGGTGGGGGTCGGGGCGCTCATCGCGCGGCATTTTGCCAGCGGCGCCAGTAATCGAGCGCCACCCGGAAGGTGCCCAGCTGCACCTGCACCGTCTCGGCGATGTCGCTGGCGTAGCCGCCGGCCATCGCGAAGGCCGTCGGGATGCGGCGCTGCCAGGTCCAGTCGAACACGCGGCGGTCGCGCGCCTCCAGCCCGTCGAAGCTCAGCTTGAGGCGGCCCAGCCGGTCGCGCTCGAAGGGGTCGGCGCCGGCCAGGTAGATCACGAGGCCGGGTGAGAAGCGCCGGTCGAGCTCGTCGAGCGCGTGCTCCAGCGCCGCCAGGTAGTCGGTGTCGCCGCAGCCGTCGGGCAGCTCCACGTCGAGGTCGCTCGCCTCCTTGCGGAACGGGAAGTTCTTCTGGCCGTGCATCGACAGCGTGAACACGCTCGGGTCGCCCTGGAAGATGCGGGCGGTGCCGTTGCCCTGGTGCACGTCGAGGTCGATCATGGCCACCCTGAGCAGCCGGCCCGCACTGGCCTGCTCGACCTGCATCAGCCGCGCCGCCACCGCTGCGTCGTTGAAGACGCAGAAGCCGCTGCCCTTGTCGGCGTAGGCGTGGTGCGTGCCGCCCGCCATGTTGGCCGACACGCCGCCCGCGAAGGCGGCCCGGCAGGCGGCGATGGTGGCGCCGGTGGAGCGGCGCGAGCGCTCGACCATCGCCTCGCTCCACGGAAAGCCGATCTCGCGCATGGCCTGCGGGCTCACGCGGCCTTCGCTGACGGCAGCGATCCATTCGGGGGTGTGGGCCAGCGCGAGCTCGTCGTCGGTGGCGCGCGGGGCCGGGTCCATCTCGACGGCCGGCAGCTGTTCCTGCAGGCGATCGCGCAGCATCGCGTAGCGCGACATGGGAAAGCGGTGGCCCGGCGGCAGGGGCAGGACGAACTGCCCGGAATAGAAAGCACGCATGGCCGCATTCTGGCCGCGCAGGCCGGATTTAGAAGGCCGCTTCTAAATTGCTGCAGAGCAGCAAAAACCACTTGATCGCCGCGTTCAGCTGCCTATACTTGAGGCCATGCTGCACCGCAACATAGACGACGAGGCGCAGCGCAACGTGAATCGACCACCCCATCATCCTTTCTGGAGATCTCAAATGGCCCTGACCGCTGACCAAATCCTCGCCGCTCAAAAAGCAAACCTCGAAACCCTTTTCGGCCTGACCACCAAGGCCTTCGAAGGCGTTGAAAAGCTGGTCGAACTGAACGTGACCGCTTCCAAGGCCGCCCTGACCGAAGCCCAGAGCACCGCCCAGGCTGCCCTGAGCGTCAAGGACGCCCAAGAGCTGCTGACGCTGCAAGCCAGCCTGTTCCAGCCCCTGGCTGAAAAGACCGCTGCCTACAGCCGTCACCTGTACGACATCGCCCAAGGCACGAGCGCCGAATTCTCGAAGGCTTTCGAAGCCAAGGCCGCTGAAGCCCAGCAAGCCTTCGTCGGCCTCGTCGACAGCGCTTCGAAGAACGCCCCCGCCGGTTCGGAAACCGCCGTCGCCGTGCTGAAGAGCGCCGTGGCCGCCGCCAACAACGCTTTCGAATCGGTCCAGAAGGCCGTCAAGCAAGCGTCGGACGTCGCCGAAGCCAACTTCAACGCCGTGTCGACCCAAGCTGTCGCCGCTGCCAAGACGGCCACCGCTTCGCGCAAGCGCTAAGCACCGACCACCACCAGTTGTCTCCTTGGGTCCTCACGGATCCAATTCAGGGCCTCATCTTCGGATGAGGCCTTTTTTTTTGGCCGGCGGCCGTCTTCGATAATGCGGGTCTCATTTCAGGAGACTCTCAATGCAGATCGACGGCAAAGTTTTTATCGTGACCGGTGGCGCTTCGGGCCTCGGCGAAGGCACGGCGCGCATGCTGGCCGCCAACGGCGCCAAGGTGGTGATCGCCGACATGCAGGCTGACAAGGGCGAAGCCGTCGCCCGCGAGATCGGTGGCGTGTTCGTCAAGTGCGACGTGAGCCAGGAAGCCGACGGCCAGGCCGTGGTAGCTGCCGCCGTCAAGCTCGGCAAGCTGATGGGCCTGGTCAACTGCGCCGGCATCGCACCGGCCGAGAAGACCGTGGGCAAGAACGGCCCGCACGCGCTGGCCGTGTTCAGCAAGACCGTCACGGTCAACCTGATCGGCAGCTTCAACATGATCCGCCTGGCGGCAGACGCCATGGGCAAGAACGAGCCCGAAGTCACCGGCGAACGCGGCGTGCTGATCTCGACGGCCTCGGTCGCAGCCTACGACGGCCAGATCGGCCAGGCCGCCTACAGCGCCTCGAAGGGCGGCGTGGTCGGCATGACCCTGCCCATCGCCCGCGACCTCGCGCGCAGCGGCATCCGCAACATGACCATCGCCCCCGGCATCTTCGGCACGCCCATGCTGTTCGGCATGCCGCAGGAAGTGCAAGACGCGCTGGCCGCCAGCGTGCCCTTCCCCTCGCGCCTGGGCACGCCCGAGGACTACGCCAAGCTGGCCAAGCACATCATCGAGAACGACATGCTCAACGGCGAGGTGATTCGTCTGGACGGAGCGATTCGATTGGCCCCTCGCTGATCTCGGACGCCGGCGGCTTCGTGCTGCCGGTGCGGTCCAGGCGTTCGTAATTCGCGATCACCTGGGCCCCGAGCAGCACCAGCATGGCGGCGATTTCCAGGCTCAGCAGCACCACGATCGCCGTGGTGAGCGAGCCGTAGACGATGTTCACCTGCGACAGCGTCGAGAAGTACCAGATCAGCACGCGCCGCGTGGCCTCCCACAGCAGCGCGGCGGTCACGCCGCCCAGCAGCGCGTGCCGCAGCGACATGCGCCCCGCCGGCATCACGAGGTAGAGCGAGGTCAGCATGAAGATCTCGCCGCCCAGCCCCAGCAGGTACAGCAGCAGGCCCGAAATGCCCGACAGCGACCAGCTGCGCCCCAGCAGGTCGACGCTTTCCTGCCCCACCAGCTGCAGCGCCCCCGACACCAGCGTGACCAGCAGCAGCCCCGCGCACAGGCTCAGGATGTAGAGGTACGGCATCGCCACCGACACGAGGAAGTGGCGCTTGTGGTCGTCCTTGCGGTGGTGAAAGATCACCGCCATCGCGCTCTCGAGCACGCTGAACGCCAGCGAGCTGAAGAAGATCATCGTCACCAGCAGCACCGGCCCGAGCACCGAGCGGTGGTCCAGGAAGCTCGACAGCTCCGCCACGATCGCTTTCGACTGCCCCGGCAGCAGCCATTCGAGGTAGCGCCCGATGGTGCGCAGCAGCTCGCCCTGGTCGATCACGTGCGACAGCGCCATCACGCTCACGATCAGCAGCGGCACGATGGACAGCAGCGCGTAGTACGCCACCGCCCCCGCCAGCAGCAGGCCCTGGTTGGCGCGAAAGTCCTTGAGCGCGCCCCAGACGAAGCGCAGCGGATGGCGCAGCAGCGGCGCGGCGTGTTGCAAAGGCAGTGGCGTCTTCATGCGTGATGTGGATTTGCGGCGGGGTTCAGTATGCCGCCCGTGCGCTTGCGTATGATTTGCCGCTCCCCGCAGCCATGACCATCCCCGCTTCATTCATCCAGGAACTCATCGCGCGCGCCGATGTGGTCGAAATCGTCGGCCGCTACGTCCAGCTCAAGAAGGCCGGCGCCAATTTCATGGGGCTGTGCCCCTTCCACGGCGAGAAGTCGCCCTCGTTCTCGGTCAGCCCGACCAAGCAGTTCTATCACTGCTTCGGTTGCGGCGTGCACGGCAACGCCATCGGCTTCCTCATGGAGCATGCGGGCATGGGCTTCGTCGAGGCCGTGCACGACCTGGCCGGCCAGTACGGCCTGGTCGTGCCCGAGGACGACGTCTCGCCGGCCGAGCGCGCCCGCGCCGCCAGCCAGCGCCAGAAGCAGGCCACGCTGACCGACGTGCTCGAGAAAGCCGGCGACGCCTACCGCAAGGCGCTGCGCCAGGCGCCCGGCGCCATCGACTACCTCAAGGGCCGCGGCGTGTCGGGCGAGATCGCCAAGCAGTTCGGCATCGGCTATGCGCCGGCCGGCTGGCGCGCGCTGGCCAGCGTGTTCCCCGACTACGACGACCCGCTGCTCGCCGAGAGCGGGTTGGTGATCGTCAACAACGAGGAAGGCAAGCTCAGCGACGAAGAGGCCAAGCGCTACGACCGTTTCCGCGACCGCGTGATGTTCCCGATTCGCAACGTCAAGGGCGAGTGCATCGGCTTCGGCGGGCGCGTGCTCGGCGACGAAAAGCCCAAGTACCTGAACTCGCCCGAGACGCCCGTCTTCAGCAAGGGCCGCGAGCTCTACGGCCTGTACGAGGCGCGCGCCGCCTTCCGCGACCGCGGCTACGCGCTCGTCACCGAGGGCTACATGGACGTGGTGGCGCTGGCCCAGCTCGGCTTTCCGAACGCGGTGGCCACGCTGGGCACGGCCTGCACCACCGAGCATGTGCAAAAGCTCTTCCGCTTCACCGAATCGGTGGTGTTCAGCTTCGACGGCGACGCCGCCGGCCGCCGCGCCGCGCGCAAGGCGCTCGACGGTGCCCTGCCCTACGCCACCGACACGCGCAGCATCAAGTTCCTGTTCCTGCCGGCCGAGCACGACCCCGACAGCTACATCCGCGCGCACGGCGCCGAGGCCTTCGCGGGCTTCGTGGCCGAGGCCACGCCGCTGTCGCGCTTCATGCTCGAAGCCGCCCGCGAAGGCTGCGACCTGAGCTCCGCCGAGGGCCGCGCCCACATGACCAGCAACGTGCGCCCGCTCTGGAGCGCCATGCCCGACGGCGCGCTCAAGCGGCAGCTGCTCAGCGAGATCGCCACGCTGGTGCAGCTCGACGCCGCCGCGCTGTCCGACCTGTGGGCCACCGCCGCGCCCGGTCCGCGCAAGAGTGGCGGCGGCAGCAGCCAGCCATCCCAGGCGCCGCAGCGCCACAGCGAACCCGACAGCTACGGCAACGACCCGGGCGATTACTACCCGGACATGCCGCCGACGCAGGACTACGAACCGCCGCGCTACGAAAACGAGAGCAAGCCCAAGTTCCAGCCGCGCAAGTTCACCAAGGGCAAGCGCTGGGGCGGCAAGTTCGAGGAACCCATCGAGCCGCTGCGCGGACGCGGCAAGCCGCCGAGCCGGCCCGACGTGGCGGTGCGGCTGGTGCTGTCGAACATGGCGCAGTGGGAGGCGCTGTCGCACGAGCTGCACGTGATGCTGTGCGACCTGCCGGGCGAGCACGGCGCCCTCTTCACCTGGCTGGACAGCCAGCTGCACGAGCACGGCGTGCAGCCCTGGGCGGCGCTGCGCGAAGGCCTGCGTGGGCTCGATTTCGCGCCGCTGGCCGAGCGCCTCATGAGCGTTTCCGAAGCCGGGCCGGTGCCCGAGGGCGAGGAAGAACAGCATCTGGCCGAGGCCGCCAAGGAGCTGGGGAGCGTGCTCGACTTCATGCTCGACGACCGCCTCAAGGCCCAGCAGAGCGAGGCCATCGCTTCGGTTGGAAAAGACCCGAAAGCCCTGGAACGCTACAAGGCGCTGGAAGCGCGCCGGCTCGAATTGCGGGACCGCATTCGCGCGTCGGGGACAGATACTGCTTGAAATTTGCGCAACAGGCTATAATGTAGGGCTTCGCAACTGGCGAAATTAGGCAAGAGCGACAGCAGCACCTCCGGGCCGACCCCTAGCGCAACGCACTCCAACGGTAAATTCCGGCGGAAAGGGTCAATAACCGCAAG
>Ga0105243_10001896_pt1 | contig 17836 bp, 18 predicted proteins | sample KBSM34metaG_FD_81525 | JGI IMG/M metagenome (GOLD analysis project Ga0105243, IMG submission 81525) | Miscanthus rhizosphere microbial communities from Kellogg Biological Station, Michigan, USA - KBS M3-4 metaG | ecosystem: Host-associated > Plants > Roots > Rhizosphere > Soil | place... | reverse complement strand
GCGGGTTCATAGGCCGGGTCCCCGGCAATGTCAATCTTGACTAAAATGGGAATTCCGGACTGTGCCTGACGCGGGCCAAAAGACCCATGTCAGCGGCGGGCTTCCCCGGCCTTGAGGCGGCGCCGTTCCACCGATGAGGGGATACGCAGCGCCTCGCGATACTTGGCCACGGTGCGGCGCGCGATGTTCACACCGTCCGCTGTCAACAGCGAAACGATGCGGTCGTCGGACAGGATTTCCCGCGGTTCCTCATTCTCGATCATTTCGCGGATGCGGTCGCGCACCGCTTCCGCGCTGTGCGATTCAGCTCCATCGATCGACTGAATGGAGGCGGTGAAGAAGTATTTCAACTCGAACAATCCTCGCGGTGTGGCGATGTATTTGCTGGAGGTGACCCGGCTGACCGTCGATTCGTGCATCGAGATGGCGTCGGCGATGATGCGGAGATTCAACGGTCGAAGGTGGCGCACGCCATGGGTGAGAAAGGCATCCTGGTGGCGCACGATCTCGCTCGCTACTTTGAGAATGGTCTTGGCGCGCTGATCCAGGCTTTTGACCAGCCAGTTGGCGCTGTTGAGGCAGTCGTTCAGGTAATTCTTGCAGTCCTTGTCGCGGGCCGTCTTCGAAACCGTCCCGTAATATTGGTTGTTGACCAGAAGCCGCGGCAGGGTATCGCTGTTGAGTTCGACCAGCCAGCCGCCGTCCGGACCTTCCTTGACGAAGACGTCGGGCACCACAGGTGTCACCGGCTCCGTTCCGAAGGCCAGACCCGGCTTCGGATTGAGCTGGCGAATCTCGGATATCATGTCCGCCACGTCCTCAGAGTCGACACCGCACAGAGCGGTCAACTGCGCCATGTCGCGGCGCGCCACCAAATCGAGGCGGCTGAGGAGCAACTTCATCGCGGGATCGAGCCGGTCCTTGGCCTTGAGCTGAAGGCTCAAGCATTCCGCCAGGTCGCGCGCGCCCACGCCCACGGGATCGAAGCCGTGCAGCACGCCCAGTACCGCCTGCACGTCCTCGATTTCGCAACCCAGCCGGCTGGACATTTCCAACAGGTCGCCGCGCAAATAGCCGGTCTCGTCCACAGCATCGATCAAGGCCAGAAGGATCAAGCGGTCCTCCGGCAAGAGCGCGGCGATGGAGAGCTGGCTTTCCAGATGATCCTTGAGCGAGGCATCCGCCGCGATGGAGGATTCTAAGCCGTCCTCGCCGTCATAGCTGTTGCCGGACTTGACCGTGGTCCAGTCCGTGAGCGAGCCCGACACGGGCGCTTCGGCTTGCTTGCGCGGTTCGCCACCGTCATACATGTTGTCGTGCGCCGCCTCGTCCATCTCCGAGGTCTTGGAGAAATCGTCGCGCGTGAGCGCCTGGTCCGTACGCTCATTCGCGGCCGCGGTTTCCGTCGCCGCTTCGGGCGCATCCGTCACCGGCTGAGCTTCGCGGTCGTCGCGCTCCAAGAGCGGGTTCTTTTCCAGCTCGGCTTCGCAATATTCCGCCAACTCGACATTGGACAGCTGCAGCAGCTTGATCGCCTGCTGCAATTGCGGGGTCATGACCAGGGACTGACCCTGGCGAAGTTCTAATCTTGGACCGACCCCCGCCATGCCGCGCCCTACAGACTAAACTTTTCTCCGAGATAGACACGCCGCACGTCGCGGTCGTTGACGATCTCGGTCGGCGTGCCTTCTTTCAGCACCCTGCCGTCGTGAAGAATATAGGCGCGGTCGATCACATCGAGCGCGTCGCGCACATTGTGATCGGTGATCAGGACCCCGATTCCGCGATCCTTGAGATGTTTCACCAGATCGCGGATTTCGCCGACCGCGATGGGGTCGATACCGGCGAAGGGCTCGTCCAACAGGATATACGACGGATGAGTCGCCAGGCAGCGGGCAATTTCCACGCGGCGGCGTTCGCCGCCCGACAGCGCCACCGAAGGCGTATTGCGGATATGGGTGATGCCGAACTCGGCCAGCAGGGCCTCGACCTTGGCTTCCAACCTGGCGCCATCCGGCTCCAGCAATTCGGCGGTGGCGCGAATATTCTGCTCGGCGGTGAGGCCACGGAAGATCGATGCTTCCTGCGGCAGATAACCGATGCCCAGCCGCGCCCGCCGATACATGGGCAGCTTGGTGACGTCATGGCCATCAACCTCGATCGAGCCGGAGTCGACGTGGATCAGGCCAGTGATCATGTAGAAGCAGGTGGTCTTGCCCGCGCCATTGGGGCCCAGCAAGCCGACCGCTTCACCCCGCTTTAACGAAAGACTAACCGATCGCACCACGGGGCGCTTGTTGAAGCTCTTGCCGATGCGCGAGACCACCAGGCCCTTGCCGCCCTCGACCAGGCGCAAGCCCTCCTCGGCAGTTTCCATGCCGTTCTGCGGGCTTTCGCTGTTGTTTTCCGTGCTTCTATCGGTCATTGGCAAAAACCATGCCTGTTTGTGTTTAAAGAACCATGAAAACTGTTCATGTCGTCATTGGGAATTGGGCGTAAATACGGCCTTCACGCGGCTCTGGCCCTGCGTCTGGCCTTTGACCCCGCCGCCCAGCACAGCCTGGCCGGTGGCGAGATTCACGGTGAGCTGCGCGCCCTGCATCACGTCCTTGCCTTTCTTCAGCACCACATTGCCGGTCAACACGACTGTGCGCGGCACCACCGAATAGACTCCATTGTCGCCGGTGGCGGTTCCGGTCTTGGGCGAATCCACCACGACATTGCCGCTGGCCATTATCTTGTCGGCCTTGCCGTTGACGGTTGTCATCCTGACCGAGTTGGCACGCATCTTCGTGTCGGCCTGAACAACGACGACATTGCCCGTCCAGGTGCCGGTTTTGCCGTTAAGATCGGCTTGGAAACTGTCTGAGGAAATATCGATCGGCGCATTGCTGTTTTGCTGGCCTATGATCGCCCCGCCTTGTTTCGCCGGCGGCGTCGCTGCCGGCTGGGCCGCGTGTAGAGCCGTGGGAAGGATCAGAATCGCAACAGAAATCGCGAGGTGTTTCATTTCTTAGCTCCTATGAGCGTCATATGTACGTGACCGCTCAGGGTGAGGATATTGGTGGTCCGGTCGGCATGAAATTCGTCGGCACGCAGGCGGCCTTCGGGGCCCTGCCCGGTCACCGGTTCATGTCCGTGGATGACACTTTGTTTGAGGTTGGCGGATGCGCTATTGGAATGAAGTTCGTAACCCGTAGCCGTGAACACATCGATGCCGCCGCGCAATTCCAGCTGTCCGGTGTTCATATCCACCATGCCGGCCTTGGCGCGGGCATTGATCCAATTCTGTTTGTCCAGGGTGAGATCGGCTTCCAGATTCTTCAGGTCCGCCCTTTTGGGATTGTCCGCATCCTGCACGGCGGAATCGGCGGTGATGACAAAGGGATTGCCCTTGGCATCGGCCCCGGCCAGCCGCGGCTTGACCATGGTGAGGTCGTTTTCGATGCGGCCCAGCCGCTCGTACGACACCTGCAATTGCCGCGGCATGCGCTGCACGAAAAAGAAGGCCAGCACGGTGGCGATGATGAGGAAGGCCCCAAGCGACAACAACCGCTTCATCAGCGCGACATAACGGGAATAGCGCACCGCTTCCACCGGCGTCGTCCGCACCCGCGCCGACCAGTCAAATTGCGGAGTGGGAGGGTCCGCCGCCATGCTCATGCGATTCCAGCGCGCAGGCAGTCGTGAATATGCAGGATTCCCACCGGTTTGCGCGCCGCATCGTCAGCATCCAGCACGAACAAGCGGGTGATCTTGTGTTCGTTCATGAAGGCCAAGGCCTCCGCCGCCAACTCGGCGGGCGCGGTGATCTTGGGGCCTCGGGTCATGATGTCGGAGGCCTTGCGGGAAAGGAATCCGTCGCCATCGATATGCCGTGACAAGTCGCCGTCGGTGATGATGCCGGTAAGGCCGCCATTCGCGTCCACCAGTCCGACGCAGCCGAAGCGGCGTTCCGCCATCACCAGGAGCACTTCGCGCATCGACGCGTCCTGGCCGGCGAGCGGGATTTCCTCGCCCACATGCATCAAGTCGCACACCCGGATCAGGGCGCGGCCCAAACTGCCGCCGGGATGGAAGTCGCGATACTGGTCGGCGGAGAAGCCCTTGCGCTCCATCAGCGCCACTGCCAGCGCGTCGCCAAGGCTCATCATCATCGTGGTGGAGGTGGTGGGCGCCATGCCGATGGAACAGGATTCGGGCACGTCGGGCAGAAGCAAGGTGACATCCGCGGCCTTGGCCAGGGTGGATTCGGAATTGTTGGCGACGGCGATCAGGGGAATCCGGAAACGAGAGGCGTAAGTGACCAGGTCGGACAGCTCGGCAGTTTCTCCGCCCTTCGACAGGAGCAAAAGCACGTCCTGGCGGGTGATGGCGCCCATGTCACCATGGGAGGCTTCGGCGGGATGGACGAAATAGGCCGGCGTACCCGTCGACGACAGAGTGGCCGCGATCTTGCGGGCGACATGGCCTGATTTGCCCATGCCGCAGACGATCACCCGGCCTTTGGCCGCCAACATCACATCGACGGCCCGCCCGAATTCGCCATTCAGCGCCTGTGCCAGGGTCGCCAGGGCCTCGCTGGCCGTGGAAAGGACCCGGCGGGCAACCTGGAGATCGGCCTCGGCTGCCGTGCCGGACAGGCTGTGCAGGGATACTTTGACGGGTGCCATCTAAGCCTTTGATAGGTCTGTGTTTTGCTTCAGCCCAAGCTTAGCGCTGCCAGATTACGGCCGCGTTAAGCGAAATTCGTGCCAAGTTTCGCGCGAAATAGGGGCAATCGCAAGGCGGGGCGCGTTGGGGGCGCCCCTAGCCGCGCAGACGCCGGCTGGGGGCTTCGGGCGGCGGCGGCTCAGGCGGAAGCGGCTCGGCGTTGAAATACTCGATGGCCTGGATGCGGCACAGCCGGTTGGATTCCACGTCCCGCGAGGAATAGACGCTGTCGCCGGGGGACAGACAGGAATACTGGCTGGGATTGAAGGTTTTGAAACCCAGATCGGGATGAATCTGCAGCGACGTGCAGACGGCGGCGAAATTCAGGCGGTATTGCCGGCGTGAGCGGTCGATGACGATCAGGCTGCGATATCCGGGCAGCGGGCGGTAGTCGGCGATGTTGCCGGTCCGCAAGCAAGGTTTGCCGGTGAGCGGCGGCACGTTTTGTGCCGAAGCGGGCAGCGTCATCGCGCTGAGAAGAATTAAGCCGCAGCGAAACGCCACTTCCTTCCTCCATGCGCGGGTCGCTTGCTAATGCGCGAAAATATCCATTTCTTCCCAGCCGGCGAGATCCAGGCCTGCGCGGGTCGGCAGAAAATCGAAGCATGCCTGGGCCAATTCGGCGCGGCCCTCGCGCGCCAGCATGGCATCCAGCGCGTTCTTAAGCTGATGCAGATAGGCGACATCGTTGGCGGCGTAAGCGAGCTGGCGCTCGCTCAATTCCTTGGCGCCCCAATCCGAGGATTGCTGCTCCTTGGATAGGTCGACATTCAACAATTCCCGGACCAGATCCTTGAGGCCGTGCTTGTCGGTGTAGGTACGAACAAGCTTGGACGCGATCTTGGTGCAATAGACCGGCTTGCAATCCACCCCCAGATATTGCCGGAACATGGCAACGTCGAAACGGGCGAAATGGAACAGCTTGGTTACATGGGGATCGGTCAGCAGGGCTTTGAGATTGGGCGCGTCATAGCGGCCGGCGGCGAATTGCACCGCGTGACATACACCGTCGCCGGCGGAAAGCTGGGCGAGGCATAATCGGTCGCGCTGCGGATTCAGGCCCAAGGTTTCGGTGTCGATGGCCACCAGTGGACCCAGATTCAGCCCATGGGGAAGGTCGCCCTGATACAGCTTGATCTTCATGGGCCTCCAATAGCGCAGCAGACCGTTAATTAATAGAGTGGGCCCGGTAAGGCTCCCACATGCCGGATCAAATGTCCGATCACCACTGGGATCATGCGCGGCTCAGACGAGAGGCGGGACCGGCCGTCCTGCTCTCGCTGTTGCTGCACGGACTGTTGCTTTTGTTGGCGCTCTGGTACTGGGGCCACCGGCCGGAGCTGACGCGGACGCAATATCGCACCCTGCCGGTGGATTTGGTGATCGGCGGCGGCATGGGCCAAGCCTCTTCGCCCGCGCCTGCCGCGCGCCTGCAAGTGGCCCGACCTCATCCCGAAAGCGCGCCGGTGCCCGAAGGCACCAATCCGCATGGGACCAAACAGCCCGTAGACGAGCTCTCGGCCCGATTGCGGGCGCTGGCGCAGTTGAAGACCGCGGATTCGGCCCTGCCCAATACCGACAATACCGCTCTGCCCGGCAGCGGCGCCGATGGTCCCGGCGCGGGCAATTATGCGCTTCGGGATTTCATCCGTGCCCAGATTTTACGGCGATGGCTGCCCGATCTTTCGATCCCCGGCGCGCGCGACATGCCGGTGCTGCTGCGCATTCGCCTGCTCAAGAGCGGGGTGATCGACACGGTCTCGGTCGTGGACCAGCAGCGCTTTTACACGGACAAGGCGTTTCACAATATGGCGTTGTCGGCACGCGACGCCGCCTTGCTCGCATCGCCCATCCAAATTCCCGGCGTCGTCTATGAGCGGACGCAAACCTTGACGATCGATTTGGATCCGAAGGCTGTCTTACGGTAGATCGCGGGCGATGCGGAATCCCGTCAGCGTCGAATAGTCGTAGTCTTGATCGGCGCCGCTTTGAGAGGCGCCAACTCGCGCGGCGCTGCGTATGAAGATCGGCACATTGTTCCAGGCGCCACCGCGGACAACATGCTTGGTGCAGAAACTGTCGATCCAGGCACGGCCATCGGCGGGCGCGCCGACATAGCTGGGATGCCAACAATCCGCGGTCCACTCCCAGGCATTGCCCAATACACCCACCAGGCCAAACGGATTGGCCGCGAAGGCATCGACGGGCGCCAGCAACTGGTTATCCCATTTGCTGCCGCATCCGTTACAATTGGCTCGGCCCTCGCCGATGTCCTCGCCCCACCAGCGTGCGGTGTTGGTTCCGGCGCGCACCGCATACTCCCATTCCGCCTCGCTGGGCAGGCGATAGGGAGTGCGGTTGCCGATCTCGGGATGACCCAAGCGGGCACGGCCATTGATCCAGGCAACAAAGGCTTCCGCATCCTTCCAATCCAGACAGACAGCCGGCCAGCGCGGCGGCTCGACATCGGTCGGTGTGGCGGCCTGGCTGCGATGGAGCTGACGCCAGCCGAGCCCCAGCAGCGGATTGCAAGGCTGGGGCTGATAGCCGGTGGCACTGAGGAAAGCGAGAAACTCCGCGCTGGTGACGGGATATTTGCTCAAGGCAAAAGCCTTGACCGTCACCGCATGCTGTGGGCCTTCGGAATCAAAGCGTCCAGGCTCGCGCGCCGGACTGCCCATCAGGAATTTTCCGGCCGGGATGCCCACCATTTCGGGACATTCCGGACATTCCCGAAAATTGCGGTCGGCATTGATTTTCGGCACGGCTTGCGCGCCCAAAAGCAGGGTGGCTGCCACGAGTGCGATCAGAATTGCAGGGGTGCGCCAAGTCATGACCCCATCAAAGCAGGAACCGGAGCCCGCGCAAACCGTTTCGGCCTTACCAAAGGGACAGGCTCATGATCCGAAAACTGGCCTCGGGCAAGTACCGGCTCTATTCCAGAAAGAAGAACCCCAAGACAGGCAAGCGCCGAAACCTGGGGACCTTTAGCAGCCGAGCGGCGGCACTAAAGCACGAGCGCGCGGTCCAATACTTCAAACGGCACTAGCAGCAATCCTGCCTTTGTCCTATCAGGGCGGGATGAACATCCTGGTCGCCTGCGACTCCTTCAAAGACGCCCTGCCCGCCGACGCAGTCTGTCGCGCCATCGCGGCGGGATTGAAGAAAAGCCATTCCCAAGCGGGAATCGCCGAAATGCCTTTGTCGGATGGCGGCGAAGGCCTTTTGGATGTGTTGCGGACACCGCTTCAGCTGGATTGGATCGAGACCGATGTCGCCGATCCGCTGGGCCGATCGATCAAGGCGCGCTACGGACTTTCCGCGGACCGCCAAACCTGTGTGGTGGAAATGGCCGAAGCCAGCGGCCTGCAACGCCTCACCTTGGCCGAGCGCGATCCCCGCAAGACTTCGACCTTCGGCACCGGCCAGCTTTTGGCTGATGCCAAGACAAAGGGAGCCCGGCGCGCCATACTCGCTATCGGCGGCAGCGCCACCAACGATGCCGGCATAGGTGCCGCCGCGGCCCTAGGCTGGCGATTTTTGGATGGCGCCGGAAAAGACGTGGCTCCGGATGGCGGCCATCTCGGCCGGATCGCGAAACTGGTCCCAGCGCCGCCCCCCTTCGAAAGCATGGACGTGTTATGCGACGTCACCAACCCGCTGTTCGGTAAGAGCGGCGCCGCCTGGATCTATGGACGCCAGAAAGGCGGCAGCGACCCGGTCTTGGCCGAACTGGATGAGGGATTGGAACATCTCGCCGCGCTGGTGAAAGCGCAGCTCGGGCGAGATGCCGCCGAGCAGCCGGGCGCCGGCGCGGCCGGCGGCTTGGGCTATGGCGCGGTTGCCTTTCTGGGCGCGCGGCTGCGGCGCGGCATCGAAATCGTCTTGGACATGACGGGCTTCGACGCGGCGGCGCGGCAAGCAGACGTGATCATCACCGGCGAAGGACATCTTGACGGCCAGAGCGCGCAAGGAAAATTGATTCAGGGCCTGTGCGGCCGCAGCGGCGCAACGCCGGTGATCGCCTTGTGCGGCAAGCTTTCCGCGACGCCGGATCAGATCCGGGCAATCGGCCTCAAGGCAGCTTATTGCATCAACAAGGAAGAACGGCCGCTGGCCGAGATGCTGGCCAATACGGCCGCCAACCTGGAACGGACGGCAGCACAGCTCCCACTTTAGAGAGCGAACAGACTGCTGTCTTCCATGGTGGCGATGTGGAAGGCCGCGTCCACCTTCATGTCCAGCACCATGGGATGATGGTCGGACGGCCCCTTGTCCAGCACTTCGGAAGCCGAGCAGACCAGACCGCGCGCGATGCATCGGTCCAGCCGAAGCGCAAAGATGTTGCCGGCGCGGTGGGTGCGTTTGCGCGGCCCGATATCCATGAAGCCTTGAAAGCCGACAGGTCCCACGGCGTTGAAATCGCCGATGATGGCGGCGGGCCCCTCCATCTGCTCCATGATATGGCGTAGCTGGAAACGGTTGAGAAACTGGCCGTGACTCAGATGCACATTGGCGATGGTCACGCCTTGAAAGGTGATGATTTGCGCCAACCGCGGCGGCACCCGTCCGGGCAGGATGGAATAAGGCAGGCGGATTTCGGTGGATTGCGGAAAAGGATGCGGACTCCAGGCCGCCAGGCCATAGATCCGCGACTGCATCGGATGGCGGAAGAAATGCCCGCCCACCAAAGAGGGCAGCGAGACGATGGCTTCCGTACATTCCTGGAGCAGCAACAGATCGGGACGCTGGCTTTTCACCAGTTTGGCCACGTCCTCGACCCCGGCCCCCACCCGCCGCAGCAAATTCCAACTCACCACCCGAAACCGCGGGTCGCTGGAATGATTTGGAAATCCAATGGTCATGACCGTCTGCTGTACAGGTTATTGTAATTAAAACCGGTAAATCGGGAACCGGGTTCCCACCAAATCGCCTATAGTTCGGACAGAATAGGAAAAAACCGGGCCGCGTCCAATGTTTCCTCTCAATGTCGCATGGCCCACACCCCTCTTGGAGACTGTGGCCGCAACGCTCTATCTCCTGCTGGCGGTCACCGTCACCGTCGATATTCTGCTTAAGAAAAGCGACGTGCGAGCGGCTTTGGGTTGGATCGGAACGGTCTGGCTGGCTCCCATTTTCGGGTCGCTGCTTTACTTCCTGTTCGGCATCAACCGTGTCACCCGGCGGGCCCTGAAGCTGCGACGGGTGAGCGATGCATTGGCACGCACCTCCGGCGAGACGGCCTCGCAAGCGTCCCCCAATATCGCCCTGCTCTCGAAGGTCAGTCAGAAAATCAGCCAAAGCCCGCTGACCGCCGGCAACATGCTGACCATCCTGGAAGGCGGCGACCATGCCTATCCCGAAATGCTGGCGGCGATCCAGTCGGCCCGACATTCGATTGCCATGAGTTCCTATATTTTCCGCAATGACCCGGCGGGTGCGGAATTCGCGGATGCCTTGAGTGCGGCAGCCGGGCGCGGCGTGGCCGTGCGCGTGCTGTTGGACGGGCTGGGGACGGGGTATCTTTATCCCCGCATCTATTACCGCATGCGGCAGCGGGGCGTGATGGCCGCGCGCTTCCTGCACACCTGGATGCCTTGGCGCATGCCCTTCCTCAATATGCGCAATCACCGCAAACTGCTGGTGGTGGACGGCAAAACCGCCTTTGTCGGCGGCATCAATATCGGGGAGGAGAATCTCGCCCGCTATTCCGGCAAGCACCGCGTCCAAGACGTGCATTTCAAGGTCGAGGGCCCGGCCAGCTGCGTGGTCATGGAAGCCTTTGCCCGCGACTGGACCTTTACCACCGAGGAAAATTTGGATGGGGAGGTTTGGTGGCCCAAGCTCGCCGGCAAAGGCGCCGTTTGCGCGCGCGGCCTGAGTTCGGGCCCGGATAGCGACATCTACAAACTAGAACTGATCCTGGGCGCGGCGATCACCATGGCGAGAAGCCGCATCCGCATCGTTACCCCCTATTTCCTGCCCGATGCGCGTCTGCAGTTCGCCATCGCCGAGGCGGGGTTGCGCGGCGTCAAGGTGGAGATCGTCGTGCCGTGCCGCAGCGACCAGCGCTTGATGGATTGGGCCATGCGCGGGCATCTGCGGTTTTTCCGGCACATTCACGCCGAGATCGTGGCCACGCCGCCGCCCTTCGACCATAGCAAGCTCTGCACCGTGGATGGCGAATGGTCCCTGATCGGAAGCTCCAATTGGGATGTTCGCAGCCTGAGGCTGAATTTCGAGTTCGACCTGGAGATCGTCGACCGCGACTTCACGGCCAAGCTTGACGCCTTGATCGATGCCCGCATTGGCGTCGGCGTCCCGTTCAACGCCGACATGCTGGCCGCTGAGCCTCTCTGGAAAAGGCTGCGCAACGCCGCGGCGCGCCTGCTGATGCCCTATCTCTGAGCGCGCACCGCGAGCGCCCAGATCGCCAGCCCCGACAAGGCCAGGCCGCTGCCCACCAAGCCCGTGGAAGCCAAGCCATAACCATGGGCGATGGCGACCCCTCCCAGGAAAGGCCCCAGGGCATTGGCGGCATTGAAAGCAGAATGGTTCAAGGCCGCCGCGAGCGTCTGGGCCTTGCCGGCGACACCCATCAAGCGGGTTTGCAGAATGGGCCCCAAAGACCCGCCCAATCCAATGGCGAAAACCGAAAGCGTGATGGTCCACAGGCTGCCCACCGCCAGGCTGTAAAGCGCCAGCGTCACCGCGAACCACACCAGGATCCAGCCCGCGACCCGCATCAACCGGCCATGGGCAAATGGCGGCACGATCATCAGGCCCGACATCATACCGGCGCCGAATATCGCGAACACCATAGGCACCACGGCTTCCGGCACATGGGTGACCAGCAGCAACGTATCGGCGAGATAGGTGTAGACGCTGAACAAGCCGCCAAAACCGATCGCACCGATGGCAAGGGTGAGCAGCACATCGCGGTTCTTGAGCGCGCCCAGTTCGATCAAGGGACTGGCACCCTGCTCCACCGGCTGGCGGGGGGCGAACACACCCACCAGGCCGGCGGTCAGCAGCGACAGCGCCGCGACTATGCCGAACGCCCAGCGCCAGCCGATCGCCTGCCCCAGCCAATTGGCGCTGGGCACGCCGATGATGGTGGCAACCGTCAATCCCATCAGCACGCGCGCCGCGGCCTGAGCACGCTTTTCTTCGGGCACGAGGGAGGCCGCCACCAGCATGGCGACGCCAAAATAAGCGCCATGCGGCAACCCGCTGATAAAGCGCAATACCAGCATGGCTTGATAGGAGGGAACCAGGCCGGTCAAGCCGTTGGCCAGGGCAAAGATCAGCATCAAGCCGACCAACAAGCTGCGGCGCTCGATCCTTGCGGCCAACACCGCAATCAAGGGTGCCCCGACAACCACGCCCAAGGCATAGGAGCTGATGGCATGTCCCGCGGTTGGCGCTGTAATCGAGAGGTCCCGCGCGAAATAGGGCAAAAGGCTCATGGTGGCGAATTCGGTGGTGCCGATGGCAAATCCGCCAACCGCCAACGCGAAATGCACCAGATCGGGATGGGAATCGCGAGCCAAGAGCCTGCCTTGCTGGGCTTGCGGTCTACGACGCCGTTCTCCCCCAGCCAATGCGGCGAAAAAGCGCCACATTTCCGCACTGATTTACCCTTGGTTAACCGCACATCACCGGTCTTCTCGCAAAGGACTTTAAGGCTCCCCATACCATTGGCCGATAGGCTGAACTTTCGGGTTACCGGGGCCAGACGTGAAGCTTAGCTTGGCAAAACTGTTATCGGCCATCACCGGCCTGCTGGTGGTGGTCCTGATCGCCGTTTTCGCAACCCTTGCCACCACCGCTTTCGAACGCCAGCGCGATGCCGCGCACATCCGCTCCATCGTGACCGTCAAGCGCGATCTTCTGGAGGCCCAGGAAGCGGTTCGGGTGGAAGGCGCAATCCTCGACAGCGCTTTGGAAGAAAAGGAGTCCGCGGATTCCGACACGCTTGCCACCATTTCGACCTTGCATGAGAAGGCGCAGCAGGCAATTGCGCGCCTGCGCGAACGTAACGGGCCGGGGCCGGCGGGCGACTATGACGAAATCCTGTCCCGGAGCGAGGAATTCGATCGCCTAATGCCGCGCATCCTGACGGCGGCCTCCGCGCCGCGCGCCAAGCGCCCTTCGGGGCTGGTCACCGAACGCATCGGCGCGGCCGGCAATATCCTCGGCGCCCTGCGGCGCAAGAGCGATTCCTTGTCGCGGTCCATATCCTCCTCCGATCCGTTGATCAATGAAATGCTGAGAGTTGCCGACGTCGCCTGGCGCATGCGCAGTGATGCCGGCATCGACCGCCATGCCATCATGAGCGCCATTTTGGCGGAGCAACCACCCTCGGCCGAAACGCTGCAATCTTTTGCGGAAATGCGGGGACGGGTAGCGACCTCCTGGATGGTGATCCAGGACGACGCCCGCCTGCCGGAATTTCCGGCGGTGATGAAAGCGGCGGTGGCCCGCGCCAACTGGCTCTATTTCACCGATTTCATGTCGCTGCGGGCCCAGACCATCCAGACGCTGGCGCATGGCGGAAAGGTCGATTTGTCGGGCCGGGCCTGGGTCAAACTGAGCAATCCGGGCGTCGACAGCATCATGGCTCTCTCCAAGACGGCCTTGAACCTGACGGAAGCCTATGCCGCGCGCCAGTTGGCGGCCGCCCATCGTAATTTCTATTTTGCGATCGCCTTGATGCTGGCCTCGATCGCTCTAGCCAGTTTTGCCGCCATCTATGTGATGTGGCGGGTGATCCGGCCCTTGCGGACCATCACCGGAACCCTGGCTGCCATCTCGTCCGGCAAGATGCGGGGCGAGATTCCATTCGGGGACCGCCAAGACGAGATCGGGCAGTTCGCCCGGGCGCTGAAGATCTTCCGCGATTCCACGGTCGACCGCATGCGCCTGGAAAAAGCGCTACTGGACAGCCGGGTGGCGCAGGAAACTGCGGAGACATCCAGCCGGGTGAAATCCGAATTTCTGGCCAATATGAGCCACGAATTGCGCACGCCCTTGAATGCGGTGATCGGCTTCTCCGACATCATGCAGCATCAGGTCAAAGGCCCGCTCAGCGCCGCCTATCAGGAATACGCCGCGCTGATTAACGAGTCCGGCAATCACCTTCTCAACCTGGTATCGGATATTTTGGACTTGGCGAAAATCGAAGCCGGTAAATTCCTCATCGATCCGCATGAGATGGATCTGGTGGAAACGGTTGACCTTTGTCTCAGGCTGACCCAACGGCGCGCAGAAGCAGGCGAGATCACGCTGGTCAAGAGCGTGTCGCAGCCCCAGGTAATGCTCACCGCGGATTCAAGAGCCTGCAAGCAGATCCTGCTGAACCTTTTGTCCAATGCGGTAAAGTTCACGCGCCGAGGCGGCATGGTGGAAGTCATTGCGGCACCGGACGGCGACCGCGTTTTCCTGAAAGTCCGAGACACCGGCATCGGCATCCCTGCGGACCTCTTGCCGCGCATCGGCAATGCCTTCGAACAAGCCTCGAACGATCCGATGCTGGCGCGCGAAGGCACCGGCTTGGGCCTGGCCTTGGTCAAGGCGTTGGTCGACCAGCATGGCGGCCGCGTCAGTATCGCGAGCAAGGAAAATTTCGGCACCACTGTGAGCATCGAGCTTCCCCGCGCGCAGCCGGATCGCGCCGCAGCCTAGATTTTGTAAGTTATTGATTTTTCTACGTTATTTCCATTCACACGTGTCACCGCTCAGCGTCAGGAGAATGTGATCCAACAGCATCGCAACAGTTAACGCCCCTGTCACCGCCACAAGAAGGCCGCTGTTCGCGTACATGAAGTAAGGCTCTGCCATGGACCGGGTTGTGCAATGGCTGCTGCAAGTTTCCTGGGCCGATCTTGTCATCGGCACCATGGCCGGTTTCGTCGCCGCCGTGCTTCTGACAATGCTGAGCTTGCACCTGCGGCACATTCGAAGCGCCGCTCCTGAGAAGGGCGAGCATTGGGCGCTGGACGAGCGCCAGCAAAATCTCCTTTATTGCGGCGACATCAAAGCCTTGACGGATTTGGCGATCCAACGCCATTTGACCGACTTTGCCTTTGTCCAGCGATTTCGGGCGCAGCCCTGCTACGAAATCCTGTCCCCGCATTTCAGCAAGGACTTCCGGGAGCGCCTGGCCCGATCGCGCAAGTTCGATGGCGGCAAAGATCTGGCGGCCGCCTGCCGTGAGGAGTGCGAGCGGCTGGAGCGCTTGTGGCAAGGCTGCTGACCGGCAGCCTAGTTCAGCTTATCCGGAGGAAAGGGCCACAGGATGATGGCCATGGTGGCGATGGCGATGGCGACACCATACGGAACGCCGCGGCCGAAATCTCCTTTCCCGCGCATATGAAACATCACCGCGGCCCGAACAGGCCTTGCAAGCAAACTGACTGCGGCGATGGCGCCCCCGGCCAGCGCGACCAGCACCAGGAAGTGCGGCAGCTTGGCCATGCCCGCAAACAGGGCTGTCACCGTCAGCAACTTGGAATCGCCGGCCCCGACCACGCGAAATACATAAAGGGCGCAACTGGCCGCGAAAGCGATCAGGGCGGCCTCAAGCGAGGAAAGAACGGACACCCCCGAGTCCACGAATATCCAGGGCACGAAGAGGATGGCGATCGCGATCACCGTCCAATTGGGAATCCGCCGGTCCCGGATATCGCTGACACTGACCACCACAAGCAGAATCGACAGCAGAAGGAGGATGGACCAACGCAGCAACTCAATTGCCGTTGGCACGTCCTTCTGCTCCCGCTTCTCCCTTGGCCAGGTTTTGGGTCAACTCCAAATTGCTGGCGGCCAACGCGTAATAACCGTTCTTGGCCTTCATCGCTTGGGTCAGCAGCTCCTTGGCCTTGGCATAGTCGCCGCGAAGCATGGCCGCGAAACCGGCATTGTTGAGGACAGCCGCCTGATCCGTCGCCGCCGCGCCCTTGATGGCGCGCTCATATTCGCCCTGCATCGACATGGCCAATCTGAGATTGTTGCGGGCGGGCGCCAGATCCGGCTTCTTTTGAAGGGCGGCGACGAAATCCGGTATCGCCAAATCCGCCTTCTTCTGTGACAGGCGGGAGAAGCCTCTATTGTTCAGCACGATTGCGGCATTGCCGGAACCGGACAAGGCATGGCCATAGGCGATCTCGGCATTGGCCCAATCATGGCGCCGGTCATATTCGCTGCCCAGCGCGTTCCAGGCTCGCCAAGCCTGGGGATCGGCCGCAACGGCTGCCTGCAAGGACGTCATGGCTTCTTGCGAACGGCCCAAGGCAGACAGCGCCACGCCCTCACCCCCCAGCGCCTTGGCGCTCACCGTGGGATCGGCCTTGACCATGCTGAAATTGGACAGCGCATCTTGATAGCGGCCGCGAACCAGGCTGAGCTCGCCGGCCCAATAGGTCAGGCGCGGATCGCTGCCCGAGGCAACAAGCGCCTGGTCGAGAATCCTGCCCGCGTCCAAGTAGCGCTGGTCATCGAAGGCGGACTGGATCTGCGCCAGGGTTTCATTGCTGACGACAGGCGGCTTCTTCGGCTCGCTGTCGAAAATGCCGGCTTGAGCGGGCGCCAGCGCGGCACAGAGCAGCAGAACACAGCAACCGCTTTTCCGGATCACTTAGCGCACTCCTCTGATGGACGGCTTTTGCAGGGAAGCGACGATGGGACTCTTTTGCCAAAGTGCCGCGAGGCGGGCACTCCTGGGCTTCCAGGAGAGGAAATCGCGACCAATGACCAGCCGCATGCCGGAAGCATTGGCCTTGTCGACAGTTAGGCGGACCGGAAATGGCAGCGTACGTTGCAGCGCCTTGGCGGCGTTCAAATTCTGCACGGGATAGTAAAGCACCGTTGACGATTGTGCACGTGTTTCCGAAGGCTTCATGCTCCAGCCCAGCTTTGTGAGCCGGCGCAGCACCGGAACTGTGCCGTTCGCCTTACCCGAGGCATTGAACAGCCGAACGGGCTGGCCGATGGTCAGTATTCTCTTGTTCGGGACCCCGCTTCTGTCGACCAAAGAAGCCTTCCAAACCGGCTTTACGGCCGTCACATTTGCGGGCACGGGCTTCGCCGCCGCCGGTTGGACCGGCGCGATCATAGCGGGAACCGCCTTCACGGAAGCGGCGATCGCTTCCGCGATTTTGGTGACGGGCGTGACGCGAGATACGGCCACGGATCCTGGAATCGGCGACACGGGCTTTGGCGGCACCGCGGCCGATGCGAGTGTCACCGGCTTCACCGCAACGGTTTTGGCCGCCGGATGCGCGGACGCGGTTTCGATCTTCTTTTCGGGCATCTTCGCCGGGGCAGCACGAACAACCGCCGGCGCAATGACAGGAACAACCCGAGCGGAAACCGCCTCCGGCTTTTTCGCCGGCGCGACCGGCGCGGCGGAGGCGGCGCGAACGCTGGGCTGCTTTGGCATCGTATGCTCGATGGCGGCCAATTCCGGCGGCGCCGCGGGCGGTGGCGCCAGCGCTGGGACGGCAGGCATCGCCTTCGCGATCATGATCTTGGTATCGGGCGCCGGCATCACGGGTACCATCGCAGGCATGATTTCCGGCCGCAGCACCGGCAAGACGGCCGATGCAGTCACACGGGGCATGATCGGCGGCAACGCCACCACTTTTCTTTCAACCGGGCGCGTGGGCGACGAGATGGTGGGGCTTGTCACGGATGCGAGAACCGGTCGCGGCTCCGGAGCAGCTGCAGGCATGGACAGCGCGACGCTTGGAAGTACAGGTGACATCGTAATGGGCGCTGCGGAGAATTGGGACGGAGCGGCCACGACCTTCCGCTCTACCGGCAATACCACCGGCATCACCGTGGAGGGTGGAGCAAGATCTGCGACCTCGGCATTCAAGACGATGGAAGGGAATGCCGGCGCCATCGCCACGGAAGGGGCAGCCTTCAGGGCGGGGGCGGCAACCTTACGCTCAACCGGCAAGGTGACCGGCATCATTGTGACCGGTGGCGCGAGATCCGCGATTTCGGAATTGGCGAGAATGGCAGGCAAAACCGCCGGGACAGCCGCGGAGGTGGCCGCGAACAGGGACGGCGCGGAAACCTTGCGTTGCTCCGGCAAAACGACCGGCATCACGGTTGC
>Ga0105243_10001890_pt1 | contig 17857 bp, 17 predicted proteins | sample KBSM34metaG_FD_81525 | JGI IMG/M metagenome (GOLD analysis project Ga0105243, IMG submission 81525) | Miscanthus rhizosphere microbial communities from Kellogg Biological Station, Michigan, USA - KBS M3-4 metaG | ecosystem: Host-associated > Plants > Roots > Rhizosphere > Soil | place... | reverse complement strand
GCAGCGGCGAACAGGATCGCCGGCGGGTACCCCGACACGCCGAGCCAGCCGGCGATCGTGTTGAGGCCCCCGCGCCAGGCCGAAAGGACGAGGAGCACGAGCCCTGTCACGAGCCAGAGCAGGGCGTAGCGCTCCTTGAGGCGCCGTCCGCGGATCAGCTCGAGGACGATCAGGATGAGGATCACGGAGCCGACCGCGGCGGCGATCGAGATCCGTACGGGCGTCACGGCTGCGCCCCCTCCGAGGGAACGGCGTACCGCCTGCCCATCGCGACGAAGAGCGCGAGCGTCACCTTGAACGCGTAGTAGACCGAGCGCAGGAAGGTGATCGACGACGAGCCGTGCTCGCGCTCGCGCATGGTGACCGGCACCTCGACGAGCCGGAGCCGGTGCTTGAGGACGAGGACGGTCGCCTCGACCTCCGGGTAGTCGCTCGGGTAGTCGCGTGCGAAGAGCTCGATCCCCTTCCCGTTCATCGCCTGGAAGCCCGACGTCGTATCGGTCACCCGCTGGCCCGAGAGGAGCGAGACCAGGCGGGCGAACCACGTGATCCCGAGCCGCCGGTGGAGCGGCGGCCGGTACCCGTCCTCGCCCTCGCGGAACCGCGAGCCGGTGACGACGTCGGCCTCACCGGACTCGAGCGGCGCGAGCAGCTTCGGGAGCTCAGCGGCGTCGTGCTGACCGTCGCCGTCGAGTCGCACGGCTACGTCGTACTCACGCTCGAGCGCCCAGCGGAAGCCCGTCTGGACGGCTGCGCCGATGCCGAGGTTGAACGGCAGCCGCACGACGGTCGCGCCGGCGCGCGCCGCGGCGTCCGCCGTCCCGTCCGACGAGCCATCGTCGACGACCACCACGTCGATCGCCGGGTCGAACTCGACGATCTCCCGGACAACGGCGCCGATGGCCGCTTCCTCGTCGAACGCGGGGACGACGGCAACGGTCCGCTTTCCGGTCATACAGGCACCGCTGCCTCGAGCCCGAGCAGCCGCAGCACCTGGCGCGCGCGATGGGCGTACGTGTGCTCGTCGAGGACGCGCTCGCGGGCTCGCGCGCCCATCGCTTCCGCCTCGGCGGGATCGTCGAGGAGCGCCCGGTACGCGTCGAGCGCGCCGTCCGCGTCGTCCACGACCAGGAGCTCGCTGCCCGGCTCGAACCAGCGCTCGAGCCCCGCGTGCGGATTCGAGACGATCGCCGCCCCCGCGGAGGCGAGCTCGAACGGACGGCAGGTCGACGAGCCGTCGACGGTCGCGTGCGCTCGGCGGGTCACGTTGAGGTTCACACGGGCCGCCGAGATCGCCCGCGCGAAGGCGTTGAACGGCACGTCTCCGATCTCTCGCGCGCGCCCCACGTCGCCCCGGAAGTCGCGTCCGCCGAGCGCGAAGTCGATGCGGGGGTCGCGTCTGCTCGGCTCACCGACCAGCGCCGCCATCCACTCGCGCCGGAACTTGTCGCCGTAGCCGTAGAAGAAGACGTCGGAGTCCTTCTCGACGGGGAGTGGGCGGAAGAACTCGGGGTCCGCCGCCCAGAGCACGGCCTCCGCCCGCCGGGCGCCGAGCTCGTGCAGGCGGTCGAGCCCGCCCTCCGAGTTCGAGAGCACCAGGTCGTATTCCGAAGGATCGGCGCCGTGGTAGTAGTTGAACCCCGTGTCCATGCCGCCGTACTCGGGCAGGCTCATGGGCACGTCGCCGTCGTAGAACACGACCGGGACACCGTGGCGCTCGCGGAGGTACTCGGGGATGCCGCGGAAGTGCGCCATGGGCACGGTGAAGACGAGCACCGCGTCGGGGCGCTCGCGCTCGACGAGCCGGTCGAGGTGGCGGCGCCAGCGCGGGGTGACGACCTTCCAGATCGTCTCGCGCGTCAGCTTGTCGAACGCGCTGTCCTCGGGGCTCTCCTCGATGCGGCGCAGGTAACGGTCGCCCTTGAGCCGGGCGAGCCCGCCGCGGAGCGCCGCGTAGCTCTCGCCCTCGCGGTACGTGGGATTCGACGCCGTGCGCCACCACGGCGACTCGACGGGACGGCCGCGGTACGGCGTCACGACGAGGTCGGCACCCGCCTCGTACAGCCCCTTCCAGAGCTGCCACCACGCGGGCGTGCATCCGTAGCGGAAGTCGAGGTCGACCGCGGAGGCGACGGCGAGAATGCGGGGAGCACGCACCGGCACGTCCGGAGTGTAGGCGCGGCACCCGGCGGCGCAGCCCTGAGCGGGCCCACGCGGTGTGGAGAAATCGGCGCTCTTTCGCGACAAACGCCATCTGGTGCTGCGGTCGGCGATTCGCCATCGTGGCAACAGTCATCGTCTTCGACCCGAAAGGGGTGTGTCATGTTCGACGAGCTCACGGAGGAGCTGCTCGACCTCTCCGCCAGCGTCCGCGGGTACGGCGCGGCGACCTATGCGGTCGTCGACGACCAGCCCGGCTGCTGCGGCGGCTGCGGCACGGTCGTCCTCTGCTGCACGTGCACCAAGCTCTGCTGGTGACGGGGGACGAGGCCCGGTATGGCACTTCCCGAACGCCCCGCTCTTGCACCGTGGTGCCGGCTCGTCCAGGACGGCTCGCGCGTCCTGATCGAGCGCGGAGGCACGCTTGTGACGCTCGAGGGCGGGGCAGCCCGTGCTCTGTTGCCGACGCTGCTCCCGCTCCTCGACGGAACGCGAACGCGGGAGGAGCTCGAGGCGACGCTCGGGCATGCCGTCGCCCCGGCCGTCGACAACGTCCTGGCGCTCCTCGCCGAGCACCAGTTGCTGGTGAACGGGCCGACCGCGGAGGGTCATCCCGCGAGCGCGGCGGCGGCGTTCGCCGCGGCCGTGGTGGGCACCACGACACCGGCGGCGGCGGTCGGCGCGCTCGAGAGCGCGCCCGTCGCCGTCGTCGGATCGGGCTCGATCGCCCGGGAGCTTGCGCGCCTCCTCCCGCTCTCCGGGCTGCACGAGGTCGAGACCCTCTCGCTCGACCAGGAGCCGGCCGCGGGCTCGTTCCTCGTCGCCGCCCCCGAGCACGACGACCTCGATGCCCTCTCGGGCCTGAACGATCGGGCGCTCCGGCGGCGCGACCCGTGGTTGCAGGTCTTGCCGTACGACGGACGGTTCGTCATCGCCGGCCCGGTCTTCGTGCCCGGGACGTCCGCGTGTCAGCGGTGCTTCGTCACACGACGCGCGGCCGCCTCCGGGTACGACGAGGACTTCGAGCTCGTCGAGCGCACGCCGCGTCGAGCGCCGCTTCCCGCGCCGCTCGCGTCGATCGCCGCCGGCCTGGCCGCAATCCTCGTCGTTCGCTGGCTGACGACGGCCGATCCGACCCTTCCCGGTCGGTTCTATGCGCTGGAGGCGGGCATGGTGGTCGGGCTGCGGTTCGATCGGCTGCTCCGCGCGCCGCGTTGCGCGTCGTGCGGGCCCGAGGCTCAGGCGGTGCCCTCCCCGTGGTTCGAGGCCGTCGCGTGACGGCGGTACTGACGGACGAGGCGTTCACCCCGGTCGAGCGCGCGCTCGAACGGCTCGAGGAGGCGGTGTCGCCGCTCGTCGGCATCGTCACGCGGACGATCTCGACGACGTACACCACGGACGAGGCGTCGCTCCCGAACTGCGCGGCCGAGCTCGCCTCGGCCGTGCGAACGCTCGGCGGCAGAGCGGTGGACTACGGGAGCGGAGCCCACCCCCTGCCGGCGCGGGCACGTGCCGCAGCGATCGGCGAGGCGCTGGAGCGGTACTCCGCGGTGTACGTCCCGCGAGAGCGCATTCAGCTCGCCACGGCGCGCTCCCTCGGCGACGCCGCGGTGCGACCGTTCCGGTTTGCGCTCTTCCACCCGGCCCAGCATGCGGAGAGAGAGCTGCCGTTCACCGAGTTCACGGAGGACACGCCCACGGCCTTCGTCGAGGGCGCTTCGCTGCACGACGGCTCACCGGCCTACCTCCCGGCCGAGCTCGTGTACCTGGGACGACCCGCGACCGCCTCGCTCCCGGTCGCGTTCTCGACCTCGAACGGCCTCGCGTGCGCCGCGACCTTCACCGAAGCGGTGCTGCGTGCCCTGCTCGAGCTCGTGGAGCGCGATGCGGTGATGCTGGCCTGGAAGTGCAGGCTTTCACTGCCGCTTCTCGACTGGACGGACGACGAGGATCTCCAGTCGTACGACCGACGGTTCTTCGGCCCGACCGGCGTCCCGTTCAACGTCCTCGACGGAAGCGCGTTCCTCGACATCCCGATCGCGATCGCGGTCGTGCGCGGCGCTCCCGGCTCGGGCGCGTCGCTCGCGATAGGTGCCGGCGCCTCGGCAACCGTCGGCGAAGCGTGGCTGGCTGCCGTTGCGGAGGGGTTCGGCGTCTATCGGTGGGTTCGTCAGCAGACGCTCGCCCAGCAGCCCGGCACACCTCCCCCCGACCCCGATCGGATCGAGACGTTCGAGCAGCACCTGCTGTACTACGCCCAGCCCGAGCACGCGGAGCTCGCCGCGTTCCTGGACGGCTCCACGGAGCGGCGGCCGACGCGCTCGGTCCCGGCGCTCGAAGGCGCGACACCCCGCTCACAAATCGACGCCGTGCTGCGGCGGCTAGCTCGTCACGGCCTCTCCGCCTACGCCGTGGACGTCACCTCACCCGACGTTCGGTCGCTCGGTCTCTCCGTCGCACGCGTGATCGTGCCCGAGCTCTGCGCGCTCGACGTATCGCACCGCGCGCGGTTTCTCGGTGGCACGCGCCTGTACACCGCGGCTCACGAGGCCGGCCTTGTCCCGGCGCCGCTCGAGCCTGCCGACCTGAACCACCTCCCGCATCCCTTCCCGTGAGCGATCCCGTCTCCACGGCGCCCCCCGACGCTCCGGCGGAGATCGTCCGGACGGTCCGGCTGGCGAGCATCCTCGGAGCGGTCAGCGCGCCCGAGCCCGACCCCACCGAGGACTACCACGAGGCCTCCCGGATCTACGCCGGCGTCACCGACCCGCATGTCGTGGGCGCCGCTCGGCTCGAGCGGAGCCTCGAGATGCGGATCACGGCGAGCCGATCCGCCAAGCGCCACCCCCAGCGGCCGTTCGTGCCCCTCCCCGCGGCTGACCTCGGCCCCGCGACGTTGGCGGATGCGATCGCGACCCGCCGGTCCCGGCGGTCGTTCGGGCCTGGCGCCCTCCGGCTGAACAAGCTCGCGACGGTCCTCCATGCCGCATACGGCGTCAACGCAGGAATCGACGGAACCCCCCAGGCGCTGCGGACCGTCCCGTCCGGTGGAGCCCTCTACCCCCTCGAGCTCTACGTCGTCAGCCGGCGCGTCCAGGGCCTCGACCCGGCCCTCTACCACTACGACCCGCTGCGGCACGGTCTGGAGCACCTGCGGCCGCTCGAGTCCTCGACAGGGACCGAGCTGTCGCCCTACGCAGAGCCGTTGGCCGAGAGCGCCGCTGTCGTGGCCATGACCGCGATGTTCTGGCGCTCTCGGTTCAAGTACGGCGCCCGTGCCTACCGCTTCGCGCTGATGGAAGCGGGTCACGTGGCACAGAACCTCCTCCTTGCGGCCGCCGCGCTCGGTCTCGACGCCGTCCCCCTCGGAGGGTTCTTCGACCGCGAGGTCGACGCGTTCCTCGGTGTCGACGGGATCTACGAAGCCTCGCTCTACCTCGTGCCACTCGGGTATCCCGCGGCATGAGGGCCGTCGCGGTGTCGCGACTCGGAGCGTGGATCGCGGTCGCGGTCGTGGCCTCCCTGGTAGCGCCGAGCATCCGACCGCTCGATCCGACCGTCCAACCTCTCGCCGACGCGATCGCCCTCGGCTGCCTCGCGGGCGGCTGTGGCTTCCTCCTCCTCGCCCGTCGACCGATCGCGGCGTCCGCCTTCTCCGCGCTGTCCCGAAAGCGCCTGCTGGCGCGAAGCGCCGTCCTCACCGCGAAGTCGGCCGAGGAGGAGGCGATCTGGCGGGGGCTCGTTCTCGGCGTCCTCGTCCCACCGCTCGGCCCGCTCGGTGCGCTCGCCTCGAGCTCGGCGTTCTTTGCCGTCGCGCATGTGGGACGGCTCGGTCGGCGGACGTGGACGCACCTCGCGACCGGCTCGCTCTTCGGCATGGCGTACCTCGTCACGGGACGCATCGTCGCCGCGATGGCGGCGCACTCGACCTACAACGTCCTGGTCGGCGTCGCCGTGACAGACAGAGCGGACATGTCCGTTTTGGACACTAGGCACGGCCTTCCGCGCCTCGTAGCATCCGAGTCGCCGTCCATGGGTCCCAGACCGATGCACGAGACCATCGCCACGGATTCGCCGCCGCTGGCCCTCCTCGAGGGTGTGACCAAGTCCTTCCCCTCGGTGAAGGCGCTCGACTCGGTCGGCTTCGAGCTGAGGCGAGGGGAGATCGTGGCGCTGCTCGGCGCGAACGGCGCGGGAAAGTCGACAGCTGTCTCGATCATGCTGGGACTGCGTCGACCGGACTCCGGCCGCGTCGAGCTCTACGGTCGCGATCCCCGTGAGACAAGCGCCCGGCGGAGCGTCGGGGCGGTCCTCCAGGACGTCGGCTTCCCACCGGGCCTTCGTGTGCGCGAGACCGTCGAGCTCGTTCGCGCGCACTTCGCGCACGCTGCCTCCTCGGATGACATTCTCGAGCGGCTCGATCTCGCGAGCGTCGCCGGACGCCACGCCGGGGGCCTGTCCGGCGGTCAGCGCAGACGACTTGCCGTCGCCCTCGCACTCGCGGGAAAGCCGGGGGCGCTCTTCCTCGACGAGCCGACAGCAGGCATGGACGCAAACGCCCGACGCTCGCTGCTGAACGATCTCGCGTCGTTCGCCGCGGGTGGGGGTGCCGTCCTCCTGACGACCCAGCAGCTCGCCGAGGCGGAGGCGATCGCCACCCGCATCGTGGTCCTCGCCGCGGGACGGGTCCTGGTCGAGGGGACGGTGGCCGAGGTCAAGGCGCGCGGAGGCCTGACGAAGGTGACGCTGCGTGCCGGGGCGCTCCCACAGCTCCCCGGGGTCGGCGCCGTCGACTCGGCCGGCGACCGGCACGTGATCTACGTCGACGATGCCGACGCGTTCGTCACGGCGCTCGTCCACTCCGGAGTCGAGTTCAAAGAGCTCCACGTCACGCCCACGAGCCTCGAGGACGCCTTCGTGACCCTGACGGGCGCCGCCGAATGAGGCTGGCGCTCGCGCACGCGCGGGCGGAGACCGCCAATCTCGGGCGTTACCCCGGGTACTCCGTTCCGACGATCGCCTTTCCCGCGATCCTCCTCCTCCTCTTCGGTCGAACGTTCGAGGAGGGGGAGCCCCAGCGGTTGTACGCGGGGTTTGCGGCGATGGCGCTCCTCGGCGTCGCGTTCTTCCAGTTCGGAGTCGGGATCGCCACGACCAGGACGACGCCCTGGGAGTCATACCTGCGGACGCTGCCGGTGGGGCCGGCCACGAGGCTTGCCGGTCGGGTCCTCTCCGCCCTTGTCTTCGCCGCTGCGACCGTCGCCGCCGTGTCGCTGGTCGCGTTCACGGTGTACGGGGTTCGGATGGTGCCGTGGCGCACGGTCGCGCTCGGGTCGACCTTGCTCGTCGGGTGCATCCCGTTCGCGCTGCTCGGCATCGCGTTCGGCTACTGGCTCTCCCCGCGCGCCGCGCTGCCGGTGGCGAACCTGCTCTACCTCCCACTCGCGATCGGCGGCTTTCTCTGGACCCGTCCGACCGAGGATGTGCCCCGCAGCGTCGACATTGCGTCGCAGATGCTCCCGACGCGCAGCTGGATGGAGGTGCTCGACCCGGTGGCCACCGGAGATCACCCCGTGCCACTCCACCACGTCGCCGCCCTGACCGCGTGGGGGCTCGTGTTCCTCGCGCTCGCCTGGTGGGGCTACCGTCGTGACGAGGGCGAGCGGTTCACCTGACGAGTCTCACCAGACGGAGCGCAGCAGCTCGGCGACCTCCGCGGCGGTCACGGAGCGGGGATTCTCGAGTGCGCCGCGGCGGACGGCGACGGCCTCTGCAACCTCGTCGAGATCGTCTGCCGGGACGCCGAGGTCGCGGAGCCGGGCGAAGCCGCCGAGCAGCGCAAGCTCCTCGACGCCGCTCGGGGCGTCGTCGACGCCGAGCGCCTGCGCGAAACGAGCGACCGAGTCCGGCACGGCGACCTCGTTGAACCGGAGCGCGGCAGGAAGGCAGACCGCGTTCGTCGACCCCTGCGGCAGCCCGTAGCGGCCACCCAGCGCCTGCGCCATCGCGTGACCGAGGCAGAGCCCGGACTCGGCGAGCGCGAGCGCGGCCCGCATCGCACCTTCGAGCAGCCGTGTCCGGCCGTAGATCTTGTCTGGCCGCTCGACCACGAGCGGCAGCGCGTAGCCGATCGCCGTGGCGCCGGTCTCCGCGTGGCGCTCCGCGGCGGCGTTGCGCTCGGAGTGGTAGAGGGCCTCCGCGCAGTGCGCGAGGGCGTTCATCGCCGTGCCCACCGTCGCGGCGAGCGGCAGCCCGACGCTCAGCTCGGGGTCGTAGATCGCTGCGACGGGGCGCGCGCGCTCGTCTCCGCCGCCGCCCTTCCGGCCCGGAGCGAGGAGCATCCCGAAGTACGGCGTCCACTCGGCTCCTGCGTACGTCGTCGGGACGGCGACGACGCGCGGGAGCGGGTCGATCCCGCGTGCGGCCAGCTCGGCGACGACCGCCTTGCACGTGTCCATTGCGCTCCCACCGCCGAGCCCGACGAGCCCGTCGGCACCTGCTTCGCGCGCACGGTCGGCCGCGGCACGCACCGTCTCGACGGGCACGTGCGGAAGGACGCCGTCGAACGTCCCGACGACGGGAAGGCCCGCCACCGTCCCCGCACCCCGGCGGGTCGTGACGAGCAGCGGCGCCGCGATCCCCGCTTCGCCGCAGACGTCGTCCAGCTCCGCGATCGCGCCTGCGCCGAAGCGGATGATTCGCAACGGCGGCGTCTCGGTCATTCGGTCGCGGTGGGGACGAGGCCGAGCTGAAGCGTCTCCAGCCTCTCTCGCGCGAAATCGACGAACGCGTCGGCGACCCGTGTGTGCACCCGCGCGGCGCTGCGGACGAGTGAGATCTCGCGACGCCCGTCCATTCCCTCCACGCGCGCCTCTGCGAGCGCGCCCGAGGCGAGGTCGGACTCGACTGCCGCGCGCGAGATGAACGTGACGCCGTAGCCCGCGAGCACCGCACTACGCACCGACTCCTGGAGGCCGAGCTCGAGGCGGGGATCGAGGTCGCGTAACCGAACGCCGAGCCGGCGGAGCTCGTCCTCGACAATCCTGCGGACGCCGGCTCCCTCCTGCATCACGACGAGCGACTCCGACGCGAGCTCGTGCACATCGATGGTGCGTCCAGCGAAACGGTGCCGCGGCGGGCAGACGAGGACGACCTCGTCGTACGCGAAGGGCTCGAACCGCACCGCTCGGTGGCGGGGCGCGGCGCCGACGATGCCGAGCTCCAGGCGCCGCTCCGCGACAAGCTCGACGACCATGCGCGTGTCGTGCACCTCGAGCGCGACGCGAACAGCAGGGTGGGCGCGCTGGAACTCGCCGAGGAGCCGTGGCACGACCACCGCGGCCGGGCCGGTCGACGCGCCCATCGAGAGCGCGCCGGAGAGGTCTCCGTCGCCTTCCGCCGCCACCTCGTCGAGCACCTGCTGCTCGAGCGCGAGGAGCCGCTGCGCGCCGCGGTAGAGGCGCGTACCCGCCTCGGTCGGCTCGACACGGCGGCCCGACCGGTCGAGAAGCTGGGCGCCGAGCCGCTTCTCGAGCGCGCGCACCTGGAGCGAGACGGCCGGCTGCGTGACGCCGAGCTGCTCCGCCGCCTGTGAGAACGAGCGCCGCTCGACGACGGCGCAGAACGCGGCCAGCTGGCGCGTATCCATAAGCGAATGTTATAGAAGTGACCCATGCGCGTCTGGATCGACGTGACGAACTCCCCGCACGTGGTCTTCTTCCGGCCGCTCGTCGATCTGCTCGAGGCTCGGGGGCACGAGGTGACGATCACCGCGCGGGACTTCGCACAGACGCTCGAGCTCCTCGAGGATGCAGGCCTCGAACACACCGTCGTCGGCCCGCCGCACGCCGGGGCGTCGCGCACGGGCAAGGTGCGCGCGATGTCGACGCGCCTGCGGGCGCTCCGTCGCTTCGCCCGCGCACGGGACTTCGACGTCGCGCTCTCGCATGCCTCACACGAGCTGCCGCTCGCGGCACGTTCCCTCGGCATTCCGTCGTCCTACGCGTTCGACTACGAGTTCGCGCGGGCGCAGCACGGGCTCGGCTGCCGGGCGGCGACGCGGGTGGTCGTGCCGGAGGTCATCCCCCAGAGCCGCCTCGATCGGATCGGTGCGCGGTCGCGGAAGGTGCGGCGCTACCCGGGGCTCAAGGAGGAGTACTACCTCGACGGCTTCACACCCGACGCGGCCGTGCTCGACGCACTGCGTGTCGACCGGGATCGGGTGCTCGCGGTCGTGCGCACCCCACCCGACGTCTCTCTCTACCACCGCCACCGCAATCCGCTCTTCGCGGATGTGCTCGAGCGGCTCGGACACGACCCCGGCGTCCATGCCGTCGTGCTGCCGCGCACGCCGGAGCAGCGCGGGACGATCCGCGCCGCCGCCGTGCCGTCCCTGCTCGTGCCGGACAGAGCAGTCGACGCCCTGAGCCTCGTCGCGCTCGCCGATCTGGTCGTCTCCGCAGGCGGGACCATGAACCGCGAGGCGGTCGCGCTCGGAACGCCCGTCTACACGACCTTCACGGGGCGGATGGGCGCCGTCGACGAGCGCCTCGTTGCCGAGGGACGGCTGCGAACGCTCGAGAACGCGGCAGGCATCGCGGTCGAGCGCAAGCAACCGGACGCGGCCCGCGCGACCCGCGACCCCGCGCTGCTCCTCGACCTCCTTCTCACAGCCTTGTGACGAACCCTGGCCCGCCTGCGAAGAGGCAGTGGTCGACGTTCGTCACGCGCCCGTCGCCGTAGACGAGCGGCTCGGTCACGCTCCTCGGGTCGACTCCGACCAGCGACGCTATGGGCGTGTGCCCGTGCACGATGCGCGTGCCGCCGTAGGCGTCGAGCAGCGCCTGGACGGCCGCCGGGTCGTCGAGTCGCATCCGGTCGGAGACGATGCCGAGGAGGTCGTCCATCTCGTTCACCGACCCCGCCGCGAGAACGGCGTGCGTGGCACGCGCGACCGCGTCGACCGAGCGTCCGAGCGCGAGATACGCCGACGTGTCCGCGTGGATCAGCAGGGTCTCGCCCTCGAGCGCGAGCGGCGGCAGGGCCGCGATCCAGGAGACGTGCTCGGGCGTGAGCCCCCGCACGTCCGACTCGACTCCGCCGTTCCGCCGCCACAGGCCGTGAAACGACTCGCCGGGGATGCTCGTCTCCTCGCCGCCGAAGCGGAGGACGGAGAGCAGGAGCACCTCGTGATTTCCCAACAGGCAGCGGACGGCGCCTTCGCTCTGCTGCTCGAGCCGGCGGACGAGGTCGATCGCGCCGATGCCGTCGGGACCCCGGTCCGTCAGATCCCCGACGAGCCAGACGCGGGCATCTCCCCCCGCCCATCGCTCCTCCGCATCGACCAGTCCCGCGTCGGAGAGCAGCGTTGCGAGCGCGTCGCGACAGCCGTGGACGTCGCCCACGACGAAGACCGGCGCGCTCGGGGCTATGGCACGTGCCCCGACTCGGGGGCAACCGCCCCCTCGCGCCGCGGCTCGCCCACGAGACGCCGCAGCTCGCCGACGAGCTCGAGCGTCTCGCCGTCCTCGACGAGCCGCTCGAGGTCCGCGAGCTCGGCCTCGAGCCACTCCGAGTCGACAGGCGGGCGGGTGATCAGGTCGATCTTGGGATGCCGGCTCGGCGTCACGGCCTCGCCGTCCCCGACGAGCTCCTCGTGGAGCTTCTCGCCGGGCGCCGGCCCGACGTACTCGATGACGATCTCCCGTCCCGGCTCCTTGCCCGACAGGCGGATCATCTTCTCCGCGAGGTCGACGATGCGAACCGGCTCGCCCATGTCGAGGACGTACACCTGCCCGCGGCCGCCGATCGCGCCGGCCTGGACGATCAACTGCACCGCCTCGGGGATCGTCATGAAGAACCGCGTCATCTCGGGGTGCGTCACCGTCACAGGCCCCCCGCGGGCGATCTGCCGGCGGAAGATCGGCACGACCGAGCCGGACGAGCCGAGGACGTTTCCGAAGCGAACCGCCACGAACCGCGTCGTCACGTCGGCGCGATGGCCCCACGTCTCGACGATCCACTCGGCGAGCGCCTTCGACTGGCCCATGACGGTCTTCGGGTTGGCGGCCTTGTCCGTCGAGACGAGCACGAATCGCTTCGCGCCGTACTCGACCGCGACGTCCGCGACGACGCGGGTACCGAGCGTGTTGTTGCGCACGGCCTCGAGCGGGTTCGCCTCCATCATCGCAACGTGCTTGTACGCGGCGGCGTGGAAGACGACGCCCGGCCGGTACTTGTCGAAGACCTGCCGCAGCTTCACCGGATCGCGGACGTCACCGACGACGGCGGCGGCCGCGAGGAATCCCCGCTCGCGTACGAGCTCGCGCTCGATCTCGAAGAGCGCGGGCTCTGCGTGGTCGAGCAGGACGAGCTTCGCAGGCCCGATGCGGGCGATCTGCCGACAGAGCTCCGAGCCGATCGAGCCGCCGGCGCCCGTCACGAGCACGACCTCGCCCTTCAGGTACTCGGCGATGGACGCGAAGTCGACCTCGACCGGCTCGCGGCCGAGAACGTCCTCGACCTCGACGGGCCGCAGCTGGCGCGCGAGGTCCGCGTCGCCCGACACGAGGTCGGAGAGCGTCGGCAGGGTCTTGACCGGGACCTCGAGGGCCCGCGCCGTCTCGACGATCCGCGCGCGAAGCTCGCCGGAGGCGCTCGGGATCGCGATCAGCACCTCGTCCGGCCTGCGGTCGCGGATGACGTGCGCCAGGTCCGCGGTCGTGCCGAGCACGCGCACGCCGTGGAGCCGCAGGTTGCGCTTGCGCGAGTCGTCGTCGAGCAGCCCGATGGGCGTGTAGCCGAGCGCCGGCGACCGCTGCATCTCCTTCACGACGAGCTGTCCGGCGTCGCCGGCGCCGACGATGATGGCCTCCTTGCCGCGGGTCACGATCCGGCCGGGCAGAGGCCGCTCCACGATCGTCCGCACGAGCAGGCGGGAGCCCGCGACGAAAGCCATGCAGAGGAGCAGGTCGATGAACCAGACGCCGCGCGGCACATTCACGCGGTGCACCTCGAAGAGCGTGAAGACGAGGAAGACCGCAACGGACGCGAGGACGACCCCGCGGAACGCCCCCCACATGTCGCGCGTCGAGACGTAGCGCCACCAGCGGTTGTAGAAGCCGCACAGGGCGAAGACCGGCAGCTTGATCACGACGACGAGCGCGACGATCGACCAGTCGAGATAGCGGTCGTAGTAGACCGGGCGGTGCTCGAAGCGGAGGCTCCAGGCGAGCCACCAGGCGGCCGCGACGAGGACCGCGTCGACACCTACCTGCCAGATCGAGTGGCGACTCACCGGGCTACGCACGACCGCGGCTCCTTAGCTAAACGACGACACCGACGGCGGACTTCACCGTCGCGACGACCCGTTCCTGCTGCTCGACGCCGATCCCGCCCCACATCGGCAGGGCGAGGTTCTCGGCCGCGGCCCGCTCCGTCTCCGGGAGCGACCCGGGCTCGTAGCCGAGATAGGCCATCGCCGGCTGGAGGTGGAGCGGCGTCACGTAGTACGAGGCGGACGCGATTCCGGCCTCGTCGAGCGCTGCGGCGATGCGCTCACGCTCGTTCGTCCGCACGACGTACATGTGGTACACGTGCCCGGCCTCGTCGAGCGGCAGCTCGACGGACTCTCCGAGCCCCAGCTCCGCGTAGCGCCCCGCCGCCTCACGGCGCGACCGGTTCCAACCTGCGAGATGCGGAAGGAAGACGCGCAGGGCGGCAGCCTGGATCGCGTCGAGCCGCGAGTTCGCCCCGATGAGCTCGAACGTCCGCTTGTCGCGCGAGCCGTGGAACCGGAGCTTGCGCACGGTGTCCGCGACCGCCGTATCGGTGCACGCGACGAGCCCCCCGTCGCCGAGCGCGAAGAGGTTCTTGGTCGGGAAGAAGCTGAACGTGGAGCAGATGCCCGTCGTGGCGATCCCCGGCGCGCCGAACGCCTGCGCGGCATCCTCGAGCAGAGGAACCCCGAGCGTCGCCAGCTCGGCGAGCGGCGCCGGACGGCCGAAGAGGTGCACCGGGACGATCGCCTTCGTGTGCTCGCCGACGAGCGGAGCGACGGCGGCCACATCGAGGTTGAGCGTGACCGGGTCGATGTCCGCGAACACCGGCGTCGCGCCGGCGCGCGCGATTGCCTCGGCGGTCGCATAGAACGTGAACGCGGGGCAGATCACCTCGTCGCCACGGCCGACTCCCATCGCCTCCAGCGCGAGGACGAGCGCGTCCGTGCCGTTCGCGACGCCGATCGCGTGCGGCACGCCGAGATAGGCGGCCGCCTCGCGCTCGAACGCCTCGACCTCGGGGCCGAAGATGAAGCGGCCCGACTCCAGCACCTCGGCGAAGCGCTCCTGCAACTCGGGGATGAACGGCGCGTACTGCGCCTTGACGTCGACCAGCGGGATCACGACGAGGGGAGTCTACTTGCGGGGCTGGCTACACCGGCTCGTCGGCGGCCGACCGGCGACGGCGCCTCAGCAAGGTGCGCGCCAGCAGCGCGGCGCCTACGACGACTGCGAGCGCGACGACGTAGTCGACGAAGCGGAACGCGTGGTGGAACGACTCCCAGCTCGCCCCGGCCGCCCAGCCCGCTCCCGCGAAGGCGAAGCACCAGATCGCCGAGCCGAGGAGCGTCAGCCAGACGTAGGGCCAGAACCGCGCGCGGAAGACACCCGCCGGAATCGAGATGAACGAGCGCATCACCGGCGTGATCCGACCGAGGAACACTGCCCATTCCTCCCAGCGGTCGAACCAGTGCTCTGCGCGGTCGAGGTTCTCGCCGCTCAGATGCAGCCACCGGCCGTGGCGCTCGAGCCACGGACGCCCGAGGTAGTCGCCCAGCGCCCAGCCACCGATCGACCCGATCAGGTACCCGACGGTCCCGGCGATCGCGACGGCGAGGTAGGCCGGCAGGCCGCTGTCGAAGTGGTAGCCGAAGAGCGTGATCGCCTGACCGGCGAACGCACCCGATGCGACCGCACCCCCGTAGACCATCACGACCTCGCTCGCGGCCGGAAAGACCGCGTCGATCAGCATCAGGAGAAAGACGGCGTAGAGGCCGTAGCTCCCGATCGCGTCGGTGACCCACGTCGTGATGTCGCTGACGATCCCGGCGACGAGCATCGCGGGATGCTAGCCGCCCTTGGTGTCCGACTTTGAGGGACGCCAGAGGTCCGCGCTATCCGGCAGCCTTGCGGAGCGTGATCGGCCCGTTCAGCTCGGACCGGCCGAGGCTCGACGTGGCGACCACCCGCACGGTGAGCTTGCCGGGGACGACCTTCCCGTTCTTCGCGAGCCCATTCCAGGCAACCGTCTGGTCGCCCGCGTCACGCGAGGCGGGAACGGCGAGCCCGCTCCGCACCACCCGGCCCGTTGCGTCGACCACGGTGACCGACACACGCGCGGCGCGCGCGAGCTCGAACGTGATCGGGATGTCGCGGCCGGAGGGCGGCACCGCGCGCAGCTTCGGCACGCGGAGAAACCCGAGCGTGTCGTCGACGACGAAGCTACGGGTCATCGAGGAGCTCTGTCCGATGTCGTCCACGGCCTTCACCTCGAACGCCCACGCGCCCGCGGCCACGACTGCGCCGACCGCTGCTGTCCCCGCCTCCGGCGCGGCCGGGAATGGCACGGGGTACGTACCGGGTGCCTGCTGCGCCGTCGTCGAGACCGGCGTCGACCCGTCGGGTGCGCGCAGCGTCACCGTCACCGACGAGGGCCGCACGACCCTGTAGGCGAGGTTCGGAGCGTCGTCGACTCCGTCGCCGTTCGGCGAGACGCGCGCAGGGGGCTCGGGGGCGAAAACCCCCCGGTAGAGAAAGGCGAGCCCGGTCGAGATACGCCGCTCGACTCCGTCCGAGGGCCGGTTCAGGAGTTGGCCGTCGAACGCCATGGTCGTCGAGCCGCCGCTGTCGAGCGCCATCCCGGTGACCGCGCCGAGCCGGACGAGGGCCTGGGCGAGCTCCCAGTTCGTGAGCCCGACGCTGTAGCCGGGCTGCCGCCCGTCGACCGCGACGAGAAGGATCCGGCCGTCGCGGAGCTGGCCGACCGCGCTGCGGGGCGCTCGCGGGCCGAGCTGCTTGGTCGTGAACACCTCGCCTGCGCGAAAGATCGGTGCCGCGTTCCGGACGATCTGCGGGCCGCCGCCGATCGCCCCGACCATGTGGGGCCACGACGGCACGAGCCCGAGGTTCACCGTGATCGTCCCGCCGGCGACCCCTTCCGAACGGAGCGCCTGCGCCGCGGTGCCGCGCGCCACGACCACGGCGCCGCCCGCAGGAATTGCGACCGCGCCGCCGTCCGTCCTCGCCTCGACGACGGGCGCGACGAGATCGACCTCGGGGGTCGCGGCCGGGAAGGGGAACAGGATCACGGCTGCGCTCCCCGGGAGCGCGGGGGTGCTCGCCCCGTACGCATCCGTGTACAGCGCCGCGCCGTTGGCGGCGGGCATCGCGTTGAGCGCACCGAGCGGACGCGGCCCTACCGTGGCGCGCCACGTGCCCTTGAAGCCCACCCGCCGAATGTCGAGCACCCCGTCGCTCCGTATCCCGGCGCTCGCCCGCCCCGCGTTCGGCGGCGCGACGAGCTGCGCGTCCCGCATCAGGACACCAGACGGCTTGCCCGTCGCGAGCGTGAAGTAGTCGCCGTTGACGCCGGCCGCCGTGGCTGTCCGCCGCAGCCGCAGTTCCATTGTCGTCAGCTTCTCGCGACCGACGACCGTGTCGTTCGAGAGCACGGGCTCGAGAGTCGTCAGGCCGCCGGGCCGTGGCCCGCGCAGCACGTTGATCGCCACCGGTCCGTGCGTCGTGAACTGGATGCCCGACTCGTACGTGACACCCGGCCAGAGCTCACGCGGCGCGGCGACGGCTGCCGGCACCAGGAGCGCGGCGGCGAGCGACGAGACGGCGGCGAGTGAGACGAGACGGCGCATCGACCCGGCCCGAGGGTAGTGCACCGACGTGCGGCCGCCCGCGATCCTCACGGATTTCGTACAGAGAGATTCGTGCCCTGCGGACGCGCAGACGGTCTGAGACACTCCACGCATGCCGATCCGGGTCGCCGCCCTCTGCGGGCTCGCAGCACCCGTCGCCTTCGTCCTCGGGATCTTTCTCGGCGATCTCGTCCAGCCCGACCCGTTCGACCCCGCACACAACGACATCAGCCACCTCGGCGCGCAGACGGCATCGAGCCCGTGGCTCTACAACCAGATCGGTGCGAACCTCACCGGGCTTCTCGTCGTCTGCCTCGGCCTCGGCCTCGGGAGCGCGCTCGGACCGGGGTGGTCGGCCCGCCTCGGGAGCGCCGGTCTCATGGTCGTCGGCGTCGGCATGGTGCTGGACGGATTCCTCCGACTCGACTGCCGGGGCGGGATCGACGTGCCCTGCGAGAACGTCTCGTGGCACGCCACAGCCCACAAGGTCGAGTCGGGCATCACGGGCGCTGCACTGCTGCTCACCCCGGTCGTGCTCGCCTTCGCGTTCCGGGCGCGCCCGGGCTGGCGCTCGGCGTGGATACCGACGCTGCTCGCGATTCCGGCCGTCATCGCCGCCGGCGCCGTCTTCGGGACGATCGGTCAGGGCGCGGCCTCGCGCGCAGGAAGCGTCGCGTGGTTCGTCTGGATCGGCTTCGTTGCCCACCACCTTTGGCGCGCAACGACGCCCACCGGAGCGCCCGCGGCCGATACCGTGCAGGCGTGACTGCAGTC
>Ga0105243_10001867_pt1 | contig 17986 bp, 16 predicted proteins | sample KBSM34metaG_FD_81525 | JGI IMG/M metagenome (GOLD analysis project Ga0105243, IMG submission 81525) | Miscanthus rhizosphere microbial communities from Kellogg Biological Station, Michigan, USA - KBS M3-4 metaG | ecosystem: Host-associated > Plants > Roots > Rhizosphere > Soil | place... | reverse complement strand
CGGGCGGGGTGGCCGAGGCGATCGCGGGCATCAACGCCACGACACCCGATGTGGTGCTCCTGGACGTGCACATGCCGGACGGCGGCGGGGTGGCCGTGCTCGGTGGCATCGCGGCGGGGCCGGTGTGCCTGGCGCTGAGCGTGTCCGATGCGGCGGAGGACGTCATCGCGGTGATCCGGGCCGGCGCTCGTGGCTACGTCACCAAGACCATCTCCGGATCCGAGCTCGCGGACGGGGTACGCCGGGTTGCAGGTGGCGACGCGGTGTTCGGACCCCGTCTGGCGGGCTTCGTGCTCGACTCCTTCACGGGGAAGTCGGCCGCCCCGGAGCCGCCGCTCGATCCCGAGCTGGACTCGCTCACCCCGCGTGAGCTGGAGGTGCTGCGGCTGCTCGCCCGTGGGTACACCTACCGCGAGATCGCCGAGGACCTGGTGATCTCGGTGAAGACGGTCGAGACCCACGCCTCGAACGTGCTGCGAAAGACCCAGCAGTCCAACAGGAACGCGCTCACCCGGTGGGCGCACCGGCGTCAGATCGACTGACTCGAAGCGAGTCCGTCGACCGGCCGGTCACATCGTGATCAGCGCGATGGTCAGGACCACGACGGCGATGGCGGCGATCGCGATGAGCGTCAGCACGAGCGCCATCGGCGGGGTGGGGACGGACCGGCGCGACGGCGCAGGGGCCGCCGGGTTCACGGCCAGGCTCGGCGGCCCGGGCACCCGGGGGCCGGGGCGGGGGACATTGCCGAGCGGGACGTTCTGGTCGACCGCGGGCAGGCCCGCGATGGTGCTGGTGGGCAGCCGGTTCGAGCGGCGCACCTGCCCGCCCGCGGCGCCGCGCCTGGCCCAGAACGGGACCGTGCCGTCGGCCTCCAACAGCGGCGAGTCGAGGACATAGGAGAGGTTGCCGCCCGCGCCTGCCGCGAGCGAGGCGAGCAGATCGCGGGCCTCGCTCATGGTGGGCCTGCGGGAGGGGTCCGGCTCGAGCATGTGCAGCAGTGCGTCGGTGATCTCGGCGCTCTTGACCGGCCGCATGATCTCCGCCTTCGCCACCCGGTGCAGCAGGGCGATGGAGTCCTCGTCGATCCCGAACGGCGGCTGTCCCTCGGTGGCCGTGTACAGCGTTGCACCGAGCGAGAACACGTCCGAGGCCTCGGTGGGATCGCCCCCGCGCGCGACCTCAGGCGCGAAATAGGCCGGGGTGCCGGTGATCACGCCGGACTGGGTGGGGGTGGCATCGCTCTTGGCCCGGGAGATCCCGAAGTCGCTGATCTTCACCGTGCCCGCCGCCCGCCCCCGATCGGCGATGAGGATGTTGCCCGGCTTGATGTCGCGGTGCACGATGCCCGCCTCGTGCGCGTCGACAAGGGCGTCGGCCACCTGGGCCCCGATCTGTGCGACCTGGAGCGGCGGCAGTGTCTCGGTGACGTTGAGGGCCTGGGCCATGCTGCGTGAGGGCAGGTACTCCATGACCAGCCATGGGTCGCCGTGTTCGAGTGCGACGTCGTACATGGCGATCGCGTGGTCGTGCGACAGCTTCGCCGCGATCCGGCCCTCGCGCATGGCCCGCGCCCGGAGCTCCTGCGCGGCCTCCTCGGTCAGCCCGGCCGTCGAGGTGACCTGCTTGATGGCGACCTCGCGGTGCAGCAGCGTGTCCTGTGCCAGCCAGACCGCGCCCATGCCGCCGCTGCCCAGCTTGGAGCGCAGTCGGTAGCGGCCCGCCACCAGGTAATCCGGTCCGGCGATCCGCTTCGACTGTTCTTGCTCCGTCACATCCGAGAGGTTAGTGGAGGGCGCGACCGGACGTCTCGAGCGGACGCTGAACTGGCGGTTTCCCCTCGTCTTGACGGATGTCGGGAGGAGGGTCTTTACTGAGAAGAGTTCGAATGCGTGTTCGATAACCGCGTCTTCCCCGTGGGTGATCGACCGGCCGTGACGGCGGTGGAGCAAAGGTGGGAGACGGTGGTGTCGGTGGTTGGTGCGATGTCCGAGGTGGCCGATTCGGGACGGTCGGACCTGGCCGGGTTGTCGAGGCAGGAGCGGCTCGAGCAGCTCCGGCGCCGGATGGCTGCCGTGCCCGCGCGGGGCGAATCGGTTGCGGCCCGGCCCGTGCCGCAGCCGGCCGAGGACCAGGGGCTCCCGCAGCCCGCCGGGTCCGCGGGCATCCTCCCCGTTCCTCCCGCGCTGGCGTCGCTGCTGCCGCGCGGGGGGCTGGCGCGGGGTTCGGTGGTGTCCGTGTCGGGGGCGGGCTCGTTGTTGCTCGGCCTGCTCGCCTCGGTGACCGAGGCCGGCGGTCACGCGGCGGTGATCGGCCTGCCCCGGCTGGGTCTGCTGGCCGCAACGGAGATGGGGGCCGAGCTCGGCAGGCTCGCGCTGATCCCGGACCCGGGCCCGGACCCGGTGGAGGTCGCGGCCGTCCTGCTCGACGGGCTGGACCTGGTGGTGCTGGGTCTCGGCGGGCTCGCGGTGCCGCCCTCGCGGGCGCGTGCGGTGGTGGCGAGGGCGCGGAGCAAGGGCTCGACCCTGGTGGTGACGGACGGGCACTGGGACGGCGCGGAGGTCCGGCTCGAGGCAAGGGTGTGCGGCTACGACGGGATGGGGCAGGGCGCCGAACTGGGGCGCGGGCGGCTGCGCGCGCTGCGGCTGGCGGTCAGCGCGAGGGGTCGGGCGTTCCAGCCCCGCACCACCCATCTCGATCTGCGGCCGGTTCGCGGCCGGGTGGAGTGGACGGCGGAGACGGTGCGGCAGCCAGGGGCGTTCCAGGAAGCGGTGTCGCTGTGACCCCCGGTGAATCCGCGCGGGTGCTGGCGCTCTGGTGTCCCGACTGGCCCGCGATCGCGGCCGCGGCGGCGGCTGATCTGCCCCCGACGGAACCCGTCGCGGTGACGCTGGGAAATCGTGTCGTGGCCTGCTCGGCGACGGCGCGGTCGGAGGGGGTGCGCAGGGGATTGCGCAAGAGGGAGGCGCAGGGGCGCTGCCCGGGGCTGCACGTGTTCGTGGTCGACGTGGGCCGGGACGCCCGGCTGTTCGAGCCGGTTGCCGCGGCGATCGATGCGGTGGCGCCGGGCGTGGAGGTGTTGCGGCCTGGGTTGCTGGTGCTCGCCGCGCGCGGGGTCAGCCGCTATTTCGGCTCCGAGCCCGCCGCCGCCGAGCGGCTGATCGACGAGGCCTCGGCGGCGGGGGTGGAGTGTCAGGTGGGGATCGCGGACGAGCTGTCCACCGCGGTGATCGCCGCCCGCAGGGCCGCTCTGGTCCCCCCGGGAGAGGGTGCCGAGTTCCTCGCCCCGATCCCGGTGGCCGAGCTCGCCGCGGAGCCGAGCCTGGCGGCGAAGGGGCGCGCGGACCTGGTCGATCTATTGCAACGGTTGGGGCTGCGGACCATCGGCGACTTCGCGGCGTTGACCCCGGTGGCGGTGGCGTCCCGGTTCGGTTCCGATGCGGTGTCGGCGCACCGCAGTGCGCGCGGGGAGCCCGAGCGTCCGCCATCGGCACGGCGGCTGCCACCGGACCTGGACGTCGAACAGCGCTGTGATCCACCGATCGAGCGGGTGGACGTGGCTGCCTTCGCGGGGCGGGCACTGGCCGAGCGGCTGCACGCCAAGCTGTCCGCCGCGTCGGTCGCGTGCACCAGGCTGCTGGTCCATGCGAGCACTGGTAACGGGGAACATCTTTCGCGGACCTGGCGGTGCGCGGAACCGCTCACGCCCGAGGGCACGGCGGACCGGGTGCGCTGGCAGCTGGACGGCTGGCTCACCGGACGCAGCGAGTCGCGGCCGACGGCGGGCATCGAGGTGTTGCGCCTCGAGCCCGTGGAGGTGGTCGCGGCGGGCGCGCTGCAACTGGGGTTGTGGGGCGGGGTCGGCGCCGAGGACGAGCGGGCCAGGCGGGCGCTGGTGCGCGTGCAGGGTCTGCTCGGGGGTGATGCGGTTCAGGTGGCGGTGCTCAGCGGCGGCAGGGGGCCGTTCGAGCGGGTCACCCTGCTGCCTCTCGGGGATGAGCTGAGACCGGCCGCGGACCCCTCCGCGCCCTGGCCTGGGCGGCTGCCCGAACCGTCGCCCTCGGCCGTGCTGTCGGGCCGGCCGCGGGTGGCGTTGGAGGGGGCGGACGGCGCGGCCGTGCTGGTCACCGAGCGCGGTGCGTTCAGCGCGGCGCCGGTCCGGCTGCGCTGGGGCAGGCGGAAGTGGGAGCTGCAGGGCTGGGCGGGGCCGTGGCCGGTGGACGAGCGTTGGTGGGATCCGGCGGCGGCACAGCGGGCGGCCAGGGCGCAGGTGCTGCTGGACGAGCCGAGGGCGTTGTTGCTGATCTGCGCCGAGGGGGTATGGACCGTGGAGGGCGTGTACGAGTGAGGTTCGGGTGCTGTTCGCCACCTTGCAGGGTACCCCCTATGGGTATATCGTCGGGTCATGGCTTCGGGTCGCGGAACTCATGCCGGACATAGGGCACCCGCCGAACATGCGGGGCACGGACACGATCAGGCGACCGTCGTCGGCGGCCACAAGGTGCACGATCACGGCCGCAACGGCCACGAAGGTCATGGCGGCCATGGCGGCCATGGCGGCCAGGAAGGTCACGCGGGCCACGCCGGTCACGGCGACCACGTCGGGCAGTTCCGGCGGCTGTTCTGGATCATGCTCGCGATCGCCGTTCCGGTTGTGCTCGCCAATGCGATGTTCGCCGACCTGATCGGGTACAGGCTGCCGCACAGCGGACCCGTCACCTGGATCTCGCCGGTCCTCGGCACGGTGATGTACGTCTGGGGCGGCAAACCCTTCCTCACGGGCGCGGTCGCCGAGATCAAGGCCCGCCAGCCCGGGATGATGCTGCTGATCGCGCTGGCCATCACCGTGGCGTTCGTCGCGTCCTGGGGCGCGAGCCTCGGAATCCTGAACCACGAGCTGGACTTCTGGTGGGAGCTCGCGCTCCTCATCGTGATCATGCTGCTCGGGCACTGGATCGAGATGCGCTCGCTGGGGCAGGCGTCGAGCGCACTCGAATCCCTCGCGGCACTGCTGCCGGACGAGGCGGAGCGGCTCGACGGCGACGAGCCGGTCACCGTGCCGACCTCCGAGCTGACGGCCGGCGACCTCGTCATCGTCCGGCCCGGCGGCCGGATCCCGGCCGACGGAACGGTCGTCTCCGGCGCGGCCGACGTGGACGAGTCGATGATCACCGGTGAGTCGGCGGCGGTCCGCCGCGCGCCGGGCGACCGGGTCGTCGCGGGCACGGTCACCACCGATTCGGCTCTGCGCGTGCAGATCACCGCGGTCGGGGACGACACCGCGCTCGCGGGAATCCAGCGGCTGGTGAGCGAGGCGCAGAGTTCGTCGTCGCGGGCCCAGGTGCTGGCGGACCGGGCCGCGGGCTGGCTGTTCTGGTTCGCGCTCGGCGCCGCGGTGCTCACCGCCGTCGCCTGGCTGATCCTCGGCGCCCCCGAATCCGCGGTCACCCGCACCATCACCGTTCTCGTCATCGCCTGCCCGCACGCGCTCGGCCTGGCGATCCCGCTGGTCGTCTCCATCGCCACCGAGCGGGCGGCCCGCGCCGGTGTGCTGATCACGGACCGCAGGGCCCTCGAGTCGATGCGCACGGTCGACGCCGTGCTGTTCGACAAGACCGGCACTCTTACCAAGGGGGAGCCCGCCGTCGTCTCCGTCGCGGCGACGCCCGGGCACACCGAGGACCAGGTCATCGAGCTGGCCGCCGCCGTCGAGCGCGACAGTGAGCACCCCCTCGGCGGGGCCATCGTCGCCGCCGCCGAGCAGCGCGGACTCGCCGTACGGGCGGCAACCGCCTTCCACGCGCGCAACGGGGTGGGGGTGACCGGCACCGTCGCGGGCGCGGAGGTCAGCGTCGGTGGACCGGGAATGCTCGCGAGCCACGGCCTCGCCGCCCTGACGCAGGCCGACGAATGGTCCGGCCAGGGTTCGACCGTGTTGCACGTGATCCGAGACGGTGCGGTCGCCGGGGCCGTGGCCCTCGCCGACGAGATCCGTCCCGAATCGAAGCAGGCCATCGACGACCTGCACGAGCGTGGCGTGCACGTCGCCATGATCACCGGGGACGCGGAGGCGGTTGCTCAGTCGGTCGCGCAGCGACTGGGAATCGACGAGGTCTTCGCCGGTGTCCTCCCGCAGGACAAGGGTGCCAAGGTCAAGGCCCTGCAGTCCGCGGGCTGCAAGGTCGCGATGGTGGGGGACGGCGTCAACGACGCGCCCGCGCTGGCGCAGGCCGACGTGGGGATCGCGATCGGTGCGGGCACCGACGTGGCCATCGCGTCCGCGGGTGTGGTGCTCGCCAGCGACGACCCCCGCTCGGTGCTGTCGGTGATCGAACTCTCCCGTGCGACCTACCGGAAGATGATCCAGAACCTGAGCTGGGCGGCGGGATACAACCTGATCTCGGTGCCGCTCGCGGCCGGGGTGCTCGCGCCGTGGGGGTTCACCCTCCCGATGGAGGTCGGGGCGCTGTTGATGTCGGCCTCGACGGTCGTCGTCGCGATCAACGCGCAGCTGCTGCGGCGGCTGGACCTGCGGCCCTCGGCTGTCCTCGCGAAGCGGCCTGGGTAACCTCACCACGTGGCCTCGGACGAGATGGCCGAGGCTGCGAAGGGCGGTTGCGCACGGTGATGCTGATGACCGCCACGACCGCCGACGACGTCGAGCTCTCCTTTCGCGATTCCGGTGGCGCCGACCCGGTTCCGGTGATCCTGGTGCACGGCATGGGCGGCGACAGTCACACCTGGGACCGGTTCGCCAGGACCCTGGTCGGCCGTGGGCGCCGGGTCGTCACCCTCGACCTGCGTGGCCACGGCCGCAGCGCGCACGCACCGTCCTATCTGTTCCCCCAGTTCGGCGACGACCTCCTGCATCTGTGCGACCACCTCCGGCTCGAACGGGTGGACCTGGTCGGGCACTCGCTCGGCGGGCACACGGCCTCGCTGGTCGCGCAGGCGCGCCCGGACCTGGTGCGGCGGCTGGTTCTCGAGGAGGCGCCCCTCCCGCTCCGGACCGGGGAGACGCTGGGGCGGATGAGCAGCAGGCTGCCGACGCCGGTCGAACTCTGGCACGCGGTGACCGGGGTGGTCCGACACCCGCGTGCGGTCCTCGCGTTCGACCGGTCGATGACCCGCAGCGCGCTGGCCCAGTTCCGCGAACCGAACCCGGTGTGGTGGCAGAATCTGCCCGGGATCACCGCCTCGACCCTCGTGATCAGCGGCGGTCCGGGTGGGATGGTCGATCCGGACCGGCTGGCCGCTGCCACGGCCGCCATCTCGCGGTGCGAGGCCATCACCATCAAGGTCGGCCACAGCGTGCACCGCGACCGGCCGAACCAGTTCGAGGCCGCCGTCACGGCGTTCCTCGCGGACTGATCGCCTGCCGCCGGGTCACCACCCCGCACTGAACGAATACCAGGGGCCGCGCAGGTGCCAGACCTGCACGCCCTCGCCCACCGGGTCGGGCGTCGTGGGCTCCCCGTCCGGCAGATAGGCCACACCGTCGTCATCGAGGAAGCCGCTGTCGGAGACCACGAAGTAGACGTTGTCCCCGTGCGTGCGCACGTCCCGGATGTCGTAACCGCCGATCCGGCCGTCGAAGTCGCTCCGGTTGGCGCCGGACCGGATCTCCTCGACGGACGCCGCGAAGTCCGACTGCGAGAACTGCCAGCGCGCCTGCAGTGGTGCGTCGAAAACGAGCAGCGCGGCGCTGATCAGCGCGACCAAGGGCACCGCGAGGATCCAAGGGGACCAGGGATTGCGGCGCGCGAGGAAGGTCGCGGTCTTGGCGGTCCAGCAGATCGCGATCAGCGCCGCGGGCCAGAGACAGAACAGGATCAGGATCCAGCTGTTCGGCGTAGGAAAGGTGAACGCCCACAACGCCGCCCCGCACACCAGCGCGGTGGTGGCCAGCAGCGACCATCCCGGCGGCCGATCCCAGAACGTCGCCAACCACTGCCGCATCCGCAGCCCCCCGTCGTCGGCCCGACCCGAACCGGAGCCTACCCGCGGGGCCGCCAGCTCCCGGCTTGTCTCGCGTAGGTGGCGGGTGGGGTCCCGACCGCCGCGGTGAACGCGCGGATCAGGTGCGCCTGGTCGCTGTACCCGAGCCGGTCCGCCAACTCCGCCCACACCACGGGGTGTCCGCTGTGCGCCTGCTCGGCGGCGTCGAGCAGGCGGTGACGCTGGATCACCCATTTGGGCCCGATGCCGACGTACTCGGTGAACATCCTTTGCAGACTGCGCACGCTCATCCCGGCCAGCGCGGCCACCTCGTCGACCCGGTGGATGCTCGGGTCGTGCTCGATCCGGTCCATCAGCGCGGCGACGCGCTCAGCGGACGGATCGCGTTCCGGCCGTAGGGCTTCGAGGTAGTCCTCGACGAGCGCGGTCATCTCGTCGTCGTCGACGGTGTCGAGCGCCGCGGCCGCGACCGGGCCGTCGCCCCGACCGAGGAGGTCCCCAGCGGGCTGCACGGTGCCCTCGAGCGCGCCGACGCTCGACCGTAGGAACGGACGGAACCCTCCCGCCCGGAACGCCACGCCGATCACGTGCCCGGTTCCCATCAGCTTTCGGCTGAACGGATCGCGGCTCACCCCGTGCACGAGCAGTCGGCCTTCCTCGGCGGCCAGGTGGATCCTCGGCTGCGGGAGCACCTGCTGTTCGTGGGTGCCGTCGACCGCCCAGTGCACGATCCAGATGTACTCGACGAAGGGCGCCAGTGACTCTCGTGGGTGCCGCCGTGCGACGGTGAAGCGCTCGGCGGCCTCGTCGGGGTGCAGCACCGCCTCCGGTGTGCCGTGGGGTGGGGTCGATTCGGTCATCGCCATCGATCCTACGATCGGGATATGACACTGACTGCGCTCGACGGCAAGCTCATCGGCTGGTCCGCCGCATATCTGCTCTCGCAGGCCAACATCGCGCGGTTGCTCGGCCCCGCAGGGCCCAAGCTCCTCAAGACCCAGACCGCGATGTCCGCCGGCTCCTATCGGGCCGTCCTCGACAGCATGGACGAGGCGGAGACGGCCCGGTTCCGCAGTCATTTCGGGCCGGACATGATCCATCCGGTCATCTACGGGGTCGCCCTGTGCACCGGTGCCAAGCGGCTCGGCCAGCTCTCCGATCTGTCCCCGACCACCCGGCGCGCGCTGTACGCGGCCCCGGTCGTCGCCGCGGCCGCGGACTACGTGGAGAACGTGGTCGACCTGTACCTGCTCGACCACCGCGACCGCATCACCGACCCGGTGGTGCGCGCGACGTCGACGGTCAGCATCACCAAGTGGGTGCTGAGCCTCGGCACCCTCGCGTACCTGTCGCAGGGCTTCGTGCGGGTGTGGGCGGGCATGGCGACCGGCCGCCGATAGCGGCGCGTTTGTTCAAGACCCTGTCGTGGTCGCCGCCTACGTTGGAACCATGGCTGGAAACACCCCCCGTCGCTCCGCTCGCCCCGCAGAACGCAGCATCGAGCACTTCCCGGACCAGGTGAGCTTCCGCGAGTGGCTGGCCGCGCACCACGACAGCTCACCCGGCATCTGGCTCAAGTTCGCGAAGAAGGGGTCGGCCCAGACCAGCCCCAGTTGGGACGAGGCCGTCGAGGTCGCGCTGTGCTTCGGCTGGATCGACGGTCAGGCCCGCAAGTGCGACGACGACTTCTCGCTGCGCGGTTTCACCCCCCGGCGCAGGCGCAGCCCGTGGTCCAAGCGGAACCGGGAGAAGGCCGAGCGGCTGATCGCCGACGGCCTGATGCAGCCGTCGGGGCTGGCGGAGATCGAGGCAGCCAGGGCCGACGGCCGCTGGGAGCGGGCCTACGAGGCGCAGTCCACCGCGACCGTGCCGCAGGACTTCCTGGAGGCGCTGGCACTGGTCCCCGCGGCGGAGGAGTTCTTCGGCACCCTGAACAAGGTCAACCGCTACGCGGTCTGCTACCGCTTGCAGGAGGCGAAGAAGCCGGAGACCCGCGCCCGCCGGATCGAGAAGTTCGTGCAGATGTTCGCCGAGGGCAAGAAGATCCATGGGTGACGCCGCGGGCACAATGGTCGGGTGACCGCCCCAGCCCCCACGCCGACCTGCTCCGCGCTCTCCGCGACGGACGAGCCGCTTGCAGGGACCGCGGCGCGCGTCACCGGCTGGCTGTGTCTCGAACACCCCGGCGCCTGGGGCCGCGACGTGCTCGGCGGTGAGGCACTCGGGCCCGAGCTGTCCGCGGAACTGGAACGACGGACCGAGGCCGCGGGCGTGCGACTGCTGCTGATCCGCAGGCCGGGCCGGGCCACGGCCCCGCCGGCCAGGCGCACCGTGCTGATCGGGCGGTCGGATCCGTCCGGTGCCTGGTGCGAGCGGCTGGAGGTGGCCGATCCGGCCGCACTGCTGGACCTCGATCTCGAGCTGCCCGCCTCGGCGCCGGGGATCGGGCGTCCGGTGACCGACCCGGTGACCCTGGTGTGTGCGCACGGCAAGCGCGATCAGTGTTGCGCGGTGCTCGGCAGGCCGATCGCGGCGGAACTGTCCGCGCGGTTCGGGGATTCGGTGTGGGAGTGCTCGCACACCGGCGGTCACCGGTTCGCGCCGTCGATGATCCTGCTCCCGACGGGGTACACCTACGGACGGCTCGGCGCGCGACAGAGCGTCGAGGCGGTGCTCGCGGCCGGTCGCGGCGAGGTCCAGCTCGACGGGCTGCGCGGCCGCAGCTGCTGGGACTCGGCCGGCCAGGTCGCAGAAATCGCGGTGCGGGAGCAGGTTTCGGCGAGCGCCTCGGACCTCACGGTGGACGAGTCCGGCGTGCTGCCGGTGGTCCGCCACCGTGACGGCCGGGCCTGGGTGGTCGAGCTGTCGCGGACCGAACTGGAGGCACGCCCACCGAGCTGTGGCGCCGCGTCGAAGGCCGTCGTCGCGCTGGTCGCGGAATCGGTCCGGCCGCTTGCCTCGTGATCGCCGCGGTCCCTGCGACACTGGGGTGCATGGCCGAGAACAGTGACCTGCCGCGATACCGCGTCCTCACCGGGCCCGACGACGCCGAGTTCTGTCTGCGGGTCAGTGCCGCCCTCGACGCCGGCTACGACCTGCACGGATCGCCCGCCGTCACCTTCGACGGCGATCGGGTCATCGTGGCGCAGGCGCTGATCCGTCCGCGCTAGCCCGATCGCCCCGCGTCACCAGTGGGTGCCGGGCACCACGCGGGCGATCCGTCGTCCCACCTTCGAGACGGTGGAATGCCTCGGTTTCGCCGCGGGCGGTGCGACGGGGACGGCGCCGCCGTTCTCGGTCACACCCTTGGCGGCGGGGGAGTCCGGGAACGCCCGGTACATCCGGTGCAGCACCCGGTCCTTGACGCCGGGCGCGAACAGCTGCCCGTACTCGCCGAGGGTGCCCAGCGGGTCGTCGATCCGCTTGGGGCGCTCGATCAACCCGCGAACCACCATCGCCGCGGCCTTCTCCGGGCTGATGACCTTGCCGATGTTCGCCTTCCCCGACGGCGTGATCATCGGGGTTTCGACCAGCGGCATGTGGATGGTGGTGAAGGTGATGCCGGCCGAAAGCGTCTCGGAGGCAATGGTGTCGGTGAATCCGTCGAGGGCGGCCTTGCTGGCGACGTAGGCGGAGAACCGGGGCGTATGGCTCTGCACGGCGGCGCTGGAGATGTTCACGACATGCCCGAAGCCGCGCTCGCGCATCTGGGGGAGCAGCGCCAGGACCAGCCGGACCGCGCCGAAGTAGTTGACGGCCATGGTGCGTTCGTAATCGTGCAGCCGGTCGGTGGAGGCGAACACGCTGCGTCGGATCGATCGGCCGGCGTTGTTGACCAGCATGTCGACGTGCTCGTGCTCGTCGAGGATGGTCTTGACGGTCTGGTCGACCGATTCCCCGTCGGTGATGTCGCAGGGGTACCCGAACGCGGTGCCGCCCTCGGCCCGGATCTCGGCGACGGTGGCCTCGAGTTCCTCCGCACCGCGGGCCAGCAGCAGCACGGTCGCGCCCTTGGCGGCGACCGCGCGCGCCGAGGCGCGCCCGATCCCCGACGACCCGCCGGTGATCATCACGTGCCTGCCTGCCAGCAGGCCGGACCGGCGGTTGCGCGCAGGGTCGAGGTTGCGTTCCCAGTAGGACCACAGGGTGCCTGCGTAGGAACCGAAGGGCGGCACGGTGATCCCGGTACCGCGCAGCGCCTCCTGGGTCTTGGCGGAGTCGAAGGTGGTGGGCAGCGTGAGGTGGTCGAGGATGACCGGCGGGATGCCGAGCCGGCCCAGCACCACGTTCCTGGCGGCCTTGACGGTGCGCAACGGCGGTCGCATCACCGGGGCGGCGACGACGCCGGGCAGGTCGGCCACCGGATGCGGGGCGCCGGAGGCCTGGGCCAGGGCCGCGTACACCTCGCGCATCGGCTGCGGTTCGGGGTTCACGAGGTGGAAGGCCTCGCCGTCGTGGCCGGGTGCCTGCATCAGCGCGACGATGGCCTTGGCCACGAAGTCGACGGGGACCAGGTTGGTGGCGCCGAGGCTGGGCACCGCAACCGGGAGTCGCGAGGGCAGCCTGGCGAGCCCGGCGATGGCGGGGAACAGGTAGTACGGCCCGTCGATCTTGTCCATCTCGCCGGTGGTCGAATCCCCGACGACCGCGGCGGGGCGGTACACCCGCCAGGTCAGCCCTGGGGCCTCGCGCACGAGCTTCTCGGCCTCGAACTTGGTCCGGTGATACGCCGTGGGGAAGCCCTGGCCGAGGTCGAAGTCGTCCTCGGTGAACGTGCCCTTGTAGTCGCCTGCGATCGCGATCGAGGACACGTGGTGCAGGGTGGCGCCGGTCCGCTGGGCGAGCTCGATGACCGACCTGGTGCCCTCGACGTTGGTGCTCGCCTGCTCGTCGCCCGCGGTCATGTCGTAGATCGCGCCGAGGTGCAGGAGGTGGTCGGCGGCGGGCGGTGTGGCCTCGAGGCCGAGCCCGGGCTCGGTGAGGTCGCCGATCAGCGGGTGCACCCGGTCGCCGCCCTCCCAGTCGGCGGCCAGGCGCTCGAGCCGGGCCATCGAGGCCGGTCGCACCAGTACGTGCACCTGGGCGTCGGGGTCGCGGCGCAGTAGCAGCGCGAGCACGTTGCGGCCGAGGAACCCGGTCCCGCCGGTCACGATGTAGGTCGACATCAGCTCTCCTCCTACATAGGGCTACGCCGGTTAACTTACTCCGAAGTAATAACTTGTGGAAGGGGTGATGGTCGGCACCTGGAAAAGTGGATTCCATGGAGTCCATGGAGTCCATGGAATCGGTGGTGCGGTTGACGGTGGGGGCGGCGGGTGAGTTGCTGACCCTGCAGCGTGCCGCCTATGTGACCGAGGCCCAGGCCCACCACGATCTGGATCTACCTCCGCTGACTCAGTCATTCGGCGAGTTGTCGAGCGAACTCTCCGAACCCGGTGTCACGGCAGTCGGTCTACGCGATGAGGCCGATCGCCTCGTGGCCGCCGTTCGCTTCCGCGTCTCGTCGGTGGAGCCGAATGTCGCCGAGTTGGGCAGGCTGGTCGTAGCCCCGGATGTGCAGGGACGAGGGTTGGGCAGTCGCCTGCTGACCATCGTGGAGGAGCACCTGCCCGCGTCGGTGACCGATATTCGGTTGTTCACGGGGGAGCGCAGCCTGGGCAACCTCCGGCTCTACGCCCGGTTCGGATATGAGGAAACCCATAGCACGCCGACTCCTGGCGGCTACGCGTTGGTTCATCTCGCCAAGCGGGTGCCCTGAACGCATGTCGACGGGTCGGCGGGCACCACCGGTGTACCGGTCACGGTGCCCGCCTTCCGATCAGTGCCCGATGCCGACCTTCTCGTGCAGCTTGCGCATCCAGGCCGGCGCCCACCAGTTCGCCTCGCCCATCAGCTTGACCAGCGACGGGACCAGCAGCATCCGGACCACGGTCGCGTCGATGATCAGCGCCAGGATCATGCCGACACCGAGGAACCGCATGATCGACAGCCCGGAGATGGTGAAGGCGCCGGTCACGATGATCAGCAGCGCCGCGGCTGTGGTCACGATCCGGCCGGTCCGCTCGGCGCCGAAGCGCACGGCCTCCTCGGTGGTCGCCCCGTTCGCCCGCGCCTCGACCATCCTCGACATGAGGAACACCTCGTAGTCGGTGGAGAGGCCGAACACCACCGCGAGGATCAGGACAACGAAGGTCGCCTCGAGTGGAGCCGGGGTCACATCGAGCAGTTCGGCGCCATGACCGTTCTGGAAGATCCAGGTCAGCACGCCGAACGTGGCGGCCATGCTCAGCCCGGCCATCGCCACCGCCTTGATCGGCAGGACGACCGACCCGAACGCGAGGAACAGCAGCACGAGGGTCGAGCCGACCATGATCGCGAGCATCAGGGGCAGCTTCGCGGTGACCGCGTCGTTGCCGTCGTCGACGAGGGCGGCGCCGCCGCCGACCAACACATCGACGCCCGCCGGGGCCGGGATGGCCCGCACATCGCGGACGACCTGGCCCGGGGTCGCCCCCTCGGCGTAGGTCGCGGAAAGGACCGCGAAATCGTCGGCCGCCGCGACCATCCGCGCCGCCGCGACACCGTCGACGGCCCGCACCTGCGCGCCGACCTTGCTGAGTTGGGCGGTGGTGGGCGGCGCCCCGTTCTCGCCGCGCACCATCACCGTCGCGGCCTCACCGGTGGTGGGGAATTCGGTGGACAGCGTGTCTGCCGCGGTGCGGGCCGGGTCGTTCGGCGGCAGGGCGGTATAGGTGACCTCGCCGAGGCTCGCGCCGAACAGCGGGGCGGCCAGCAGCAGCAGGCCCGCGGTGATGGTCACCGCCACCGTGGCCGGCCTGCGCATCACCTTGGTGACCACGCCACCCCAGAACTTGCGGGCCCGCTCCTCGCCGCGTTCGACGGTTCCGCGCCGCCACGCGAGCGAGTTGATCCGGTGGCCGAGGACCGCGAGCAGCGCGGGCACCGCGGTGAGGGAGAGTACCGCGGCCCCGGTCACGGCGGCGATCGCACCGAAGCCGAGCGAACGGATGACCGCCTGCGGGAACACCAGCATGCCCGCGAAGGCGCAGACCAACAGCAATCCGGAGAACATCACGGTGCGGCCGGCCGTGTCGACCGTGCGGCGCACCGCGGCGCCCGGTTCGGTGCCCGACGCCAGCTCTTCCCTGAAGCGGCTGACGATGAACAGGCCGTAGTCGATGGCCAGGCCGAGGCCGAGCAGGGAGGCGACGTTGATCGAGAACGAACTGACCTCGGTGACGGTGGTGAGCAGCCGCAGGATCGCCAGCGCGCTGAGCACCGCGAGCATTCCGACGAACACCGGCACGGCCGCGGCCGTGACGGTGCCGAAGACGACCACCAGGAGCAGCAGGGTGATCGGCAGCGCGATGGCCTCCGCGCGCACCAGGTCCTGCTGCAGGTGGACGTTGAACGAGTACCCGACGACGGTGCCGCCCGCGAACTCGGTGTCGATGCCGGGCGGGGTGAGTGCCGCGGTCATCTTGTCGAGCTCGGTGAACTCCGCGCCCGCGTCCCAGTCGATCGAGATCGTCGCGAGGGCCTTGGTGCCGTCGTTCGAGGTCATCAGCTTCGCGGTGTTCGGGTCGACGGACCAGTACGAGGCGGTGGCGAGGGTGGGTACCTGGTCGCGGAAGGCCGCCAGGTTCTGTTCGACCTCGGGGCCGATGTCCGCGAGGGTCTTGCCCTCGGGCGCGGTGTAGATCGCGACGATGTCCGGTGCCTGCGGGCCGAACTTCTCGTTGACCAGCGAGCTGACCTGTGCCGCTTCGCTGTTCGGGTCGATATAGCCGCCCTGGCTGAGCTTGCTGAACACCCCGAGTCCCCAGAGTCCGCTGATCAGCACGGCGAGCACCGTCAGGATCAGGACCCACCATTTCCGGGAGACGACGAATTTGGCCCAGCGCGTCATGTAGGACTCTCTCGGATCGGGGGGGTCGGATGCGCCCCGACTCTACCGATGGCCTGCGCGGGACTTCCCCTGGTGTCCGACCGTCGAAACGCGGAGAGTGGACCCATGGGCATTCCGGATCTCATGTCGGGATGGCGGGTCCGCGAGCCCGGGCCGATGCGCGGCGAGCCGGTGGAGTTCGCCGAGTTGCCGGTGCCGGAACCGGGCCCCTCGGAGCTGCTGGTGCGGGTGCGCGTGTGCGGGGTCTGCCGCACCGACCTGCACGTGGCCGAGGGCGATCTGCCCGTCCATCGCAGCCACGTGGTGCCCGGCCACGAGGTGGTGGGCGAGGTGGTCGGGTGGGGCGACGAGGCCGGCTCGGACTTCGGCCTCGGCGACCGGGTCGGGATCGGGTGGCTCCGGCGGACCTGTGGCGAGTGCCGGTACTGCCGCCGGGGTCGGGAGAACCTCTGCCCGCACTCGCGGTACACGGGGTGGGACGTCGACGGCGGGTACGCGGAGTTCGCCACCGTGCCCGCGGCGTTCGCGCACCGGCTGCCCGACGGCTACCTGGACGAGGAACTGGCGCCCCTGCTGTGCGCGGGGATCATCGGCTACCGGGCATTGACGTGTGCGGACGTCCCGGAGGGCGGGCGACTGGGGATCTACGGCTTCGGCGGCAGCGCCCATCTCGCGACTCAGGTCGCGCTGGCTCGGGGCGCCGAGGTCCACGTGATGACGAGGGGGGAGCGGGCCAGGGAGCTGGCGCTCGAGCTCGGCGCCTCCTCGGCATCCGGTGCCGCGGATCCGCCGCCGGTGCCGCTGGACTCGGCGATCCTCTTCGCCCCGGTCGGTGAGCTGGTCCCGACCGCGCTGGCCGCCCTGGATCGGGGCGGCACGCTGGCCGTCGCGGGCATCCACCTCTCCGACATCCCGCCACTGAACTATCAGCGGCACCTGTTCCAGGAGCGCACGCTGCGATCGGTCACGGCCAACACCCGCGCCGACGCCCGCGAGTTCCTTGAGTTCGCGGGGACGCATCGGCTGCTGGTCAGTGCGATGGGGTACTCACTCGACGAGGCCGACCGGGCGCTGTCGGACCTGAAGGAGGGTCGGGTGACCGGCGCGGCGGTGCTCATCGTGTGAGGCCGGTTGACTCCTGCGCCCGGCTCGGACCATAATAGAACACACGTTCGATGCGCCTTCCCCGCTCGGGCTCCGACGCCGAATCCCCGGCGGCCGGATGCGCAGGGAAGGTGAACGCGATGGGCTGGGGAAACGGGCCGCCGACATGGTCGGAGATGGAGCGGGTGCTCTCCGGCAGGCCGGGACGGAACCCGCCGGAGGCGATGTACCCCGGCGACGGCAGCGACAGCCCGGCCTGGTCCCGCAAGCGCGGCGAGTACCGCGCCGGCCCGATCTCCCGGGACGAGACGCCGACCGTGCCGTACGCGGAGCTGCATGCGCACTCGGCCTTCAGCTTTCTCGACGGCGCGAGCCCGCCCGAGGAACTGGTGGAGGAAGCGGTCCGGCTGGGGCTCGAGGCGATCGCGCTGACCGACCACGATGGGCTCTACGGGGTGGTGCGGTTCGCGGAAGCGGCCAAGGAGCTGAACATGCGCACCGTCTTCGGGGCCGAATTGTCCCTGCCGTCACACGATGCGGACTCGGCCGGTTCGCGGACCGGGACACCGGACCCGGGTGGCACCCATCTGTTGGTGCTGGCGCGCGGGCGGGAGGGCTACCGGCGGCTGTCGCGGCAACTCGCGGCGGCGCACCTGGCGGGCGGCGAAAAGGGCAAGCCGCGCTACGACCTGGACGCCCTGACCGAGGCGGCGGGTGGGCACTGGCAGATTCTCACCGGCTGTCGCAAGGGGCACGTGCGTATGGCGCTCGACTCCGGGGGCGCCTCGGCGGCGGAGGCGGAGCTGCGCGGACTGATCGAGAGGTTCGGCAGGGACCGGGTCGCCGTCGAGCTCACCCACCACGGCGTGGCCGAGGACGATGAACGCAACGGTGCGCTGGCCGAGCTCGCCAGGGCGGCGGGTCTGCCCGTCATCGCTTCCACCGCAGCGCATTTCGCCGGACCGCCGCGCCGACGCCTGGCCATGGCGATGG
>Ga0105243_10001863_pt1 | contig 18001 bp, 15 predicted proteins | sample KBSM34metaG_FD_81525 | JGI IMG/M metagenome (GOLD analysis project Ga0105243, IMG submission 81525) | Miscanthus rhizosphere microbial communities from Kellogg Biological Station, Michigan, USA - KBS M3-4 metaG | ecosystem: Host-associated > Plants > Roots > Rhizosphere > Soil | place... | reverse complement strand
TCGAGCACGAACTCGATCGCCTCGATGTTGGCGGTGTCGCGCGGGGCGTTGTAGCCGCGGTTGCCGGCCAGGCCGTTGAGCAGGGTCGCGCTGCCGGTGTTCTCGTTGCCGGGCAGGCCGCGCACCGCGAAGTTGTCCCACAGCCCGCCGAAGCCGTTCTGCCGCGAGATGCCGCCGACGTAGTCCAGGGTGCCGTCCAGATGCGTCGCACCGAGGTCGTCGATCGCCTGCCGCGGCAGCACCCGCACCGATTGCGGCAGCTGGCGCAGGCTCAGCTCGGTCTTGCTGCCCTGGGTGGCATCGGCGTAGTAGGTGCCCGAATCGCGGCGCCCGACCACGCGCACCGTGTCCAGTTCGGCGGGCTCGGACGCGGCGTCGAGCACCGCATCGGCATCGGCCGGACCGGCACTCAGGCCGGCCAGCAAGGCGGCGACGAAGGACAGCGACTGCGGCGAACGTGGCGGCATGGAGCGAAGCACCCAAAAAGAAATGTTATATTATTTCAATACTGACACGAACCGCAGCGCATGTCTTCCGCTTCCCCCGCTCTTTCCCCCACCTCCTCGCGCCTGGCCTCGATCGATCTGCTGCGCGGCACCGTGATGTCGCTGATGCTGCTCGACCATGTGCGCGAGACGTTCTACCTGCACCACCCGATCGGCGATCCGGTGGACGTGGAAACCACCGCCCCGGCGCTGTTCGTGGCGCGCGTGCTGGCGCACCTGTGTGCGCCGGTGTTCGTGTTCCTGACCGGGCTGTCGGCGTGGCTGTACGCGGCGCGGCAGCCGCATGGCCGCACCGCGGCGGCGGCGTTCCTGCTCAAGCGCGGGCTGTTCCTGATCGTGCTGGAACTGACCCTGGTCAACTTCGCCTGGACCCTCTCGTTCCCGCCCCACGTGCTGTACCTGCAGGTGATCTGGGCGATCGGGCTGAGCATGCTGGCGCTGGCGGCGTTCCTGTGGCTGCCGCGGCCGCTGCTGGCGCTGCTCGGCGCGCTGCTGGTGGCCGGACACAACCTGCTCGACGGCGTGCACGTGCCCGGCGACGGTCCGCTGGCCACGGCCTGGGCCGTCCTGCACGACCGCGGCTGGCTGCAACTGGGCGACATGCGCGTGCGCACCTCGTATCCGTTGCTGCCGTGGATCGGGGTGATCGCGCTGGGCTATGCGGCCGGCCCCTGGTACGGCGCCGGCACCGCGCCGGCGCAACGCCGGCAGCGCCTGCTGGCCTGCGGCCTCGGCGCGCTGGCGCTGTTCCACCTGCTGCGCTGGCACAACGGCTACGGCGATGCGCCCTGGCGCGACCAGGCCGATGTGGCGCACACCGCGATGAGCTTCTTCAACCTGACCAAGTACCCGCCGTCGTTGCTGTTCCTGCTGCTGACCCTGGGCGTGGGCCTGCTGTTGCTGCGCCTGTACGAACAACCGCGGCTGGCGCGGGCGCTGGCGCCGCTGGCGGTGATCGGCGCGGCGCCGATGTTCTTCTACCTGCTGCATCTGTACGTGCTGAGGCTGCTGTACCTGGCAGCGCTGGCGTATTGGGGGGCGAACCACGGCGCATTGTTCGGCGTGGACAGTGTGGCGGCGCTGTGGGCGATCGCCGCGGTGTTGGGCGTGGCGCTGTACTGGCCGGTGGCGGCGTTCGCGCGGCTGAAGGCACGCCGCCGCGACCTGGCCTGGCTGCGCTATCTGTAGCGACGCCCGCGCCGGGTCGGCCCGGCCCCGGATTCATCGCCGTGCAATGCCGGCATGCTCGACTGGTCGCCCTGTCCGCGCCTGGAGACCTGCGATGCCCACCCGCCTGCCGCGCCTGCTGCTGATCGGCCTGATCCTCGCCGCCACCGCCGGCTGCGCCACCGCCGCGAGCCAGCGCGACGCCTGGGTGGTGCAGCAGATCCACGACTACAACCATCCCTATGCGGCGCAGCAGGCCGAGCTGGACACCAAGATGGCGACGATGGCCGGCAGCGCCTACGCGTTCTATCGCGGCACCGACCATCTGTTCTACCAGGACATGAAGACCCTGCCGGCCTCGCTGTGGACCAGCCCGCAGACCGGCTACACCTGGCTCGGCGGCGACACCCACATCGGCAACTTCGACGCCGCGCGCGACAGCAGCGGCAAGGCGGTGTTCAAGGTCGCCGACTTCGACGAAGGCCATCTCGGCCAGTACGTGTGGGACCTGCGCCGGCTGGCGGCGAGCATGGTCCTGGCCGGGCGCGACAACGGCCTGTCCGACAGCGACATCGGCAGCGCGATCGAGACCATGGTCGGTGCCTACCTGGACAAGATCGGCTACTTCAAGGGCAGCGACGCCGAGAAGAGTTTCCAGCTGGCCAAGAGCAACACCAGCGGCGTGGTGGCCAAGGCCATCGACAGCGCCGACGGCAAGAGCCGCAGCAGCCTGCTGGGCAAATACACCGCGGTCAGCGGCGGCAAGCGCACGTTCCAGAATCTGGACAACCTGGTCGCGGTGGACAGCGCCACCTACGCGGCGGTCGCCAGCGCGATGAACGGCTATGTGGCGTCGATCGCGGCATCCAAGCGCTATGCGACCAGCTACTACACGATCAAGGACGTGCGCCAGAAGCTCGGCTCGGGCACCGGCAGCCTGGGCCGGCAGCGCCTGTACGTGCTGGTCGAAGGCGCGAGCAGCGCGACCGGCGACGACGTGATCCTGGAATGGAAGCAGGAAGCGGCCAGCGTGGTCGCCGTCGCCGCGCCGTCGCAGATGCCGGCCTCCAGCTACGACAACCACGAAGGCGAGCGCGTGGCGCGCACCGCCAAGGCGCAGACCCTGGATGCCGACGTGCTGATCGGCTACGCCAGCGTCGCCGGCGTGCCGTTCTACGTGCACGAGAAATCGCCGTTCCAGGAAGACCTGGACCCGACCGCGCTGAGCAGCGCCGGCAAGCTGGCCACCGCCGCCACCTACCTGGGCCAGGCGCTGGCCTCGGCGCACGCGCTGTCCGACCAGGACTACGATCCGGCGGTGGTGAGCTACAGCATCGACAAGCAGATCGATGCGGCCGCCAGCAGCAAGAGCGGGCTGAAATCGGAACTGCGCCAGTTCGCGTTCGACTACGCCGCGCAGGTGCAGCTGGACTGGCAGGGTTTCGTGGCCGCGTACCAGGCGGGGACGCCGTTGTATTGAGCGCGGGGGTCACCGCCACGGACCCTGTAGGAGCGGCTTCAGCCGCGACCGGGCGTTACCGGTGATGCCCGGTCGCGGCTGAAGCCGCTCCTACAGGTTTCCGGAGACCGATGCCCTGGCAGGCATTCGTGGTCGCATACCAGCCAGCAGCGCCGTCGCGCTGCGAGGCCTGCGTTCTTGCACCTCCGGTTTGCAGATGAATTCTGTGGGAGCGACTTCAGTCGCGACGCAGCTTTCCCGGGAAAGCCCGTCGCGACTGAAGTCGCTCCCACAACTGTACCGACCGCAAGCAAGCAGTTGCGCGCACTGCGGCGCAGGCTCGCCTGCGCCCAGCCGGCACGCCGGAGTTACAGGATGTAACGGCTCAGATCCGGATCCTGCACCAGCTCGCCCAGGTGCGTGTTGACGTAGGCGGCATCGACGACGACGCTCTGGCCGTCGCGATCCGGCGCCTCGAAGCTCAACGTATCGAGCAGGCGCTCGAGCACCGTGTGCAGGCGCCGCGCGCCGATGTTCTCCTGGCGCTCGTTGACCAGGAACGCGATCTCGGCGAGGCGGTCGATCGCATCCTCGGTGAAGCTCAGGGTCACGCCTTCGGTCAGCAGCAGCGCTTCGTACTGCTTGCTCAGCGCCGCCTTGGGCTCGGTGAGGATGCGGATGAAATCGTCCTTGGACAGCGCCGACAGTTCCACGCGGATCGGGAAGCGGCCCTGCAGCTCCGGGATCAGGTCGCTGGGCTTGGCCAGGTGGAACGCGCCCGAGGCGATGAACAGGATATGGTCGGTCTTGACCGTGCCGTACTTGGTGCTGACGTTGGAGCCTTCGACCAGCGGCAGCAGGTCGCGCTGCACGCCTTCGCGCGACACGTCGCCGCCGGACGACCCGGCCTCGCCGCGCTTGGCGACCTTGTCGATCTCGTCGATGAACACGATGCCGTGCTGCTCGCAGGCCTCGATCGCCGCGGCGCGCACGTCTTCCTCATTGACCAGCTTGCCCGCCTCTTCCTCGATCAGCAGCGGCCGCGCCGCCTTGATCGTCAGCTTGCGCGACTGCGACTTGCTGCCGCCCAGATTGGAGAACATCTGCCGCAGCTGCTGGCCCATTTCCTCCATGCCCGGCGGGGTCATGATGTCCATGCTGACGTTGACCGCCACGTCCAGCTCGATCTCGCGCTCGTCCAGTTCGCCGGCGCGCAGCATGCGCCGGAACTTGCTGCGGGTGTCGTTGTCCTGCGCCGAGGGCTCGTTGCGCGCGGCTTCCGGATCGAAGCCGATGCCGGCGCTGCGCCGCGGCAGCAGCGCGTCGAGGATGCGGTCTTCGGCGCGCTCCTCGGCCTGGGTGCGCACGCGGGTCTTGGCCTGTTCGCGATACAGCTTGACCGCGGTGTCGGCCAGGTCGCGCACAATCTGCTCCACGTCCTTGCCGACGTAGCCGACCTCGGTGAAGCGCGTGGCCTCGACCTTGACGAACGGCGCGTTGGCCAGCGTCGCCAGGCGCCGCGCGATCTCGGTCTTGCCGACGCCGGTGGGGCCGATCATCAGGATGTTCTTGGGCATCACTTCGTTGCGCAGCGCATCGGGCAGCTGCATGCGCCGCCAGCGGTTGCGCAGCGCGATCGCCACCGCGCGCTTGGCGTCGTGCTGGCCGACGATGTGGCGGTCGAGCTCCTGCACGATTTCGCGCGGGGTCATGGTTGAGGTGTCGGGATTGGGCATTGGGGATTGGAGATTCGTAAGAGCGGAGTAGGAACGATCGAGGCGTGTCCGAGCACAGGGAAAGGAGCGCTTTTGCGAATCCCCAATCCCGACTCCCGAATCACAGCTCTTCGACCACCACGTTGCGATTGGTATAGATGCAGATGTCGCCGGCGATGTTCAGCGCTTCGACCGCGATGGTCTTGGCGTCCAGTTCAGTGTGGCCGAGCAGCGCGCGCGCCGCCGACAGCGCGTAGGAGCCGCCGGAGCCGATCGCGATGATGCCGTCCTCCGGCTCGATCACGTCGCCGGTGCCGCTGATGATCAGCGAGGTTTCCTTGTCGGCCACCGCCAGCAACGCCTCGAGCTTGCCCAGGCGGCGTTCGGTGCGCCAGTCCTTGGCCAGTTCCACCGCCGCGCGGGTCAGCTGGCCGTGCTTCTCGAGCTTGGCCTCGAACAGTTCGAACAGGGTGAACGCATCGGCGGCGGCGCCGGCGAAGCCGGCCAGCACCTGGCCGTCGCGGCCGAGCCGGCGCACCTTGCGCGCATTGCCCTTCATCACGGTATGGCCCAGCGTCACCTGACCATCGCCGGCCACGGCGACATGGCCGTTGCGGCGCACCGACAGGATCGTGGTAGCGTGGAAAACGTTGGGATTCTGACTGGGGTCCATGCGGCCTCCTGAGCGATTCTTCAGGTGTGGGGGCATGCCGCCGCCCGTTCAAGCGTGCGCGTGTCGATCCTCGCCGATCTTCGCGCGTCCCGGGTGCTCGGGCTCCGGCTCGATGCCCCACAGCAGGTACCAGTCCTCGCCCTGCATCTCGATCGGATGCATGACGCGTCCGGAGCCGTTGCCGCACGCCAGGTCCGCCGCCGCGCAGTAGCGGTCGCACCCCCAACAGATCCGCTCGGGATGCGCGGGTTGCAACGGAAAGGGTTTCGCCATCGACCTGCCTCGCTGCATGTTCCGGCGGGCAGTGTCCCCGCCCGCAGCGGCGCGCGCCTTGATCCAGAACAAGCGCGCGAACGGACGGACTTACCGCGTCCGTGCGTTCAGCCGGTCACGACTTGCGCCTGGCGCGCGGGTGCGCGGCGTCGTAGACCTTGGCCAGATGCTGGAAATCCAGGTGGGTGTAGATCTGCGTGGTGGCGATGTCGGCGTGGCCGAGCAGTTCCTGCACGCCGCGCAGGTCGCCGGAGGATTCGAGGATGTGGCTGGCGAAGCTGTGCCGCAGCATGTGCGGGTGCACGTGCTTGAACAGGCCCTGGCGCCCGGCCAGCTGCTTGATCCGGATCTGCACCGCGCGCGCGCCGATCGGCGCGCCGCCGCGGCCCGGAAAAACAGGCGCCTCGGCCGCCGCCTTGGTCTCCGCCTGCCATTCCAGCAGCGCCTTGCGCGCGTGCGAGCCGACCGGCACCAGCCGCTGCTTGTTGCCCTTGCCGAGCACGCGGACCAGGCCGCTGGCGAAATCCAGGTCGCGCCAGCGCAGCGCGCACAGCTCGCTCAGGCGCAGCCCGGAGGAATAGAACAGTTCCAGCAGGGCGCGGTCGCGCAGGCCCAGCGGCACGTCGGTCGGCACTTCGACCAGGCGCACCGCCTCGTCGGCGTCCAGTACCTGCGGCAGCTTGCGCGGCGCCTTCGGCGCGCGCAGCGCGGCGGCCGGGCTGGCGGCGATCTGGCCGTGCTTGAGCAACCACGCATAGAAACTGCGGCACGCCGACAGGCGCCGCTGCAGGCTCTTCGGCGACAGCCCGCGGCGGTGCTCGGCGGCGATGAAATGGCGCAGCTGCTCGGCGCCGAGCGCGGCGATGTCGACCCCGGCATTGTCCGCCGCCCAGGCCGCCAGCGCGGCGAGGTCGCGGCGGTAGGCGTCCAGGGTGTGCGCGGACATGCGCCGTTCGACCTGCAGATAGCTGAGGAACCGGGATTGGGGATTCGGGATTGGGGATTCGGCATCAACAGCCGACGCATCGGCGCGCGCGTCGGCCCGCTTTTTCCGGGTCCCGCGTCCCGCGTCCCGCGTCCCGCCCTTCATGCGAAGCGCTGCAACGCCACCGTCAGCGACTCGCCCATCATGCGCAGGAACAAGGTGCCCATGCCGGGATAGAAGCGGTTCGGATCGCGGCTGCCGACCGCGAGCAGGCCCACGCCCGGCAACGGCAGCAGCGCGGTGGACTGCACGTCCTCGACGCGCTCGGCGTACAGCAGCGCCTGCTTTTCCGGCTGCAGGCGGCCGCAGATCGGCTCGCCGTCCTTCAGGCAGTCGTGGAACGGCGCCAGCCGCGGATCGTCCTGCGCCAGGATCTGCAGCCACGGCGCCTGCTCCAGCCCGGGCAACGGCCGCAGCAGCACGATGCTGACCAGGTCGCCCTGGAAATCCTCCTGCAGCGACGCGGCCATCGCGCGCACGCTGTCGGCGGCGCTGGTCTGCCGCATCAGCGCCAGGGTCAGCTGATGGGTCCGCACCGCCAGGCGCTCGTTGACCTGGGCATTGCCGGCCAGCTCGGACAGGCGCCGCGACAGCTCGCGGTTCTTGTCGCGCAGCACTTCCAGCTGGTAGCTCGCCAGCGACGCGGTCGGGCCGTCGTCGCGCGGCACCACCAGGGTCAGCGCCAGGTCGGGGAACTGTTTCAGGAACGCCGGATGGCGGCGCAGCCATGCGGCGATTTCGTGCGCGCCGATCTTGTCCTGGGTCTCGCTCATCGGATCCACTCCCCATCGAAAACGAATGCGGCCGGCCCGGACATCACCACCGGCGCCGCGTCGTGCGGCCAGCGGATGCGCAGCTCGCCGCCGGGCAGCACCACGCGCACGTCGCGGTCCACGCGGCCGCGCTGGATCAGCACCGCCGCGGCCGCGCAGGCGCCGCTGCCGCAGGCGAGGGTCTCGCCGACGCCGCGCTCGTACACGCGCAGGCGCACATGGCCGCGGTCGATCACCTGGGCGAAGCCGACATTGACCGAATCGGGAAACGACGCGTGCTGCTGCAGCAACGGCCCCAGCCGTTCGAGCGGCGCCGCATCGACCAGGCCCACTTCCAGCACCGCATGCGGATTGCCCATCGACACCGCGCCGAAGCGCACGCTGCCGCCTTGCAGCGGCAGCACATATTCCTCGCGCATGCGCGGGAAGCCGATCAGCGGCACGTCCTCCGGGGCGAAGCGCGGCACGCCCATCGCCACCGCGAACTGGCCGTCGGCGCCGCGTTCGATGCGATGCGAGGCGAACGGACTGTCGATGACGAACGGATCGCTGCCGGCGGCGCCGTCGCGCACCAGCCAGGCGGCGACGCAGCGCGCGCCGTTGCCGCACTGCCCGGCCAGGCTGCCGTCGGTATTCCAGATCCGGTAGCTGGCCACCGCCTCGGCAGTGCGCGGCGCTTCGATGGTCAGCAGCTGGTCGCAGCCGACGCCGAAATGGCGATCGGCCAGGCGCACCGCCAACGCGGCGTCCGGCGGCGGAGTGCCGTCGCGCAGGTCGAGCACCACGAAATCGTTGCCCGCGCCCTGCATCTTGGAAAAGCGCAGGCGCGCCGCGACGCTGGCCTCACTCATTCCCATCGGTGGGCGTGGTGCTGGTGTCGTCGGCCGGCTTCTGCTGGCCATCGACCGGCTGCGCCTGGCCGGCCGGATCGGTGGTGGCGGGCGGCGTCGCGTCGGGCGCGGCGGCCGGTGCGGCTTCCACCGGAACCGGCTTCTGCGGCATCACCAGCGGGCCCTTGTTGCCGCACCCGGACAGCGCCAGCAGGGCGGCGCCGAACAGGGCGATACGGATCGGATGACGGAACGATGTGCTCATGCGCCGAGTATAGCCAGAAGGGCATGAACCGGCTGTGCCGCCTGCCACGCTGCGGCCAGGCGCAGCCACGCCTGGGCCGATGCAGACGCGCGCTCCCGCTTCAATCGCGCGGCGGCGGCTCCGGGCGCAGCCACAGCCACAGCGCCACGCAGCTCATGCAGCCGATCGCCACCACCTGCACCCATGGCTTGTGCACGAACAGCAGCAGCACCAGCGCACACACCGCCATGGTCAGCGTGGCCATCCACTTGCCGCGGCGGCTGACCGCACCGTGCGCTTCCCAGTCGCGGATGCTGGCGCCGAAACGCGGATCCTCCAGCAACCGCCGGCGCAGGCGCTCGGAGCCGCGCGAGGCGGCATAGGCCGAGATCAGCACGAACACCGTGGTCGGCAAGCCCGGCACGAAGATGCCGACGATGCCCGTCGCCAGGCTGACGTAGGCCAGCAGCCACCAGGCCCAGCGGAAACGGGAAGGGGGTTCCATCGGCGCATGATAAAGCCGTGGCCGGATGGCGACGCGGACCTCGCGGTGCCGGGCGCCGTCGCTTCGTGCGCCCGGAACGACGCAGCGCGCTGGCCGAAGCTGGATGCCGTCGGGACTGAAGTCCCTCCCACGGTGCACCCACCGGCACTCGCCGCAGCGGCCTCTTGTAGGAGCGACGTCAGTCGCGACGAACGAAGCCGGAAACCGGGCCGGCTCCGGAACCTCGTGGTCGCGGCTGAAGCCGCTCCTACAGTGCACCCAGCCAGCCGAGCGCACGCCACTGTGGGAGCGACTTCAGTCGCGACGAGCCAAGCCGGAAGCCTGGCTGACCTGGGGAACCGTCGTGGCTGAAGCCGGTCCTAAAGAACGCTTGCGGCGCACCGGCCGGGTGCACTGTAGGAGCGGCTTCAGCCGCGACAGGATGCCAGACCAGCCGGCGCTACTTCGCCGCCTGCTCCACACCCAGCTGGTCGAGCATGAACGCGTACGACTCGGCCTGCTCGCGATAGCGGCGGAAGCGCCCGGACTTGCCGCCGTGGCCGGCTTCCATGTTGACCCGGAACACGATCGGGCGGGTGCCGGTGTTGTCGTCGCGCAACTTGGCCACCCACTTCGCCGGCTCCCAGTACTGCACCTGCGAATCCCACAGGCCGGTGCCGACGAACAGCGCCGGATACGCCTGGCGGGTGACGTTGTCGTACGGCGAATAGCCGAGCATGTAGTCGTAGTACTGCTTCTGCTCCGGATTGCCCCACTCGTCGTATTCGTTGGTGGTCAGCGGAATGCTCGGGTCGAGCATGGTGGTGACCACGTCGACGAACGGCACCTGCGCCACCAGCACCCGGTAATCCTGCGGCGCCATGTTCGCCACCGCGCCCATCAGCAGGCCGCCGGCGCTGCCGCCGGCCGCGGCGACGCGGTCCGGCGCCGCATAGCCCAGCTCGACCAGGCCGCGGGTGACGTCGATGAAGTCGGTGAAGGTGTTCTTCTTGTTGAGCAGCTTGCCCTGGTCGTACCAGTCGCGGCCCATCTCCTGGCCGCCGCGGATGTGCGCGATGGCGTAGACCACGCCGCGGTCGAGCAGGCTGACCACCGGCAGGTTGAAGTTGGGATCGGTGGACATGCCGTAGCTGCCGTAGGCGTACTGGTACAGCGCCGCGGTGCCGTCCTTCTTGAAGCCCTTCCGGTACACCAGCGACACCGGCACCTTGACCCCGTCGCGCGCGGTCACCCACACGCGCTCGGTCTGGTACTTGTCGGCGTCGTAGCCGATCACCGGCTGCTGCTTGAGCAGCTTGCGCTCGCCGGTGCGGGTGTTGAGTTCGTAGGTGGTGGCCGGCGTGGTCAGCGAGGTGTAGCTGTAGCGCAGCCACGGCGTGTCCGGTTCGGGATTGACCGACAGGCCCATCGAATACGCCGGCTCGTCGGCCTTGACGTAGTCCTCCTTGCCGTCGGCGAAGTGCAGACGGATCCGCTCCAGGCCGTCGGAACGCTCGGCGATCGCGGTGAAGCCGTCGAACAGCTCGAAGCCGTCGATGAACACCTTCTCGTCGTAGGGCAGCCAGGCCTGCCACTGCGAGCGCTTGGTGGCGCCGTCGGGCGCGGTCATCAGCGCGTAGTTCTTGGCCTTCCAGTTGGTGCGGATCACCCAGCGCCCGTCGAAATGGTCGGCGCTGTACTCGACGTCGCGCTCGCGCGGCGCCAGCACGGTGAAGCGCTGCGGGTCGGCGGCCGGCGCGTAGCGCTGCTCGGAGGACACCGTGCTCTCCACGCCGATGACGATGTACTTGTCGTCGCGGGTACGGCCCACGCCCATGTAGAAGCTGTCGTCCTTCTCCTCGTAGACCAGGACGTCCTGCGCGGCCGGCGTGCCCAGCACATGCTTCTTGACGCGCACGGTGAGCAGGGTTTCCGGGTCGTTCTCGACGTAGAACAAGGTCTTGTTGTCGTCGGCCCAGACCACCTCCGGCGACACGCCCGGCACGCGGTCGGCGTAGATCTCGCCGGTGTCCAGGTTCTTGAAGCGCACCACGTACTGGCGGCGGCCGACATCGTCCTCGGTCCAGGCCAGCAGGCGGTTGTCCTGGCTGACCACCGCATCGCCCAGGCTGAAATAGCCCTTGTCCGCGGCCATCGCGTTGACGTCGAGCAGGATTTCCTCCGCCGCCTCCATGCTGCCCTTGCGCCGCGCATGCACCGGGTAGTCCTTGCCGCTCTCGAAGCGGGTGTAGTACCAGTAGCCGCGCTCGCGGTACGGCACGCTGCTGTCGTCCTGCTTGATGCGGCCGACGATCTCCTTGTACAGCGTGTCTTCCAGCGGCTTGAGCGGCTTCAGCACCTGGTCGGCGTAGGCGTTCTCGGCATTGAGATACGCCAGCATCTGCGGATTCTCGCGCTTGTCGTCGCGCAGCCAGTAATAGTCGTCCTGGCGGGTGGCGCCGAACGGCGCGGTGACCGTGTGCGGCTGCTTGGCCGGATGCGGCGGGGTCGCGTCGGTGGCGAGGGCGGAAGCGAAGGGCGCGGTCATGAGCAGCAGAAAGCTCGCTAGCAGGGAACGGTGATGCATCTAATGGGGCTCCGGCGGCAGTAACGCAAGCAAGGACGCGCCGCCCGGGCCGGGAGACGGCAGGCATGCGGCGCGGCGCCGCACGGTGCCGGCCGAGTCTCCGCGAGACGCCGCATCCTGGCAAGCGCGCGCAACGATTTCGTGCGCCGCCCTCCTCTATCATCGGGCCATGAACCCGCTTCCGACCGAACCCCGTACCGCGCCGCACGCGCTGCCCGCCTACAGCCAACGCAGCCGCGACATCGAACCGTTCCACGTGATGGCGCTGCTGGCCCGCGCCAACGAACTGGAACACGCCGGCCACGACGTGATCCACCTGGAGATCGGCGAACCGGACTTCACCACCGCCGCGCCGATCGTCGCCGCCGGCCAGGCCGCGCTCGCGGCCGGCCACACCCGCTACACCGCCGCGCGCGGGTTGCCGGCGCTGCGCGAGGCGCTGGCCGGGTTCTACCGGCAACGCCACGACGTGGACCTGGACCCGGCGCGGATCATGATCACCCCCGGCGGTTCCGGCGCGCTGCTGCTGGCCAGCGCGCTGCTGGTGGATCCGGGCAAGCGCTGGCTGATGGCCGACCCCGGCTATCCGTGCAACCGGCATTTCCTGCGCCTGGTCGAAGGCGCGGCGCAGCTGGTGCCGGTCGGTCCGGACAGCCGCTACCAGTTGACCCCGGCCTTGCTGGACGCGCACTGGAACGCCGACAGCGTCGGCGCACTGGTCGCCTCGCCGGCCAACCCGACCGGCACCCTGCTGGACCGCGCCGAACTGGCCGCGCTGGCGCAGGCGCTGCAGGCGCGCGGCGGCCACCTGGTGGTCGACGAGATCTACCACGGCCTCAGCTACGGCATCGACGCGCCCAGCGTGCTAGAGGTCGACGACGGCGCCTACGTGCTCAACAGCTTCTCCAAGTACTTCGGCATGACCGGCTGGCGCCTGGGCTGGCTGGTGGCGCCACGCGCGGCGGTGCCGTCGCTGGAGAAGCTGGCGCAAAACCTGTACATCAGCGCCTCGAGCATCGCCCAGCATGCGGCCCTGGCCTGTTTCCTGCCGGAAACCCTGCAGATCCTGGAAGCGCGCCGCGCCGAATTCGGCCAGCGCCGCGACTACCTGCTGCCGGCGCTGCGCGCGCTCGGCTTCCGCATCGAAGTGGAACCGCAGGGCGCGTTCTACCTGTACGCGGACGTGAGCGCCTTCACCGACGACGCGCAGGCGTTCTGCGCGCATTTCCTGGAGACCGAGCACGTGGCGTTCACCCCGGGCGTGGACTTCGGCCACCACCGCGCACGCCAACACGTGCGCGTCGCCTACACCCAGAGCCTGCCGCGGTTGCAGGAAGCGGTGGCACGGATCGCGCGCGGGCTGGCGCGGTGGGATCGCCATGCTGAACCGTAAACGCCTTCAGGCACTGCCGATCACAATGACCCTGCAGACCGAAACCAAACACAGCATCGTCAGTGGCCACATCGCATAGCCAACACTGTTATGGCTTTGGTTGTGGCTGTGGCTTTGGTTGTGGCGGTTGTGGCTTTTGATTGTCTTCGCCTTAGAGCGAGCCGAGCACCGCAGGCGCAAGCGGCCGAAGAGGCGCCCTTGTTTGAGCGAAGCGAGTTTGGGCGCCGTGCCGCTTGCGCCGAGGAGCGCAGGGAACCGATGCGGCCTTATCGCATCGGCTCGCGTCGGCGACAGCGGTTTTGGTTACTTTTGCCAAGACAAAAGTAACTCGCGCCAAGGGCGCGAAAGCCGTTGCTGTTGCTCCGGCCGTTGCTGTTGCTCCGGCCGTTGCTGTTGCTCCGGCCGTTGCTGTTGCTCCGGCCGTTGCTGTTGCTCCGGCCGTTGCTGTTGCCCCGGCCCTGGGTTACCGCGCCTTGCCAGAACTTCAAACGCCCGCACCAGGCGGCACGGGCATCCGCCAAGACCAGCCGCTACGGAGCCTTCAATCCTTCAGCCGCTCCCACAGGAACCCGTACGCCAGCGCCTGCATATGCGCGGCCTGCGCATTGTTGGCCGCGCCGCCGTGGCCGCCCTCGGTGTTCTCGTAGTAGCTCACGTCCTTGCCGGCGTCGATCATCTTCGCCGCCATCTTGCGCGCATGGCCCGGGTGCACCCGGTCGTCGCGGGTCGACGTCAGGAAGATCACCGGCGGGTAGGTCTTCTTCGGGTCGAACAGGTGGTACGGCGAGAAGGTCTGGATGTAGGTCCAGTCGTCGGTGTCCGGATTGCCGTACTCGGCCATCCACGAGGCGCCGGCCAGCAGGTGGCTGTAGCGCTTCATGTCCAGCAGCGGCACCTGCACCACCACCGCGCCGAACAGCTGCGGGTACTGCACCAGCATGTTGCCGGCCATCAGCCCGCCGTTGCTGCCGCCCTGCACGCCCAGGTGCTTGGCCGAGGTGATCTTGCGCGCGGCCAGGTCCTGCGCCACCGCGGCCATGTCCTCGTAGGCCTTGTGCCGGTTCTGCTTCAGCGCCGCCTGGTGCCAACGCGGGCCGTACTCGCCGCCGCCGCGGATATTGGCCAGCGCGTACACGCCGCCCTGGTCGAGCCAGGCGCGGCCGAGGCCGCCGGAGTAGAACGGGGTCATCGAGATCTCGAAGCCGCCGTAGGCGTACAGCAGGGTCGGATGGCTGCCGTCCAGCTTGAGCTGCTTCGGCCGGACCAGGAAGTACGGCACCTTGGTGCCGTCCTTGGACACGGCGAAGTGCTGCTCGATCGCGTCCTTGGACGCATCGAAGAAGCTCGGCATCGCCTTCAGCGTTTCGATGCTCTGCGGGCCGCGCTGCACGTCGGCCAGCATCAGCGTGGTCGGGGTCAGGAAATCGGTGGAGGTTAGCCACACCTGGTCGTTCTCGTCGGCATCGACCGCATCGACGCTGATGCTGCCGAAGGCCAGATCGCCGACCGGGAACGGCGCGCGCGCCCACTCGCCGTCGCCCGGGGTCAGCACCCACAGCCGGCTCTTGACGTCGTCCAGCACGTTCAGCACCAGCGTCGACTTGGTCCACGCGAACCCCTCCAGCGAGGTGCTGTCGGTCGGCGTGAACAACACCCGGAACGCACGCTTGCCGGCCATGAAGTCGTCGAACTTGGCGGCCAGCAGCGCACCGGCGGGATAGGTGGTGCCGTCCACGGTCCACGGATCGCGCAACTGCAGGGTCAGCCATTCGCGGTGCACGCGCTTGCTGGCCGAGTTGGGCACGTCGATCTTGCGCAGGCTGCCGTCGGCATTGCGCAGATACATCTCGTCGTTATAGAAGGCCAGCGTACGGCTGACGAAATCGCGCTCGTAGCCGGGCGTGTCGTCGTGCATCGCGGCGATGTACATGTCTTCCGGCTTGCCTTCGTAGACCAGGCTCGCGCTCTGCAGCGGGGTACCGCGCTTCCACTGCTTGACCACCCGCGGATAGCCGGAGCTGGTCAGCGAACCGGCGCCGAAATCGGTGTAGAGGTAGACGGTATCGGCGTCGATCCAGCCCAGGCCGCCCTTGGCCTCGGGGCGGAAGAAGCCGTCCTTCACCCATTGCTTGGAACCCAGGTCGAACTCGCGGGTGACGTCGGCGTCGGCGCCGCCGCGCGACAGCGCGATCAGGCAGCGGCGGTAGTCCGGGCGCAGGCACTCGGCGCCATGCCACACCCAGTTCTCGCCCTCGGCCTTGTTCAGCGCATCCAGGTCCAGCACCGTCTCCCACTTCGGCTCGGGCTTGCGGTATTCGTCCAGCGTGGTGCGCCGCCACAGGCCGCGCTCGTGCTCGCGGTCCTTCCACAGGTTGTAGTAGTACGGGCCGATCTTCTGCACCGCCGGGATCTTCGCGTCCGAGTCCAGCACCTCGCGGATGCCGGCCTCGCGCGCCTGGAAGCCCGGCTGCGCGGTCAGCCGCGCCTCGGTCTTGGCGTTCTGCGCCTTGACCCAGTCCAGCGGCTTGGCACCGGTGACGTCTTCGAGCCAGGCATAGGGATCTTGGGGCATCGCGGTTTCCTTCGCCGCGGCGGTGCCGGAGACGATCAGTCCGGCGAGCAGGCAGGCATGGGCAAGAGAGGGCATGGGTCACGTCCAGGAGAACAGCCCGGAACCGTAGCATGCAGGGCCGCCGCCCTCCCCTGCCGAAGGTCAGGCTGCGCGGCTGACCCGCCAGGCCGGCGCACGCCGGCGCCGTGCCTGCACCCGCGGCCGCATCCGCGCCAGGACCCGCCGCAACGGCCGCAGCGGCAGCGGGAAGCGGTGCAGCGCCCACCAGGCGCTCAGCGGCATGCCCAGCAGCCACAGCGGCCGCCAGCCCAGCCATTCGCTGTAGCCGCGCGCCGCCGGCCACACCAGCACCAGGGCCAGGCCGGCGAGCAGCGCCTGCCGCACCAGGCGGCGCAGCGCGGGGTGCGGCGCGGGGGCGGGACGGGAGGAACGGGCGATCGGCATGGCGGCGACTCCGGAGCAGGGCTGAGGCGTACAGCCTGCCGCGCGGCCATCTCAACGGCTGCGACCCACTATTGACATCACTTTCGCCCGATACTGGATAGCGTGTCTCTTCAAGCCCCGGATCCCTGCCCTATGCGCCTGCTTTCCCTGTTCGCCTCCGTGCTGCTGCTCGGCATGGCCGTCCCCCTGCCGGCGGCACGGGCGAAATCCCCGGAGCAAGAACCCTCGCAGCAACCGCCGATCGACCTGCAGCGCTTCATGGGCCGCTGGTACGTGATCGCGCACGTGCCCTATTTCGCCGAGCGCGGGCATGTCGCCAGCAGCGACGAGTACACGCTCAAGGAAGACGGCAAGATCGCCGTGCGCTACCAGTACCGCGAAGGGTTCGACGAGCCGGTCAAGGAAGTCACCTCGCGCGCCACGGTCAAGGAGGGCACCGGCGACCGCCGCTGGACCACCTGGTTCTTCGCCGTGGTCCCGACCAAGTACCGCATCCTCGAGGTGGCGCCGGACTATTCCTGGGCGCTGATCGACTATCCCGGCCGCGACCTGGCCTGGGTGTTCTCGCGCACGCCGGACATGGACTACAAGCAGTATCGCGAACTGGTCGGCAAGCTGGACCACGATTACGGGATCAAGGTGGACAAGCTCAAGCGCGTGGCGCAGCGCCGCGACCAGGTCGGCAAGCTCGGTTTCGAAGTGCCGAGCAAGCCTTGAGGCGTGTCGCCGATCCCCGAATAGGTTGCACCCCCATCGCCTGCCGCTCAGCGCAGCGCCAGCCGGCCCCCGTATGATCGGGCCGGTCCGTCCCCCAGACAGGTGCACCGATTGGCCAGCGTTCCTTCCGACGTCCCCTGCACTGCGCCGCGCGTCCCCGCCGCGGATCCCACGCGCGGCCAGGTGTTCGCGCAGCACTGCCCTTCCCGCGCCGTCCTCAGCCATGTGACCAGCCGCTGGGGCGTGCTGGTGCTGGTGGCGCTGCGCAAGGGCACGCATCGTTTCGGCGACCTGCGCCGCAAGCTCGAAGGGGTCAGCGAGAAGATGCTGTCGCAGACCCTGCAGGCGCTGGAAGCGGACGGCCTGGTGCAGCGCACCGCCTATCCGGTAGTCCCGCCGCATGTGGAATACGCGCTGACCCCGCTGGGCGAAGACGCGGCGACGCATGTGCAGGCGCTGGTGGACTGGATCGAGACCAACATCGGCGCCATCCTGGGCAGCGGCAGCGCACCGCCGGATCCAGTGTAGGAGCGGCTTCAGCCGCGACAGGCGGCATCAGCTAACGGCAAGCCCGTCGCGGCTGAAGCCGCTCCTACAACGGCAGCATCCCGCCCGCTACCAACGCCTCAGTCGTCGCTGTAGTTGCTCAGCGCCAGCGACAGCAGCGACTTGGCCTGTTCGCGCAGCGAGCGCGGCTCGACGATTTCCGCGTCCGACCCGTAGTGCAGCACGTCCATCAGCAACTCGCGCGAGACGCTGTACGGCACCTTCAGTTCGTAGCGGCCGTCGGCCAGGAAGCGCCCCTGCTGCTTGGAATGCCAGTGCTCGTCGGCGACCCAGCGCGCGGCCTTGGGACTGAACACGATCGTCGCCCAGCCCTTGGGCGCGCCGGAGAAGATCCCGTAGCTGGCCGCCAGCTGCGAGTCCAGTTCCTCGTCGGCCACGTCCTGCGCCACCTGGTCGAGCAGCCGCGCATGGTTGATGCGGTCCACCGCGAAGCTGCGCACCGCATCGCGGCCGTGGTCCCAGGCGTCCAGGTACCAGTTGTCGCGGTAGTGGGTGATGCGCTGCGGCGACACCGTGCGCTTGGTCGATTCGTCGGTGGAGCGCGCGCGGTAGTCGAACGACAGCCGCTTGCGCTCCAGCACCGCCGAGGCGACGGTACGGAAACTGGCCTCG
>Ga0105243_10001862_pt1 | contig 18013 bp, 13 predicted proteins | sample KBSM34metaG_FD_81525 | JGI IMG/M metagenome (GOLD analysis project Ga0105243, IMG submission 81525) | Miscanthus rhizosphere microbial communities from Kellogg Biological Station, Michigan, USA - KBS M3-4 metaG | ecosystem: Host-associated > Plants > Roots > Rhizosphere > Soil | place... | reverse complement strand
TCGAGGAGTGGCGGGCCGAGGTGCTCCCCGACGACAAGCTCGAGGTCGTGCAGCGGCTGCGGGCGGAGGGCCATGTGGTCGCGATGGTCGGCGACGGCACCAACGACGCACCGGCGCTCGCCGCGGCCGACATCGGGATAGCGATGGGCCTGGCGGGTACGGACGTCGCCGTCGAGACCGCCGACGTCGCGCTCGCGAGCGACGATCTGACCCGACTGCTCGAGGTCCGCGACCTCGGCGGTCACGCGGTCCGCCTGATCCGGCAGAACTACTCGATGTCCATCGCCGTCAACGCGCTCGGCCTGCTGGTCGGGGCGGGCGGCGCGTTGTCCCCGGTGTTCGCGGCGATCCTGCACAACGCGTCCTCGGTCGCCGTGGTCGCCAACAGTTCCCGCCTGATCCGCTACCGCGTCGACGGGGAACGCTGAGGCCGTCACCGCCCACGACGGTCGCCCAGGGGAGCGGATGGGACGATGGATCGAACCCGCACCCGTGTGCGGTGATCGAACGACGAAGGAGATTCAGGCGTGAGCACCAGTGTCATCGTGGCGGGGGCCAGGACCCCGATCGGCAAGCTCTCCGGCGCGCTGGCGTCGCTGACGGCGGCGGAGTTGGGTGGGCGGGCGATCGCCGCCGCCCTCGAACGCAGCGGCCTCGGTACCGACGGTGTCGACGCAGTGGTGATGGGCACCGTGGTGCAGGCCGGTGTCGGCCCGAACCCGGCGCGGCAGGCCGCGGTCGCCGCAGGCCTGCCGATGACGGTGCCCGCAACCACCGTGAACAACCTCTGCCTGTCCGGCCTCGAGGCGATCATGCAGGCCGACCGGCTGATCGCCACCGGCGCCGCCGACATCGTGGTCGCGGGCGGCATGGAGTCGATGACGAACGCGCCGTACCTGGTGCGCGGCGCAAGGACCGGACTGAAGTACGGCACCACCGGCTTCGAGGACGCCCTCGACCGCGACGCTCTGGTGTGCGCGTTCGACGGCGTGTCGATGGGCGCGTCCACCGAGAGCTACCAGGCCTCGGAGAACATCAGCCGCGCCGAGCAGGACGAGTTCGCGGCCCGGTCGCACCGCCTCGCCGCCGCCGCGACCGAGTCGGGCGCGTTCGCGGCCGAGATCGCGCCGGTGGAGATCGCGTCCCGCAAGGGCGCCGTCACCGTCGCCGACGACGAGGGCATCCGCGCGGGGACCACCGTGGACTCCCTTGGCAAGCTCCGTCCGGCGTTCGCGAAGGACGGCACCATCACCGCGGGCGCGTCCTCGCAGCTGTCTGACGGCGCGGCCGCGGTCATCGTGATGCGCAAGGACGTCGCGGAGGCCCGCGGCATCGAGTGGATCGCGGAGATCAAGGCGCACGCCCTCGTCGCGGGCCCCGACACCTCCCTGCTGCACCAGCCCGCCAACGCCATCGAGGCGGCGCTGAAGCGTGACGGCGAGACCACCGTCGCCGACCTCGACCTGCTCGAGATCAACGAGGCCTTCGCCGGTGTCGCGATCGCGTCGATGCGTCAGCTCGGCGTCGACGCGGACAAGGTCAACATCCACGGCGGTGCCATCGCGGTCGGGCACCCGGTCGGCATGTCCGGCGCGCGGATCGTCCTCTCCCTGGCGCATTCGCTCAAGGCGCGCGGCGGCGGCAAGGGCGCGGCGGCCCTCTGTGGCGGCGGTGGCCAGGGCATCGCGATGATCATCGAGGTCTAGGCGGCTGCGCCGCCTGTGCGCGGTTGACGAGTGTCAGGACTCGTCAACCGCGCACGGGCGCGTCAGCGCCTGCCGCGCTTGGCGGGCTTGCCGCCCTTGGTGTTCCGGGGGGTCGGGTTCTTGCCCGCCTTGACGCGCGCGGCTTGTTTCGCGGCGGCCTTCTGGGAGGCGGTGCGCTTGGGGGCGGGCTCCTGCGCGTCGCGACCGCGGGAGCTGTTGACGCTGCGCCCGCGCACGATCCCGACGAACTCCTCAACCCGGTCCGTGGTCGCGTCCTGCGGCCAGGCCAGCGCGACGGGCGACTCCGGCGCATCGGTGACGGTGCGGTAGGTGAGATCCTTGCGGTGGTGCAGCCGGGCCAGCGACTGCGGCAGCACCAGCACCCCGATCCCGGCCGCGACCAGCTCGATCGCGTCGGCGGTGGTGGCGGGCCGCTGGGCCGCGGGCGTCCCCGGCAGCGACTCCCAGTCCAGGGCGTCGTCGAGCGGGTGCAGCACGATCTCGCCCTCCAGGTCCGCCGTCGACACGGCGTCGGCAGCGGTGACCACGTGGTCCTTCGGCACCACCACGACCGGGGTCTCCTCGTAGAGCGCGATCACGCTCAGGCCGCCGCTGTCGATCGGCAGCCGCACCAGGCCGGCGTCCGCGAGGCCGTCACGCAGCAAGGTCGGCGCGTCGGCCGCGGTGGTGACGACCAGCTCCAGCCGGACGTCGGGGTGGCGTTCGCCCCAGATCCGCACCCACTTGGACGGCGTGACGCCGGGCACATAGGCGAGCCGGAACGGGGTGGGCGCATCGGGCTCGGTCATTCCGCCAGGCTACCGGGGCGGGGAGCTCGGGTGGCAGCTCGATAGGCTGAACCCCATGAGCGCGCAGAAGACACCCCAGACGATGAAGCCGGCGACCGCCGCGAAGAAGCTGGACGTCTACCTCGAGGCAACCCCCGCCGAGTTCCGCGACGGTGTGGTGACTCGCGACGAGCTCGCCGAGCTGCGTACCAACCCGCCGCAGTGGCTGATCGACCTGCGCGCCGAGGGCCCGCACCCGAAGTCCGTGGTCGCCGACAAGCTCGGTGTCTCGATCGCCGGACTGGCCCGCGGCGGCGTGGAGGAGGCGCTGACCACCGCTCAGATCGAGGCGCTGCTCGCCGATCAGCCGGACTGGCTGCAGGCCGAGCGCAAGTCGCTGGTGGAGGTCCGCAAGGACGAGAAGCGGATCAAGGAGCAGCAGGCGACCCGGCGCGAGCAGTCGAACCGCAAGCAGCGGTTCGCGAAGCCGATCCACCACCCGAACGAGGACTAGGCCGCCGGTTCGTAGGTCCACCGCCCGCCGAGCATCGTGCCCCACACGGGCATCGAGGCCAGGCGGGCGCCGGTGGTCGGAAGATCGTCGGTGTCCAGCACCACCAGGTCCGCGAGGTCGCCGGTCGTGACCCGCACGCGGCCGCCGGTCGAGGCGGCGAGGGCAACCTCCCACGGGATCTCGTGCTCGCGGTGCCACGCCCGGCCGTCCGGCAGGGTGCGGTCCACCGCGGCGGCGAGGGTCAGCCACGGGTCCAGCGGCGCCACCGGGGCATCCGAGCCCAGCGCCAACCGCACGCCCGAGGACAGCAGCGTGCCGTACGGGAACGCCCGGCCGGTGCGGCCGGGCCAGTAGCGTTCGGCCAGGTCCGCGTCGTCGTGTACGTGGGCGGGCTGGACGCTCGCGGTCACGCCCAGTTCGGCGAAGCGCCGAAAGTCCTTCTCCGCCACCAGTTGCGCGTGCTCGACGGACCCGCGTGCACCCGTGGCCGCGAAGGCGTCGAGTACGTGCTCGCAGGCCTGGTCGCCGATCGCGTGGATCGCGCACTCGAGCCCGTGACCGGTGGCCCGCGACATCAGCCCGATCAACTCGCGCGGCGGGACCGACAGCACCCCGTGCCCGCCGCCCGGATACGGGTCGTGGCAGTACGCGGTCCTGGTGCCGAGCGATCCGTCCACGATCACCTTCAGCGGCCCGACCGTCGCCAGCCCGCGGGTGCCCGGCACCGGGTCCCCGGTGCCCGCACCGTCGGCGATCGCCTGGTCGAGCCACCGCGGCCAGACGCCGCACCGAACCCGCAGGAGGTCGGTGCCCGCGGCGATCCGCCGCGCCCACACCGCGCGGTTGTCGGCGATCTCGAAGTCCGTCACCCCGACCACCCCCCGCGCGGCCGCGGCCCGTACCGCCGCGTCGACCCGGCGATCGAGCACCGCCGGGTCGACGCGCTGCACGTCGTTCATGATGGGCATGAACTCGGTCTCGGTGAGCAGGCCGCTCGGGTGCGGCGCGAGCGAGAAGCGCCGCAGCGCAGCGGTGTTGAACCAGCCGCTGTGCAGGTCGCCGCTCAACGCGACGACCGGGCGGTCCGCGGTGGCCGCGTCCAGTAGCGCGGCGGTGGGGGAGTCCGGCCACAGGCCGTCCCGGAACCCGTGCGCGACGACGACGTCGGTGTCGGCGGACGGCAGATGCTCCGCGATCAGCCGAACGGCGTGCGCGGCCGAGGTCGCCCCCGACAGGTCGAGTGCGGCGCGCGAGAGTGCCCACTGGTCGAGGTGCACGTGCGCGTCCCACAGACCCGGGAGCACCAGCCGCCCACCGAGATCGACGACGTCCGACGCGGCGGAGCCGTCGCCGCCGATCCGGTCGCCGGTGACCATCAGATCCGTCGGCGCCTCGCCGGGCGCCAACCGAGCCCCCCGCAGCAGCATCACGCTCACCCCTCGACGACCTCGAACTCGTCGAACACCACCTCGCCTGCCGCGTCCGACTCCGCCAGGTTCACCTCGCCGACCAGCGCCCAACCGTGATCGCCCTGCGGATCGGCGATGGTCTGGCGCACCCGCCACAGCTCCGGCTCCACCTGGACCGAGAACAGTTGCGGGCCTCTGGCATCGGGTCCGGTGCCGATCTCGTCGTACTCGTCGAAGTACAGCTCCATGAGATCGGACCAGTCCTCCGACTCCAGTCCGTCGCCGAGTTCGGCGAGCGCGTCCCAGCGCTTGCGCGAGGCCAGCTCGATCCGCTTGAACATCGCGTTGCGGATCATCACCTTGAAGGCCCTGGTGTTCGCGGAGACCGGGCGCGGGATGTCGGCGCCGAACGCGATCTGCTGATCGTCGGACTCCACGCCCGGATTGGTGAGCTGCTCCCACTCGTCCAGCAGCGAGGAGTCGACTTGGCGGATCAGCTCGCCCAGCCATTCGGTGATGTCCTCGAGTTCCTCGGTGCGGGCCGCGTCGGGCACGGTCTGACGCAGCGCCCGGTAGGCGTCGGCGAGATAGCGCAGCACCAGGCCCTCGGAGCGGGCAAGCCCGTAGTGGCTGACCAGCTCTGCGAAGGTCATCACGTTCTCCACCATGTCCCGCACCACCGACTTGGGGGAGAGGGAGAACTCGGAGACCCAGGGGTGCCCGCCGCGGTACATCTCGAACGCGGGATAGAGCAGTTCCTCCAACGGTTTCGGCCAGGTGATCTCCTCGAGCAGCTCCATCCGCTCGTCGTACTCGATGCCGTCGGCCTTCATCTGCGCGACCGCCTCACCGCGGGCGTGGTGCTGCTGGCCCATCAGGATCTGGCGGGGGTCGTCCAGGGTGGACTCGATCACCGACACCACGTCGAGGGCGTAGGTCACCGACTCCTGGTCGAGCAGTTCGATCGCGGCCAGCGCGAAGGGCGACAGCGGCTGGTTGAGTGCGAAGTCGCGCTGCAGGTCCACCGTCAGCCTGGCCCATGACCCGTCCGGGTCCGGCGCATCGAGCTGCTCGACGATGCCGGCCTGGAGCAGCCCCCGGTACAGCGCGATCGCCCGGAGGATGTGCTTGCGCTGCTGGGGACGGGTCTCGTGGCTGTCCTCGAGGAGGTGACGCATCGCGTCGAAGCAGTTGCCCGGGCGGGCGATCACGTTGAGCAGCATCGAGTTCGAGACCCGGAACCGGGACGTGAGCTGCTCGGGGGACGCGGAGACGAGTCGCTCGAACGTCGGTTCTCCCCAGGACACAAAGCCCTCCGGCGGCTTCTTGCGCTGGATCTTCTTGAGCTTCTTCGGGTCGTCGCCCGCCCGCGCCACGAGCCGGTGGTTCTCGATCTCGTACTCCGGGGCCTGCACCACCACGGTGCCCATGGTGTCGTAGCCGGCCCGGCCCGCCCGGCCCGCGATCTGATGGAACTCGCGGGCCCGCAGGTGCCGCGTCCGGGTGCCGTCGTACTTGGTGAGCCCGGTCAGCAGCACGGTCCGGATCGGCACGTTGATGCCGACGCCGAGGGTGTCGGTTCCGCAGATGACCTTGAGCAGCCCGTCCTGTGCGAGCTTCTCGATGAGTCGGCGGTACTTGGGCAGCATGCCTGCGTGGTGCACGCCGATGCCGTGCCGGACCAAGCGGGACAACGTCTTTCCGAAGCCGGTGCTGAACCGGAAACTCCCGATCGCCTCCGCGATGGCGTCCTTTTCCTCCCGGCTGCTCATGTTGACACTGGTCAACGCCTGCGCCCGTTCGAGCGCCGCGGCCTGGGTGAAGTGCACCACGTACACGGGCGCCTGGTTGGTGGTGGCCAGCTCCTCGATGGTCTCGCCGATGGGGGAGCGGGCATACGAGAAGGACAGCGGCACCGGCCGTTCGGTGCCGCCGACCAGCGTTGTCGGGCGCCCGGTCCGGCGGGTCAGGTCCTCCTGGAAGAACGAGACGTCACCGAGCGTCGCGGACATCAGCAGGAACTGGGCGTGCGGGAGTTCGATCAGCGGGACCTGCCAGGCCCATCCGCGGTCCGGCTCGGAGTAGTAGTGGAACTCGTCCATCACGACCTGGCCGATGTCGGAGTCGGCGCCCTGCCGCAGCGCCAGGTTCGCCACGATCTCCGCGGTGGCGCAGATGATCGGCGCGCCTGCGTTGACCGAGGCGTCGCCGGTCATCATGCCCACGTTCTCGGCGCCGAACACCTCGCAGAGGGCGAAGAACTTCTCGCTCACCAGCGCCTTGATCGGTGCGGTGTAGTAGGTCCGCCTGCCCTCGGCGAGCGCCGCGAAATGGGCGCCGATCGCGACCATCGACTTGCCGGACCCCGTCGGTGTCGACAGGATGACGTTCGCGCCCGAGACGACCTCGATCAGCGACTCCTCCTGCGCCGGATACAGGGTCAGGCCCTGTTCGGCAGTCCACCGTGAGAAGGCGTCGAAGAGCGAGTCGGCATCGGGACTCGTGGGGACCAGGTCGGAGAGCAGCACCGACCCAGATTACGGCCTGGCCGGAGTCAGGTCGCGCTGCGCTCGTCCGAGCCCATCGCCTCCAGCACGGCCTCGCGGGTGGAATCGGTGCCGGTGATCTGCGATTCGCCGACGCCGTCGACGAGCATCTGCCGCCACTTTGCCGGATCGAACTCCAGCGGCGCGGTGCTCGCGATGAAGTCCTCGACCACCTGCAGGAACCGGATGGGATCGTCGTGGTACGGGAAATGGCCGCTACCGCGGAAGATCTCCAGGCGTGAGCCCGGCATCGCGGAGTGGGCGAGGTGGGCGTGGCTGACCGGGATCACCGAGTCGACGTCGCCCCAGATGATCTGCACCGGCAGGTCGGCCGTCAGGTAACAGCGATCCAACATGGTGATCGCCTGTCCCCGCCAGTCCACGGCCGCGCGCAGGGTGCGCAGGAAGGCCTCCCGTGCGGTGGGATCGGGCAGGTCGCTGAGTACCCGCACCAGGTCGGGTGCGTCGTGGAAGACCCGCACCGCCTTGAAGGGCCCGCGGTACAACTGGTCGGCGATCTTGCCGAGCACCCCGAGGGCGGAGATGGTGCCGGGGACCTGCAGCAGGCGCAGCGACTGGTTCGCGATCGGCAGCGAGGCGAAGCGCAGCGCGGGGTTGACGTCCTTGGTCACGCCCCCGGTGGAGACCACCACGAGGCGTTCGATCATCTGCGGGAACTGGTAGGCGAACTGCAGCGCGACGCCGCCGCCAAGCGAATGGCCGATGACCGTGACGCGGTCGTAGCCGAGCACGGTGAGCAGATCCCGCATCCCGTTCGCGTAGGCCGCGATGGAGTAGTCGGCACGCGGCTTGTCCGAACGACCGTGGCCGAGCAGGTCGGGCGCGATCACCGTGAAGTGCTTGGCGAGGTGCGGGATGATGTCGTTCCAGGTCGACGAGTTGTCGCCGATGCCGTGGATCAGCAGGATCGGCGGACCCTCGCCCGCCATCCGGAAGGCCCGCCGGTACCCGTGCACGGTCCGGAAGACGAGGCGCGGTTCGGTGTTCGGAACCGGCCGCAAGGCGCGGCCCTTGCGTTCACTCATGTCGCCTCCTCTGTCGCCGGCTGTGCCGACCCCTAAGTCACTGACTTGGGCGATCGTATAGTTCAGGGGGTCGGCCCGCCGGGTAACTGTGCAACCGAGTCACAGATCAGGCTCGTCTCGGTCGGTCTTCTCGTCCAGTCCGGCCTGTTCAGCGAGGAATTTCTCGAATTCCGCGCCGAGTTCGTCGCCGCTGGGCAGGTCGGCCTCCCCGGCGAGCAGGGTGGACTGGCGCTCCTGCGCCGCGACGAACGAGTCGTACTGGCGTTCGAGGGCGGAGACGACGGACTGGACCTCGTCATTGCCGGTGATCTGCGCGTCGACCTGCTCGCGGACGCGGGCGGCCGCCTCGCCGAGGGCGGCCAGCGGCAGCTCCAGGTCGGCGATCTCGCCGAGGTTCTCCAGCAGCGTCTCCGCGGCCGCCGGATAGTCCGTCTGTGCCAGGTAGTGCGGCACGTGCACCGAGTAGCCCATCGACTCGTGACCGTGCTGAGCCATCCGCAGCTCCAGCAGCGCGGAGGCGCTGCCCGGGATCTGCAGTTCCCCTGACCAGCTCTGGTTCTCGCCGATCAGGTCCTTGTTCGTCGAATGTGCCGTCACCCCGAGCGGGCGGGTGTGCGGGATCGCCATCGGGATCGCGCCGAGGGAGATGGTGCGCCGCACCCCGAGCTGCTCGGCGAGCAGTCGCACCGCCGTCGTGAAGCGTTCCCACTTCAGATCGGGCTCCAGGCCCGCGAGCAGCAGAAACGGCGTTCCGGCGGTGTCGCGGAGCGCGTACAGGTTGAGCTCCGGCTGGTCGTAGTCGGAGAAGTGATCCGCCTTGAAGGTCATCGTGGGTCGACGGGATCGATAATCGATCAGCTCATCCACGGAGAACGACGCGACGAGTTCGGTCTCCAGGCTCTCGCGCAGGTGGGTGGTGGCGATCTTCACCGCGTGTCCCGCGTCGGAGAATCCCTCGAGACCATGCACCAGCACCGGCCCTCGGCCGTCGCCCGCGGACACCTGGGGCGCCGGGAATTCCAGCTCGTACATCCTCGACTGATCGTCCATCAGTGATCCCTTCGCGTTTCGTTCACTCTCAGTGTCCCCCACCCGGCTGCGAGCACCCACATCCGATATCGGAAAAACGTGCCGTGGCGTCACATTCATTCCCGGAACCGGCATTTTGTGTGCGTTTTGTGCTGACAGCGAACTGCCGTTCGACGACACCGCAGCCGGCCTGCGGCGGCCCGGCCTGCGGAGGTGGCACAGTGGTGGGGCAGTGTCCCGCGAGTACTGGAGGACTTTCCGTTGAAGCGCCGCATCCTGATCGCGGGCCTCGCCATGGGCGCATGCCTGGGTGTCGCCGGGTGTTCGTCCACGGTGGACGGCATGGCGAGCCCGGTGGCCGCCGCCGGCCCCTCGTCCGCATCCGGCCCCTCGTCGTCGGCGGGTGCCGACGGGACCGGCGAGGACGGCCGGGTGGATGCGACCCTGGAGTCGATGTTGTTGACCCCCACCGATTTTCCGGCGCCTTACCAGGCGATCGTGTTGCCGCCACACGCAGTCTCGCAGGCCGCCGCGGACCTGGATGGGATCCCGCCGGGTGCGAAGGTCGACCCGCCCGGGTGCAAGCCGCCCGCCCAGGACTACGGCCCGGACGGTACCGCGATGATCGTCGGCACCGACAACGCGAACCGGTCCACCATCTCGGTGGAGCTGATGCGATCGGATCTGCCGCTCGACAAGCGCACCACGGAGATCGAGCGGTGCCTGGAGGTGACCACCACCAAGGACGGCGCCGAGGCGGTCGTGCGGACCGAGATCCTGCCCGCGCCGCCGCTGAACGCGGACGACACCATCGCCATGCGACAGACCGTGACCTCGGGCAAGGGTGCCGGGAAGGTGACCCAGTCGATGCTCACGCTCGTCGCGCAGATCGATGACGTGCGGGTTTCGGCGACCTACATGTCGTTCGGCGACGGCAAGCCCGACACGGTGGTGCTGGACCAGGTGTTCACGGAGGCTGTGCAGCGGGTCAACGCGGCCTGACCGGCCGCGCCTGTGGATAGTCCGGTTTCCGTCCACAGGCCCGGCGAAGCCGCAGGTCGCGACCGCGGCCCGGTCGGATCGGGGCGGCATGGTCCTGGCCATGACAACCATGCATCCGGGCCAGCCGGTCCGAATCGGCGACCCCGGTGACCTGATCGCGGCGATCCCCGCGATGCTGGGCTTTCGGCCCGCACATTCGCTGGTCCTCGTCTGCCTCGACGGCGGCGACGGGCCTGCCAGGGTGCGGGCGGTGATGCGGCACGACCTGCCGGACTGCGCGGTCGGCCCGCTCGACCGGGAGGCCATCGAACGGATGTCCCTCGTCTGCGCGCGAGAGGACATCGGCTCGGTCATCGCGGTGATCATCGACGAGCGGCGGGTGACCGGCGTGCACCGCGCCGTGGTCGGTGAACTCGAGCTGTACCTGAGCGCTCGCGGCGTCGTTCTGGTGGGAGCACTCGTCGTCCCCGAGATCGTGGCGGGACGCCCATGGCGAGGGCTGTGCGGCGACCCCCGTCGCGGACGGCTCCCGGACCCGGCCGCGTCCGGCGTCGCGCTCGCCCAGGTGCTCGGCGGGCGCGCGATCCGGTCCTCGCGCGAGGAACTGGAGGCGGTCGTGGCCCCGCGGCCGGAGTCGGAGCGCGCCCGTGTCGCGGAGCTGCTGCGCGGCCGGCCCACCGGCCGTTCGCGCCCGCGCGACGCGCTGCGGCTGGTGCTCACCCGGATCGCGGAGCTGGCCTCCGGACAGGCGCCGCACCTCGACGACCTCGCGGACCTGGCCAGGGCGCTGTCGGACCCGCGGGTGCGCGACGCCTTGCTGTCGCTCGCGGTGACCGCCGAGGCCGACGCGGCCGAGCAGCTGTGGATCCTGCTGGCACGGGCGCTGCCCGATCCGGAGCGGGCCGAGCCCGCGGCGCTGCTCGGCTACAGCGCCTACGCGCGCGGGGACGGGCCGATGGCGGGGGTGGCCCTCGTCGCGGCGCTGGAGGCGAACCCGCGGCACCGGCTGGCGGGCATGCTCGACGCCGCGTTGCAGTCCGGCATGCGGCCGGAGACCATCTCGGGGCTCGCGGTGACCGGGTTCGAGGAGGCGGCGAGGATCGGGGTGCAGATGCCGCCGCCGATCGACGGCGGTTGAGTGTCGTGGCAGGTCAGCGGAAGTTGTGCTCGATGATCTCGGTCACAAGTGCGGCGGTCGGGAAGTCGGCCATCACCGCGCCCAGCCGTCCGGGGCCGACGGTCTCCAGGTACTCCTGGGTGCGGGGGAGGATCCCGACGACGCCGGGGATGCCGCGCGCGACCGTGACCGGGACCGTGCCTGTCACCAGGGCGGCGGGGTTCCCGGTGGCGCTGAGGTGGTTGATGAAGAGGAGGTCGGGGGACCCGGTGCGGGCTCGTTCGAACTGTGCGCGGATCAGGTCCCACTTGCGGCCGACGTCGCCCAGGCCGGTCAGCTCGTAGGTGTCCTGGATCGCCATGCTCGCATCGCCGAACCGCGGCCCTGGCCACGCGACCGCGTCGAAGTCCCGGAGCACGACGAGCTTGCCGCGGGCCTCGCCGAGGCCGGGCAGGCCTCCGCTGTATCCATCGGACGGGCGCCACAGATGCTCGCGCAACCGATCCCGGGTCCCGGGGTTCTCGTCGATGTACCAGTTCAGCGTGTCCTCATAGCTACGAGTGTTCTCCGCCGGGGTGTCCTCCTCCTTGAGTCGCATGACGATCGCCTCGGAGGGATGGGCGCGCAGGAAGTCGGTGAGCGCGACCACCACGTCGGTGAAGTTCGAGTTCAGGTACTCGATCCCGTGATGGATGGGGAAGACATTCCGGAAATGCCGGGTGCGGATGTCGACGACGCGGACCCCGGCGCTCAGCTGGGTCGGCAGATCGGCGTCCTGGGTGAGGGCGAAGACGGAGGCCCCGGAGGCCATCGTGTCGTGGGTGCCGGGGAGCGACAAATCCGCGAGCCCGGCCCCGTCGGGTAGTCCGGCCATCCAGTCCGGGTGGACGGCCTCGGCCAGCCCGCTCGAGTGCAGCGATCCGGTGGTCGATCCGGCATCGGATCCGGTGGTCGCGGACGCGAGCGGGGCCGGCAGCACCACGGTCGCGATCGCGATACCCACCAGGGCGCGGACGAACCCGCGCCTGCGGACGGAGAAACTCATCGTGGCAGCCTGGCACGCCGATACCGCCCGTGGGGTGGTATCGGCGTGATCGGAGGTCGAACGGGTGGGTCAGCCGCGGTGTGCGTGCGACCTGTCGCCCAACTGCTGCAAGAACTCCCAGGCATCCGCGACGATCTCGTCGAGGTCGGTGTGCTTCGGCTGCCAGCCGAGGTCGGCGATGGCCCGCTCGCTGGAGGCGATGAGGACCGCCGGATCGCCCGCACGGCGCGGGGCGTCCTCCACGGTGATCGGCAGTCCGGTGACGCGCTGGCAGGCCGAGATCACCTCGCGGACACTGAAACCGGCCCCACTGCCGAGGTTGTAGATGCTGTGTGTGCCCGGGGTCGCGGCCCCCAGCGCCAGCAGGTGCGCCTCGGCGAGGTCCAGGACGTGGATGTAATCGCGGACCGCGGTGCCGTCCTGGGTCGGCCAGTCGGTGCCGAAGACCGAGATCTTGTCCCGCTGACCGAGGGCAACCTGCAGCACGAGCGGGATGAGATGTGTTTCCACCAACCGGTTTTCGCCGGCGCCTCGGTACGCTCCCGCGACATTGAAGTAGCGAAGGCTGGTTGCGGCGAGCCCGTACGCGTTGGCATACGAGGTGATCGCGTGGTCGATCGCCAGCTTCGTGGCACCGTAGGGGTTCGTCGGCCTCGTCGGATCCGTCTCGGTGATCGGGGAGCGCTCCGGTTCGCCGTACGTGGCGGCCGTCGAGGAGAAGACCAGCTTCGGTGTGCGGGAGACCCGGATCGCCTCGAGGAGTTCGATCGTGGCGACGACGTTTCCGCGCCAGTACTTTTCGGGCGCGACGACCGATTCGCCGACGAGCGACTGCGCCGCGAAGTGCAGCACGCCGTCGAAGCGGGGCTCCGTCGACCCGTCGCCGAGAACGGACGAGGCGACCTCGGCGACGTCGCCCTCGACGAACTCGGCCCCGGTCGGTACCGCATCCGCGTTCCCGGTGGACAGATCGTCGACGACGACCACCTCGTGGCCGCGTTCGAGCAGGACGGTGGCACACACGCTGCCGACATAGCCGGCACCGCCGGTGACCAGGAGTCGCACGCCGCTAGACCTGCTTGACCTGGACTGCGTGCGCCATCTCCTCGGACAGGTCGAAACCCTCGTGTCCAGGAACGGTGATCGTCACCGAACCCGGCTTGGTCTCCACCGTCACGCGTGCGTCGGGGACGACGCCCGCCTCGCGGAGGCGGCCGATCACCTCCGGATCGGACTGCACGTGCTCGGCCAGCCTGCGCACCACCACGGCGGTGGGCTGCCCGGGCGGCACATCGGTCAGGCGGATCAGGGTTTCGCCGTTGTCGGCGGGCCGGTTCAGCCCGAGTTCGTCCAGGCCGGGGATCGGGTTGCCATAGGGCGAGGTGGTGGGGTTGTTGAGCACCTCGACCAGACGGCGCTCGACCTCCTCGCTCATCACGTGCTCCCAGCGGCAGGCCTCGGCATGCACCTGGTCCCAGTCGAGTCCGATGACATCGACGAGCAGTCGCTCGGCGAGCCGGTGCTTGCGCATCACGGCGATCGCGAGTCCACGACCCTTGTCGGTCAACTCGAGATGGCGGTCACCGGCCACCAGTAGGAGACCGTCGCGTTCCATCCTGGCGACCGTCTGGCTCACCGTGGGACCGCTCTGCTCGAGCCGCTCGGCAATACGTGCCCGCAGCGGCACCACGCCTTCCTCTTCAAGGTCGTAGATGGTACGGAGGTACATCTCCGTCGTGTCGACAAGATCCTTCACCTGCACGCCCCTTCGTCTGTGGCCGATTCTACCGGCATGCGTGCGGGAATCGGCGTTGCACTCACTCTGACGCAACGCCACCCGCCCCTCGCCTCTTCCCGCGGCGCGCAAGTAGCGTGGATCGTATGGCCTCGACCTCCAGCCCCCCGGTGGGGCATGCGCACCCGAATTCGGACCGGGCCGTGGTCTGGAGTCCGGACTATCTCAGTTACCGGTGGAGCGCCGACCACCCGATGAACCCCACCCGACTCGAGCTGACGATGAACCTCGCGCGGAGCCTGGGTCTCATCGAGGGTGCCGAGCTGGTCCGCCCCGCCGCCGCCACCGACGCGGACCTGCTGCGGATCCACACCCCCGCCTATGTCGCCGCGGTCAAGGCAGCAGGAGCCGGGCCGCTGCAGGGACTGGCGGACGCCCGCGCGGACGGCGATGTGGCCCCGCACGGACTGGGTACCGAGGACAACCCGATCTTCCCCAGAATGCACGAGGCGAGCGCGATTCTCGCAGGTGGAACGCTCACCGCGGCGAAGGAGATCGCGTCGGGCCGGGCCCGCAGGGCCGTCAGCATCGGCGGCGGGATGCACCACGCGATGTCCGACTGGGCCTCCGGATTCTGCGTCTACAACGACGCCGCGATCGCGATCTCCTGGTTGCTCGACAACGGTTTCGATCGCATCGCCTATATCGACGTGGACGCCCATCACGGGGACGGCGTCCAGCATGCCTTCCTCGGTGACCCCAGGGTCCTGACCGTGTCCATCCATCAGCACCCGGCCACGCTGTGGCCGAACACCGGATGGTCGAGCGAGGTCGGATCGGGCGCGGCCGAGGGTGCGACGATCAACCTGCCGGTACTGCCCGGAACCGTGGACTCGGTGTGGCTGAGGGGTTTTCACGCCGTCGTTCCGGCGGCGATGGCGGCATTCAAGCCCCAGATCGTGATCAGCCAGTGCGGCGTGGACAGCCACAGGGAGGACCCGCTGGCGGACCTCTCGCTGACGGTCGACGGGCAGCGGGCGGCGTTCCTGGCGATGCGGCAGCTCGCGGATCGGTACGCGGAGGGTCGCTGGCTGGCCGTCGGCGGCGGCGGCTACGGGCTGGTGCGGGTGGTCCCGCGCGCGTGGACGCACCTGATCGCCGCGGCGCTCGACCGCGACATCGATCCCGCGCTCGCGGTGCCGCAGTCCTGGCGCGACCGGGTCTCGACGCTGGCGCCGAGCGTCGAGCTGCCGGAGACGATGGGCGACGGCAGCGAGGCGACCTACCTGTCCTGGGACGGACCCGGCGGCACCCCGGAGACCGGCGTCGAATCGATGGATCGCGCTCTGGTCCGGGTGGATTCGGCGATCGCCGCAACCCGTCGCGCTGCCTTCCCGCTGCTCGGCCTCGACCCGGAGGATCCCCGTGACTGAGCCCGCGACCGGGGGTACCGACGCCGAACCGCGTGCACCGTTCCCCAAGCACTGGCTGGCGGACGTGCTGCTCACCGACGGCGGAGTCGCGGCCCTGCGGCCGATCTCGCCGGACGACGCAGACCGGCTGATCGCGTTCCACGCCAAGTTGTCCGAGCGCACCCGTTACCTGCGCTATTTCGGTCCGTACCCGACGATGTCGCAGCGTGACCTCAAGCGGTTCACCACCGTCGACCACAAGGACCGGGTCGCGTTCGTGGCCGTGCTCGGCGACGAGATCATCGCGGTCGGCCGGTACGAGCGGCTGCTCGACGTCGGTGACGGCAGGTCCGCGGAGGTCGCGTTCGTGGTCGCCGACGCGCACCAGGGGCGCGGGCTCGGACCGATCCTGCTCGAGCACCTGGCCGCGGCCGCCGCCGAGAACGGCCTGACCATGTTCGTGGCCGAGGTGCTCGCCGAGAACCGGAACATGGTGACCGTGTTCCGGGAGGCCGGGTATCAGGTCAGCCGGACCTACGAGGGGGGAGTGCTGCGGCTCGAGTTCGCCATCGATCCGACTGAAACCCTTGTCGCGGTTCGTAACTCTCGCGAGCGGGCCACGGAGGCCCGGAGCGTCCGCAACCTGCTGAGCCCGCAGTCGGTCGCACTGATCGGCGCGTCGACCGACGCTGCGAAGGTGGGCAACGCGGTGCTGCGCAACCTGCTCGGGGCCGGGTTCACCGGTCCGGTCTACCCGGTCAATGCCGAGAACCGCTCCGTGCGGGGGGTGCGGGCCTACCCGACGGTGCACGACATTCCCGACGACGTGGACCTCGCGGTGGTGGCGGTTCCGGCGGAGGCCATCGACTCGGTCCTGGACGACTGCCTCGCGAAGGGCGTCAAGGCGCTGGTCGTGGTGTCCGGTGGGTTCAGCGACGCGGGACCGGACGGACGCCAGTCCGAGCGACGGCTGGTGCACGCCGCACGAGCGCACGGGATGCGACTGGTCGGTCCCAACGCACTCGGCGTCGCGAACACCAGCGCGGCCGTACGGCTCAACGCCACCCTCGCGCCCGAGCTGCCGCCGCCGGGGCGGGTCGGGTTCTTCTGCCAGTCCGGCGCGCTCGGCATCGCGATCCTCGACGAGGCGGCGCGCCGTCAGCTCGGTCTGTCCACCTTCGTCTCGGCGGGCAACCGCGCAGACGTCTCCGGCAACGATCTACTGCAGTACTGGGACTCGGACCCCGAGACCGAGGTGGTGCTGCTGTACCTGGAGAGCTTCGGCAACCCGCGCAAGTTCTCCCGGATCGCGCGCCGGGTCGGCAGGAACAAGCCGATCGTGGCGGTGAAGTCCGGCAGGCATGCCGTGCCCGAGGCGCTCGCCGCGAACGGGGTCGAGATCGACGACTCGGTGGTGTCGGCACTGTTCGACCAGGCGGGTGTCGTGCAGGTCGGCTCGATCGCCCAGCTCTTCGACTGCGCGGTGCTGCTCGGCTACCAGCCTTTGCCCGCGGGGCCGAGGGTCGCGGTGGTGGGCAACTCGTCGGCGCTCGGTGTGCTGGCCGCGGGAGCGGCGCGCAGCGAGGGACTCGAGCCTGCGAAGCCCGTCGACCTGGCCGCGCAGTCCACGCCGGCGGAGTTCGCCGGTGCGGTGAGCGCCGCGCTGGAGTCGGCCGAGGTGGACTCGGTCTTCGCGGTGTTCGTGCCGCCGGTGAGCGTGGACGTCGAGCCGTACGCGAAGGCGCTGCGCGATGCCGCCCGGGACAGCAGCAAGCCGATCGTGACGACATTTCTTGCCGCGGAGGGTATCCCGGATGTGCTGGCGGTCCGAGGGGAGGACGGTCATCCCACCAGGGGATCGGTCCCGTCGTATCCCGGGCCGGAGCGTGCCGCCCTGGCGCTCTCACGCGCCTGGCGTTACGCCCAGTGGAAGTCGCGGCCTGCCTCGAAGGTGGTCCGCCCCAGCGGTATCGACTCCGACCGCGCGGAGGCGTTGGTGCAGTCGTGGCTTGGCGCGGGCGAGGGGCGCTGGCTGACCGATTTCGAGGCGTCGGAGTTGCTGGCCTGCTACGGCCTGCGGGTGGTGGATTTCACGCTGGCACGGTCCGAGGACGAGGCGGTCGCCGCGGCGCAGGCGCTCGGCTTCCCCGTCGCGGTCAAGGCGACCCGCGAGGGGTGGCGGCACCGCCCCGACCTCAGCGGGGTGCGGTTGGACGTCAGCACCCCAGACGCGGTGCGCGACGCCTATCGCGCGCTCTCGGTGGCGTCGGCGGAACCGCTCCTGCACGTGCAGAAGATGGCGACCAAGGGAATCGGCTGCGTCGTCGGGGTGCAGGACGACCCGTCCTTCGGTTCGCTGATCTCGTTCGGACTCGCGGGGGTGATCTCGGATCTTCTCGGTGACCGCGCCTACCGCGTGCTGCCGCTGACGGAGGACGAGGCGACCGAACTGATCGACGCCCCGAAGGCGGCGCCGCTGCTGTCCGGCTACCGGAACGCGGCGCCGGTCGACAAGAGCGCCCTTGTGGATCTGGTGCAGCGGGTCTCCGCGCTCGCCGACGACCTGCCCGAGGTGCGCGAGCTCGTCTGCGAGCCGGTGCTGGCCAGTGCGATGGGGGCCGAGATCACCGACACCCGGGTTCGGATCGGCCCGGAGCCGAGCCG
>Ga0105243_10001861_pt1 | contig 18017 bp, 17 predicted proteins | sample KBSM34metaG_FD_81525 | JGI IMG/M metagenome (GOLD analysis project Ga0105243, IMG submission 81525) | Miscanthus rhizosphere microbial communities from Kellogg Biological Station, Michigan, USA - KBS M3-4 metaG | ecosystem: Host-associated > Plants > Roots > Rhizosphere > Soil | place... | reverse complement strand
GCGGTGATCCTGATGGTGGTGGCGCGCCCGCGGCTGCGCGGCCACGACCGTGCGGCATGGCGCGACGTGGCTGCTTTCGGTGTCGTGCTCGCCGTGATGAACGGCTTGTTCTACCTGGCCCTCGAGCGCCTGCCCCTCGGGGTCACCGTGACCATCGAAGTGCTCGGTCCCCTCACGCTGTCGATCGTGGCGAGCCGGCGGCGCTCGGCCTGGGTGTGGGCGGGCCTCGCCTTCGTCGGTGTCGCCGCCCTGGCCGGCGGAGGCTGGGACCGCCTCGATGCGATCGGCGTGCTCTTCGCGTTGGGTGCTGCGGCGAGCTGGGCGGCCTACATCCTCGCGTCCGCCCGCGTCGGGGCCACGTTCCCGCGACTCGACGGATTGGCGATCGCCATGACCGTGGGTGCGGTGCTGTCGCTGCCCTTCGGCGTCGCCGCAGCGGGGACTGCGTTGCTGCGGCCGGAGATCCTCGGCCTCGGAGCCGCCGTCGCGCTGCTGTCGTCCACGCTGCCGTACGCGTTCGAACTGATCGCGCTGCGGCGTCTGCCCGCCGCCGCGTTCGCGATCCTCATGTCGCTGGCTCCCGCCGTCGCCGCACTGGCGGGGTGGGCGCTGCTCGGACAGCATCTCGTATGGCTCGAGATCATCGGCATCGCGCTGGTCATCGTGGCCTCGATCGGGGCGGTGCGTACGGCGGGGCGTCGTGCGCGCGCGGCGACGGAGCCCCTCGGCTGATGGACAGGCGCGCGTGGCATGATGCCACGGATGACCACCCGAAATCGCCGCCGTCGGCTGCAGCAGCGTCGCGCGGTGGCACTGGCGGTCGGCGCTGTGCTCGCCGTCGGCCTCGGCGTGGCGGGCGTGGCGATCGGGCAGTCGATCCACCATGCGGCGATCTGTGCTGACGCGGACGGCTTCGGACGCGAGCAGCTCGACAACGCCCGCACGATCGTGGACGCCGGGCGCGACGAGGGCCTGTCCACACGGGATCAGACGATCGCCGTGATGACGGCGCTGGGCGAGTCGAGTCTGCAGAACATCGACTACGGCGATTGGGAGACCGGCGGGGTCACCAATCCCGACGGCTCACGGACGACCTCCGTAGGGCTTTTCCAGCAGCAGGACAGCTGGGGGAGTCGTGAGCAGCGGATGGACCCGTACACCGCGGCGACGCTGTTCTACCGGGCGATGGTCGACGAGGTGCCCGAGCCGGAGCGCTCGAGCATGGAGCCGACCGATGTCGCGCACCGCGTGCAGATCAATCGTGACCCGCAGCACTACGCCCGGTACTGGCCGATCGCGCAGCGCATCGTCGGCGTCCTCGGTGATCAGACGGTGATCGACGGGTGCTTCTGACGCGCCCCCGCGCTGGGGCGTCCGATCTCGACCGCCACGACTGCGGTCACCACACCGGCCGCGGCGGTGAACAGCATCCCCACCGACGTCGGGACGAAGGTGGCGGCGCCCACGACTCCCACCCCGATGAGCAGCAGCGCGTTGCCGGGAACGGTCAGCGCGTGGCGGAGGTTCAGCAGCCAGATGCCCAGCAGGAAAAGCGCCACCGGAACGGTGAGGGTGGCATGCGCCGCGATGCTCGAGAGCTCCGCGGTGTGGCCGATGTCGTCCACCGCGATCTCGATGCCCGCCGAGAACGCTCCGGCGGCGGCGAAGATGACGTAGTGGAAGTAGCCGTAGCGGATCGATGACGCGAGCGTGCGGATGTGACGGCTGTGCTCGCGCGAGAAGTACACCCACCACATCCCCGCGGCGAGGACGAGTCCCGCCACCGACACGGCGATGAGCTCAGCCAGGTGCTCCTCCTCCTGCAGCGCCTCGATGATGGCGCCCGCCGAGGCGAGGATCGATTCGCCCAGCAGGATGAGCGTGAACAGGCTGTAGCGCTCGGTGATGTGGTGTGCGTTCCACGGCGCATGACCATCGCGCTCCGCCCACACCGGCACCAGCACCTCCGCGAACACGAGCACGAAGAAGGCGATCATGCCCGCCGTCGGCGGCAGCAGCAGCCGGAGCACCCAGGCGACTTGCACCACGGCGATGCCGCCGGCGTAGCGCAGGCACACGCGGCGCAACTCGGGCACGGATGCCGCTGCGCGCAGCCACTGTGCGACCATCGCCAATCGCATGATGACGTAGCCGAGCGTGACGATCGTGAAGTCCTGGTGCTCCATGGCGGCTGTGATGCCGCTCGCGAGCACCAGGACGCCCGCCATCTGGACGATCGTCATGACGCGGTAGAGCCAGTCGTCCACCGCGAACGAGGTGCCGAACCACGTGAAGTTCATCCACGCCCACCAGATGGCGAAGAACACCGTGACGTAGCTGAGGACCGCCGTCCCGAGCTGGCCGTCCGCTTCGAGGTGGTGCAGCTGCTGCGAGGAGAGGGATACGGCGACGACGAAGACGAGGTCGAAGAAGAGCTCCAACGGGCTCGCCGCGCGGTGCTGCTCACCGGCATCCCGGGCCGTCATCCGACGAAGGCCGAACCGGGTGAGGTGGGGTGCGGAGCTGTTCGCCATGTCGGGCAACTTAGCAGCCGCACCCCACCTCTCATCGTCAGCTCAAGCGCCGCCGCCTCGCCACGACCGCTCCCGCGGCCCCCGCGGCGATGAGCAGGAGGGCGATCCCGGTCAGTGTCGCCCACGGCCCCGCGTCGCCGCCCGTGCTCGCCAGCGCCGCGTCGCCGCCGGCGGGCGTCGAGGTCGGCGTCGAGGTCGGCGTGGGAGTCGGCGTCGGCGTCGGAGTCGGCGTGGTCCCGCCGTCCACGACCGCCGTGACCGTCGGGGTGAACGTCGAGGACACGACCGTGCCCCGCGTGTCGGCGACGCGGTAGCCGACCGGCGCGGGCGTGCCGGTGTAGCCCTCGTCGGGAGTGAACAGGATCCGTTCGCCGTCGAGGTCGTAGCGGCCGCCGGCCACGGTGACGCTGCGGACGATGTCTGCGGCCCGGGCCGTGACGCGCGCGGCGGTGCCGAACTCCTCCACTTCGCCGCCCGCGATGAGCGACAGGGTCGAGGGGTCGAACGGAACGTCCGCGTCACCCGGCTCGTCGTTGGTGAGGGGCGCCACGCTGATGACGGTTCCGGCCGGTCCGCTCGCGGTGTCGGGGCGTGCGATCGGGGTGACATCGACGTGTCCGTCGCCGAGATCGGCTACGAAAGAGGCGACCCATGCGAGAGCCGAGTTCCAATTCACCGTGATCTCGTTCACCGACCACGCGCCGATGTCGTCGACGTAGCAGGCCTGCGCCGCACACCCCTGCAGCCAGGCACCCGCGACGGGATCCTGAATGGAGGAGTTCGGTCCGCCCGCGACGGTGCCCTTCGGCGGATGCGGAAGCGACGGATCGAGGGCGTGCGCGTACCACCGGCTGTGCTGGTTCTCGGAGTAGGTCGTGCCATAGCCCGTGACGTACGACTGCGCGAGCACGTTGCGGCCGAAGAGGTAGTCGTACCCCTCGATCACGGCATCGGCGTAGCGCGGTCGGTGCGTGAGGTCGAACGCCGTGGCGATCACCACCTGGTTGTTGAGCACGGCGGAGTTGGACCCCCAGTCGTAGAGGCCCTCCTTCGGGGCGTACGGCTGACCGAACGGCTGCGCCTTCTGGTCGGCGATCAGCGCGTCCGCGGCCGTCACCACCGACGCGCGGATCTCGCTGATGTCGGGCAGTGCCGTGCCGAAGCGCGCGAGCTGCATGCGCGCGAGCGCGGCCACGTCGCCCCAGAAGAACCCGCCCGCCGTGAAGATGTCCGCGTCGGAGTCCATGGCCAGGTGCAACGGGTTGGTCTCCACGTCGCTGCGGTAGGAATCCGCATCGGTCGTGAGGTACAACTCGGCCGCGGCCCAATAGAACTCGTCGGTCACGTCGTCGTCGTCGTAGGTGCCGCCGCCGGTCCCGTCCTCCGCGGGGGCCAGCAGCACCGGGTTCTGGCGGGCGGCGTCGTAGGCGGTCTCGGCCGCGGTCAGCAGCTGTGCCGCGAACGCCGGGTCGAACTCGGCGAACAGGCGCGAGCCCTGCGCCGCCACGGCGGCGAGGTTGAGCGTCGCGGCCGTCGACGGCCGGTGCAGCAGACGCTCCTGAGGATCCTGGTCGGGCATCAACGGCAGCCCCGTCCAGTTGCGGTCGGTGACCTTGTGCCACGCCATCCCGGCCAGCGGGTCGCCCGCCGGAACCTGCATCTTCAGCATCCACTCGAGCTCCCAGCGGGCCTCGTCGAGGATGTCCGGCACGCCGTTGCCGCGCTCCGGCACGGCGAGGGTGCCGTCGGCGAGGGATGCCGTGGTGCCGGCGGCCTTCGCGCGCTCCCAGGCCGAGAGCAGTTGCGCCACCGCGATGCCGCCGTTGACGACGTACTTGCCGTGGTCGCCCGCGTCGTACCAGCCTCCGCTGACGTCGTGGCGGTCGCTGCAGGTCCAGCCGTCCGACCAGGTCTGCGGCTCGAGGCACGCGACGTCGGTGTCGCCCTGATTGGGTGAAACCCCGACGTGCCCCGCCGGTCGGGCGTACTCGGCGCCCGCGATGGCACCGTCGATCGCGATGCCGGAGCGGTTCGAGTAGAAGAAGCGCAGGGAGTCGGTGCGCAGCGACTGGAAGACATCGTCCGAGATCGCGAAAGGATAGCTCTGCTGATCGCCGACGCGGAGGGTGTACCCCGACCCCGTCGCGGTGACGTCGCTGAAGTCGACGGTGTGCACGTTCGCGCCCGCGCTCGGGTCGAGGCCGGCCGGCTGGGTCGCGCCGGTGGCGACGGTGGTGCCGTCGGCCGCCTCCAGCGACCACTCGAGCGGCGCGGCGGCATCGCTCACGACGGTCGCACGCTTGGGGCCGCGGGTGAGGTAGCCCACCTGGTTGACCTTGACGGACGGGCCGGTGTCGGCGCGGTAGGTGTATTTCGTTCCCGTCAGGGTGACGTCGTCGAAGCACACCACGGTGCCGCTCGGCATCCCGCCGATACGGAACTGGATCTGCCCCAGGTGGAAGGTGTCGGCCGCCGTGGTGGTGAAGGCGAACGCGAACGGCGTCGGGGTGGCGGTGAGCTCGAACGAGCGCTGCAGCCACGCTTCGGTGGTCGGGCCGGAGTAGGTGCCTACCTGGGTCGAGGCGTTCAGCGTGGCGGGGCTCCCGCCGGGTGCGACGGCGGATGCCGTGAAGCTCAGCCGGAAACCGGTGTCGCCGGGCATGGGGATGTCGTTGTGGCCGAGCAGGAGGTCCCACACGTTGGCGGTGTCGCCGTCGATCGTGGCGCACATCTGCTGGTCGGGGTTCGAGAGCGTGACCGCGCCGCTGGTCCACCACGGGCTGGTGCCCGCGGTGAAGGTCGGATTCGGCAGCAGCTGATCGGTCCCGACGGTCGGTTCGGGTTCGGGTTCGGGTTCGGGTTCGGGTTCGGGTTCGGGTTCGGGATCGGTGGATCCGACGGCGGTCAGAGAGACGTCGTCGACCCAGAAGCTGCCGGCGTCGTTGCCACCGAGGCGGAACTGCACATCGGACGACGTGCCCTGGCCGAAGTCCTGGGCGGTGAAGGTCGTCGTGACCTCTTGCCAGTCGGCCGTGAGAGGCGTCTCGAGGGCGGCGTAGGTGCTGAACGTGGCATCCGGAGTCGTGGGCGCCACCTGCGTGCGCAGGGTGATGCCCGCCCGGTCGCCGCGCACCTTCGCCGAGAAGGAGTACTCGGTGCCGGCGACGAGGGCGACGCCGCCCTGGCCCACGATGACCTCCCAGGGGTTGGTGGAGGCGGGGAAGTCGGCGCGGAGAGCGCCGTCGTCGGCGGCGAGCGTGCCGGCGCTCGACCACCAGCTCTCGGTCGTCGAGTCGAAACTCCCGTTGAGGATCAGTTCTCCGCCGCTCGCCGCCGACGCCGCCATCGGGAGTGCCGCAGCGGCTCCTCCGATCAGCGCTCCGACGGTCAGGACAGCTGTCAGGCGCCGGAAGCGCCCTGTTCTCACATTCATACAGGCTCCCTTGTCTGCTTGCGCGCCGCGGACCTTGCGGGGCGTGGGAGCGCTCTCAGAGAGCGCTCCCACGAACCCTAGCAGGATCCATGCGCGCGCATCAGGGAGTTACGCGGCGCGCACGGCGACGAACGCCGACGGGTCGAGATCACCCGTCGGGGAGACGAAGATCCGTTTCACGTCTCCCGGCGTGCGGGGGTCGAAGACGAGCGGGCGCGAGTCGCCCTCTGTCGGCACCTCACGCGACGGCAGGAGCGCGAGACACGTGACCCAGCGGCGGGCGCCGTGTCCGTCGTCGAAGGTGAACGTCAGCGAGACACCGGCCCGCGTGGCCGACATGGCCTCCGCGGTCAGCTGTGGAGAGGACGTCACCTCGGCGTCCACGAGGCGGCCGTTCGCGAGGAGTTCGGCCGCGAGGTCGGAATTGCGGCGACGATAGCGCTGGGCGCGCAGGCGAGTCACGATGCTCGCGAGGGCGAGAGCGAGGAAGATGCCGGGCAGCCACCAGATCCCCGCGTACATGATCCACGCGCCGAAGCCCCAGGCCTCGTCTTCGTGGAACACGGGATCGACGGCGACCCCGACCGCAGCCGGCGTCGCCCACAGGGGCACCGAGATGAGCACGCCCGCCGCGAGACCCAGCGTCACGATGGATGCCGGGCCGAGGAGTGCGTAGAAGGTGGCGCGACCGGTGTAACGGTGGTTCCACGTCGAGTAGGCGCTCAGGGCGATGATGCTGGCCAGGATGCCGACGGGTAGCGCCGTCGAGCGCACCGCAACCGGGATGCCGCCGTCCCAGTCGCTGAACACGCTGTTGATCGACATGATGCGCAGCTGGTCGAAGAAGCCACCGATGCCGAAGCCGAGGATCGCGGCGGCGGCGAGTCCCGCAAGACCCCACAGGATCGTCGCGGCGAGCGCGTGCCCGGAGCCCTGGAGTCTGCGATTGCGGTCGGCGGCGACGTCCTTCGGATCGGTGAGGCTCATGGCTTCCAGCGTAGAGCGGCGGTGCTATTCGATGTCGGCGACCGCGGTGCGGGGGAGGAGGGGAACCACGAGGACGCAGGCGGCGATCAGACCGAGGAGGGCGATGAGGGTCACTGACACGGCAGGGATGTCGCCGGAGGGCAGCATGGTGAGGAAAATGGTCGTCACCAGCGCTGACCCGATGCCGTTGGCCACTTGCTGGACGGCACTGAGCGAGCCGCTGGCGGAGCCGGCCTCTTCGGCATCCACATCGCCGAGCGCGGTGTTGAAGATCGAGCTGAAGCAGATTCCCGCGCCGAGCCCCATGAACAGCGTGGCGATGGCGGATTGCCACCATGGCAGCTCGAGCCCCGACACCTGGACGAACAGGAGCATGGCCCCGATTCCCACGAGGATCGCGACCAGTCCGAGCGCGACGAGTCGGCGAGCGAGGCGAGTGATGAGGGCTGCAGCGACGCCCGATCCGCCCCGCGGATGACACCGCGTGGCGGGCGCGGCTGTGGACCGAGACCGAGCGGCTGCTCGACGCGCGCTGACGGCGCGGGCGATCAGCGCAGCGGAACGATACCCTGCGTCGTGCGGGGGAAGGTGGCCAGGACGTCCGCGGGGATGTTCAGGTGCGCGCTCACCAGCTGCGGCGGCAGGTGGCCGAGCCAGTTCGCGAGCGAGACCTCTTCGTAGTGGTCGCTGCGGAACACCTCCAGAAACTGCAGCACGTCGTCGCCGGTGTTCTCGATGTAGTGCCCGAAGTTGCGCTTCACGACGCCGATGTCGCCGGCGCGGAAGTCGGTGGTGTTCGCGTGCGGACCGGTGTTGAACACCGTCATCCGAGCCGACCCGCGCAGGTAGTACTGCCACTCGTCGGCGTTGGGGTGCCAGTGCAGCTCCCGCATCGATCCGGGCTCCACTGTCACGAGAGCCGTCGCCACGGTCGAGGCGACGGGGAAGTTGGTGCTGTCGGCGATCTGGATCCGGCCGCCGCTGTTCTCGTGCACCGGCGTCGAGCGCGAGAGCCGGAAGATCACCGGCTGGTCGTCGCCCCACTGCACGCCGGCGGCGTTCTGGTCGGCCTCGAGGTCGCCGGGCACGTCGCCCGGGAAGATCCACAGGTTGTGCAGCGGGATGTCCTTGAACACCTCTTGCGCGACGCCGAAATTCTTCGCGAGCACCTCCGGCGGGGTGTGCGCGAACCAGTCCGTGAGCAGCAGGGTGTTGCTCTCCGACTGCGATCCGTCGTCGAAAGCGAGGACGAACTCGGCGCCGTCCGGTCCGAGGCCCTGCAGCGAGTGCGGCAGCCCCGCCGGGAAGAACCAGAGGTCGCCCTCCTCGACATCCTCCACACTCGGCATCCCCTTGCGGTTCAGCGTCGTGATCCGGCACCGACCGCGGGTCATCACGGCCCACTCCGCCGTCTGGTGCCAGTGCAGCTCGCGGATGCCGCCGGCTTCGAGGTACATGTTCACGCCGGAGATCTCATCCGAGATGGCGAAGTCCTGCTGCGTCACCTCGCGCGCCCATCCGCCGCGCTGCACACGCCGCGGCGAGATGTTGAACGACGACCAGAAGAACGCCTGCGTGCTGATGTCGGTGGGCGGGGCGTCGATCTGGTTCGGGAACTGGCCGGCGATCGCGGGGTTCTGCGGGCCCGTCATCACGAGGCTCGCCGGATCGTCCACCGTGTTCAGCTCGCCCTCGGCGGGAAGATCGGGGTTTCCGAAGGATGCCGGTTCGTGATTCGGAACGGTCTCGTCGGTGGGTTCCATGTCTCTCTCCTCCTCAGCCGACACAGCTGTGCCATGAGTACACCGCGGCAAGCCGGAGACCGGCTCAGACAATTGACGGAATCGACGCGGTCGGCCGCGCCGTATCCTGACGACCGACCACACCGCAGGGCGGCACGAGAACGGCACGAAACGGAGTCTCGACATGGATGATCTCAAGGGTCTGGCGGCGGAGCGACTGGAGCAGTTCCTCAGGATCCAGCAGACGGAATCCCCGAGCGCGGAGTGGCTCTCCCGCCAGCTTCTGACGGCGCTTCGCGAACTCGCCGTGACCGAGCCGATCGCCGCCGCCGAAGAGGACCGCCGCGAAGACTACTGATGGAGGGGTGGTCGCGTTACCGCCGGTCGACCATCGTGCACGTCGCAAGGAACGAGATCAGCCTGGTTCCGTCATCGGTGCGGAACAGTTCGTCGAGGGCGACGTTGAACTCCTCCTGCCGCGCGTACGGGATGTTGATCGGTTCGAACCCCGACTGGATCAGGGCGCCCGTCATCATGATCCTGGCTGTGCGCTTGTTCCCATCGAAGTAGAACTGGGACCTCGTCGCCGAGGCGAAGTACACCAGCGCGCGCGCTCTCGGGTCGCTGACTGTACTGAGGGCGGCGATCAGATTCGTGTAGTCCGCCTGAAGTTGCTCGCCGTTCTCGCCCGTCGGGTCGCCTTCGACTGTCCCCCCTCTAGCAAGCCGGACAGAGCCCCCGCCGGTGACGCTGCCCTCGCCGCGGAAATTGCCCGATTCGATCGCCTCGTGCTTGGCGACGATGCCGTGGATGATGTCGCTCAGCTCCTTGCCCAGGGAGAAGGAACCGTCGCGCACCGCGTTGATCATCAGGTCCATGCCTTCGCTCAGCGCGAGGATCTGCTCTGCCTCCTCGAGCTTCTTTCCGCCGACGGTCACGCCGTCGAGGAGGGTCTTCACCTGCGGCAGAGTGAAGGTGTTGCCTTCGAGGGCGGCCGCGTTCCAGACGAGCTCAGGCAGAGACTTCTCGAGGCGGAAAAGCGACCGCTTCACCTCCGACGCTTTGATGAGGTCGAAGTTGACCGCGCCCGGCCGCCAGATGATGCGACCCGTGCGCAGCTCGCGTTCGGTGCCGCCGGTGAACGGGTCACGAGTGGCGGCACTTGCCTGGTGGCGTGCGCGGTTCTCTGCCGCACGCCGGGCGAAGTCGGCCGCGGTCATCCCCCACTTTCTCGGGGTCTGCTCCGCGCGGCTTTCGTCGCTCATCGCCCGTCACCATCCTTCCGTGATCTCGTCGGCGAGCTGGTCGTAGCCCAGCCCATAGAGGTCGATTGCCGCCTGGATCGGCGAGACGATGTGGTGCTCCCAGGTCGGCGGTAACAGCATGTCGGTCAGGTACGCCTGCATCGTCGGCGCCACCAAGACGCCGGCGGGCTGGTATCGGTCGACCTCGCGCATCGTCACGGCCAGTCGCTCGGCCACCGCATCGGCGTCCGTCGACCACACCACCAGGGGACCGGGGTCCGGGGCGTGGCCGAGGTAGACCCGTGCGGAGGCCACGCTTGAGAGTGCGCCGCTCAGGGGGAGGAGCGCGCTGTTGGCAACCTCGATGGTCTGCTCCTGCGTGAGCCCCGGCTTCGCAGCAAAGAACCGAGCGCCCTTGCGATACTGCGGTGCTGAGTACCGGCCAGCCGATTCCAACAGGCGTCTCCGGTCGTCGCCGGCCTGGCGTTCGAGACGACCCACCCACTGCGTGATCGCCCGGACCTCAGCGGGCGTCGTCATCTCCCAACCCTCGAGGTCCTGTAGTGTCGGAGTCGCCGGGTCGGCGATCACACGAGCAGCCACTGCTGCCGCCGGATCACTCGCGGGCATCAACCGCACGTCGATGTCGTAGCCAGCCGCCAGTGCGAGCTCGCGCAGGGTCTCCATCGACGGGGAGGTCGTCCCGTTGTGGATGCGCTGAATCGTTGAACGAGCGAGCCCAGTAGCTCGTGCGGTCGCACTCGGAGTACTTCCGAGCGATTCGATCAGCGAAGGGATATCCATTTATGGACTGTAGCGTGCTTGCTACAGGTGCCGCAAGGACGCGGCACCTGTAGCCTTCGCGCGGCACACGTCACGCGGCATCCTGTTCGTCGGGCGCCTCCAGCTCGGCGAACTTCGCCGCCATGGTCGGGTTCCCCTTGGTCAGCTTCTTGACCGTGAGTGCAGAAGCCTTGTCGTTCGCGATCGTCACGGGCGAGGCCGAGGACGGTGAACAGATCGACGAAGACCCCACGGAAATCGACCTTCTCGGATCAGAAGCGATCTAGCCCACCGCGAGGGATCCGGCGGGTTGTGGCCCACGCACGCACGGGCGGAAGCCAAATCCGCCGCACATCCGGCCTGGCGACTTGACTTCGTATGCCCATGGAGTGGAGGGGCTGACGGGAATCGAACCCGCGCTGTCTGCTTGGGAATCTGGTTCAGGCCCTCTCGGTGAGCCGCGTCTTTTCGCGGAAATCCGTGATCAGGCGCAGAAACAGGTTAACACCTATTGACGTACTTTTACGCCCAGATACGGGGGCGGAGTCCACGCGAGTCCACGCCCTCGCGAGCATCCGCGTTCGGGTGTTAACTTCGCCGCGACAATCGCTCGGCCACGTTGTGCGGATGGATGGACACGGATGACAACGACCACTGAACCTCGACCACGCCGCCGCGCTCGCGGCCTCACTGACTCATGGATCGACGCACTCAGGCGTTACGAGGCGCAGGCGTCCGGGACGGCCAGCACGGTCAGCGTGCGAATGAAGCGCCTGCGGGTCATGGCCGGGGACGTCGGCGGCGAGCCGGGCGCTGTGACCCGTGAGGACTTTGAGCAATGGGTGAGCAGTCTGCCTTGCTCGCTGGCGACCGCAGGCGAGTACGTCACAGCTGCGCGGACCTTCTATCGGTGGGCGCTGCGTGCAGGCGTCGCTGGCGAGTCCCCGGTGCAGGGGTCGAGGGGCGGTCGGGCTTACACGATCTCGGAACGCTGGCAGGATGCCCTCTCCGCCTTCGATGTGGGCCAGGAGGGGGCTGGGATCGCACCGGGCACACGAAAGCGGCGACTGAATCACATCCGGCGCTTCGCCGCGTCGCTCGACTGTGGCCCGTGGCATGTCACCACCGACACCTACCGGGCGTGGATAGAGCGACAGGCGGAGAGCACGCGCGCGGGCCTCCGCGACTCTCTCAGAGCCTTCTACCGCTGGGCGCACGAGAACGGACGGATCAGCAGCAACATCGCGGAGGAGGTCGGCAAGCACGGCCCCCGCAAGCTCGGAGCGCCACAAGGCTGGGAGGCCGACATCGCAGCATGGCGGCGGTGGCTCATCGCCACGGGCAGCGCAACGGCCACCGTCGGGCAGAGCATTGCCGTTCTCGAATCCTTCGCGCGCGCGCATGCCTCGGCGACTCCCTTCGATCTGACCGCCGATGACCTGTTCGACTACATGGCGGGAAAGTCCTGGGCACGAGAGACTCGCAGACGATTCCGCGGAACGGTGCGCGGCTTCTACCGGTGGGCAGTCGAGTCGGGTCGCGCCAAACATGACCCCACAGAGCTAATGCCGCGAGTCAAAGCAGGCGATCCCAAACGGATCCCGGCCAGCGCAGACGAGTACCGCGCGGCCCTCGCCGCGACCACCGATCCTCGTTGGCGGCTCGCTCTTCGCCTCGCTTGCGAACTGGGGATGCGGCGAACCGAGGTCGCACAATGCCAAGTCAGTGACATGCGGCCCGATGCGGACGGCAGACAGTGGCTCATCGTCCGTGGGAAGGGCGGAAGGGTGCGACGGCTACCCGTCCCGCCCGGACTTGCGTCGGCCATACTCGCCCGGGGCGACGGGCCGCTATTTCCATCCAAAGAGGGCAGAACGATCACGCCCCACCACCTCGCAAAGATGGTGAGCCGTCATCTGCCGCCCGGTGTCTCGATGCATGCACTTCGGCACTCGTTCGCGACGCGCACCTATAACGCGACCAGGGACGTGCTGAGTGTTCAGAAACTGCTCGGCCATGCATCCCCCGTGACTACCCAGCGCTATGTCCAGGTGGACGACGCCGAACTGCGTGCGCTGGTCGAGGGAGTCGTTCTGTGAATTCGAGGGGTGCGCGGCGCTTTGTCAGTCGCGTATCCTCAGAGCCAGGTCATGCAGGACTTCGTGCCACTCACTGCCTCTCTTATCGACGCTTCCGTCCTCGCGGGTTGAGCTCACCGGGACGACGGCCTGCAATGTCATGTACAGGTAGCCGCTAGCCATCGTTGCTACGTAGCCGAGGTTGCCAGAAGAGTCCGTATCGACGGCTTCCTGCCAACCCTCCGAGCTGGCATGCACGTGACGGCTACTGAGGCTGTTGAAGGCGGCGAGATCAACGTTCACTAGGTTCGAGAGCTTGCTGAAGGTGATCTTCGTTCCTTGAGGGAACAGCACGTTTGCCCAACCCCACAAAGAGCGGTAATCCTTCCCGTACTTGCCTACAAGCTCGCTCCGGACTTGTTCTAGTTCCGTGAGGGTAGTCGCGTCGAGGTTGTGGGTTTCCGGCAGCGCTCCGGAGGCGATCAGTTCCTCCGCCAAGCTGCGCGCGAACACACGGTGATGCTCTCGGTACCTTTCGATCAGATCGGGATGAGCGCCGTCAGGTTGTCCGTGGACGGCAAGTATCGCTGTGACTAGGAAGATCTCCTCAAGTGTGCGCAGGCGTCCCCTCGCCCCTGAGACTAGGTTGGCGGTGAGAAGGTTGACGATTTCCTCGGTCGTTGTGAGCGCGCGCTGGGCTAGCACGGTCAGCGTCTCGTAGTAGCGGGCGAAAGCGGCGTCTTCGGTGTCTTCACCGAGGGAATCGTTGAGGTGCGCAACGGCCCAGGTCAAGGCCTCGTTGCCGAGGGCGACCATCAGGAGCAGCGCGTCCAGGCGTCCGCCGTACTTGTCGCGCTGACTTGACGCCACGGCAGCTTGCTCGGCTTGCAGGTCGCGTGCGAGGGACTCGTACTCAGTCTGTAGCACGCGCGCGAACTCGGACTTGGCTGGATTCAGCGGTATCGTCCCGATTTCGAACGCAAGATCGACGTTCATGGCTACATTCTGGTCGGATATTTCAGATCGACTCCCGTAAAAAAGGAAACTGGGGCGGGGTGATCTGGGGTGCCGCTCAGAAAAACAACCCCGCCCCCGTTGGTGCGCGGCGCGCATGCGCCACACCGCCACACCGCCACACCTGCGAAAGATATACCCGCTGACCAGGGATTTATCATGCCGAACTGTGAGGAGATGTGCGCCACACAGCCGCCACACGACAGCAGCCCCGGCCCTGCGTGTACGCGCACGAGTCGGGGCTGCTGTCTAGATCCGGTCGGGTTTTCGCACGGTATCCAGGAGCACACTGCTCACCTGGCGAGGGATGATCTACCCGTCTAGTAGATACACCACCCCCCTTTCCCCCCTATCAGGAACTCACGGTAGCTGCGAGGCTAGCACACGCTCTCACCACATCGCGAACCGGCCTTCACGGATCATTGCGGTGAGCGCGGTGCCCTGGGCGCGGGAGAGCTTGCGCCGCGCATCCTGCGCGCTCAGCCCCTCCGCGCGCATGGCATCCATACGCCCTACGGCTCGGGACTCTAGTTGCGCGCGCTGATCCTCCACAGGTGCGGCTAGCTCATCCTGCACCGCTCCCCGGGTCTGAAGCGACTGCGCGACGAATGCTCCCGCTAGCTCCCAGTCGTCAGGGATTAGTACGGCGCGGCCCGCGAGGTTCGCGAACGCGACAGCGAGCACGGCGCGGTTGAGCAGTAGGCGGCTGTCGATCGGCTGTCGCTCTCCTCTGTGCGCCGCGCGCGCGTCGGCTTCGTGGGCCGCGTTCATCTCGGGCAGCGCATCCACAAACCGCACCCCGTGATCCCACTGATACAGAGGGACTGTGACACGCTCAGTCGGCAGGGTAGGGATCGCTAGGTGCGCCACGGCGGGATCTTCGACCAGCGCATACACGAACCGCGCCGCCAGCCCGCCCGCCACCGCCTCATCATTCAGCAGGGGAGCTGCGCGTGACGGCTGAACAGCCACGCTCACCACCGCGCGGTAGGACCGCGCCGGGATTGTCAAGCCGTCACCCTTGGAGTTCTGACCGCCAAGCCGTTCACCAGAGGTCAGCGACTTGATCGCATCCGAGATCGTCGCCCCGGTTCGCGCAGCTTGCGCTCCCAGCAGACCTACCTCGTCATAATGGAGCGACACGGCGTGATCCGGCCTACGCCACACCAGCTCGGTTTCACCGTCCTCTCCCTTCGCCATGTAGCCGAACAATGCCGGGATGCCCTCACCGCTGCGGACACTCTCCGAGTCGGGCAGCTGCGCGCCCTCGAACCGCAGCGCGTGAGCCACGCCGTGAAAGAGTGTCGACTTGCCTGCGCCCGATGCCCCGACGAATGCCACGGCGAGATTGAGCGGGGTTCCCTCGGGGAACCGAGACGACCGATATCGCACCGTGTGAGGGATGCCGAGCAACGATTCCATAAGCGCCGCTGCGAGCATCCCCCACGGCGATGCAATCCGCCTGCGAGCTTCCCACTGGATCGCGCGCAGCTCGGGACGATCCGTGTGCCAGAGGCGCGCGGGCGGCGGCAGCGCTCCAGCGTGAGGCGCGGCAGCAGGCGCCGACGGCACCCGCTCATGGTCGGTCACGACGCCCGGCCCTGAGTGCGCCGCGCGCTCGCGACCGTCACCGCTGCCTCACGCTCGGACAGACCCGCCACGGCCGCCGCGCCCTCCAGCAGGTCAAACGTCCCGTCGGGGTGCCCGTCCCGCGCGGCCTCACAAGCCGCCCAGAACAACCGCCCATTTCGGGTGCCCTCGGGGGACTGCTCTACATACCTCGCCAGATAGGCAGCTTTCTGCGCGAGAATGTCGCCCGGGCGCGCGGACTCCTGGTGAGCAGGTCGCGCGGGGCGCGCTTCCGGTCGAAGCAACCGCACCAGCTCGGCAGGCAGATGAGAGGGGGAATCTCCCTCCCATCGGTACGGCAACCCCGTAGCGGGGTGCACGCTCGGCGGCGCGACGACATAGCCCGTATTGGTCTTCACGTCGATTCCTGCCGGCAGGCGACGCGAGGATACCTCGCCACCGGGGTGCAGGAAGTACAGGTGCCTGCCGCCCGTGTTGCGACCCGAATGAACCGTCAGAGTGTCAGGCAGAGACCCGCCAGCAACCTCGGCGAGGGCGGCGAGAGAGCCTCCATTCTGGGGATCGATATCGAGCACCAGTAGCGACAGCGGGACGCGTATCCCGATGTTGTGCGCTGCGCCGCCCGCCCACCAGCGTTCTAGCTGCGCCGGATTGGTGGTGGCGTCCTTCATGCCGTGCGCGGTAAGCGGGATCTTGCCGCGCAGAGGCAGCACCGGCCACCCCGCGAGGGCGAGGGCGAGAGCGTCAGCGAGCGACGGCATCGCACACCCCCTCACCACACGCCACACGGCATCCGGCAGCGCAGCGGGGCGGGTGTGCGCGCTTTATGAGGGCTGCCGCATCGGCGATGCGCCGTGCCCGTTCCGGGTCGCTGTTGCGCAGCGTGTCGGCGCGGGCGAGAAGCTCGCCCGCACGGGTGAGCTGGAGCGCCGCGACGCTCAGGGGCGGGATGCTCACAGCACGCCCCCTGCCGCTGCCTCACGCTGCAGAAGCCAGGCGATGCCGCTGCGGATCTCGCGACGGGAAAGCCTCAGCGGCGCGATACGGGCGTCGAACTGGTCAAACGCGATGCCGACGCGCGCGGATGCGTGCCCCCGGCGAATATCGGCGCGGATCGGGGCAGTGAACACCGCATACCCCGCGACCACGGCACGCGCGGTGAGCGGGGCAGCGGTCGGCAGTGCAGGCGCGGCATCCCACTGCGCGGCGGGACGGATGTACCACTGTTGCCGCTCGTCGCGGCGGCGCTCGGTGGTCATCGTGCGACCGCCTCACGGGTGTTCGCTGCCAGGTAAGCATCCAGATCGGTGCGGCGCACGCGGATGCGCTGACCGATCTTGATCACCGGGAGCTGTCGGCGGGTTACGAGATCGCGCACCGCCCGTTCCGAGATCGATAGATAGTCGGCAACGGCGGGCACCGGGAGCAGGTCGGGGTGAGTGAGAGGCGTAATGGTCATGATGATTTCCCCTGTTCGGGCATGCATGACGCTGGGCAGGCGCGGAGTGTTGAGGGGCGCGCACAGATAGCGCGGGCTGATCCACTCCCTGGAAATCAGCGGAGAAGCCTGTAGCGGGAAACCGGCGCGCTGTGCAGCGTCGGTCTGGAGCGGTTCGCGCTATACCAGGCGAGCTGGCGCTGGCGCGCGCGGGCTGACTGGACGCGCATAGACCTCGGCAACGTGCTGGGCTATGGCTTCCGTCAGGTTGCGGGCGGTCAAGGATGCGAGGGCGCGCGCGGTCTCTAGTTCAGCCCCGGCGCGGCGGACGGGAGCGAGCCTCGCCCGCTCACTCAGCGTAGCCAGCGTCGCAGTACGGGCAGCGAACCGGCTGGAGATCGCAATATCCGCACCGGGAAGGATCTCCCTGGCGTCAGCGGCGTGCTCTCCAAGCTCCGCCAGCTCAGGCCAGGAGTACCCGCTGAGGCTGTCTGCGAAAGCTTCGAGCCTCATGCGTTCCACTGCACGAACGGACGCTTCGAGCAGATCCGGCGGCAGGGAGGCAGGGGCTGTGGGGACAAGGACGGTAGGCGGAATGAAAGCTTCGGGGCGGCGGAAAATGCGAGTGAGGGCGCGCCGGATGCCGCTTGCTGCGGCTCGCAGTGCGCTCATCGGCTCGTGTCCTCTCGCTCGCGTAGGGCTGACGACGGGGTAATGCGTTGTGCGTGTATCGCACCATACATCTGGCGTCAGACATTGACATTGACATTGGCACCCCGGGAGCGGTGCAACCAATGAGGAAACGCGGGAAATGTGTACGTTTGTGGAGGTATTTGCCCCGGGAATTGACAGCACCCCGCCCCCCATCTGAGCGGGGCGGGGCGGGGTGCTGTGCCGTGCAGGGTGTGGGAACTAGACCGCTCGCAAGTGTGGGGCGTGCGCCGTGGCGGCGTAGAGGGCATCCAGGTTCTGCGCGAGCACCGCGTCTGAGTCGGCAGCGGTGTGAGCGTAGAGGTTCGCGGCGCGCATCGTGGTGTGCCCGAGGCGCGCCTGCACCTCGGGCACAGACGCTCCCGCGCGGTAGGCGAGCGTTGCCCCGGTGTGGCGCAGATCATGCCAGCGCAGCTCGGGTCTGCCAATGAGGGCACGCGCTGCACGGAACAGCCGCGAAATC
>Ga0105243_10001860_pt1 | contig 18026 bp, 17 predicted proteins | sample KBSM34metaG_FD_81525 | JGI IMG/M metagenome (GOLD analysis project Ga0105243, IMG submission 81525) | Miscanthus rhizosphere microbial communities from Kellogg Biological Station, Michigan, USA - KBS M3-4 metaG | ecosystem: Host-associated > Plants > Roots > Rhizosphere > Soil | place... | reverse complement strand
CACCCCACGTACCGCGCGTCTTAACGTTGGTCAGTACTCGCTTAAAGTCGCTTACGTCAGTTGCCAGCCCTTGCATTTCACCAAGGCCGCGTTGCACTTGTTCGAGTCGCTCACTAACAAGCTTAAAGCTCTGCCCCAAGCGCTTCTCAAGCGTACTTTGCAGTTTTTCATCAACAGTTTCGCGCATTTTTTCGAGCTTTTCGGCGTTGTCCTTCTGCAGTGATTCAAGGCGACCCTCGACCGTCTTACGAATCTGTTCGAGCTTTTCGTCATTCTTGTCGCGCAACTGCTCAAGGCGCTTATCGAGTGATTCGCGAGTCTGGGTAATGCCCGCAGTCACCTCTTGGCGCAAGTCTTTGTTGGCTTCCGAAAATTCGCGTCGACTCAACGCAAACTCATCGCGCAATACCGTATCCTTACCCTCATGGCCTGCCCCTGACCGCTTCTGCATGACCACCAAGGCGCCAATAATAGCCGTATTAGCTAGCGTAATAATAATTAAAATAATATCCATAGCCCTATTGTACTCCCCTTATGCTTCGAGGCTTAAAAAAGACCCAGGAGTTGATGCCTAGGTCTTACGGGAAGCCTCACACTTCCATATTCAATATAACGCTCCGTTTGTAAAAGCACAAGCGCTTTTGTGAAGCCTTTTTTACACTAATCAAACCGAAAGAAGACGCGAAGCGACTGGGGCATGATACGAATGACACACACCACCAAAACACCCACGGCAAATCCGCCGACAACATCAAGCGGTGCATGCAAACCAAGATACATCCGCGACAGCGCCATCAGAATGATAAGCACAGGTACCGTCCAGCGCCACTTTGTTGGCAAGTACGGCAAAATACTCAACGTAATAACGGTCATAATCATGACATGCCCCGACGGGAAGCCAGCGCCACTATCAGCCCACCGCAAGTGAAGATCTTCGATCAAGCCCTGGGGGCGTGCGCGTCCAATTTCGTGCTTCAACAAAAAAGCAACTGCATAGCCCGCCACCGTGGAAGCCGCCAAACGCCATGCCAAACGCCATCGACGCAAAGCAAAAATAGCCACTACTACCACCGCAGCAATCCACATACTGTCCTGGAAAATGCTTGCGCCCTTAAAGAACCACGTTAAACTGTCTGGCCAGTTGTTGATGCCGTGAAAGAGGCTCGCCTCCCAGCCAAAAAGACTGTGTTTAGATGCCATATACGACGTGACAATAAGTGTTGCCAGCGAGGCAGCAAAACCAGCAATGTACCAGTTGCGGCGCCCTTCGTATATAACTGAATCATGTTTTTCTGTGATTTTTTTGACTACCATATGTGGCAAAGTATAGCACCATCAATGCTTCGAGACGAACATATTATCACGAATATAGAAGCGCCACGGCTTGTCAGTTGCCTGCGATATTCCAATGCGTGTTGTCTGCACAATTTCGCTGTCAGAAAGTGCCGAACTTTGCACCAGCTGCACTGGTGGATCCGACAGAACATGCCCATTAAAGCTCTTGTCGATACCAAGTGCTTTGCAGACCTTCGCCGGCCCATTAGTTAGCTGGCCGTCGGCTACGTTAGGGCGATTATTTCGAAGCTCCTCAATACCAATCAGCGGCTCAACACCCCGAATGAGCACCGCTGACCCTTCACCCTCTGGGCCCGTTACGACATTCATGCAGTAATGCATGCCGTAGGTGAAATATACATAGAGGCGCCCGGGTGGCCCAAACATGACGTCGGTGCGTGGCGTGCGCCCTTTGTAGCTGTGGCTCGCGGCGTCTGTCTGGTGGTACGCTTCGGTCTCTACGATCCGTACACGCACCGTCGTGCCATTAAGCGTGACGAGCAATTCGCATCCGAGCAAGCGACGCGCTATCTCTACTACATCACCACTAAGCCAATCCCAATCCGTCATTACTCTCGAACAGGAGCCTTCGAAGCCTGTTTCATTACGCGTGCCATCCATATCAGTTCGTCATAGGCACTTTGCAGGTTTCGATTAGTGCGTTCAATGCATTCTGGCAACAAAGCTCCGTGTTCATCGAACATAGTGGGCACATACGGAAAATGAACATCAGTAGAAAGCACAATCATACTCATTGTACGCAGCGGGTGCACCAAAGCCTCGATGGCTCGTACACCGCCCCATGGGCCATCGCTTGCACCTGCCAAGGCAACCGGCTTATGAAAGTAGTTCTTATATTCACTATCGAGCATGCGCTTAATAGTAGACGGAAAGCTGTGGTTGTATTCGGGTGTCACAATAAAGAAAGCATCCGCTCGCTGCGTGATGTTGGTATAGTGCGGGTCCTTGCCCTCGGGGTCATCACCATCACGGGGAAATTCAAAATCAGCGGGGTCAACAAATATAATCTCGACACCGTCGATTCCACGCCCAAATTCAGCAACATAGCGAGCTGCATGAATCGAAACCCGCTTGGCGCGAGACGTACCAGCCAAAACCGCAATAACAAGCTTATCTGATTCCGTATCCATTCACCCCTCCTTATATACTGCTTACTCTAACGCGTGGATCTGCTCGTGATTAAGACCAAAATAGTGTGCTACTTCATGCCAAAGCGTGTGACGCACTTGCTCGCGAAGCGCCTCCATTGAGTCAACACTACTGACGATTGGCCACTTAAAGATAGTAATCTTGTCGGGGCCGTAGCTCGTCATTCCCTGTCGGTGTGTTAACGGCACACCTTCGTACAAACCAAAGAGTGTTTCGTCATGGCGCAGGCGTAACTTTTCGCGCTGCTCAAGCGTCGGCTCATCGGCATATACAATGGCTACATTTTCAATAGCATGTTTATGGGCTTTGGGTATTGTCTGAAACGCATCTTCAATAAGCGTTGCAAATTCTTCATCTGACACTGTAATCATCACTCTTATTGTACTGCCAGCGCGCACTGCTATCTAGCAGATTGTGAAAAACATTACAGAATTACTGACAGTCTCGGCTATACTACAAGCATAAACGGGAGTTCTATCGTGGGAATATTTGCATGGATTATCTTGGGCGCACTTGCTGGCTGGATCGCGTCGAAGCTCGCTGGCACTGATGCCGAGCAGGGTTGGGTTGCCAACATCCTCGTCGGTATCGTGGGCGCCTTCTTGGGTGGTTTTATTGTTAATATTTTAGGCGGCGACGGCATTACCGGCTTTAACCTATGGAGCATCTTGGTGGCCATCGGTGGCGCGTGGCTATTCATCGCCATCATGAAAGCCTTCAGCGGCAAAAAATAGCAATACTTTGCACAAAAAAGACACCTTCTTTCGTTGGTGTCTTTTTTGTATGGACTGACCCTTACTTCTGGCGCTTGCGCTTGCTTGGGTCAAGCTCACGCTTGCGAAGGCGTAGTGACTTTGGCGTAACTTCGAGAAGTTCGTCGTTTTCGATAAAGTCGAGACACTGCTCAAGGCTCAAGATGACAGGAGGAGTCAACTGTACGACACCATCGCTGCTTGATGAGCGCATGTTTGTCAGGTGCTTTGTCTTACAGACGTTGATTTCCATGTCTTCTTGGCGCGTGTTAAGGCCAATAACCTGACCGGCATATACTTTTTCAGCTGGGCCAACAAACACAGTACCGCGCGCTTCTGCGTTTTGCAGTGCGTAAGGTGTTGTGGTACCTGTTTCGAAGGCAATAAGCACACCGCTACGAAGCTGCTGCAAAGCTGGGCCTTGCGGCTGGTAGCCAGTAGTAAGGCTGTTCATAATGATCGTACCCTTGGTGTTGGTCATCAAGATGTTGCGAAGACCAAGCAAAGCACGAGTTGGCATTTCGTATACCAGCTTCGTAACGCCCTTTGGACTTGCAAACTGCTCTTTCAGCATCGCACGACGCTGGCCGAGCTCCATCTGAACCGTACCGACGTGCTCAGCAGGCACTTCGATGATCAATTCTTCGAGTGGCTCCATAGTTTGACCATTCTCTTCGTGAGTCACAACCTGTGGACGGCCAACCTCAAATTCGAAGCCTTCACGGCGCATTGTTTCGATAAGGACTGAGAGGTGCAATTCGCCACGACCAGCGACCAAGAAGCCGATACCTTCTTCGTCGACACGCAAACCAACGTTGGTTTCGAGTTCTTTCTTAAGGCGGTCACCGATCTGACGTGAAGTTGTAAATTCACCTTCGGTACCCTTGAATGGACCAGTGTTTGGACCAAGGTAGATGCGCAGCGTTGGTGCTTCGACTTCCATAACAGGCAATGCCTCAGGCTGGTCAACGTCAGCAACGGTTTCACCGATTTGCGCTTCGCTAATACCAGTCAACTGCACGATATCACCAGCGACACCACCGGCAACCTCAAATTTAGTCACACCGTGGCTCATGAAAACTAATTCAACCTTAGCCTTACCAACGGTGCCGTCTTTTTTGCAGAGTGCAACCTGTTGACCAGGCTTAATGCTACCGCGTGAAATACGACCGATAGCGTACTTACCCTTAAAAGTGTCCCAGCTTAAGCCAGTTACAAGCATTTGGAATGGCTTGTCGAGCTCAACATCTGGAGCGGGAATTTCGTTCATAATTGCGTCGAAGATAACGTCAAGGTTGGCGTCTTCGGTTGGATCAGCAGGTGGCTGCTTCCATGCCTTACCTTCGCGGCCGATGGCGTAGTACACAGGGTAGTGCAATTGGTCTTCGTGAACGGCAAGCTCCAAGAATAGATCAGCAAGCTCGTTCTCAACATCTTGGATACGACTTGCAGGCTTGTCGATCTTGTTGATGATAACAATTGGCTTTAGGCCACCCGCAAGTGCCTTACCAAGTACGAACTTGGTCTGTGGCATAGGACCTTCCTGGGCGTCAACGATCAGCAAACAACCGTCTGCCATGTTAAGCGTACGCTCAACTTCACCAGAGAAGTCGGCGTGACCAGGGGTATCGATGATGTTAATGCGGTAATCATCGTGCTGTACGGCGGTCACCTTAGCGGTAATCGTAATGCCGCGCTCACCTTCTTGGTCACCACTGTCCATGATCAAAGACTGGCTCATTTCGGCCTGGTTGTCACGGAAGGTTTTTGATTGCTTTAACAAACCATCAACCAATGTTGTCTTACCGTGGTCAACGTGCGCAATGATAGCAATGTTGCGAATTTTCGCCGGATCTTGTGTGCCTACAGCCATAGATTAGCCGGTCCTTACACCAGCGATTACATCTGTGATTATTGCTGTAAATTATAACATAAGATGGCTAAATACACAACCGTTTTACCTGTTACGTAGCGGACTCCCTAGTCGACTTTGTAGACTGGCTTTGGAAATGCGCGGCGTGCCGACAGTAAGAGAGCACCAGAGCCAATGACATACCCAATCAGCATACAAAGTGGCCCAATAACCGGCAGTGCGTACAAGAACAGCAATACAAGCGCACCAACAGCCATGATTTGAATAGGATTCTTCCACTTAGCAAACAACATGCTACCGAGGTAATACGCTGTTATAGGGCCACTCAGCAAGATAACAGTTATCATAATCAGTACGCCAAGCACCGCCAGAGGCAGCCCGACAACAGTTGATCCAATGATGCCAATCGCGAGCGGGAACGCAAAGATCGAAGCGACACCAGTCAAGACAACCTTGCCAAGACCAGCTACCGCTACGCCGCTCACCTTGTGTACTTGCTGTGGCAAAACTAGCACCAACACCATGGCGAACGCTGTCATAGCGATAGCAATAATAAACATGAACTTACTGATACCACCACCGCTGCGCTTCTGCTTAGAATCGGTATGTACGGTCGCGCCCTTAATAGTGACGCCCGGCTCTTTGATGATGTCGCGATTGGTGTCGTACGTAACAGTGCCGTTGATAACCGTGCCCTTTACCAGAGCAATCTGCGTGCCACCAAAGCGCACATTACGCCCAACGGTCGCGCCAACGGTTGTATTAGTGCCGCCAATAACAGCGTCACGGCCTACCGTGCCCATAACCGTTGACTTGTTACCGCCAACAGTCAAATCTTGGCCAATTTTAGCCTTTTCACTAATATGAACAAGCTGACCAGCGACGGTAGCGCTACGGCCAACAGTGGCTTCGAGGTGTACTTCCTGTCCGGCCAATCGCACGTTACCATCAACCACGCCCTTTATCACGACGCTACGCCCTGCACAGATAACATCTCCGTGGACAGTGCCGTTAACTTCGATGTCTTGTCCGGCGCAGAAAACATCGCCATTGATAGTGCCGTTTACTACCACATGATTGCCTGCGCTATACAGCGATCCATCAACCACCTTGCCTGTTGGCACGTTTGTTGCAAGTGCCTGAACGTGGCCGATACCGACCATAGCCAATGCCGAAATGCCAAGCAGCAAGACAGCTACTAGTGCCATTTTGAGCTTATTCATATATCCTCCCTGGTGTTGCTGTTTCATTCGTTCCTTATTGTATACTACCGGCCCCTTGTATAATAGAGATATGCAACCACTAGCCGAACGCGCCCGCCCCACCACTCTTGACCACGTTGTTGGTCAGACCCATTTAGTGGACCAAGGCAAAATTATCCGCGAGATAATTGAGCGCAAGCAACCAACGAGCCTTATCTTATGGGGGCCGCCCGGAAGTGGTAAAACAACCCTGGCTCGCATTATTGCCCGCGAAACAGGTGCCGAGTTCATCGAGCTGAGTGCCGTCACAAGCGGCAAGGCCGACGTCAATAAGGTTATCGAACACGCTAAGGGCAATCAGCGCCTAGGTCTGCAAACGGTGCTCTTTGTCGACGAAATTCACCGGTTTAACAAAGCTCAACAAGATGCCTTTCTGCCACACGTCGAAGATGGCACCATTATTCTCATCGGCGCGACCACCGAAAACCCCAGCTTTGAAGTTATTACGCCACTTCTCAGTCGCTCTCGTGTGTTGGTGCTCGAGCCGCTCAGCAAGGACAATATTATTGCCATCCTCACCAATGCAGCCAAAGAAGAAGGGCTATCCACAACTCAGCTGCCCGCAGACAGCATCGACCTACTCGCCGAACTATCGGGCGGTGATGCACGCGTGGCGCTCGGCAACCTCGAACTTGCTATGCAACTTGCGCACACCAAGCCCATTACTCCTGCAATTGTCGAGACTGCTGCTCAAAAGCGAGTGCCTGGCTATGACAAAAATGGCGAAAACCACTACAACATTATCAGTGCATTTATCAAATCACTGCGCGGTTCTCAGGTAGATGCAGCGCTGTATTATATGGCCCGCATGCTACAAGCTGGCGAGGATCCAAAGTTTATTGCTCGGCGCATGATTATCTTCGCTTCGGAGGATGTCGGTATCGCCGCACCGGCTGCACTAAACCTAGCAGTCGCAACCTATCAGGCCGTTGAGCGCATTGGCATGCCCGAGTGTCAGTACACGCTCTACCACTGTGCAAGTGTTCTGGCCAAAACCAAAAAGTCACGAGCAGTGGCCAGCGCCATGTACGCCGCACAAAAAGCAGCCAAAAACCATCCGGATCTGCCCGTACCGCTACACTTGCGTAACGCCCCTACTAAGCTTATGGGTGATCTTGGCTATCAAAAAGGCTACAAATGGGAGGCTAATTTTCAGCATGATCAAGGTTTCTTGCCTCCCGAACTCGGCAACATCCACATCTGGTCAGAGTGATCAATATCACAAAAGGCGTAGACAGCCAGAGCATATGCGCTATACTTATGTGCATATGAAGCGAATCTTCAGCGCGGTTTTGCTCTTCATTCTACTTGGTATGACCGTCGTCGCCCTTAACAGGGTTGACGCACAGTCTCCACAGATGAAGCCTCACAGCAGCGCAATCACCAAATAAACTCCTTCTTTGACCATTCTTACAGCAAAAAGTGCTTTTTGTTGTATTTTCTCTTGCCTTGCATATCTATTCAATGATATCTTGCTTTTACTTGGGTCTATCTGTTAGGGAGTTGACATTCTGGCAATTTTAGTATAGAATGTGCACTGAATCCATATTGGTGAGGAGGAGACAAACCTATGGTCAAGAAGTTTTTTAGTAAAACGCGGATGTTGGTTGCCGCAGCTGTGATGGTATTTGCCATCGCTGCTACAAGCGCCGCCGTCTTCGTCAATAACAATGCCGCAGAAGCCGCATCAACATGTGTGCAGCACGGCGCAGCAGACAATATCATTTATCGTGGTATTGACTGTAGTACGCTCGAAGGCACTGTTGACGCCTTCAAAGCTAAATACAATAGCAACAACTCAGGTCACTCTGCTTCACCAAGTGTGAAGAAGGACTACTATGACTTGCAAGCCAACTATAACTGGGCTGGCGCAAGCAAGACTATCGTAGATGGCCTTACAACTAAGAACACCGCTTTCGGTACGTTGTACCGTGACGGTCACATCACCGTTAATGGTGAAACTGTCGGTACTGACGCGTGGGTAACTGCTCGCTTTACCGGTCCTAGCGGTTACGTGCACGTAACGAGCAACATTTACGCTCGTAAGACAACTACTTCATTTGCTCACCCATCTGCAAAAGTTTTGGTTGTATATAAGAGCAACGGCCAAGTAGCCTTCGCTGTCATGGTGGAATGTGGTAACAGCATTAAGGTTACTCCTAAGCCACCTAAAGAAGAGCCTAAGCCTGTATATAGCTGTGACTTACTCACACTCAGCAAAAAGACTGACACTGAGTACAACTACACTGCTAAGGCAAGTGCAAAGAATGCAACCATCACTGGTTACACCTTTGACTTCGGCGACGGCCAAAGCAAGACTATCTCTACAAGCGATACGTCTGCAAGCACTTCACACACCTACGCTAAGCCAGGTAACTACAACGTAGTCCTTAAGGCCCTCGTAAGTGCAAACGGTAAAACCGAAACTGTAACCAGCGACAAGTGTACTGGTAAGGTAACTGTACCAACTCCAGTAACTCCTGTTGTAAGCTGTGACTCACTGATCTTCTCAAAGAGTGGTGACAACGCATACGCCTTCACTGCAAAAGCCAGTGCCAAGGATGCAACAATTGTAAGCTACGTATTCGACTATGGTGACCAGAAGTCTGACACTGTTACGACCGCAGCTACTACTGCAAACAGCAACCACACCTACGCTAAGGCTGGTGACTACACTGCAACTGTTTCTGTAAACATGAACGTTGAAGGTAAGATCCAAAAAGTAACCAGCGCTAAGTGTGCTGTACAAGTTAAGATCGCTCAGCCTGAGTGTAAGCCAGGTATCCCAGTTGGTGACGAGCGCTGTGAAGAAAAGCCAGTTGTTACTTGTGACCAGTTGGTATTCACACCTAATGCAACCAACAACAAGCAGTACACCTTTACTGTTAAGGCAACTGCCGAAAACGCCGTAATCAACGGCTACACTATCGACTTCGGTGACAGCACTCCTGCATACGAAGGCGCTAACAGCACTGTTGACCACAGCTACGCTAAGGCTGGCAACTACACCATTAAGGCAAGCGTTAAGGCTACCATCAAGGGTCAAGCTCAGGTTATTACCAGCGCTACCTGTGAAGGTAAAGTTACTATCGCTCAGCCTGAGTGTAAGCCAGGTATCCCTGAAGGCGACAAGCGCTGTGTAGAAGAATGTAAGCCAGGTGTTCCAATGGGCGACAGCCGTTGTAACGAGTGTAAGGCCGGCATCCCAGTTGGTGATATCCGCTGCGTTGACACTCCTCCTGCTGAACTTCCTAACACAGGTGCAGGTAACGTAATCGGTTTGTTCTCAGGTTTCAGCATCGCTGGTACCGCAGCTCACCGTATCTTTACCCGCCGCCGCAACAGCTAATTCGACTGACTGCCCTACGGCAAAAGACCGCTCACTCTTGAGCGGTCTTTTCTTATATAAAAACATCGTCAGTCCAGCGCAGACTGACGATGTTTTGTACCAGGAAATGCTTGCTTAATAGTTCGTTATTTTTGACGCTCTTGTTTGCCTATGATTTGACTTGCTTCGAGCAGGTGCACTTCAAGCTTTTCAAGCACTTTTAGTTGTGCTGTGATGCTTTGCGTGATGCTGCTAACAAGCAAGAATTCGGCGGGCGTCGTCCAGCCCGGCACCTTGATAATGCGGATGAGTTCCTTGCGGCGCTCAGCTGCAGCCAGGCGCGACAGTAAAGAATCGAGATCCTTAAATTGTCGACCGAGCTTGTCGAGATCATGATGCATATTTTTGCTCCTGTTTATGTTTGCGGGCCTAACCCAGCGTAACTATACGAAGCAATTGTTAGCCAAACATTAAATACGACCTATAAAGTCACAACCTCTTCCCACGGCACATCCGTACGGCCAAAGTGGCCATAGGCAGCTGTCTGGCGGTAGATCGGACGTCGCAGATCAAGCTGTTCTACAATATTTTTTACCGATGGCACCAGGAGCTTCTGGGCAAATGCATAGAGCTCTTCGGCCGACTTCTTTGCCGTGTCAAAGGTATTAATTGTCAGGAGCACTGGCTCTACGGCGCCGATGTAATACGCCAATGCAACTTCAGCTTCGTCGGCAAGACCTGCGGCAACAATATTCTTGGCAATGAAGCGCGCTGCGTACGCACCCGATCGATCAACTTTACTAGGGTCTTTGCCACTAAACGCGCCGCCACCTACTCGGGCAAAGCCACCATAGCCATCGACAACAATTTTGCGCCCGGTTAGGCCCGCATCCGACGTAGGACCCGGCGTGTACCAGACATCTGTACCATTCACGACAAGCTTGTCTGCCGTAATTGCGTACCCGTGCTTTGCGAGCGTTGGTGTTACAACCTGCTCAAAGACATCGGTGCGAACTTGCTTGATAGTCGTTTCTTCGTCGTGAGGAATAGCGATGGTGACGTGCTCTAGGCCAACTGGCTTGCCGTCTTCGTAATTCACAACCACTTGCGCCTTGCCGTCAGGGCGAAGGTATGGCAGTGCACCTGTTTCGCGTGCTTCATCGAGCGCCCTTGTTAAGGCATGCGCCAGCACAATTGGGAGCGGCAAATACTCTGGCGTCTCATTGGTAGCATAGCCGAACATCATACCCTGATCCCCAGCGCCAGTATCCTCACCAGAACCATGGCCATCAACACCAACGGCAATCTCAGTTGATTGTTGATGTATATAATTTTCGATTGGTGATTGATCACTAAAGCCCCAAGCTGGTTCGATATAGCCCAAACGCGTGACCTCAGACCGCACAATAGCCTCGTAATCTATAGTAGCGTTAGTTTTTACTTCGCCTGCGAGCACAATACGATTGTTGGCCACCAGCACTTCGATACCGCCTCGGCTAAACTTGTCCTGCGCCAAAAGCGCGTCCAAGATAGCATCACTGATCTGGTCAGCGATTTTGTCGGGGTGCCCGGCGCACACTGACTCACTGGCGAATTGGTGGCGGCCTGCTGTTATTGTTGGCATAAAAAATATCCTTTCAGCCAATACCGGCGGAAAGGATATATCTACAAAGAGTATAATATCTTCCCCGCTGTTTGGCGGGCTAGATGGAGCACCTTACTGGCTTTACAGTAGGTTGCTGGCAGGTCGTCGAGCTAGATCTCTCGCTGCACTCTGTATATTTATAAATGTTAAAGCCCTCATACCATATCATGCGCAGCCAGCCATAGCAACTCGTTTGCTACAATAGGGCAATGGAATTGCACAAAAATCTCGAAATTCGCGCCTTTACCACGCTTGATCAATGGCTTGCCTGGCTTGCTAAACACTACACCGTTCAAGAAGGGCTATGGATCAAATTTGCCAAAAAATCGTCTGACAAACAAACAATTACCTACGAACAGGCCCGCGAAGGTGCGCTTATCTATGGCTGGATCGATGGCCTCACTAATTCCCTAGACGAAGACTACTATGCGATTCGTTTTACACCGCGCCGTGCCAAGGGCAGATGGTCTAAGATTAATCGCGATATCGTCGAAGAACTTATTACAGCAGGCCGCATGCAGCCAAGCGGCTTAGCGGCTGTCAACGCCGCTAAGGCAGATGGTCGATGGGATGCCGCCTACACTGGCCAAGCAACAACAGCTATACCGGCTGACCTACAAGAAGCTCTCGACGCCAATCCTGAAGCCGCTGCTTACTTCGATACCATAACCAAAGCTAATCGCTACGCCTTCTTATTTCGGATTATTAATAGCTCAAGGCCCGAAACACGGGCTCGACACATAGCCAAAACAATTGAAATGCTCAAAAACAAAAAGACCTACCACTAACGGTAGGTCTTTTTTGATGACTCACAGCGGAGCGGCAGCACTTACGCCGCGCGCCGCACCCTTAGAATCTTAACGGTGGCGATCTGTACGATCAGCACAATGATTGGCGACAATGGAGCTACCATTTTAGCGCCAGCCATACCAGCGCCCACCGTAGCTGCAATTGACAGCGCAATCCATAGCAAGCACGCCTTGCGGCTAATGCGCATACGGAGGAATTCGGCACCCAAGTAATAGTATGGGAAGACCAAAATTACGAGCAGCGTACTCGACAGCAGACCAAAGATAAGGACCACTGTTAGACCCTCCCAGAATGGGCTTGAGATAGCGAGCGGGATCAGCGAACAAACAGCCGTTAAACTCGTAGCAATAAGCGGACGGAATCGCTCTGCCAAAGCACCTACTGCGGCATCAACTGCAGCTTCGCCGTTGCGACGCAGCTGGTTGGCATAGTCCGTGAGCAGAATAGTGTTCTTAATACTGAGCCCAATCAGCGCGAAGAAGCCAAGCATTGCAAAGAAGCTAAAGGCATTGTGCGTTATGTACAAGCCAAGCGTAATACCAAACAAGCTAAATGGCAGAGCCATAAAGATGAGCAGTGGCTGCGCAAGTGATCGGAACTGTACTGCAAGCAGCAAGTAGATTACGAGCAGCAAGATTGGAAACGCTAATGCCAATGACTTAAACGAGTCTTGGTTTTCATCTTCCTGACCAAAGTCGTACTTAATGACGTCCTTGCCAAGACCAAACTGGCTCGACAGCTTCTCTTGAGTATATTCATCACCGACTGCTTTTTGGGCAAGTGTTACAAGCGTCGTCGTGTCGTCGCCATCAAAGTTGGCAGTTACTTCGACGTATTGCTTACCATCGGCACGGTTGATGCTATCAGGGTCAGATACGACTGTTTCGGTAATTATTGCCTTCTTGCCGCTTGGACGTGTTAGCTCGTGATCTTGCAAGAAGGTCTGCAAACTACCCGCAAGCTTCATAGCCTTAGCACGATCAGTAGTTTCGATACGGACAGTAAAGGCCGATGCCGGCGGCCCAACATCAAGCTGGCCAACTTTAACCTGAGCACCATCAAAGTGCTTGAACTCATTCTTTAGCTGGTCGACAAGCTGTGGAGCGGTTACATCACGCGTATCATACGGAGTAATATCAACACGCAGCTGGGCCTGTTGCCCTGATGCGTTCGCATAGTACGAAGCCATCTTAAAGTTGTCACCAAGCGTGCGTGCAACAATGTCATCAACGCGGTCAGTGGTCTTCTCAGCGTCAGCAATAGTACTGCCCTGCTTGAAGTTCATCGTTAGCAGTACACCATTAGAGTCCTTGCTTGGTGGGAAAATGTTAAATGTAACCTTCTGGAACAAGAAGCCAGCAGCCACAATAAATGACAGACCAACAAGAACAGCACCGATGCCTACGCCAAACAAACGCTTGCGCTTGTTTCGAGCCCAGAGCATTGGCTTGCAGATAATTGACGCAATACGCGCCTCAATACCAGCAGCTGGCTCGCTTACATCACCCTTTGGTCCCATTTGTTTTTTGCCAAGCAAAATATATCGGGCAAATAAAGGAATGAAGATCAGCGCTACCAACAGGCTAATAGCAAGGCTGCTAATAACCGTCACAGGAATAGCGCGGATGAAGCTGCCCAAAATACCACCAACAAACAACAGTGGCGCAAAGCTCAGCGCAGCCGTTGAAGTTGCCGCAACCATAGCGCGACTCACCTTGCGTGTGGCAATCTGCACTGTCTCGCGCGGATCACTACGCTTGCGGCGCTGTGCGTCGATTGCTTCGATCATGATGATCGTGTCGTCGACAATCAGACCCAAACAAAGCACCAACGAGAACAAGGTAATAGTGTTAAGCGTATATCCGACGGCAAACAAAACGCCAAGCGTCAGTGCCAATACGGTCAACATAGCCAATACAGTGATCAATGAAGCACGAATAGCAATCACTATCGATCCAATAACCAAAATGGCCAACAGACCTTCGAACAATGACTTCTGCAATTCACCAATCTGGCTCTCGATGTCGTGTGCATAAGTAGCACTCACAACTGCGCGGTAGTCTGATCCAGCGTGCTGTTGGTTGTACTCAACGACAGCAGCTTCGATCTTCTCATTCAGCTTAATGACATCTGTACCATCTTTTTGCATAAAGCCCACTGCTACAGAGTCGTAGAAAGTGTTTACACCATGTAAGCGCTCACCGTAGCGGTCGAACTTTGTCTGACGAGCCGATACCTGGCCAGTCATTGGGTCTACACCCGTTACAAACGGATCAACAACAGAAACATTTTCAACATCAGCAAAGTGCTTGCTCTGAATAAATGACGCAAGCTGTTCACCTTGAGCGACCATGTCTTTTTGTGAGACATCCTTTTGCGTTGAGTACAACGAGATAACGCCGTCATCACCACGCTCAGTAAAGCCGATCTTTGGCGCCTCTATCTTAACTGTTGCCTGCTTTGGCAAACCAGCCTTATCGATCTCAGCCTTGATGTGCTTGCCTACGGCATCGACATTAGTGCCCTCTTTATATTGCACAGTGACAACATAAAAAGTACCTTGCGAACGTGTTTGGACACTTTTAACGTGGCTATCCTTGAGGATAATGTCGCTAATCGGCTTGGCAACTTCGCTGTCTACCTTGCCTGGATCATTAACCAAATACGCGCCGCTAACGACGGCGAACGGAATATTAATAGACGGAAATCCTTCCCGTTTGAGGAAGGTCGTGTAGCTAAACACGCCGAAGACCGTCAAAACCAACCACGCCACCGCGGCAGTTCGCGAACGATCAAATACAAAAAGACTTAGCCGCGATAAGAGCTTATCTTGGCCGTCTTTCTTGTACATCTTCTTCACAGATTGTTTCATGACATACCCTATATGCTTACTAATTTACTTCTTAATCATACGTGGCTATTTACTACTGTCAAGAAAGCGAATAGTTGCACCGGGCAGCGAGACTTGGTATATGTGTACTATGACTCGTGTACACTACCCCGAAATCGGTTCGTTCCCTGGCTACACCACAGAGCAAATTGACTGGGACGCGACAGTCGGCTTGGCCGAAGAACTCATTCGCATTACTGGCGCAGCGTATGCAGCCGAGGTAGCAAACCCGCGCAACAACAGCATCGACAAAAAAGGCAACCCGCTGCTTGTCGAATCCGTCCAAAGACACTACGACACCGAGGACACGGGAGTATATGAGCGCTTCCTGGACCGCACCGAAGGCATCCACGAAGCTGGAGGTCGCATTACCATACTGCGCGACCCAGCAGCTCCAGGCAAACTACTCGGCTATAGCAAAATAGGTCCCGCGCCAGCCATGACGCAGCGCGAAAATGGGCTCGAAGGCAGCCACGACTTCTTTGGCCTCTATATAAACAACGTTGTCGTTGACCCTAATCACTTCGGCAAAGGCATCGGTGGCATCTTGCTTGATTCGTGCCTAAAGACAGCCAATGCAGAAGTAGGCGATGTACTTGTACTCGACGCCATGCACGGCAACAATCGCGCAAACGAGTGGTACACGCGCCTCGGGTTTAGGGCACGCCCCGAGGTACCCACAGGCAGTCTCTCCTTTGGCAATCAGGCAGTCCCTCAGGTGTACATGTACGCCCCTAATGCAGGCCCCGTTATGGCAAACCTCGCAGGCGCCCGCCTTGGGTACATTAGCAGTGATCGTCATACCGCTATCGAAAAATCCTTCATAGCGTAGACACGAGATTTACAAATAAACACCAGCACTACACAATACCGCTATGAATCACATTTCCACCCAAGAAGACATTGGCATTCACGATGCATCATATGCCACCGTTTTTCTGAAGACCCAAGAAGCGTACGACTTCGTGCTACCCAATACACAGCCCGAAGACGTCCAAAAACTACCCTATGATCAATACCTCCAGACCATCGGCAATGGGCTCATACGCGCTGGCTTCCTCACAATTGCCGACGAACTCAGCACCAGCAGAGCCAAATCCCTCGAGCACGCTCAGGCACTGTACGGTGATATAGCCGAAAGCGACCACGCCGCTCAAAGAGGCCGCCTCGTCATAGCAAACAGCTTGCGCGCAAAAAACACCCCAACACCGCTGGGCCTTCTGAGTGCAGGCAGAAACTTAGTTACCATCGGACAAAACCTTCCTGCGCTGGTGCGTAACTCTGTTTTCGACCCCATTAATTACCGCCACATTACTGACGTCGGATACCCCGACGGCACACCTGACCCCTTTACCGAAGCCGCTACCATCGAAGAGACAGAGTTCAGCATACCCTATAGCGGACGCACCAACCGCACATTTGATATCAGAAGCGGCAGCCGCTACCCATCCACCCATTACCTCGTCGGCGAGCGGACCTTTCGCGCACAACTTACCGTTGGACGCGACGAGCACGATCCGAGCAACGTTGCCGCCATTCGTTTATCTAGCTCTAGCAAGGTCAGCCATGGAGACAAAACCACCATTGACCCTCGCGCCCATCCATTTTCACTAACCTTCACCTACGACAAACTCGTGGCGCAGGCAGCCGGCCAAATCGAAAGAAGGCCAGGCGTATAGCATGGCCAAAACCATTGGCATTTCCCCATACATTTGTTATAATAGCCTCTGTTGTTGGGGATTGGCCAAGTGGTAAGGCACTGGGTTCTGGTTCCAGTATCGGGGGTTCGAATCCCTCATCCCCAGCCAAGCAAAGAGCGCTCACCTTTAGGTGGGCGTTTTTGCTTGTTTGAGAATTGTGTGAGGGATGAGATGAATATAAGGCGAGTTTCCAGTGGAAGCTCGCCAGTCCTACAGATGGAATCCCTCATCCCCAGAACCCGGCCTAGCAAATAGTAGCCATATCGTTGAGGTATGTGATATAACTGCGGTATGCATGACTCTGATTTTGACGAAGCTTTAGAAAACTTTGACAAATTTAAAGCAACTCTCGCACCAGATACCGATTACAATGAAGCAGACACACGTTTTAAAATTATTGACGAAATATTCCTTAAGTGTCTCGCGTGGAGAAAATCTGATATCAGCCTAGAAGGGCATATTGATAACGGTTACGCTGACTATGCATTCTCGACTAGCCGTCCTGTGCTGATTGTTGAGGCGAAAAAAGAGGGTGAATATTTCGATCTGCCGCTAACTGCAAAGGCCGACAAAATGTCTGTCGTAAGTCTAAAAAGTCTAATGAAAAACAATGCTAATATTTCTCGGGCGCTAAACCAAGTAGCTACATATTGCCAAAAGTCAGGCATACCCTACGCTCTAGTAACTAATGGGCACCAGTTTATATGCTTTATAGCTTCTAGAAATGATAGCCAAAATCCTCTGGAAGGTAAGGCGGTTATATTTCCTAGTTTCGAAAGCATTTCAGCTGACTTTACTTCATTTTGGAACCTATTCTCAAAATTTGGCGTCCAAAGAAACAAGATAAGAGAACTACTGCTTGGGAAAGCCCAGCCTAAGATCCCCCCACGATTAGCGGATATTATTAGCGACTATCCGGGCCCACAGCGGAGAAACTCCCTACAGAATGACCTGCGGATCGTTTCAGAACTAATCTTGGAAGATTTGCTGCACGAGGACCTAGAAAAACAATTTTTAGAAGAGTGCTACTGCTCTAGTGGTGTGCTATCGAGCCATTCATTATTGGCAAAAAATATACTCCAGAATCGTTACTCTGAAATTAAAACAGGCACAGGCAACACCCCAGAGCTAATTAAAGTGAATACCAAGAAGGGCATATCGAAAGACTTTCTATCTAAGGTGATTAATCGAAGGCCGGTGCTTTTACTAGGTGACGTAGGCTCAGGGAAATCTACGTTTATTAGACACTTGATTAAAGTTG
>Ga0105243_10001854_pt1 | contig 18042 bp, 19 predicted proteins | sample KBSM34metaG_FD_81525 | JGI IMG/M metagenome (GOLD analysis project Ga0105243, IMG submission 81525) | Miscanthus rhizosphere microbial communities from Kellogg Biological Station, Michigan, USA - KBS M3-4 metaG | ecosystem: Host-associated > Plants > Roots > Rhizosphere > Soil | place... | reverse complement strand
TCGGCGGCGACGAAGAGGTCGTCCTGGCACGGCTGGCCGAGCTCGGCCTCGAGCCGGCGAACCGGAATGCGGCCGGCCAGATCGTGGCGGCCGGCCTGCTCAGCGCCCTGGAGGAGCTCGCGGCAGCGCCGCCGGAGAAGGCCCGCGTCCGGGCCCTGCCGGTGGCGGGCGCGTTCCACACCGCGTTCATGGCGCCGGCCCAGGAAGCCGTCACCGAGGCGGCCTCCCGAATCAGCCCCTCGGATCCGACGCGCACGCTACTGTCCAATGCCGACGGTCAGCCGGTCACCTCCGGCGCCGACGCGCTGGCCAAGCTGGCTGCCCAGGTGACCAGGCCCGTGCGCTGGGACCTGTGCACCGCGTCGCTGCGCGCGGCCCAGGTCACGGCGATCGCCGAACTCCCCCCGGCCGGCACCCTGGTCGGTATCGCCAAGCGGGAGATGAAGGGGACCCCCACGCTGGCGCTCAAGACGCCGGACGACATCCCCGCGCTGTCCGAGCTCACCGGGCTCGGATGAGGCCCGCCGCAATCCTGCTGCCCTAGGCCCCTCGCAGCAGGACCACACACCACAATGGCCGGTCTGCCGACCGGCCAACGCCAGACCCAAGTAACACCAAACAAGAAGGGAGCCACGAAGTGGCCACCACCCAGGAAGACATCATTGCCGGACTCGCGGAGATCATCGAGGAGGTCACCGGCATCGAGCCGTCCGAGGTGACCATCGAGAAGTCCTTCGTCGACGACCTCGACATCGACTCGCTGTCCATGGTGGAGATCGCCGTGCAGACCGAGGACAAGTACGGCGTGAAGATCCCCGACGAGGATCTCGCCAGCCTGCGCACCGTCGGCGACGCCGTCAGCTACATCCAGAAGCTCGAGGCCGAGGGCGGCGACGCCGCTGACGCCGTCAAGGCGAAGCTCGACTCCGCGAACGAGGAGTGAGCTCGCCCGTGACTTCCACCAGGAACTTCCCCAACGTCGTCGTCACCAGCCTCGCGGCCTCGACGTCGATCGCTGGTGACGTGGATGCCACGTGGAAGGGCCTGCTCGCAGGCGAGAGCGGGATCGACGTCCTCGAAGATCCGTTCGTCGCGGAGTACGACCTTCCCGTCCGCATCGGCGGGCACCTGAAGGTGAACCCCGACGATGCACTCTCCCGCGTCGAGATCCGGCGGATGAGCTTCGTGGAGCGACTCGCTCTCGTGCTCGGACGCCAGGTGTGGCAGAACGCGGGCAGCCCCGAGGTGGACAAGGACCGGCTCGGCGTGGTCCTCGGTACCGGACTCGGGGGCGGCGAGGCATTGATCGACGCCGTCGACAAGATCAAGACCCAGGGATACCGGAAGGTGTCGCCGTTCTCTGTGCAGATGGTGATGCCGAACGGTCCCGCCGCGGTCGTCGGGCTCGAGCTCGGCGCCCGCGCAGGCGTGATCACTCCCGTCTCGGCGTGTTCGTCGGGCTCGGAAGCGATCGCGCACGCATACCGGATGCTCATCATGGGTGACGCCGACATCGTCGTCACCGGTGGCGTCGAGGGCCAGATCGATCCCGTGCCGATCGCGAGCTTCGCGATGATGCGGGCATTGAGCTCACGCAACGACGATCCGAAGGCCGCCTCGCGTCCCTTCGACAAGGATCGCGACGGCTTCGTCTTCGGCGAGGCCGGGGCACTGATGGTCCTCGAGACCGAGGAGCACGCCAAGGCGCGCGGGGCAACCATCCACGCACGCCTGATGGGCGCGGGCATCACCTCGGACGGCTACCACATCGTGGCGCCGCACCCCGAGGGCACGGGCGCGGCCCGCGCGATGGCACGGGCGATCCAGACCGCGGGTCTGGCGAAGTCCGACATCACCCACGTGAACGCGCACGCCACGGCGACGCCGATCGGGGACACGGCCGAGGCACTGGCCATCAAGTCCGCGGTCGGTGGCCACGCTGCGGTGTACGCACCGAAGTCAGCTCTCGGGCACTCCATCGGCGCCGTCGGTGCGCTCGAAGCCGTGCTCACGGTCCTGGCTGTGCGTGACGGAGTCATTCCGCCCACGCTCAATCTCGATAACCAGGATCCAGAGATCGATCTCGATGTCGTGAAGGGTGAACCCCGTTACGGCCAGATCGACTTCGCGCTCAACAATTCATTTGGATTCGGTGGGCACAATGTCGCGCTCGCCTTCGGCCGAGTCTGACCGGTCGGACTAGCTCGATGGTGGGGGCCTCGCAGCCAGGGGCCCCCACCCCGACTACCGCCCGCAGGCGGCCAGTACAAGGAGGACAAGCGATGACCATCTTGGCCCCGATCACCCGATCCGATGCCCAGCTCGATCCCCGCGACCCGATGGCGCGACTCGAGAACCTCTTCGACGCCGGGACCACCGTCCCGCTGCACGATCGTGACAAGTCCGGTGTGCTCGCCGCTGCCGGCGAGATCGACGGAGTTCGCACGATCGCCTACTGCTCCGACGCGACCGTCATGGGCGGCGCGATGGGCGTCGAGGGCTGCAAGCACATCGTGAACGCGATCAACACCGCGATCGACGAGAAGTCCCCGATCGTCGGCATCTGGCATTCCGGCGGTGCGCGGCTCGCGGAGGGCGTGGAGGCCCTGCACGCGGTCGGCCTCGTGTTCGAGGCAATGGTGCGCGCGTCCGGCCTGGTCCCCCAGATCTCCGTCGTCCTCGGCTTCGCCGCCGGCGGCGCCGCATACGGACCCGCGCTGACCGACGTCGTGATCATGGCGCCCGAGGGACGGGTCTTCGTGACCGGCCCGGACGTGGTCCGCTCGGTCACCGGCGAGCAGGTCGACATGGAATCGCTCGGCGGCCCGGACACCCACACCAAGAAGTCGGGCGTCGCGCACATCGCGGCCACCGACGAGCTGGATGCACTCAATCGAGCGCGCCGCCTGGTGTCGATGTTCTGCGACCAGGGCACCTTCGACCAGGCCGCAGCCGAGCACGGCGACACCGACCTGCGCGCGCTGATGCCGGCGTCGGCCAAGCGCGCCTACGACGTGCGCCCGATCGTGCACGAACTGCTCGACAACGTCGAGGGCGAGTCGACCCTCGAGGAGCTGCAGGGCAACTACGCCCGCAGCATCGTCACCGGCCTCGGACGCCTCGGCGGTCGCACCGTCGGCGTGATCGCCAACAACCCGCTGCGCCTCGGCGGCTGCCTCAACTCGGAGAGCGCCGAGAAGGCCGCGCGTTTCGTCCGGCTCTGCGACGCGTTCGGCATCCCGCTGGTCGTGATCGTCGACGTCCCCGGCTACCTGCCCGGGGTGAGCATGGAGTGGGAGGGTGTCGTCCGTCGCGGCGCCAAGCTGCTGCACGCGTTCGCAGAGGCCACCGTCCCCCGCGTCACCGTGGTCACCAGGAAGATCTACGGCGGCGCGTACATCGCGATGAACTCGCGGGCCCTCGGCGCCACCGCCGTCTACGCCTGGCCGGACGCCGAGGTCGCCGTGATGGGCGCCAAGGCAGCCGTCGGCATCCTGCACAAGCGGGCTCTCGCCGCCGCCCCGGAGGACGAGCGTGAGGCACTGCACGATCGCCTCGCCGCCGAACACGAGGCGATCGCGGGCGGCGTCAGCCGCGCCATCTCGATCGGCGTCGTCGACGAGATGATCGACCCCGCAAAGACCCGCAGCCGGGTCACCGCCGCGCTGGCGGCCGCGCCGGCCGGACGCGGTCAGCACAAGAACATCCCGCTCTGATCCGCACCAGAGCCGAGAAGGGCCCCCGACCTCAGGTCGGGGGCCCTTCTCGCTGAACGGGTGGCTCAGAGCACGTGAACCGCGGTGGCCTGCGGGCCCTTCGGGCCCTCGGTCACCTCGAACTCGACCTGCTGGTTCTCCTCGAGGCTCCGGAAACCGGAACCCTGGATCTCGGAGAAGTGCACGAAGAGATCCGGTCCGTCGGTGCGCGAGATGAAGCCGAAGCCCTTCTCCGCGTTGAACCACTTGACTGTTCCCTGACTCATATTTGCTCCTCACAGGGCTGGGATGACGGGACCCACACCGTGTGGTGCCCCGGGCCGGTTCGAGACTCGGCGTCTCCAGATTCCTGAAGGCAAACAGAGCGCACGCAACTTGAGTTCTTGCGAGCGTGCGGTAAACACAAACACACAAAACTGACGACCGCCTGGTTCAACGCCGACTGCGGCGGATCCATTCCCGAGGGGGTGGTTCCCTCGTCGAGGGGGCGGTTCTCGGGCAGCCATGACGTCGAAAAGCCCGAGAACTTCCCCCTCGCCGGCTCACACCGGCGCCCCGGCCACGCGCAACTTCGCGCGGACCCGCTCCAGCACCACGCCGGGCCGATCACGGAGCAGTTCTGCGCTCACGCGAACCACCGCCCAGCCCAGCGCCTCGAGGACGGCGGCCCTGTCGATGTCGCGGAACGCTGCCGCTCGTCCAGCCAGTGGTGCTCGCCGTCGTACTCGACCAGGACCCGCCAGCGCTCCCGACCGAGATCCGACCTCGCGATGACCCGCCCCGACTCGTCGCGGACCCTGATCTGGGTCGCCGGGCGCGGCAGCCCGTCGCGCACGATCAACAACCGGGTTCGGGTCTCGGCCGGCGATTCCGCTCCGCCGTCGACCATGTCGAGCACCCGTCGTAGCCGGACCAGGCCGCGTACGCCGGGGTGCCGCTCCGCGATCGCCGACACCTCGGCGGGGTCGAGACCTGTGGCGTTGCACAGCGCGTCGAGGACCTCGACCGCCCGGTCGAACCCGAGTCCACGCCCGAGGTCGAACGCGGTTCGCGCCGGGGTGGTGGCGGCCATCCCGTCGATCCGACAGGTCTCACCGTCGAGCAGCTCCGCCTTCCTGACCACGATTCCCTTCGGCGCCCGCACGTGACCGGCGCGGATCAGCTCGGCGGGCTCGCTCGCATCGATCCACTTGCTGCCGTGCAGGGCAGCGGCGGAGAACCCGGCGAGCACACCGCGGTCCCCCGCCCACAGCTGCGCCGCGCGGGCACGGGCGATCGCGGTCGGCGTAGTCCCCTTGCGCACGTAGACGTCTCGGTGCAGCCGCACGAAGTCCCGCCTGAGCTGATGCGCCGTCACGGTGCCCCGGCGTACGGCCAGGGTTCCGCGGAACGGCATCGGGTGCACTCCCCAACCCTCGACGTGTCGCAAGCCGACCGGGCCGGGAATCCGCGATCTGTGGATGACCGAACCGCTCATCCACAGGCGGCCGAGGGGGTGGTTCTCGGGTCTGTCGCGCCGAGAGCCCGAGAACCTCCCCTCGCCGGGCCACCGTCAGCCGACCGCGACCAGTTCTCGGCTGTGCTTCGGACGCTCGACCTCGTCGATCAGCGCGACGGCGAGGTCCGCGTACGAGAACGGCCGCGCCCCGGCTGCATCGGCAATCACGGTGCTACCGCCGATCCGGTACTCCCCCGTGCGCTTGGCGACCTCGTCGAGGACAACCGGCGGCGGCGCCAGCATCAGCCAGTCGACATCGGTGTCGGCGCCGCGCAGCACCTCGAGCTCGGCCGCGTGACCGAGCGAGAACTCCCTTGCCTCCGAGGGGAAGCCGGGCGCATCGAGCACGCGGACGCCCGGCTCGGTCTCGAGCAGCGTGCCGATCCCGACGACCAGCATCCGACCCACCAGAGCCCGGCCGAGGCCATCGAGCAGCGCCTCGGTGGCCGCGACATAGAACTCCGACGACGGCAGATCCATCCGGGCGACGGCGCTGATCGCCACATCGTGGCCGGCCGAGAGAGCGGCGATGCTGTCGGCGTCGGTGGCGTCCCCGGTCACCAGGTCCGCGCCGAGCGTGGCGAGTTCCGGGCACCGTGCGGGGTCGCGGACCACCGCGGTGACCCGGTGACCGCGGGCGAGGGCCTCGGAGACCGCGCGGCGTCCGGCACGCCCACCGGCTCCGAAGATGATGATCCTGCTCATGGGTGGCTCCGTTCGACGGGGCCGGCGCACGATCGCCGACCGACGACGCGAAGGTAGCGAGCAGGGTGCCGGTTACCGCAACGATAGTTACGCTGACCTGGTGACGAAGCCTCTGGAGCCCGACATGTTCGAGGGCTGCTCGACCGGTCCCGCGCCGATTCGGATCGGCGACAAATGGACGGCGCGGATCATGACCTGCCTTCGCGAGGGCCCGCGCCGGTTCTCGGAGCTCCAGGTCCCGCTGCGCACGGTCACCCCGAAGGTGCTCACCGAGTCGTTGCGGGCCATGGAGCGCGACGGCCTGGTCACCCGCACCGCCTACGCCGAGATCCCGCCCAGGGTGGAGTACGAGCTCACCGCGCTCGGCCGCTCGCTCTTCGAGCCGATGGCGGCGGCCTGCGCTTGGTCCCGCGAGCATCTGGACGAGCTGCTCGACGCCAGGAACAGGGTTGGGGACGCGCCCTAGCCGACGTGCCTGCGCAGCCAGGTGACCTCGGCACCCTCGCCGCCACTGCGGTACGGCTCGAGCGCCTCGTCCCAGGCCGTGCCGAGCGCGGTGTCGAGCTCGGAGGCGAGTTCGCCCGTGCTGCCGTGCGCCTGCATCAGCGCGCGCAGCCGCATCTCCCCGAGGATCACGTCGCCGTTCGCGCTCATCGCGCCGCGCCACAGTCCGAGCCCGGGGACGTGACTGAACCGCTCGCCGTCGACGCCGTCGCTGGGATCCTCGGTGATCTCGAACCGCAGCATCGGCCAGGACCGCAGCGCGGTGACCAGTCGCGCGCCGGTGCCCACCGGCCCGACCCAGTTGCTGGTCGCGCGCAGCAGCCCGTCTCCGGCGGACTGTGAGGTCCACTTGAGGTTGGCTGGGCTCTCGAGGGTGGCGGTGAGCGCCCATTCGACGTGGGGGCACACCGCGGCGGGCGACGAATGCACGTAGAGCACACCAGTCGTCGCATCGGCGAACTGATTCAACGCGCGCACAAGCACCTCCGGCTCAGACGAGGGACGTCTTCCCCAACGACCTCATTTGTGCCTGGCGCGCGATTTGCGTCACCAGTGTGCCCTGTGCGCCCCCTGTTGCGCCAGTTATAGAAGGGATTGGTGTGATCAAATGTCCGCGAGCTCGGCCAGCACGGCCTCGCTCAGCGGCGGCCAGGCGGCCTTGGCCCAGTCGCCGAAGGCCCGGTCGGCCAGCGCGACGCACGCGATCGAGCGGTCCGGGTCGACCCACAGGAAGGTCCCGGACTGACCGAAATGGCCGTAGGTCGACGGCGAGTTCGTGGCACCCGTCCAGTGCGGCGCCTTGTGGGACTTGATCTCGAAGCCGAGCCCCCAGTCGTTGGGCCGTTGGACGCCGTAGCCGGGCAACAGGCCGTCCAGGCCGGGGAACTGGACCCTGGTGGCCTCCCCCGCCGTCTCCGCCGAGATCAGGGTCGGAGCCAGCAGCTCCTGGGCAAACCGGGCCAGGTCGGCCGCGCTGGACCGGGCGCCGTGCCCCGCCGGACCGTCGAGCGTCGATGCCGCCATGCCGAGCGGGGCGAACACCGCCTCGCGCAGGTAGTCCGGGAATGCGATGTCGGTCTCCGCCGCGATGAGGTCGGCCAGCACCTCGAATCCCGCGCTGGAGTAGATCCGCTTGGCCCCTGGCGCGCTCTGCACGGTCGGCTCGCCGAACGCCAGCCCTGAGGTGTGTGCGAGCAGGTGCCGCACGGTGGCGCCGGGTGGCCCCGCGGGCTGGTCGAGCTCGATCGCACCCTCCTCGACGGCCACCAGAGCGGCGTACGCCACGAGCGGCTTGGTCACCGAGGCGAGCGCGAACATCCGGTCCTGGTCCCCGGCTGCGCCGATCCTGCCGTCCGGGCCGATCACGGCTACCGCGGCATGGTCGACGGGCCAGTGTTCGATCGCATCGAGGCTGTGCACCCGTGCAGCCTACGAGACCGCCCTCAGCCCTCCGCCAGCCCGGCCAGCCCGGCCGCCACCGCGGGATCCGCACCAGAGGCGGATTGCAGTGCGGACAGGAACGTCCCGGCCAGCACCTGCTCGAGCACTGCCCGCTCGACGTCCGCGCTCGCCAGCCAACGCAGGCACGCGGCCTTCTCGAATGCCAGGCAGCCCTCGATCACCATGACCGCGACCTCGCTCGGCGCATCGATGCCGAGCGCGTCGAGGATCAGCTCGAACGAGGCCGCGTCCACTCGGCGACCGAGTTCGGCGAGGCCCGAGCTCCCGCCGGCCCGCATCAAGGCCTGCCAGCCGACGCTGTGCAGCTGCACGTGATCGAGGTAGGCCCCGAGCCCGGCCATCAGCCTGCCGAGCAGGGGTCCCTCGCCGGTGGCCGCGGTCAGGTCCGCGATCATCCTGTCCGCCGCGGACTCCATCGCCGCGAAGACGAGCGCGTCCTTACCGCCGAAGTAGTGGTACAGCAGCCCGACGGACACCCCGGCCTCGGCCGAGATCTCCTGCACGGACAGCCGTTCCGGTTCCCGGGTGGACAGCGCACGCAGGGTCGCCTCGATCAGCTCGGCACGACGCTGCTCGGTCGTCAGCCGGGTGCGTTGCTCGGGCATCGGCACCCCTCCCCTCGGTCGCGCTCACTCTAGGGTCTCGAAGGCTATTGAAATGACGTTCAACAGAGGCTACCGTCGAAGTCACTATTGAATGCATTTTCAATACAGGAGTCCGACATGACGCAGAGCGGCACCAACCTGGAAACGGAACGCTGGATCGAGACCACCGCGGGCCCGGTACATTTGCGCGAGCGCGGCGCCCCGACGGGCACTCCGCTGCTGTTCGTGCACGGCGCGCTCGTCGACAGTCACCTCTGGGACGGCGTCGCCGATCGGGCCGCGGCGCTCGGATACCGGTGCCTGCTGCCGACGCTCCCCCTCGGCTCGCACACCCGGCCGATGAACCCCGGCGCCGATCTGAACCCGCCCGCGCTGGCCGACCTGGCCGCCGAGGTGGTCGGGCAGCTCGGGCTGAGCCGGGTCACGGTGGTGGGCAACGACACCGGCGGCGGCCTGAGCCAGATCCTGACCGCCCGCCATCCCGATCTGGTGCGGACGCTGGTCCTCACCGCCTGCGATGCCTACGAGCAGTTTCCGCCCCGATCGCTGCGCGCCTTCTTCGCGCTCGGCAGGGCGCCCGGGGTCCTCGCCCTCGGCGGGCAGCTCATGCGGCTGCGGGCGGCACGACGGTTCGCGATTCCCCGCCCGCTCAGCCATCGGGGGCCCGGTGATGGGGTGATCGCAGGCTGGACCCGGCCGTTGCGGGACCCCATGCTGCGCCGAGACACCGTCAAGTTCTTCGCGGGCATCGACGCCTCACACACCCTGGCCGCCGCGCAGCAGCTGCGCACCTACACGGGCGGCGCGCTGCTCATCTGGGGCGCCGACGACCGCGTCTTCGGCCTTGACCTGGGCCGCAGGCTGGCAAGCGACATCCCGGACGCTCGGCTCGAGATCCTCGACGACTGCGGCGCATTCGTCCCGCTGGACGCGCCGGACCGGGTCGCCGGTCTCATCGACGAGTGGCTGACCGGATAGACAGCGGCGCCGGGCAGCTCGACTGAGCTGCCCGGCGCCGTTGAGGTGTAGCTCTAGCGGTCCGCGTCGGTGTACTTGATGACGCCGCGCAGGTTCTTGCCGTCCAGCATGTCCTGGTAGCCCTCGTTGATCTGCTCGAGGCTGTAGGTGTTGGAGATCATGTCCTGCAGATTGAGCTGACCCGACTTGTACAGGTCGAGCAGCATCGGGATCTCGTGACGCGGGTTGGCGCCGCCGAAGACGTTGCCCTTGAGCGTCTTCTGCAGCATCGCGAAGAGGAAGAGGTTCATCTTCACGTCCATGTCGGACATGTTGCCCATCGAGGTCACGACGCAGGTGCCGGCCTTGGCGGTCAGGGTCAGCGCCGGGTCCACCAGCGTGCCGTCCATCTCGCCCATGGTCAGGATGACCTTCTGGCACATCTTGCCCCAGGTCAGCTCCATGACCGGGACGATGGCCTCCTCGAGGCTCGCGAACGCATGCGTGGCACCGAACTTGAGGGCCTGCTCGCGCTTGAACGGGACCGGATCGATGGCGATCACGTGGCGTGCACCCGAGACCACCGCGCCCTGCAGCGCGGCCATGCCGACGCCGCCGACGCCGACGATCGCGACGGAATCACCGGGGCGGACCTGCGCGACGTTGGTCGCCGAGCCCCAGCCCGTCGTCGTGCCGCAGCCGACGAGCGCGGCGACGTCGAACGGGATGTGCTCGTCGATCTTGACCGCGGAGTACTCGTGCACGGTCATGTACGGCGAGAACGTGCCGAGAAGGGACATCGGGATGACGTTCTGGCCGCGGGCCTGGATGCGGAACGAGCCGTCCGAGATGGACTGGCCGGTCAGCAGGTTCATGCCCAGGTCGCAGAGGTTCTGGTGTCCCTGCGTACAGGGGTCACAGGCGCCACAGGCCGGAATGAAGGACAGCACGACATGGTCGCCCTCCTTCAGCCGCTTCACGTTCGGGCCGACCTTGGTGACGACACCCGCACCCTCGTGCCCACCCAGCGCCGGGAACGACGGCATCGGGGTGGCACCGGTGACGATGTGATAGTCGGAGTGGCACATACCGGCCGCCTCCATGCGGATCTGGACTTCGCCCTCGCGGGGATCACCCAGCTCGATCTCCTCGACCGACCACGGCTCGTTGAGACCCCACAACAGCGCGCCTTTTGTCTTCATTTCGTTCCGGCCTTTCGTCCGCGTCCGCTATATGTGATCGAGGTGACGGTGATCACAGCGGACACGATATCCTGAAAGTCGGCAAATTGGAACACGTTCTAGAAGGATTTCGTGCCATGGTCTAACGAAGTTAGAAAAGACCAGCACAAAGGGGGTTCCGGCGCCGACACCGCGGGGACTCCCACTCTGCCCCTGGCGCCGATCCGAGCCCCGAACTGGACGTGCGTCCGTCAGCCGCGGACGTCGTGCAGGTGATGGATCGGGTCGTGCACGAAATAGCGCGCGAGCGAGTCCACCGTGAACGCGGATCCGTCGCTGCGCAGCCCCCGTCGACCCCGGTCCGCGGGCGCGACCGTGGCGAACGCGTCCGCCACGGCGGCCGCGGCGGCACCGAGCTCGGCCGCGACCGTCGCCGGGTCCTGTTCGCCGTAGCGCTCGGCGACGGCCGTCTCGTCCTGATCCCAGTTCGCGAACTGCGGGTCGTCCTGCGCGAGCATCAGCTCCAGGCGTTGCAGGAAGATCCGGAACACGTCCCGCACGTGCGCGGAGTACTCCAATGCCGACCAGGTCTGCTCGTCCGGCCGCACGGCCACCTCGGGCCGCGCCAGCACCGCGGGCCAGGCCGCCGCGTTCGCGCGGACCAGGCCGGGTATGTCCTCGTACTCGACCGCACCGGCATCGAATCCGCAGTCGGCGCAGGGTCGCTCGAGAACCCAGGTCCAGTTCTTGGTGTCGGGCGGGATCGTCATGGGTTCAGGCTAGTGATCGCGCCCCTGGTCCGCGCGACCGAGACTGATGTCGAGAGCGCGCGCCTCGTGCGCATGTCCGACCCACTCGTAGCCGACGACGTCACCACCGGCGCCAGCATCACCACGATCAGGCACCACGCCATCGAGACCCCCTGTGCGGCAATGACGACCGCGAGAAGCAGGGTCGCGCCGGTGCCAACGAGGAGGATCAGGTGGAACGGATCGGGCACCCGCACGAGGTAGGCGTAGAGCAGATAAATGGCGCCGATGAACACGGCGACGGGTATCGCCACGGCGAGCACCGCGGCCACCGCACCGACGTGCGCGAGATGCTCGATGTAGTAGGCCGCGACATGCAGCCCCGCCCCAACCGCCGCGAGCGACGCGAAGATCACGATGTGGCCGTAACCCCAGACGAAGCAACGGTTTCGGTACACCTCGAGTACCTCGGCCGACGGGAGCATGTAGTAGACCCACCACAGCCCGAAGGTGAGCCCGATCCCGGCCATCGCGACCAGAACCGCATCGAGCGTCCACCCCTGCCTCCCCACGACGGCCGAGAGCGACGCCACCGTGCCGATCACGCCTTCTCCCAGCGTGATGATGACCAAGAGCCCGTGGCGCTCGACGATGTGATGCACGTGCCACGGCGTCCCGCCCTTGTTCCGCTCGGCGATGACGGGTCCGCTGAGCTCGAGCAGCATGAGCACCGCGGCGACCGCGAACACCTCCTCGACGGTGAGCGGGGCGATGACCACCGCCACCCAGCCGACCTGGGCGATGACGAGCGTCACGGCGTAGGTCAGCGCCGCGGGGCGGTGCGTCGGATCGTGCTTCGCGGCCCGCAGCCACTGGAAGACCATGGCCACGCGCATCACGATGTACCCGGAGACCATCACGGAGTTGTCGAGCTCGACCCCGCGGTCGATCGAGGCGAACATCTGCGGCAGACCGAGCGCGAGGATCACCACCCCGACCATCTGCACCATCGTGGTGACCCGGTAGATCCAGTCATCGGTGTCGTAGGCGGACGCGAACCACGAGAAGTTGATCCAGGCCCAGATGATCGCGAACATCGCGAACCCGAACCCGGCGAGGCCACTCCCGAGGTGACCCTCCGCGACGAGGTGCGCGAACTCCTCCCCTGCGACGCCGAACGCGACGACGAACGTCAGGTCGAAGAGCAGTTCCAGCGGGGTCGCGGACCGGTGCGCCTCGTCCGGGTCGCGACCGACCATCCGCTGCACGCGGTGGGCGTAATAGCGGGCAGTCCCCGCCGGCTGTTCGGCTGCGCTCATGGTCGGGCTCCCCTGCAAGGGTCCGCGAACGATCGATGCGGTGAAACCTACCGGCACTGCGGGCGCGAGGGGTGGCATCTCGAGTGGGGCGGGCGGGGCTCGAACCCGCGACCAATGGATTATGAGTCCACGGCTCTAACCGACTGAGCTACCGCCCCATGGGCCACATCAAGAACATCAGCGGCCCGCCGAAATGCTACCGGCCCCACTCCCCCCATTGTCCGCCGAGGGTGTCGAACCGAGGCGCCCGCAGCTGCATGCACCGCCGAACGCAAGAGGACCCCGCCACACGATGTGTGACGGGGTCCTCCCGGATGCTCCCCCGGCTGGACTCGAACCAGCAACCGTCCGATTAACAGTCGGAAGCTCTGCCAATTGAGCTACAGGGGATTATTCCGTCAGCCGTTCGTTTCCGTTTGGCTGCGGACAGACTTTAACCCATCCCCCCACCCAGGTACCAAATCGCCTGCCCGGAGGCCCATCAGGCAGACTGTTGAGAGGCTGGTCGGAGGAGGAAAGCAGGGATGATGCGCTTGTTGATCGCTGTCGGCGTCGGGTACGTGCTGGGGACCAAGGCGGGCAGGTCGCGCTACGAACAGATCAGTAAGGCCGCCAAGGCCGTGGCGGCAAGCCCCGCCACCAAGAAGGTCATCGACGTGGGCAGGCAGAAGCTCTCCGACAGCCTGAACACGCAGCCCCGCCTCGAGCCGCTCGAGGCCATCGACGCGGACACCACGATCTACGTCCCGCGCGACCGCAAGTAGGGGCGGACCCGCTACAGGTCGTCGGAGCTGTCCCCGACGGCCTGCTCGAGCAGGCTGCGCCGGTACTGCTCGAGCGCGACCAGGTCGCCGAACAGGGACATGTACTCGTCGGGCTGGTCGGCCTGCGACATCCGCTGCAGCTTCGACTTGAGGTCGGCCACCTGATTGCCCACCCACACCTCTTGCAGCCGGGCCAGCACCCGCGGGATGTACGCGGGCACGTCCGAGGCCCGCATCGGGTCCACGGCCAGCTCGGTGACCAGCGATTGCAGCGGCTCGGCCCGCTTGCCGACCGCATCCATCCACTCGGCCCCGCCGAGACCGGCGCCGGTCCCGCCCGCCGCCGCGATCGCGTCGCGCACCAGCGCGTACGCGGGATGGGTGAACGATTCGGACGGCAGCGAGTCGAACACCGAGCCGGCGATCGACGGGTACTGCAGGGCCGACTTGAGCGCCTCCCGCTGCGGCCACAGCGTCGGGTCCGTGGGGTTCGGCCGGGCCGGACCAGCGGGCGCCTCCCCGGCGCCCTGCTCCGGAACCCGGCTCCGCTCCTGCCGCTGCGGCCCGCGACCAGACCTCGGCGAGTTCCTGCGGGCCTCCTCGCGGACCCGCTTGATCACCGTCGGGATGTCGTCCCAGCCGATCCAGCCGGCGAGCTGACGGGCGTAGTCCTCGCGCAGCGCCTCGTCCTTGATCCGGGCGACCACCGGCACTGTCCGGCGCAGCGCCTCGACCCGGCCCTCGCCGGTGTCGAGGTCGTGCTCGGCGAGCAGGGATCGGATCACGAACTTGAACATCGGGATGCGCCGGGCGACCAGGTCGCGCACCGCCGCGTCCCCCGCCGACTGGCGCAGTTCGCACGGGTCCATCCCGTCCGGCGCCACCGCGACGTAGGTCTGCCCCGCCACCTTCTGATCGCCCTCGAACGCCTTGAGGGCCGCCGCCTGGCCCGCGGCGTCGCCGTCGAAGGTGTAGATCACCTCGCCGCGGAAGTAGCTGTCGTCCATCAGGAGTCGGCGCAGCATCGCCAGGTGGTCCTCGCCGAACGCGGTGCCGCAGGCGGCGACCGCGGTCTTGACCCCGGCCAGGTGCATGGCCATCACGTCGGTGTATCCCTCGACGACCACCGCCTGGTGACCCTTCGCGATGTCCCGCTTGGCCAGGTCCAGACCGAACAGCACCTGAGACTTCTTGTACAGCATGGTCTCCGGCGTGTTGATGTACTTGCCCGGCATCGTGTCGTCGTCGAACAACTTGCGGGCGCCGAAGCCGATGACGTCGCCGCCGAGGTTGCGGATCGGCCAGACCAGGCGACGCCGGAACCGGTCGATCGGGGTGCCGCGCTTACCGGGCGTGGCCAGGCCGGCGTCGATGATCTCGTTCGCCTCGAAGCCCTTGACCATCAGGTGCTTGGTCAGGGTGTCCCAGCCGTCCGGCGCGTAGCCGCAGCCGAAGGTGATCGCGGCCTGGCCGTCGAAGTTGCGCTCGGTGAGGTAGTCGCGGGCGGTCTGGGCGTCCGGTTCCCGCAACCGCGCCGCGTAGAACTCCTGGGCGGCCGCGTTGGCCGCCACCAGTCGCGCCCTTGTGCCGCGGTCGCGCTGCACGGAGGGGCCGCCGCCCTCGTAGGAGATCGTGTAGTTGAGCCGGTCGGCGAGCTGCTCGACGGCCTCGACGAAGGAGATGTGCTCGATCTTCTGCATGAACGAGTACACGTCGCCGCCCTCGCCACAGCCGAAGCAGTGGTAGGTCCCGTGGTTGGGGCGGGCATGGAAGGAGGGCGACTTCTCGTCGTGGAACGGGCACAGGCCCTTCATGGAGTCGCCGCCGCTGCGCTTGAGCGCGACGTACTCCCCCACGATGTCTTCGATGTGAGTCCGGTCGCGGATGGCCGCGATGTCTCGTTCAGGAATTCGGCCGGCCACTCGAGCAGTGTAGGCGCTATCCCCAGCTCGCCTGAGCGCCGAGGCTCTGCTTGTCGACGCGTTCGAGCCGGCTCTCGGTGTACGAGGCGATCTGGTCGACGATCACCCTGGTCCTGGCCGCGTCGTCCGCCGCGCGCTCCCAGGCGGAGAGCAGCAGCGGGTCCAGCCCGGACGGCGCCGTGCGGTGCAGCCATTCCGAGACCCGATGGATGCGGTCGCGCTGCCGGTCCTGCTTGGTGCGGTGCCCGGCGTCGGACATCACGTACCGCAGCGCGACGGTCTTGAGCAGCGCCACCTCCGCGCCGACCACCGGCGGGATCTCCAGGTCGGCGGAGTACCGCGAGAGCGGGCGATCACCGGCCACCCGGCGCGTCTCGGTCACCGCCGCGGTGGCGAACCGCCCGACCAGCTCGCTGGTGAGGTTCTTCAGGGCCACCGAGCTGGCCAGCGTGCCGTCGAAGCTGCCGCTCGCGCCGACCACCACCGGCAGCACGGACAGCCGCCGCGCGGCCTCGACCAGGTCCTCGACGATCAGCCCGCGGAACTCCGAGGCGCCCATCTCCGCCAGGGCCCGCTGCTCGGCGGGGTCCGCGAGCGCGCGCAGGTCGATGCGACCGGCGATCACCCCGTCCTCGACGTCGTGCACCGAGTAGGCGACATCGTCCGCCCAGTCCATCACCTGCGACTCCAGGCAGCGCCGTCGCCCGGGCGCGCCCTCGCGCACCCAGGCCAGGATCTGGGCGTCGTCGTCGTAGGCGCCGAACTTGGCGCCGGGCGACGGACGCGCCCACGGGTACTTGATCGACGCGTCGAGTGCCGCGCGGGTGAGGTTGAGCCCGACGCTGCGCCCGTCGCCATCGAGCACCTTCGGCTCCAGGCTGGTGAGGATCCGCAGGTTCTGGGCGTTGCCCTCGAACCCGCCGCACTCCGCGGCGACCTCGTCGAGGGCCTTCTCGCCGTTGTGCCCGTACGGCGGGTGGCCGATGTCGTGGGCGAGCCCGGCGAGGTCGACCAGGTCCGGGTCGCAGCCGAGGCCATCCGCGATGCTGCGGCCGATCTGCGCGACCTCGATCGAGTGGGTGAGCCGGGTCCGCGGGGTGTCGCCGTCCCGCGGGCCGACCACCTGGGTCTTGTCGGCGAGCCGACGCAGCGCCGCGCAGTGCAGCACCCGGGCCCGGTCCCGCGAGAAGTCGGTGCGCCGGGCCGAGGTGCCGGGCAGCCCGCCGCTCTTCGGCGCCTCCGCCACCCGCCGCTCCAGGTCGTGCTCGGTGTAGTCCGCCACCGGATCCTGCGCCATCACTGTCCCGCGGTGTAGGGGAAGTCAGCGGAGAAGTGGGTGAGCTGATACCAGATCAACGCACCTGTCTCCCTTGCGATTCCGTGCGCCTGCGACTCCCGGGTGAAGACGGCGGGCCCCTGCCTGGTCGGCGCCGTCCAGGCCTCGAGCCCGGCGTCGCGGGCCATGGTCCTGGTCCGCAGCGAATGCCACGGATCGCTGACCAGGACGGCCGAGTTCATGCCGCGCTCGCCCATCTCCCGGCTCACGCCCTCGACGCTCCGCAGGGTGTCCGAACCCTCCTCGACGGCGATGATCCGGTCGCCCGGCACGCCGCGACCGATCAGATAGTTCCGCCCCGAGGCGGCCTCGGTGTAGACGTCGCCCTCCTGCTTGCCGCCGACGGTGACCACCGTTGGCGCGACGCCCCTGTTGAACAGCTTCACGGCCTGCTCCAGGCGCGCCTCGAACACCGAGGACGGCGTCCCCGAGTACTGGGCCGCGCCGAGCACGACGATGGCGTCGGCCTTGGTCGGGTCGTCGATCCTGGCGACCTGCCACACGCGCGCCGCGGTGCCGCCGACCAACAGCAGGCCCATCAGCACGGCACCGGCGATGGTGCGGCGCGTCCAGCGGGCAAGGGTGCCCCCGAAACCGAGCCGATCGGCTTCGCGCACGCGCACAACTGGTGAACTCACTCCGCAAGTCTGCCAGCCGCACGCCGCGGTGGGCGTCACGGCGCGCCCGAGCTACAACCATCCGAGCCGTTCGGCGGCCTTCACCGCCTCGGCCCTCGTCGTCGTGCCGGTCTTCCCGATCGCCGACGACAGGTGGTTGCGCACCGTGCCCTCCGACAGGTGCAGGGTCCTCGCGATGACGCCGGTGGCCGCCCCGCCCGATGCGGCCCTGAGTACCTCGCGCTCACGGGCCGTCAGCGGGGACGAGCCCGTCGCGAGGGTCTCGGTGGCCAGCGTGGGGTCCACCGCCCGTAGGCCCATGTGCACGCGGCGCACGGCATCCGCCAGCTCGCGGGCCGGGGTGTCCTTCACCACGAACCCGCTCGCGCCCGCGTCCATCGCGCGCCTCAGGTATCCGGGCCTGCCGAATGTCGTGACCATCAGGATCCGGCAGTCGGGGCACTCCCGGCGCAGCTGCTCGGCCACCGCGATGCCGTCCATGCCGGGCATCTCCACGTCCAGCAGGGCCACCTGCGGCCGGTGCTCGCGCACCGCGGCGAGCACCTCGTCTCCCCTGCCGACCTCCGCCACCACGGCCAGGTCCGGCTCTAGATTCAGCAGCGCCGCCAGCGCGCCGCGCACCAGGGCCTGATCGTCCGCGATCAGCAGGGTGATCGTCGCGGTCATTGCCCGCCCCACCTCGACTCG
>Ga0105243_10001852_pt1 | contig 18054 bp, 15 predicted proteins | sample KBSM34metaG_FD_81525 | JGI IMG/M metagenome (GOLD analysis project Ga0105243, IMG submission 81525) | Miscanthus rhizosphere microbial communities from Kellogg Biological Station, Michigan, USA - KBS M3-4 metaG | ecosystem: Host-associated > Plants > Roots > Rhizosphere > Soil | place... | reverse complement strand
GCCGGCGCCTTCTTCGCCGGCGCCGCCTTCTTCGCCACGACCGCCTTCTTGGCCGGTGCCGCCTTCTTCGCCACGACCTTCTTGGCCGGAGCCTTCTTCGCGGGCGCCGCCTTCTTGGCCGCAACCTTCTTCGCTGCGGTCTTCTTCGCCGCTGCCTTCTTCGCAGGTGCCGCGGCAGCCGAGCCACGCTTGACCGCGGGTCCGCTGGCCGGAAGCTTCTGGCTACCGGCGATCACGGCCTTGAACTGGGCGCCCGGACGGAACGCAGGCACCGAGGTCGGCTTGACCTTGACGGTCTCGCCGGTGCGCGGGTTACGCGCGACGCGGGCCGCACGGCGACGCTGCTCGAAGACGCCGAAGCCGGTGATCGTGACGCTCTCGCCCCTGTGCACGGCGCGCACGATGGTGTCGACGATGTGCTCGACCGCATCGGTTGCCGTACGGCGATCCGAGTCCAACCGTTCGGTCAAGATGTCAATGAGCTCTGCTTTGTTCATGGAAGTCCTCCGCAAACTGATGGCCCATTGTCGGACCGACTAGCAAACACGGTAATCCGGAAAAGGGCAAGAGTCTATGTGCCACGCCAATTCTCATGTACCTCTCAGAGGCGTGGCACCCTCTTTCGTGCCTGAATCCCGTTAGTCGGTCGTATTAGTTTCCCTCGGCAACCCGTGCCGGGAGGGTGGCAGGTTTCCATGACGGCCTTGACTTTTCGAACTCCGAAATCGCATCTACCTGCCGCAATGTCAATCCGATATCGTCCAGACCCTCGAGCAGACGCCACCGCGTGTAGTCATCAATGTTGAAGCGCACCACCAGCGTTCCTGCGGTCACCGTGCGCTCCGTGAGATCCACAACAATTTCGAGACCGGGCTGCTCTTCAAGCAACTTCCAGAGCAGTTCGACGTCCGACTGGTCGACCTGAGCGGCCAGCAGACCGGCCTTGCCGGAGTTGCCGCGGAAGATGTCCGCGAAGCGAGAGGCGATCACTACGCGAAATCCGTAGTCCGATAGCGCCCACACCGCGTGCTCACGGGACGAGCCGGTGCCGAAGTCCGGACCCGCGACGAGAACCGAGCCCTTGTCGTACGGCGGAATGTTCAGGATGAACTCGGGGTCGGCCCGCCAGCCCGCGAAGAGGCCCTCCTCGAAACCGCTACGAGAGACCGACTTTAGGTAGACCGCCGGAATGATCTGGTCGGTGTCGACATTGGAGCGCCGCAGGGGGACGCCGATTCCCTTGTGTGTCGTAAAGGCTTCCATCAAATACTCCTGTCGTTCCGGTGGTCTTCAGTCCAGGTCCACGGGCGCCGAGAGCGTGCCTCGCACCGCCGTCGCCGCCGCAACCAGCGGGGAGACGAGATGGGTCCGCCCGCCCTTGCCCTGCCTACCTTCGAAATTCCGGTTGGAAGTCGATGCCGAGCGCTCACCCGAGGACAGCTGATCGGGATTCATGCCGAGACACATCGAGCACCCCGCCTGCCGCCATTCCGCACCCGCTGCGGTGAAGATCTCACCGAGGCCCTCCTTCTCGGCCTGCGCGCGAACCCTCATCGAGCCGGGGACGACCAGCATCCGCACGCCCTCGGCCACCTTGCGACCCTTCAGCACGCCCGCCACGGCCCGCAGATCCTCGATCCGGCCATTGGTGCAGGAACCGACGAAGACCGTGTCCACGGCGATCTCACGCAGCGGAGTGCCTGCCGTCAGGCCCATGTAGGTCAACGCCTTCTCGGCGGCCTGGCGTTCGCTCTCGTCGACCATCTGGGTGGGATCCGGCACCGAGTCGCCGAGCGGCGCACCCTGGGCCGGGTTGGTCCCCCAGGTGACGAACGGGGTCAGCGAGTTCGCGTCGATGTAGACCTCTTGGTCGAAAGTCGCACCCTCGTCGGTCTTCAGCTGCTCCCACGCGGCGACGGCGGCATCCCAGTCCGCGCCCTGCGGCGCGTGCGGCCGTCCCTTGATGAACTCGTAGGTGATCTCGTCGGGCGCGATCATGCCCGCGCGGGCACCGGCCTCGATCGACATGTTGCAGACCGTCATTCGGGCTTCCATCGACATTTGACGGATGGCCGATCCGCGGTACTCCAGGACATAGCCCTGGCCGCCGCCGGTGCCGATCTTCGCGATGACGGCGAGCACGACGTCCTTGCTCGTCACCCCGGGCTGGAGTTCGCCGTCGACGTTGATCGCCATCGTCTTGAACGGGCGCAGCGACAGCGTCTGGGTCGCCATCACGTGCTCGACCTCGCTGGTACCGATTCCCATTGCGAGAGCACCGAAGGCGCCATGCGTGGAGGTGTGGCTGTCGCCGCACACCACGGTCATGCCGGGCTGGGTCAGGCCCAGCTGCGGACCGACGACGTGCACGATGCCCTGGTCGAGGTCGCCCATCGGATGCAGGCGGACACCGAACTCCTCGCAGTTGCGACGAAGGGTCTCGACCTGGATACGGGAGACCGGGTCCGCAATCGGCTTGTCGATGTCGATCGTCGGGACGTTGTGGTCCTCTGTGGCGATCGTGAGATCGGGGCGGCGCAATGGCCTGCCCGCCAACCGAAGGCCGTCGAAGGCTTGAGGACTGGTCACTTCGTGAATGAGGTGCAGATCGATGTAGATGAGGTCCGGGTTACGCGATGCGCCCTCCCCCTCGCCCTGGACGACGACATGCTCGTCCCACACCTTCTCTGCCAGGGTGCGCTTTCTACTGACCATGTTCTCCACCTCTCAGTGTGACTAGTGCGTCCCGGACATCGGACGGCCTGGAGTGCGCCACTTCCATCATCTCCCCGATCACGCCCGATCGAAGCCGTCCGAATTTCCATCTCAGAATGCGAGACGGTAGTATCGCCCTATGAGACAGCATAGCGGCTCCCCCGCCTCGAGCGGGATCGGGGTGCTCGACAAGGCGATGACCGTTCTCCACGCCGTTGCGGAGCAGCCCTGCAATCTCGGAGAGCTGTGCGCCCGCACGGGTCTGCCCCGGGCGACGGCTCATCGACTGGCGGTCGGCCTCGAGGTGCACCGACTCCTCGCCCGCGACGGCGACGGACTCTGGCGCCCTGGCCCCGGCCTTGCTGAGCTGGCCCCGACCGCACACGACAGCCTCCTCGAGGCGGCCGCCATGATCCTGCCGCGACTGCGCGAGATCACCGGAGAGAGTGTGCAGCTGTACCGCAGGGAGGGCACCCAGCGGGTGTGCGTGGCCTCCATGGAGCCGCCCACCGGCCTCCGGGACACCGTACTGGTCGGCGCACGGCTGCCGATGACCGCAGGCTCGGGAGCCAAGGTGCTACTGGCATGGGCGGATCCGCAGACCCAGCGGGCGGTGCTGGCCGACGCGCTCTTCAGCGAACGGGCACTGCTCGAGGTGCGCAAGCGGGGCTGGGCACAGAGCGCCGCCGAACGCGAACCCGGCGTGGCGAGCGTCGCGGCGCCGGTGCGTGATGGCGCGGGCGTCGTGGTCGCGGCGATCTCGGTCTCGGGCCCGATCGACCGAATGGGCAGGCGCCCCGGCGCCCGCTGGGCCGCCGATCTCCTCGCCGCCGCGGACGCACTCCACAAACGTCTGTAGCCGCCTTCGCATCCGATGTGGCCCATATGGCCACAGTCACATGTGTGGCCCATGGCACAGTGCATGCGAGAACAGGTTCCAATCCCCATGGGAGGACAGCGCAGTGGGCACCAACCAACGTAGCCAGATCACGATGAACGACGACGAGATCGCCGGGTTCATCGAACGCAGCCGGATCGCCACCATGGCCACGGTCGGCGCGAAGGGCGCGCCGCACCTGATCGCCATGTGGTACGCCGTGATCGACGGCGAGATCTGGTTCGAGACGAAGTCGAAATCACAGAAGGCCGTCAACCTCCGCCGGGACAACCGGATCACCGTGATGATCGAGGACGGCAACACCTACGACACCCTGCGCGGCATCTCCATCGAGGGCACCGCCGAGATCGTCGACGACCGAGACGCCCTCTGGCAGGTCGGCGTCAGCATCTGGGAGCGCTACACGGGCCCGTACTCCACCGACGTGGACCCGGCGATCGAGATGATGCTCAACAAGCGGGTCGCCGTGCGGGTGAAGATCGATCGCATCCGGTCCTGGGATCACCGCAAGCTCGGATTGCCCCAGATGCCCGTGGGTGGCACCACTGCGGCTTTCCTGTCGTAGCGCCACCGCAGAAATCTGCGGGACTTCCCGCGGCGGCGGCGGTACCGTCACGGTGCGACCAAACAGAATGGGAGGAGCGCACCGTGACTGACTCCGCGAAGGATCAGAACGAGAACGATCAGATCAAGCAGCAGTTCCGCGAGGCACTAGAGCGCAAGAATCACAAGAACGCGAACCCGACGGCCGCCACGGCCGGCGATTCGAAGATTCATCACACGCACGGCCCCGCCGATCACAAACGAGAATTCCGCCGCAAGAGCGGCTAGCCGTTTCGAGCGAAGGCGCTCACCCGACTCGGGTGGGCGCCTTTTTTCGAGCGCCGCCCGTTCGATCTGCCGGAGACAAGAAAAAGACCCCCTGGCATGTGCCAGAGGGTCTTTTTCATTTGTAGCCCCGACGGGATTCGAACCCGCGCTACCGCCTTGAGAGGGCGGCGTCCTAGGCCGCTAGACGACGGGGCCAAGAACACGCTGTACTGATTTGTTGCGCTGCTGTGGAACTCTTCCGGAGAGAAGTTCCGCATCAGTGGAAGCTCGGCTAGCTTAGCTGGCCGGAGTTCAGAGTCAAAATCGTCTGAACTCTCCGCTGGGGTACCAGGACTCGAACCTAGAATGGCGGTACCAGAAACCGCTGTGTTGCCAATTACACCATACCCCAATGACCTCGGCGGCTCGCTCAACCTTGCGGCTGTGCTCTCCGTTTCGGACGAGGAGAACAATAGCAAAGCCCTAGGGCCATTCTCCAAATCGGCTGGTCAGGGGCCTGAAATTGCCCCTGGCCAGCCGACAGGAACTCCTACTGACCCACCTGAGCGCGTGCCGAGCGCAGCCGGGCCATCGTCTTCTCCCTGCCGAGCAGCTCCATCGACTCGTACAGCGGCGGGCTGATGTGTGAGCCGGTCACCGCGACCCGCACGGGCGCAAAGGCCTTGCGCGGCTTGAGTTCCAGGCCATCGATGAGAGCGGCCTTGAGAGACTCCTCCAGGTCCGCGCTCGCCCAGTTCGGCGTCGCCTCGAGCGCGGCGATCGTGGCGTCGAGCACGGGAGCGGAATCCGCGCCCAGGTTCTTCGCGGCCGCGGCCGGATCGATCGCGAACTCGGACTCGTCCACGAAGAGGAACTTGAGCAGATCCCACGCATCGGCGAGGACGACGATGCGCGTCTGCACGAGTTCGGCCGCGACGGCGAACGAGGCCTCGTCAAGCGACTCAACGGGATGACCGTGACCGGCCAGGAACGCCCGCAGCCGCGCCGTGAAATCGGCGGGGTCGAGCAACCGGATGTGCTCGGCGTTGATCGCGTCGGCCTTCTTCTGGTCGAAACGCGCCGGATTGGAGTTGACCTTCGAGATGTCGAAGGCCTCGACCATCTCCGTGAGCGAGAACACGTCGCGATCGTCCGCGATGCCCCAGCCGAGCAGGGCCAGGTAGTTGAGCAGGCCCTCGGGAATGAAGCCGCGGTCCCGATGGATGAACAGGTTCGACTCGGGGTCGCGCTTCGAGAGCTTCTTGTTGCCCTGTCCCATCACGAACGGGAGGTGACCGAACTCCGGGGTGAGCTCCGCGACGCCGATCCGCTGCAGCGCCTCGTAGAGGGCCAGCTGGCGCGGCGTCGACGACAGCAGGTCCTCGCCACGCAGCACGTGAGTGATCTTCATCAGCGCGTCATCCACGGGGTTCACCAGGGTGTACAGCGGGATGCCGTTGCCCCGGGTGAGCGCGAAATCGGGCACCGTGCCCGCCTTGAAGGTGGTCTCGCCACGAACCAGGTCGTTCCAGGTCAGGTCGTGGTCGGGCATCCGCAACCGCACGACGGGCTTACGCCCCTCGTCGAGGTACGCCTGACGCTGCTCGGCGGTCAGATCGCGATCGAAATTGTCGTACCCGAGCTTGGGGTCACGGCCGGCCGCCTTGTGCCGCTCCTCGACCTCCTCGGGGGTGGAGAAGGACTCGTAGGCCTCCCCCGCCGCCAGCAGCTTCGCGACGACCTCGAGGTGCAGGTCTCGTCGCTGCGACTGGCGGTACGGCGCGTACGGGCCGCCGACCTCGGGACCCTCGTCCCAGGTCAGGCCGAGCCAGTTCAGCGCGTCGAGGATCGCCTGGTAGGACTCCTCCGAGTCCCTCGCGGCGTCGGTGTCCTCGATACGGAAGACGAACTTGCCGCCGTGGTGCCGGGCATAGGCCCAGTTGAACAGGGCCGTACGGATCAGCCCGACATGGGGCGTGCCGGTCGGCGAGGGACAGAAACGAACACGCACTTCGCTGGAGGTCATGGCTCACTTGGGTCGGAGGGGGGAATCGGTCCCCTACAGGCTAGTCTTCCCCGCCCCCACCCGGCCCGGCAGTGACCACCGACCGTCGCAACGCCGCCGGACTCAGCCCTTGGCGGCCACCGGGTTGGCGAGGGTACCGATCCCCTCGATGGTGACGCTCACGGTGTCGCCCGCGACGATCGGACCGACCCCCTCGGGGGTGCCGGTCAGGATGACGTCACCGGGGAGCAGCGTCATCACCGCGGAGACCCACTCGATGATCTTCGGAATGTCGTGCAGCAGAAGCGAAGTCCGGCTGCGCTGCTTGACCTCACCATCGACATCCGTCTTGATCTCGAGATCTGAGGCGTCGAGGGCGGTCTCGATCCACGGGCCGAGTGGGCAGAACGTGTCGTGCCCCTTGGCCCTGGTCCACTGACCGTCCTGGCGCTGTTGATCGCGCGCGGACACATCGTTCGCGGCGGTGTATCCGAGCACCACGTCGAGCGCCTTCGCGGCGGGCACGTCCTTGCAGGGACGCCCGATGACGATCGCGAGCTCGCCCTCGTAGTGCACCTCATTCGAGCTGGGCGGCAACATGATCGGCACGCCGGGGCCGATGATCGAGGTGTTCGGCTTGAGGAAGATCACCGGATCCTCGGGCGCCTCGGAGCCCATCTCGGCCGCGTGCGCCGCATAGTTCTTGCCGATGCAGATCACCTTGCTGGCCAGGATCGGCGCGAGCAGCCGGACATCGGCGAGCGGCCAGCTCCTGCCGGTGAATGTCGGGTTGCCGAACGGGTGCTCGGCGATCTCCTTCGCGGTCTGCGCGTCACCCTCCCCTTCGATGGAAACAAAGGCGACCCCATCGGGGCTGGCGATTCGACCTAGACGCATGGCGGCAGTCTATCGGCCGCCACCGGACCCCCGCGTCCGCCCGTGGCGCGCGGCCGGGAACGGCGCGATACACTCGATCTCAAATTCCATTCTATAAGATTCTCATTCCACATCTTGGGACGGCTTGCATGAGTGTTCAGGAACAGAACAGACAGGATCCGCAGATCACCGCGCCCAGGCGGTGGTCCATGCTCGGCCTCGGTGTCCTCGCCCAGGCTGCGGGCGGCGTATTCGCCAACGCGCCCGCCTTCCTCATCCCGACCCTGCACGACGCGCAGGGCATGAGCCTGGCCCGCGCCGGGCTGATCGCGGCCGCCCCGACGGTCGGCTTCCTCGTCAGCCTGTTCGCGTGGGGTGTGGTGGTCGACCGGATCGGCGAACGCCGGGTGCTGGCCATCGGACTCGGCGCCGCCGCCCTCGCGACTGCCGCGGCCGCCGCACTGAGCGCGTCCTTCCTGACACTGGGGGTGTTCCTGTTCCTCGGCGGTGTGGCCGCCTCGAGTGCCAACGCCGCCAGCGGGCGGGTTGTGGTGGGCTGGTTCCCGCCGCACCGGCGCGGATTCGCGATGGGCGTGCGCCAGATGGCACTGCCCCTCGGGGTTGCGGTGGCCGCGCTGACCGTCCCGAACCTGGCCGCCGACCACGGGATCGGCTGGGCGCTGGCCGTGCCCGCGATCATCTGCGCGGTCGCCGCACTGGCCTGCCTGGTGTTCGTGGTCGACCCACCGCGACCCAGCCGCGCGGCCGCGTCGTCGCAGGGCCTGTTGGCCAACCCGTACCGGAACCAGAGCGTGCTGTGGCGAATCCACTCGGTCTCCGCGGTGCTGGTGGTGCCGCAGTACCTGGTGTGGACCTTCGTCCCGGTCTGGCTGATCACCGACCAGCACTGGTCGGCGGCGTCGGCGGGCATCCTCATCACCGCGACCCAGCTGCTGGGCGCGCTTGGCCGGATCGGCGCGGGGATCTGGTCGGACCGGGTCGGCAGCCGGATGGGCCCGCTGCGGACCGTCGCGGTCGCCGCGGCGCTGTCCATGGCGGCGCTGGCGATCACGGACTGGCTCGACTCGCCGATCTCCGTCGCCCTGATGGTGGTGGCCTCGGTGATCACGGTGGCCGACAACGGACTCGCCTTCACCGCGGTTGCGGAGATCGCGGGCCCGTATTGGAGCGGCAGGGCCCTCGGCGCCCAGAACACCGGCCAGTTCCTGGTTGCCGCGTTCGTGCCGCCGGTGTTCGGCGCGGTGATCGGGACCCTCGGCTTTCCTGCCGCCTTCGCGCTCGCCGCCGCGCTACCGCTGGCCGCCGCCCCGCTGGTCCCCGCCGACCCGCCGACATCGACGTGAACCAACCCCGAACGCACTCCGCCCGCGAACCTTTCGGTTCGCGGGCGGAGTGCTACTACGGAGTTTTCGCCGAGCCTAGAGGCTCGCGGCGATGCGGTCGCCGACCTCGGAGGTCTTGATCGGACCGTCACCGCGGGCCGCGAGATCGGCCTCGACGGCCTGCTCGACGCGGGCCGCATCCTCCTCGCGCCCGAGGTGACGCAGCATCAGTGCCACCGACAGGATCGCGGCGGTGGGATCGGCGATGCCCTTACCCGCGATGTCAGGAGCCGAGCCGTGCACGGGCTCGAACATCGACGGGTTGGTGCCCGAGGCGTCGATGTTGCCGGACGCCGAGAGACCGATACCACCGGTGACCGCGCCTGCCAGGTCGGTGATGATGTCGCCGAACAGGTTGTCGGTGACGATCACGTCGAAGCGCGACGGGTCGCTGACCATGTAGATGGTGGCGGCGTCGATGTGGCAGTACGCGGTCTCGACGTCCGGGTACTCGGCACCGACGGTCTCCACCGCACGAGACCAGATCGCGCCCGCGTTGGAGAGCACGTTGGTCTTGTGGATCAGCGTGAGGTGCTTGCGCCGCGTCTGCGCCAGCTCGAAGGCGTAGCGGACGACGCGCTCGGCACCGAACCACGTGTTGATCGACACCTCGGTGGCGATCTCGTGCGGCGTCCCGACGCGGATGGCGCCGCCGTTGCCGGTGTACGGGCCCTCGGTGCCCTCGCGCACCACCACGAAATCGATGTCCGGGTTGGCTGCCAGCGGCGACGTCGCGCCCGGGTACAGCCGCGACGGACGCAGGTTCACATGGTGATCGAGCTGGAACCGCATGTTCAGCAGCAGGCCACGCTCGAGGATGCCGGGGCCGACCAGGCGCGGGTCGCCGATCGCGCCGAGCAGGATCGCGTCGTGCTCGCGAATCTGCGCGAGCTCCGCGTCCGGCAGCAGTTCACCGGTCGCGTTGTAGCGCGTCGCACCGAGGTCGTACTCGGTGGTCTGCAGGTCGGGGACCAACTTGCGCAGCACCTTGAGCGCCTCTGCCGTGACCTCGACCCCGATGCCGTCGCCGGGAATGACTGCAAGCTTCATGTACTTACCCACTTCCTCGCAGAGACGAAATCAGGACAGGTCGACCTGGGCCACGCGGGCGTCGAGCTGTGCGACGACCTCCGCGACCTCGGCATCGCCGACCACGCGGTCCACGCGCAGGATGACGGTGGCGCCCTCGCCCTCCACGTCCTGGCTCAACGCCGCGGCCTGGATGTCGATGCCTGCGTTGCCGAGCACAGTGCCGAGGGTGCCGAGCACGCCCGGACGATCCTGGTAGTGCACGACGATGTTGTGGCCCTCGGCGCGCAGGTCGAAGCTGCGACCGTTGACGTTGACGATCTTCTCGATCTGCTGCAGGCCGGTCAGCGCGCCCGCGACGGCGGTGACGGTGCCGTCGGCCGCGACGGCCCGCACCTCGACCGCGCTGCGGTGCGTGAGCGCCTCGCTGTGCTTGTCGACCTCGACGCTCACGCCACGCTGCTCGGCGAGCGCGGGCGCGTTGACGAAGGTGACCGGCTCGTCGCTGCTGGCCGAGAAGAGTCCGCGCAGCGCGGCAAGGCCGAGGATCTCGACGTTCTCCGCCGACAGCTCACCGCTGACGATGACCTGGATGTTCTGCACGGCCTCCGGGGAGAGGGTGCCCGCGAGCAGACCGAGCTTGCGGACCAGGTCGAGCCACGGCGCGACCTCCTCGCCGACCGGGCCACCGGAGACGTTGACGGCCTCGGGCACGAACTCGCCCGCCAGCGCGAGCAGCACGCTCTTGGCGACGTCGGTGCCCGCGCGGTCCTGGGCCTCCGAGGTGGACGCGCCTAGGTGCGGGGTGACGACGACGTTGTCGAGGTCGAACAGCTTCGAGTCGGTGCACGGCTCGGTGTTGAACACGTCCAGGCCCGCGGCGCGGACCTTGCCGGAGACGAGCGCGTCGTACAGCGCATCCTCGTCGATCAGGCCGCCGCGGGCGGCGTTGACGATGATCAGCCCGTCCTTGGCAGTGGCGAGACGCTCGGCGTTGATCAGGCCGGCGGTCTCCTTGGTCTTCGGCAGGTGCACGGAGATGAAGTCCGAGCGCTTGACCAGCTCGTCGATGTCGACGAGCTCGATGCCGAGCTGCGCGGCGCGGGCCGCGGGCAGGTAGGGGTCGTACGCGATGACGTGGGTCTCGAACGCCGCGAGGCGCTGCGCGAACAGCTGTCCGATCCGGCCGAGGCCGACGACGCCGACCGTCTTGCCGAGGATCTCGGTGCCGTTGAAGCTCGAACGCTTCCAGGTCTTCTCGCGGAGGGTGCGGTCGGCGGCCGGGATCTGGCGCGCGGTGGCCAGCAGCAGGGCGACGGCGTGCTCGGCTGCGGTGTGGATGTTCGAGGTCGGCGCGTTGACGACCATCACGCCGCGCTCGGTGGCGGCCGGGATGTCGACGTTGTCCAGGCCGACGCCTGCACGGCCGACGATCTTCAGCTTGGTGCCCGCGGCGAGGACGTCCGCGTCGACGGTGGTCGCCGAGCGGACCAGGATCGCGTCGGCCTCGGGGACGGCGGCCAGCAGGGCGGGACGGTCGGGACCGTCGACCCAGCGCACTTCCACGCCATCGCCGAGCGCCTCGACCGTGGACGGCGCGAGCTTGTCTGCGATCAGAACAACGGGACGGCCTGGCTGGCTCACGAGTGAACTCCTGTGTTAGGTGTCGGGCGGATCGTCCGCGGCCCGGCGCCGCCTCGGGCGCCCACGTGAGGCCGTGACCGAAGACAGCTTAGTGTGCGGGCCCCCGGGTTTCGGCACCCTGGGTGCGCCGATACCAGATAGTGGACACCTCGTGGGACGGATCACTCAGCCGGAGCGGCCGGCCTCGAACGCCTCCACCGCGGCGTCGAGGGTCGGATAGAACCTGTCGTGGCCGAAACGGTCGCCGACCCCGAACAGGATCAGCCGATCCTTCACCGGTCCCTTCATCTCGGCGAAGACCAGTCGCACCCCGTGGCTGTCCAGGTACTGGTCGAGCTCCACCAGTTCGTCCACCGCCGTGGTGTCGAGCCCGGTCAACGGCTCCGAGGCGATCACCACCCATCGGACCGGATCGGGCGCGTCGGTGACGAGCCCCCGCACGTAGTCATCGAACAGCGCACCGTTCGCGAAGAAGAGCTGTGCGTCGAACCGCGCGATGACCAGGCCCGGGATCCGGTGGCCCTCGGGGTGCCTGGCGAGGTCGTGGTAGCCGTCGAGGTCGGGTACCACCACCAGTTCCGCACGGTACGGCTGCCACGCGTGCACGACGACGGCCACGAAGGACAGGGCGATCGCCACCACGATGCCCTCCAGCACCCCGACCAGCGCGACGCCGAGGAACGCGGCGATCGCCAGGGACGCCTCCACCTTGCTCATCCGCCACATCGCCACCATCCCGCGGACGTCCACCAGCGAGGTCGCCGCCACGATCACCACCGACGCCAGCACCGCCGACGGCAGGTAACCGGTGACGCCGGGCGCGACGAGGATGAACAGCACGATGGCCAGCGCACCGACCACCCCGACGAGCTGGGTCTTGGCACCGTTCTGTTCGGCGACCGGGGTGCGCGAGGAGCTCGCGGACATCGGGAATCCGCCGAGCAGCCCGCTGGCCACGTTGGCGGTCCCGATCGCTCGCATCTCGATGCTGCCGTTGACACTCTCGCCGCGCCGCGCCGCGAAGGTGCGCGAGAGCACCCCGGTGTCGGCGAACGCGATCAGCGCGATGCCCGCGGCCGGGACGATCAGGTCGGCGACGTCGGACCAGGCCAGCCCACCGAGCGCGGGTGCAGGCAGGCCCTGCGGCAGCGCGCCGACCATCGGGAGGTCGTCCTGCAGACCCAGGACGTAGGCCAGGATGATCGCGCCAACCACCGCGACCAGCACACCGGGGATGCGGCTGTGCAGCAGCTTGAAGGCCAGGATGACCGCGATGCCGCCGATGCCGAACGCGGCGGCGGTCGGGTCGATCTCGCCGTCGGCGATCGCGACAACGGTGTTGCGGGCCTCGTCGATGAGGTTGACGCCGTCGACGGAGAAGCCGAGCAGCTTCGGTATCTGGCTGACGACCACGACAAGGGCGATGCCGTTGAGGTAGCCGAGCCGAATCGGTTTGGACAGCAGGTCCGTGACGAAGCCCAGGTTCAGCAGGCCACCGGCGACCAGGATCAGGCCCATCAGGATCGCGAGCAGTCCGGCGAGGGCGACGGCCCGGTCAGGATCTCCTGCGGCGAGCGGCAGTACGGCCGCGCCGATGATCGGGGCGAGCGAGGAATCGGGGCCGAGCACCAGGATCTTCGAGGGCCCGACCAGTGCGTAGACGAGCAGCGGCACGATGGTGGCGTATAGGCCGGTCTCCGGGGGCAGGCCTGCCGCCTCGGCGTACCCCATGCCCGCGGGGATCAGCAGCGCGGTGAGCGCGACCCCGGCGGTGAGGTCGGGGCGCAACCAGGACCGCTCGTATCGGCGGGCGACCTCGACACCAGGAAGCCATGACCCAAGGGACGATTGTCGTGCCATCCATCACCTACCCCGGACAACGCAAGGGCCCGATGCCCTCCGTGACAGTCTGCACTGTCACGGGGTGACATCGGGCCCCGAAATGCGCTTCGCGCCCCGTGAGTCTTTTCGGCCCCCTACGGGACCAAAAGGACTCACGGGTGGCGCAGCCGCCTAAGCGGTTTCGGTGATCGGGCGATCGACCCAGCTCATCAGGTCGCGCAGCTTCTTGCCGGTGACCTCGATCGGGTGCTCGGCGTTGGCCTTGCGCAGGCCCTCGAGCTCGGTGTTGCCGTTCTCGACGTTGGCGACCAGCCGACGGGTGAACTCGCCGGACTGGATGTCGGCCAGGATCGCCTTCATGCGGTCCTTGGTGCCTGCGTCGATGACGCGCGGGCCGGAGAGGTAGCCACCGAACTCGGCGGTGTCGGACACCGAGTAGTTCATGCGCGCGATGCCGCCCTCGTACATGAGGTCGACGATCAGCTTGAGCTCGTGCAGAACCTCGAAGTACGCCATCTCGGGCGCGTAGCCGGCCTCGACCATGACCTCGAAGCCCGTCTTGACGAGCTCCTCGGTGCCGCCGCAGAGCACGGCCTGCTCGCCGAAGAGGTCCGTCTCGGTCTCTTCCTTGAAGGTGGTCTTGATGACGCCGGCGCGGGTGCCACCGATCGCCTTGGCGTAGGACAGCGCCAGGGCCTGGCCCTCGCCCTTCGGGTCCTGGTCGACGGCGATGAGGGCGGGAACGCCCTTGCCGTCGACGAACTGACGGCGCACCAGGTGGCCGGGGCCCTTCGGGGCGACCATGCCGACGGTGACGAACTCCGGGGCCTTGATCAGGTCGAAGTGGATGTTCAGGCCGTGCCCGAAGAACAGCGCGTCGCCGTCCTTGAGGTTCGGCTCGATGTCGTTGGTGAAGATCGACGCCTGCGCGGTGTCGGGTGCCAGCACCATGATCACGTCTGCCCACTCGGCGACCTCGGCGGGCGTGCCGACGGTCAGGCCCTGCTCCTCGGCCTTGGCCCGAGACTTCGAACCCTCCTTCAGGCCGATGCGCACATCGACGCCCGAATCACGCAGGCTGAGCGAATGCGCGTGTCCCTGGCTGCCGTAGCCGATCACAGCGACCTTGCGGCCCTGGATGATCGACAGGTCGGCGTCATCGTCGTAGAACATCTCGACTGCCACTGGTATTACCTCTCCTCGGTTATCTGAAGACTTGATTCGTGAATAGAAAGTACTAGCGGGCCGCGGTGATGGACTTCGGCCCACGGCCGACAGCCACGACACCGGACTGCACGATCTCCCGGATCCCGTAGGGATCGAGCATCCGCAGCAGCGCGTCGAGCTTCGACCGGGTGCCGGTCGCCTCGATGGTCACCGACTCGGGCGAGACGTCGATCACCTTGGCGCGGAACAGGTTCACCGTCTCGAGGACCTGCGTCCGAACGCTGGCGTCGGCCCGCACCTTGATCAGCACGAGCTCGCGGGCCACCGAGGCCTCGGTGTCCTGCTCGACGATCTTGAGCACGTTGATCAGCTTGTTGAGCTGCTTGGTCACCTGCTCGAGCGGGAACTCGTCGACGGTCACGACGATGGTCATGCGGGAAACGTCGGGGAGTTCGGTCCCCCCGACCGCGAGGGACTCGATGTTGAAGCCCCTGCGCGAGAACAGCGCGGCCACCCTGGCCAACACTCCCGGCTTGTCCTCGACGAGAACGCTGAGGGTGTGGCTGGTGCTCACTGGTTGTCCTCCCTTGCGGCGGCAGCGGCCTGGCCGGACTGCTGCTCGCGCTCCATGGCCTCGTGGATGACGGCGGGCTCGTTGACGGCCTCGTCGTCGTCGAACAACGGCCGGATGCCCCGCGCCGCCTGGATCTCGTCGTTGCTGGTGCCCGCGGCCACCATCGGCCACACCTGGGCGTCGGCGCCGACGATGAAGTCGATCACCACCGGCTTGTCGTTGATGGACTGCGCCTCGCGGATCGCAGCCTCGACGTCCTCCTCGCGCTCGACGCGGATGCCGTGGCAGCCCAACGCCTCGGCGAGCTTGACGAAGTCCGGGATCCGGATCGCGCCGTGGGTGCCGAGGTTGGTGTTGGAGTAGCGCTGGTCGTAGAACAGCGTCTGCCACTGCCGCACCATGCCGAGGTTGCCGTTGTTGACCAGCGCGACCTTGATCGGCACGCCCTCGACCGCGCAGGTCGCGAGCTCCTGGTTGGTCATCTGGAAGCAGCCGTCACCGTCGATGGCCCAGACTTCCTTGTCCGGCATGCCCATCTTGGCGCCCATCGCGGCTGGCACCGCGTAACCCATGGTGCCGAGGCCGCCGGAGTTGAGCCAGGTGCGCGGCTTCTCGTACTTGACGAACTGCGCCGCCCACATCTGGTGCTGGCCGACGCCCGCGCAGTAGATCGCGTCCGGGCCCGCGAGCCTGCCGACCGCCTCGATCACGTACTCAGGGGACAGCGCGCCGTCCGACGGCTTGCCGTAGGCCAGCGGGTAGGTGTCGCGCAGACCGTCCAGGTACGACCACCACTCGGCGTAGTCGAGGGTGGTCCCGGTGGCCTGATCCGCCTTGATCGCCTCGATCAGCTCGGTGATCACCTCGCCGCAGTCACCGACGATCGGGACGTCCGCGTACCGGTTCTTACCGATCTCGGCCGGGTCGATGTCGGCGTGGATGACCTTGGCGTCGGGTGCGAACGAGTCGAGCTGACCGGTCACCCGGTCGTCGAAACGCGCGCCGAGGGTGATCAGCAGGTCGCTCTTCTGCAGCGCGCCGACCGCCGCGACGGTGCCGTGCATACCCGGCATGCCGCAGTGCAGCTGGTGGCTGTCGGGGAACGCGCCGCGGGCCATCAGCGTCGTCACGACGGGGATGCCGGTCAGTTCCGCGAGCTCGAGCAGCTCGGCGGACGCGTCAGCCTTGATGACACCGCCACCGACGTAGAGCACCGGCGCCTTCGACTCGGCGATCAGCCGGGCCGCCTCGCGGACCTGCTTACCGTGCGGCTTGCTCACCGGGCGGTAGCCGGGCAGGTGCATCTCCGGCGGCCACGAGAACGTGGTCTGCGCCTGCAGCACGTCCTTCGGGATGTCGACGAGGACGGCACCGGGACGACCGGAGGCCGCCAGGTAGAAGGCCTCCGCCATGATCCGCGGGATGTCAGCGCCGTCGGTGATCAGGAAGTTGTGCTTGGTCACCGGCATGGTGATGCCGGAGATGTCGGCCTCCTGGAAGGCGTCGGTGCCGATCAGGCTGCGACCGACCTGGCCGGTGATCGCGACGATCGGGACCGAGTCCATCTGCGCGTCGGCGATCGGGGTCACCAGGTTGGTGGCGCCGGGGCCGGAGGTCGCCATGCAGACGCCGACCTTGCCGGTGGCCTGGGCGTATCCGGTCGCGGCGTGTCCGGCGCCCTGCTCGTGCCGGACGAGGACGTGCCGAACCTTCTTCGAGTCGAAGAGCGGGTCGTAGACGGGCAGAACGGCGCCGCCGGGGATGCCGAATACAGTGTCGACCTCGAGCTCCTCGAGGGCCCGAACCACGGACTGGGCGCCGGTCACTCGCTCGGGGGCGACTTGACGGCGGGTACCGGGTTGGGCGGCCGGCGCTGCCGCGGGGCTGGGCTGACCCGTTCCCCCCGACTTGCGCGGCGTGGGCTGCGGCCGTGCGGTTGGTGCGCTCACTGCATAATCCTCTGGTCTTGACGGTTCAAGCTGGCTCCGGGCAAGAAAAAACCCCCGTCAGCAATCTTGCTGTACGAGGGTGGCGCGTCGTGCTTGTGAGTTGACGAAATCGACTCAGGCGGCGACGCGCCGGCCGATTACGAGGAACTCATTCTGCTTCACGCGCTCGAAGGTAGGCGCGTCAAGGGTGAACAGTCAACTTGGTGAGTCGGCTGTCCCAGAATGTGAGAAGCGCTGACCGCAATGCAAGGATGGTGCGGTGTCATCCTCATCGCAGCCCGTGCCACCGAACTCATCCTCGCACACCGCCGAACCGATCGAGCAGTCCATACACATCTCGAAGCTCGGACTCCTCGCGGTTGGCCTGCTGGCGATCTGCCTGAGCCCGGTCGTGCTCACCAAGCCGGTCCCCCTTCTGCTCCTGCTGCTGATCCCGGTCGCGGTCGCCTGGTGGATGCTGCGGGTACGGACCACGGTCACCGCCGAGGGACTGCGCCTGCGCCGGATGTTCTCCACCGAGAACATCGAGTGGAGCCAGATCAAGGGCTTCCGCTTCCCCAAGCGCGGATGGGCGCGTGCCGACCTGACCGACGGCCGCGAGGTGAGCCTGCCCGTGGTCACCTTCGGTCGGCTCCCCCAGATCGCGGCGGCCAGCGGCGGCCGGGTGACCGACCCCTACGCGGCCGCGGATCGCGCGGCCCGTGAGAAGGCCGCTGCCGAGAGGGCCGCCGCAGAGAATGACGAGACCGAGTCCGGCACGGAGTCGGATCCGGGAACGAAATAGCCCGCGAGTAGCGTTGCTACGGACACTCGACGCCAGGGCGCCGACGGCAGCAACCCCATGCCGAGGACCCGCCCACCGGCCCAGCCCGCCGGAGCCGCTCGAGTCACGGCAACGTTCGCAGTTCGACGATTAAGGACAGTCCTATGCCCCCGTTGAGGTCCCGCACCACCACCGTCGGACGCAATGCCGCCGGAGCCCGCGCCCTGTGGCGCGCCACCGGAATGACGGACTCCGATTTCGGCAAGCCGATCGTCGCGATCGCGAACTCGTACACCCAGTTCGTCCCCGGGCACGTGCACCTCAAGGACGTCGGCGAGATCGTGGCCGAGGCCGTGCGCGCCGCGGGCGGCGTGCCCCG
>Ga0105243_10001848_pt1 | contig 18084 bp, 15 predicted proteins | sample KBSM34metaG_FD_81525 | JGI IMG/M metagenome (GOLD analysis project Ga0105243, IMG submission 81525) | Miscanthus rhizosphere microbial communities from Kellogg Biological Station, Michigan, USA - KBS M3-4 metaG | ecosystem: Host-associated > Plants > Roots > Rhizosphere > Soil | place... | reverse complement strand
GAGCCGCGCGAAAGCAGCCGGCTGTGCTGCCAGATCAAGATGCAGGTCGCGCTGGACGGCATCGTTGTTCAGTTGCCGGAAGTGCAGGTCTGAGCTGGCGCGGTTCTATCGGTGTGAAATGCTCAATCCCGCGGCTTGGTCGATTGCGCCCCGACGCGCAAGAAATCGTGAATCGACGCCTAAGACAACGCCTGCGTTCCCTGAGCGGATTTTTCTTCCCTGCATCTCTACCAGCGCCGAACCGCTGTCGGGACGCAGTTTGCGTGACCCAAGTGAAGTCAGAGCGAAGTCCCTGCAGGAGTCCCGTGAAGCGATATTTTTCGTTCCGTGTCACGCAGCTCTTACTATGAACGCTGTCCGACAAACTGCGAGCCAACATCTTCACTGGCCTGACCTTTCTGCATTCAAACAAGGCTGGCGGCGTCGTGAATCAGGGCCTCTGGCTCATTCGGACGGAATCCCCAGCAGGATCGGATTCCTGCTTGACTTCAGCGGCGCGCCCGAAGTGCCCTTCGACCGCGATGCATTCGTGCGTTACTCGCAACGCGCACGAGCCGTGCTTGATGAAGGCATCCGCGCTTCGACCGGACAGCCAACTATCCGTAGGCCACACTTGTCGGTGGTCGGCATGCGACCGTCGTGGCCGCAAGTTTCGAACCGCCAGCGGCGCTAGGTCCGAGTTAGGAGTTCGGCTGGTCTGAGTCGTTCGTAGTTCCAGGCCGCATCGGCGGCAACGGCGCCCATCTCTCGTTGACCAAAATCTCGGATGAATGGCGGCTCCCATCTGCGGGCACCAGCCGCATCACTGCACGGTTTCAGCACCGGCGCGGGGCCGCGCGATTGAGGCAAAACCATCCGTGGGTGGCAGTCATTGCTGACCGGCGATGACTGGCTTGACGGTGCCGCCAAAGGCAGGAATCCGGGAGAACACGTCAGCAATGAAATCCATAAACACGGTTGCTCGCGTCGGCAAAAGTCGATTAGCGACGTAGACGATCTGGACAGGAACGGCCGGTGCGGAGTAGCCGGTCAAGATGAACTTCAGGCGCCCACTCCTCAACCCTTCGTCGAAGAGCCATGCCGGGCCGTGGCCGATTCCCAAGCCTGCAATGACCGCCGAGCTGACCGCTTCAGGTGAGTTCACTCTGAGCCTGCCGGAAACGGGCACATCGGTCTCGCGAAAGCGCCAAGTAGCACCCGACGACAGCAGCGTGTAGATGACGCAGTCGTGGTCTCGGAGGTCGTCAGGCGTTTGCGGCACGCCGCGCCGCGCCAGGTAGCTTTCACTCGCCACGAACACCCGCTCGTAAGACCCGATGCGTCGGGCGCGCAGCGCACTGTCCTCCAGTTGTCCGATGCGAATCGCCAGCTCCGTCCCCTCATCGACGAGGTTGACATAGCGGTCATTGATTTGCAGGTCCAGGGTCAACTTCGGATAGCGCTCAAGAAAAGTCGGGACGTGCGGCAACACGAAAGCATGGCCCAGCGCGGTGGGGCAGGCTACCCGCAAGAGTCCTGACGGATCGACGTTGCTCCTGAAAGACGACTCGGACTCGTCCACAGCATCAAGAATCCGCCGGACGTCCGCGTAGTAGCGCTCCCCCTCAGGCGTGAGGGCAAGCTTGCGTGTGGATCGGTGCAGGAGCCGGGTCTGGAGGTGCTCCTCCAGCGCTGCGACGTAGCGGCTCACGTTCGGCTGCCCCAGGCCCAGGTCACGAGCTGCGGCCGTGAAGCTCCCCGTCTCCACGGCACGCGCGAAGCAGGTCATCAGCAGGAATCGGTCCAAGTGTCCCTCCAATTCATGCCTGAAATGCATGGATGGTATTCAATCGGTCCATCTTATAGAAATGGAGGCATGGATGCACATTCTCCTCATCGGCCACGGTGGGTGGCCGTCTACAGGAGAAAGTCATGTCACGCTTGCAAGGCAAACGCACCCTCATAACTGGCGGCACCAGCGGCATTGGCCTGGAAACTGCCAAGCAGTTTCTGGCCGAAGGCGCCCGCGTCATCGTCACCGGCGTCAACCCGGATTCCATCGCCAAGGCCCAGGCCGAACTCGGACCTGAGGTGCTGGTTCTGCGCGCCGACTCGGCCAGCGTGGCTGCGCAGAAGGACCTGGCACAAGCCGTCAAGAACCACTACGGCCAGTTGGACGTGGCCTTCCTCAACGCGGGCATCTCCGTCTGGCTGCCGCTCGAAGACTGGACGGAAGAGATGTTCGACCGTTCATTCGATGTCAACGTCAAGGGCCCGTACTTCCTGATCCAGTCGCTGCTGCCGGTGTTCGCACCCTCCGCATCGGTCGTCCTGAACACGTCCATCAGCGCGCATGTGGGCGCAGACCGCTCCTCCGTTTACGCGGCCACCAAGGCAGCGGTCCTGAACATGTCGAAGACGCTGTCGACCGAGCTGCTCGGGCGCGGGGTTCGCATCAACGCGGTCAGCCCGGGGCCTATCGACACGCCGCTGTATGACAAGCTGGGCATCCCCGAGGCCTACCGCGAACAACTGAACAAGGACATCGCGGCCACCATCCCGCTGGGCCGCTTCGGCACGCCTGAAGAGGTAGCCAAGGCCGTGCTGTACCTGGCCTCCGATGAATCCCGCTGGTCGATTGGCACGGAAATCGTGGTCGACGGCGGTCGCCTGCTCAATCGCTGAGCGCACAAGGTTCTGCGCGCCGAAGGCGCCTTGCGACTGGGACGAGTCGAAGGCGCCTTCCTGATCCCTGCCAACACAGATGCCCATCAAGATGCTTACCCTGATCAGCCACCCGCTCTGCCCGTTCGTGCAGCGCGCCGCGATCGTCCTTCTGGAGAAGGGCGTCGCCTTCGAACGCGTTAACGTCGACCTGTCGGCCAAGCCCGATTGGTTCCTCGCGCTGTCGCCCACTGGCAAGGTGCCCGTGCTCAAGGTTCCCCAGGCCCATGCCGAGGACGCGGCGCTTTTTGAAAGCGTGGCGATCTGCGAGTACCTCAACGAGACGCAGGGCGGCTCGCCGATGTACCCCCACGACGCGCTGACACGCGCCCGACACCGCGCCTGGATCGAGTTCGCCACCCAGACTTTCGCTGAAGGCTGGCAGTTCCTTCATGCGCGTGACTCGCAGGTTGCGGATGCGAAGCGCGCCAGCTTCCGTGAGCGCCTGGCCAAGTTGGAGTCGGAAGTCACCGCAGGCCCGTATTTCGCTGGCGCGGCGTTCGGCATGGTCGATGCAGTCTATGCACCGCTCTTTCGCTACTTCGAGCTGATCGACCCGTCAGCGACGCAGCAAATCTTCGATGGCCTGCCGCGCGTTTCGGCCTGGCGAGAGGCATTGGCAGTGCGAGCCAGCGTGAGGAATGCAGTTGCCGAGGACTACGCCTCCCGCTTCCAGGCGCATCTCCACCAGCAAGGTGCCCTGCTGCCCGGCATCTACGCCGCCGGCGACCTGACCACGCCCTTCTTGCCCTCGGTCACCCAAGCATCGTCGCAGGGCGCGATGGCGGGGATCTTCGCCCAGCAATCGATGCTGGTTTGAGAGCACCCGATCGACTCGCACGCAATCTCATCAGTCGTCGTGGACGGGGTTTTGCGGACCTTTCCCTAGCCGGCCTTGGCGGCTTGTCCTCCTGCTCAAGTGCTGCGACGTCCTCAAGAGTCAAGAAATCTCTGTGCGTCCAAGGCAGCCATGCAACCGCTTCCCGCACTGGTGACCGCTTGCCGATAGATGTGGTCCTGAACGTCCCCTGCGGCGAACACCCCGGGAACATTGGTCATGGTGGCATACCCATCCAGGCCGGACCGCGTCTTGATGTAGCCATCCGCCATCGTCAGTTGGCCTTCGAAGAGGATCGTATTAGGTTGATGCCCGATCGCAATGAAGCAGCCCTTCACTTCCACCAGCTCGCTGAAGGCCCCAGCCCGGTCTTGAAGCCGTACGCCCGTGACGCCTTCGTCGTCACCCAGCACCTGTTCGACCACGCAGTTCAACTTCAGTTCGATCTTGCCCTCTTCGATTTTCTTGTGCAGCCGGTCCAGGAGGATCGGCTCGGCCCGGAACTTCTCGCGCCTGTGAATCAGGGTGACCTTCCTGGCGATGTTCGACAGGTAGAGGGCCTCTTCCACCGCGCTGTTTCCACCGCCCACAACGCAGACATCCTGATCCACGTAGAAGAATCCGTCGCAGGTCGCGCATCCTGAAACGCCGCGGCCACGAAACGTTTCTTCCGAGGGAAGTCCCAAGTACTTGGCTGACGCGCCGGTGGCAATGATCAGGGCGTCGCAAGAGTAGGAGCCGCTATCCCCCGTGAGGACAAACGGCCGACTTTGCAGATTCACCTCACGGATGTGGTCGACTATCACGCGCGTATCGAAGCGCTCTGCGTGCTGCAAAAATCGCTCCATCAGTTGAGGCCCCATCACGCCCTGGACATCGGCCGGCCAGTTTTCCACGTCCGTGGTCGTCGTCAGTTGGCCACCCTGCACGTTGCCGGTGATGAGCACGGGGGCAAGATTCGCTCGCGCCGCGTAAATGGCGGCGGTGTAACCGGCAGGGCCTGAACCCAGGATGATCAGTTTGGAGTGATTGAGCATGGGGAAGTCACGAATGGAAGTTGCGCGAAGGTCATCGGCCCGGGCCTATTCCCAAAGTCCCTTGGGCATGGGCAGTCCCTGCAGGATTTCGCTGGTCAGCTGCTGCTCGACGGGGATGCCCTTTTCGTTGCACCACCAGAGGAGCTGACGCGTGTGCTGGCCGCTGTGCCAGACCGAGCGCTCGAGAAAGGAATGCATGGAATGCACGCCATAGAACATCTTCAGAGGTTGTGTGCAGCTTCGGTCTTCGAGGGCGTCCCACCACTGGGCCACCCGCTTCTTCTTGTCGTCCGCATAGGCGAGGATGCCGGGGAGGTCGATGTCCGGCGGTGCATCCACGTTGGCGACGATTGTCCAGTCTTCCAGGCCATTGATCACGACCTGTAAATAGGCGTCGGGCACCTGGAAGATGTGATACGCCACATCGCGAACCGTGCGCTCACGCGGGGGCGCCGGCCGTTCCTCCAGCATCGCGGCAGGAATCTTCGAGATCGCATGCGTGGCGATCTCCATGATCTTCTTCCAGCGCTCCACGAGCACTTCGGGAGGCAGGACGTCCACGACGTTTTCGACACCCACGAACTTGGCAACGTCGTCCAGCGACTGCGCGAAGGTGTACTCCCGGTCACGCACCACCACCGGAATGGACCGGATCCCCAATGACGCCAGAAACTTCATGGCGCCAGGGTCGGTGGCGATGTTGACAGATTCGAAGGGAACGCCCTTGCTGGTCAGAAACTCCTTGACCCTGACGCAACTAGAGCATCCGGTGGTCCAGTAGACGGTGATCGATTCCATGGCAGGCCTGCTTGAGTGATGAAGACTTCACTCTATGGATCGCACGGCCGCGGCGCTATTCAATGTGCAGACAGGGCCTTCGTTCAAGTCGATGGCGCGTCCGGAACGGGACGGATGCCGACCCACCTCCGGTCCTCCAAAGCCTCGCGGATCAAGTTGTCCAATACGTCGTAGACGGCGGTCGCCGCTGCTCCGAGCGGAAGGTGCTCGGAGGTGCACAGCACCACGTTCCTGGAAATGTCCAGTGCGTTGATGACCAGCGGACGGTCGGTCAGGCTCTTGAGCTGCTTCTGCAGGGCGGATGCGGGCAGGATCGTGTGCGCGTTGCCGGTTTCCACTGCGTCGACCAAAGTCCGAAGAGAGTCGACTTCCGCAAGCGGCTCGATAGCGAGGCCATGCGCGGCCAGCCCGGCTTGCACGATCCGTCTCATTCCCGTCTGGCGGCTCGAAAGAAACAGCGGCAACCTCGCCACCTCGGCGATCGACATGCCTCGCTCGCGTGGCTCGACACCCGAATCGGCGGGGGACACGAGATAAATCATCTCGTTGAACAAGGGCTGCTCCACGATGCCAGGCGAAGGCTCGAACTGGTAGGTGACGGTCATGTCAAGCCTTCCCTGCAGGACCATCTCTTTCAGCAGGTAGCTCATGCCCTCGGCCAAGTGGAGCCTGACCTGCGGCAGCCGTGTCCGCGCAGCCACCAGGAGGTCGATGGCAAGGAGGTCCTGCACGACCACCGGCAAGCCCAGCGAAGCGGGCCCGCTCACTTCGGACGCGGACCGTTCGACGTCCTGCGTGGCACGTTCCACCTGCCGCAGGATGGCGACCGCGTGCTTGTAGAGCGTCTTACCGGCCTCTGTGGGAGTCACCCCCGTCGAACGGCGGATCAACAGCTTCTGATGAAGGCGCGTTTCCAGGCCAGAGATCTGCAGGCTCAGGGCCGACTGGGCCACATTGAGTTCCACCGACGCCCGCGACATGCTGCGCTGCTCGACGATCTTGACGAAATACTTCAGCTGGCGAAGGTCCATATAACGCTCATTGGCTCGGCAAAGCCGGCATGCCATCTTCGGTTGCGATGCCCGGATACTCCGATTGAATAGCGGACCTCCTGGCGATCGGGATACTTCTCTCGATACCCACCACTACAAGGCTCCTGCCATGAGACAAACTCCCGTGATTCGCCGACGCACGCTCCTGGGTGCTGCAACTGCAGCCGTCGGATTGTGCGTGCTGCCCGCCTTCTCGCAAAGCGCGAAGCCTTTGCGCCTCGTGGTCCCGTATCCGCCGGGTGGCGCCGTCGACGCCACTGCCAGGCTACTGTCCGAGAAGTTGCCCGCAACGCTGCAGGGCCGGGCGGTGATTGTGGACAACCGTCCGGGTGCCGGCGGCAACATTGCTGCCGCGCTGGTTGCGCGCTCGGATGCAGACGGCAGCAGCGTGCTGGTCACCTCGAACAACCACACCATCAACCTTGCCCTGTACCAGAAGCCGGGATATGCCCTCGAGGAGTTCGTGCCGATCGCGCAGCTCGGCGTGACTGGATTCGTGATCGTTGCGCATCCTTCGACAAACTTCAAAACATTGCGCGATCTACTGGACGCGGCGCGCGCCAAGCCGAACTCGATCTCGTTCGGCACGGGCGGCAGTGGCCATCCCGCGCATCTCGCGACCGAGATGCTGAAGGAACGCGCCAAGGTTTCCATGCAGCACGTTCCATACAAAGGCTCCGGGCCACTCACGGCCGATCTGCTGGGTGGTCAACTGCCGGTGGGGGTAATTTCTGTGGTGGCGGCCCAACCTTTCGTCGCCTCGGGGCAACTCATCGGCCTGGGGGTGACAACCAAGGAACGCTGGCCCGATCTACCGAAGGTCCCGACCGTCGAAGAATCTGGATTTCCGGGCTACGAGTACAGCGGCTGGATTGGGTTGCTCGGTAGAGTGGGAATGCCGGAAGCCGACGTCGCGGCTCTCGAAAAGCAGCTGCTCGCGATCGTTGCGACCGAAGAAGCGCGCTCAAGGCTGTACAAGCAGGGCATCGTCGTTGCACCGAAGGGCCGCACGGAGTTCAAGGCGGCGATTGCCCATGACGCCACCGTGAACCGCGAACTCGTCAAAGCTGCCGGCGTGCGCGTGGATTGACCGGGCTGGATGTAGCCTCTCCACCTACGAAGCAGGCGCGGTGAACAGTGCCTCGATCTCCCGCGCCGCCGCGGCCACGGCCACCTGCAAGCTCTTCAAGTGACCGGGAGATGAGTACCGTGTGCACGTGCCCGACAACGAGAGTGCTCCCAGCAATCTGTCGCGCGTGTCGAAGACGGGCGATGCAACCGCCGCGAGTTCCGGATCTCGCTCTCCCAGGCTCGTCTGCACCAGGTCGGGAGAACCGACGGGCCTGCCGGTTTCGAACTGGCGCATGACGCGACCACTTGCGCCTCGTTCCGTCGACAGGGTGTCGCCGACCCTCAGAAGGTGGCTGACAGCCTGATTCCCAAAGGCGACTGCAACGCACAAGCGCAGATCGCCATGGGGCACGAAGAAACTCGCGGTCTCTCCGGTGTCCTCTGCGAGGCGGTTCAAGGTTGACTGGACCACGGCCGCGATGCCTTGCGTCGCGTTACCCGTGCGCTCGAGCACTGCTATCGCCGGCCCCAGTCGATAGCGCTCGGTTCCGTCCTTCAACACGAAAGAGTACTGCGCCAGCGAGCGCAACAGGCGGGACGCGGTGGCTTTGTCCAGACCTGTCGCACGGGCCACCTCGCTGAGCTTCTGGCCCTCGTCATAGCGCAACGCCATCAGCAGCCGAAGCCCTCGCTCCAGCGCGTTGACGCGCAGCGCGGATGTCCCTGCCGCGGAGTCTTCTTTTGACATAAAGCCCTTTCAACGCTAAAGTTGTTTCATACAACGATCATAGAGGATCATCAGATGAAACACAATAGTGAAGACATCGATTCCAGACTGCCGCTGGCTGGGCTGAAAGTCCTGGACTTCGGCCACACGGTCATGGCGCCCACATGCGGCCTGATCCTGGCGGATCTCGGAGCGGAGGTCGTACGCATCGAGCGTGTGGAAGGCGATCCGACGCGCAGCCTCACGGGCTTCGGGTCGGGGTTCTTCGGCTATCTCAACCGCAACAAGCAAAGCGTTGCGATCGATCTGAAGAATCCTCTGTCCCGTCCGGTGCTCGCGCGCGCCTTCGAATGGGCCGACGTGGTGATCGAGAACTTCGGTCCCGATGTGATGGATCGGCTGGGGTATGGCTATGCCGAGGCGAACCGCATCAATTCCCGGATCATCTATTGCTCGCTCAAGGGCTTTCTGCCGGGCCCCTATCAGGCGCGCCCTGCTCTCGATGAAGTCGTGCAGATGATGGGTGGGCTGGCCTACATGACGGGTCCGGTCGGCCAACCGATCCGGGCGGGTGCGTCCATTGTCGACATGACAGGCGGCATGTTCGGCGTGATTGGAATCATGGCCGCTCTTCGTGCTCGCGAAGCCACGGGCCAAGGTTCCCGTGTGACCAGTGCCTTGTACGAGACGACTGCTTTCCTGGTGGGTCAGCACATGGCCATGGCGCAGTTCGGCGACACGCCAGTCGTGCCGATGCCGGCGAGGACGCAGGCCTGGTGCCTCTACGACCTCTGCCCATGCGCCGACGGCCAGATGTTCATCGGCATCACCAGCGACGCTCAATGGAACCGGTTCTGTGTCGCCTTCGGCCTGCAAGAGCTCCTGGACGACCCGCGCTTGGCGACCAATTCGAGCAGGACCAAGGAGCGGCCTTGGCTCATCCCGCGTCTCAACGAGAAGTTCGCGACGCTCTCAATGGCCGCTGTCGAGGCACTCTGCAAGAAGGCTGAGATTCCCTTCGGGCCCGTGCGCACTCCGCTGGATCTTCTCGAGGACGAGCATTTGCGTGCCAACGGCTCACTGCTGGAGGTGAAGGTTGGCGACCGGCGCGCCAGTTTGCCGGCGATGCCATTCCGAATCGACGACCACTTGCCCAGTGTTCGCCTCCAGCCTCAGGGCGTCGGTGCGCAGACCGCTGAGTATCTGAACACCTGGGGATTGTCGGACGCGGAGTCGCAGCACTTGTTCGATTGCGGTGCCGTTGCTGGACCCCAATAGCAATCCCCGAACTGATCATCCCCCACAAAAACCGTAGGAGACAACCACATGACCGGATTCAATCGTCGTCAACTTCTTGCCGCTTCTTCACTCTTGTGGATCCCGCACCTCGCGTTCGCGAGTGAAGCCTATCCCAGCAAATCCATTCGGCTCACGACGCCAAACTCGGCGGGCTCGGGCGCTGATGGCATGGCACGCCGCCTCGCGGACCAGATGACCAGGGTAGTGAAGCAACCCGTGTTCGTCGAGAACCTTCCCGGGGCAGGCGGGGTACTGGGCACCGAGAACCTGCTGCGCGCACAGCCGGACGGCTACACGATCGGCCTGATCAGCTCGAACTACGTGGTGTTCCCTCACCTGTACAAGAAGTTCGCGTACGACGCGCTGAAAGACATGACGCCGATCGCGGGGGTCGCATCAACGCCGATGGTTCTGATCGCGCGGGCAGATCTGCCAGCGAACAATGTCGGCGAACTGAAGGCGCTGGCGCTGAAGAGCCCCGGAAAGCTGACTTTGGGCTCCTCGGGGAACGGCACCATCCTGCACCTCATGGGGATGTACATGCAGGAGCAGGGGCAGTTCACGCTCACCCATGTGCCGTACAAGGGGGCGGGGCCCGTCATTCCGGACTTGGTCAGTGGAACCGTCGATGTGGCCTTTTTCTCGTACGCCAGTGTCGAGGGGCTCGTCAAACAAGGCAGGCTCAAGGTGCTGGGGGTATCCAGTGCCAAACGCATGCCGAACCTGCCCGAAGTACCGGCGATCGCGGAAAGCTTTCCTGGCTGCGTCCTGGAGGCGTGGTACGCAGTGATCGGACCGAAGGGCATGCCGAAGGAAATCGTGCAGAAGCTCAACGAGACCATCACGGCGATCGTGCAATCGGATTCCTTCAAGGGCCAGATTGCGGCCGAAGGCGCAGTGCCTGCTGCGATGGCACCCGAGGCGCTCATGGCGTTCATGCGGACCGAATTCACCAAGCACGGCTCGCTGGTGTCTCGGTCTGGCGCAGTCATCCAGTAGAGGCCGCAGTCATGACCGTCTGCACTCTTTTCGAAAAACTCTGGGATCAGCACCGCATCGCTGACCTCGAGGGTGGCGAGACATTGGTCCACATCGACCGCCACCTGCTGTACGAGATCACGAGCCCTCAGGCCTTCGATGGCCTCCAGCAGGCCGGCCGACGGGTGCGCAATCCGGAGCTGACCTTCGGAACGACCGACCATCTGGTATCGACACGGCGCAATCGGGATGACGAAACCGTCGAGGGCGGGGCCGCGCTGATACGAGCGTTCCGCAGCAGTACCCGTGCTCATGGCATACGGCATTTCGATGTGCAGGATGCACAGCAGGGCATCGTCCATGTCATCGCTCCCGAACTGGGCATTGCGTTGCCGGGCATGACCTTGGTTTGCGGTGACAGCCATACCGGGACGGTCGGCGCGCTCGGGTCATGGGCCTGGGGAATCGGCACCTCGTCGGTGGAGCAAGTGCTCGCGACCCAGACCCTTGCCGTGCGCAAGCCGAAAACGATGCGGATTCTGGTCGACGGTCAACTGAGTGCCGGCGTGACGCCCAAAGACCTCATCCTGTACCTGATCGGACAGATCGGAACAGCAGGCGCCACAGGCTATGCGCTCGAGCTCGCGGGGCAAGCGATCACCGATATGCCCATGGAGGGACGATTCACCCTGTGCAACATGGGCGTGGAAGCCGGCGCACGCACCACCATGATCGCTCCGGACGACACGACGTTCAGCTATCTTCACGGACGCGAGTTCGCACCGAAGGGCTCAAGCTTCGATGCAGCGGTACGGGAGTGGCGGCAGCTGGCCTCTGACCCCGGGGCAGTGTTCGACAGGGAACTGCGCTTCCACGCGAGCGCTGCGGCGCCGCAGATCACCTGGGGCACGAGCCCCGAGCAAGTGATGCCGATCGACTCGACAGTGCCGATTCCAGCCCACTTCGATACCGAGGAGCAGCGCGGAGCCGCGCAGCGTGCGATCGAGTACATGGGGCTGCAGCCCGGCGCTTCCTTGCTCGGCCTCAAGGTCGACGCCGTTTTCATCGGCTCCTGCACGAACAGCCGACTGTCAGATCTTTCGGCCGCTGCCGAGATCGTCCGCAGTCACAAGGTAGCGAGCCACGTCAGAGCTTTGGTGGTCCCGGGTTCGATGACGGTCAAGCGCGAGGCCGAAGCGCTGGGCTTGCATCGTGTCTTCCTGGACGCCGGTTTCGAGTGGCGCGAGCCGGGATGCTCGATGTGCGCTGCGGTGAACGACGACGTTGTTCCACCGGGCGCGCGGTGCGTCTCCACCTCGAATCGCAATTTCGAAGGCCGGCAAGGCCCTCGTGCCCGTACCCATCTTGCCAGCCCCGCCGTCGCGGCGGCCGCGGCCATCACCGGCGTCATCACCGACGCTCGACGTCTCTGAGACCGATCATGCAGCCTTTCACTCAATGGCGAGGCATCGCCGCACCGATGCCTAAAGCAAACGTGGACACCGACGCGATCATCGCGGTTCAGCATGTCTACACCCTGAAGAAATCGGGGCTGGGCAACTACTTGTTCCACCGGTGGCGGTACGCGCCGGGCGGAGAAGAGGTCGACGACTTCGTGTTGAACCGAGCACCCTTTCGACAGGCGACCGTTCTGGTTGCGCAGTCGAACTTCGGATGTGGGAGCTCACGCGAACATGCGGTCTGGGCGCTCGCGGATTTCGGCATTCGATGCGTCATCGCTCCAAGCTTCGCTTCCATCCTCCACGAGAACTGCATCAAGAACGGCATCCTCCCCTTGTCCTTGAAGGAGCAGGAAGTCGAGGACCTCCTGGCCATGCTGGAGAGAGAGGAATGCAAGCTGGTCGACATCGACCTGAAGGCGTGCCAGGTCACCTTTCCGGACGGATCGGTGCATTCATTCACGCTTGACACAGCCCAACGCGATGCCTTGCTCCAAGGGCTTGATCCCATCACCCTCGCTGAGCGCTACGAGGATGACATTTCCGCGTTTCAGCAAAGGGACCGTCAGGTGCGTCCCTGGATCTGGCAAACGGGCAGCTGATTTTTTGGTTGAGAACCTATGCAAATCAAAATCACCGAGGTCGGGCCGCGAGACGGCCTGCAGATCGAGAAGAGCTTCATTCCCACCGCTCGAAAAGTCCAGCTCATCGATGCGCTCTTCCACGCAGGCATACGCTCTGTGGAAGCCACCTCCTTCGTATCGCCCACGGCCGTCCCGCAGATGGCAGATGCTGCCGACGTCGTACAGCAGATCAGCAGACCGGAAGGCTCTGTCGTGAGCGTGCTTGCGCCCAATGTTCGAGGTGCACATGATGCGATCCGGGCCGGGGCTGACGAGTTGGTGGCGTTCGTGTCAGCCAGCGCGACGCACAACAGGAAGAACCTGAACCGCAGCATCGCCGATTCGCTGATCAACATCGAAGCGGTCGCCGACGTGGCATTCCAGCATCGCATTCCGGTGCGGGGCGCGATTTCCACTGTCTTCGGTTGCCCCTTCGAAGGCGATGTGGATGCCAGTTCAGTGGTCGGTATCGTCCAGGCGCTCAGCCGCATCGGAATCCGGCATGTCACCCTGGCGGACACAACGGGCATGGCGACGCCCGCCGTGGTTCGGGCCGTGTGCGCAAGCGTCCGGAACGCCGTCCCCGAGGCAAGGCTTTCGCTCCATTTCCACAACACCCGGGGTCTCGGTCTCGTGAACGTGGCAGCCGGCCTCGAGCTTGAGATCAAGGAGTACGAATCCTCGGTCGGAGGGGTTGGAGGCTGTCCCTTCGCCCCTGGCGCCACGGGCAATGTGTGCACCGAGGATCTGGTGCACTACCTCCATGAGGAAGGTCACGATACGGGGATCGACCTCGATTCGCTCGTACGGGCGGCATGGCTGCTGGAAGAGACGCTGGGGCGCCCTTTGCCGGGTCAAGTCATGCGCGCGGGAAAGCGCCTGCGGCGCTATGACGCCGAGGCGGCGCCTGCCGCCACGGCACGGTGAACTTTGCCCGTTGATCGTCGGCTCAAATCAAACAGTTTGAAGGGGCCTCGGTGCTCCACAAGGAGATACGCAATGGGCGCAGCGGACACGGCCTTTCAGAAGGTGGACATCTACGGCACCGAGGACGGGCCGGCCTTTCTTTCGGGCATTCAGGCCCTGGTGCGGCTGCCGATGGTTCAGCGGCGTCTGGATCGAAGTCAAGGCCTGGACACGGCCGGACTCGTCTCTGGTTATCGCGGATCGCCACTGGGCGGCTACGACCAACAGCTGTGGAAGGCCGCCGCTGCACTGAAAGCCCACGACATCGTCTTTCAGCCGGGCCTCAATGAAGACCTTGCTGCGACGGCCCTTTGGGGGGCGCAGATGCACCGCGCGTTCGGGCCGGCGAAGGTGGATGGCGTCTTCGGCATCTGGTACGGCAAAGGGCCCGGCATCGATCGTACAGGGGACGTTTTCCGCAGCGCGAACATCATGGGGACCTCGCCGCTCGGCGGCGTTCTAGCGGTCTCGGGTGACGACCATGCGGCGCAATCTTCCATGTATCCGCACCAGACCGATGGCGTCTTTCAGGCCGTCTCCATGCCCGTCCTTCAGCCTGCAAGTGTCGGCGAGGTACTCAACATGGGACTGGCTGGCATTGCTCTCTCTCGCTACAGCGGGTTGTGGGTGGGCTTCAAGACCATCGCTGAAGTCATCGAGGCCGCTGCCGTCATCGACCTTGGAGCGCCCGCCGCCTTCTCGACACCTGAGCGTGATCCTGCTGCGGCACGGCTGAACTGGGACCCAGCTCTCAAATGGCCGAATCAGCGCCACGAACTGGAGCGGCGACTGATCGACGAGCGCCTGCCGGCAGCCCGCTTGTGGGCGCGCACGAACAGATTGGATCGTTTGATCGTCGAAGCTCCTGAGCGCCGCCTGGGCGTGGTGACGGTCGGTAAAGCCCACCAGGACCTGATGCAGGCATGCGCCGACCTGGGTCTCGCAGCCGACGACCTTCGCGCGCTGGGGATTTCGATCTACAAGGTCGCGATGAGTTGGCCGCTGGAAACCGAAGGCATGCTGCAATTCGCCGCCGGTCACCGCGAGCTTCTTGTTGTCGAGGAAAAGCGGGGCACCGTTGAACTGCAGATCAAAGAGGCGCTCTACCACTCGCCCCGCAGTGCGCGTCCGGCCGTCACCGGCAAGACGGATGGACAAGGTCGTGCGCTGCTTCCTGAGATCGGTGAATTCACGCCGCTGATGGTTGCCCGCGCGTTGGTGGGGCGCATGGATGGCGCCGCGGATCTTCCCGATCGCCTGACCAGGATGGAGGCGCGGCAACAGGCACTCGCCTCTGTCGACGTCCCCAGCAGAAGTCCCTACTTCTGCTCTGGCTGTCCGCACAATACCTCGACCAAGACGCCCGACGGATCCATCAGCGGGGGAGGCATCGGCTGCCACGTCATGGCCTTGATGCTGCCGGAACTCAAGACCGACACCTTCTGCCAAATGGGTGGAGAGGGTGTCCAGTGGATTGGCGCCCAACCTTTCTCGAAGACCTCGCACATCTTCCAGAATCTCGGCGATGGCACTTACCAGCATTCCGGGTTGCTAGCGATCCGCGCCGCGGTCGCCGCAGGTGCCAACGTGACCTACAAGATCCTGTTCAATGACGCAGTGGCGATGACAGGCGGCCAACCGGCCGAGGGGTCCAATGACCCCGCCCGCATCACTCGCCAATTGCATGCCGAAGGCGTCCAGACCATCGCTTTGGTCTCTGACCAGCCCGAGCGCTGGAGATCTAGGCGGGAGCTCGCTTCGGTCGTCACTGTGCACCACCGCGACGCCATGGACGAAGTCCAGCGTCGCCTTCGAACGATCCCCGGGGTCACTGCGATCGTGTACGAGCAAACCTGCGCAGCCGAGAAGCGCCGCCGGCGCAAGAAGCAGCCCGCAGCGGCGGCACCCAGACGCGTCGTGATCAATCCGCGGGTGTGCGAAGGCTGTGGCGACTGCTCGGTCCAGTCCAACTGCATATCCATTGAGCCCCTGGAAACTATGTTCGGTCGCAAGCGCAGCATCAACCAGTCGAGCTGCAACTCGGATCTTTCGTGCGTCAAGGGCTTCTGCCCCAGCTTTGTCGAAATAGACGGGGGCAAGTTGGTGAAGCCGAGCGGCGTGTCCGCGCAGCGCGAGGCCGAGCTGAAGGCGGGCTTGCCTCCAGTTCAGATCCAGGACCTCGGCGAGCGCAGTTTCAACGTGCTGCTGGCCGGCATCGGCGGCAGCGGCGTGCTGACCGTTGGAGCGCTGCTTGGCGCAGCGGCGCTGGTGGATCGCAAGGTGTCCAACGTTCTCGATTTCACCGGCCTGGCGCAGAAAAACGGCGCGGTACTCAGCCAGGTACGCATCGGCCAGTCTGCGTCGGCCATTCAGGCCTCTCGCATCGGATCGGGCGAGGCAGATGTCCTGATCGGCACCGACCTGGTCGTATCTGCGGGCGACGATGCGATCGCGCGCCTGTCCTCCTTGCGCTCGGCGATCGTGCTCAACGAAGACTTGACGCCCACTGCGGCGATCGTGCGCCAGCGCGACGCCGAACTCCCGCAGGAGCGAATGCGGGCACGAATGCAGAGCCGCTCGAGGCCCGATGGCTTCCATGCCTTCAACGCAGGCTCGCTCACCAAGGCGGTCTTGGGCGAATCAACCGGCTCGCACGTGCTGATGCTCGGGTATGCATGGCAGAAGGGCCTGATTCCTCTCACCATGGAGGCGCTGGAGTTGGCGATCGCCAATGGTGTCTCACCGGCGATGAACCAGCGCGCGTTCCTCTGGGGGCGCATTGCCGCTGCCAGCCCACAAGCGGCAGCCGAAGCCATTGGCGGCCTCGAAAGCATGCAGCAGAGCCCTCCGGACGATCTTGACGAACTCGTCGCGAGTTATGCCGCTGAACTCACCAAATATCAGAACGCAACTTATGCAAGCCGCTACGTGAAGCTTGTCGACCGCGTTCGTGATGCCGAGAAAATCCTTGCGGCCAGTGATCGAGGCCGCCTGGCTCGCACGGTCGCATTGAATGCGTTCAAGCTCATGGCTTACAAGGACGAGTACGAGATTGCGCGGCTGTACAGCGCTGCGTCCTTCAAAAGCGGCCTGCGCAGTCAGATCGACGGCGGGCGCCTTTCCGTTTGGCTCGCCCCGCCCCTGCTGGCGCGCCACGATCCCGCCACCGGACGCCCGCGCAAGATCAGGTTTGGTCCCTGGGTCTTCAGTGTGTTCGCTGTCTTGGCGCGTATGAGGGGTCTTCGCGGCACGCGCTTCGACCCCTTTGGCCTGAACCCGGAGCGAGCGGCAGAACGAAAACTCCTCGAAGACTACTTCCTGGTGGTCGACGAGCTTGCGAACCGGCTGAGGCCCGGCAATCTGGAGACGGCGTTGACGCTGGCGGCCTTGCCCGATCAAGTTCGCGGCTACGGTCCAGTCAAGATGAAAGCCATGGCCGAGTTCGACGCAGCGAAGGAAGGCCTGCTGAGCAAGTTCCGCGCGGCGCGTTCCATTCCAATTTCTAGCGCCGCTTGCCGCTGATTCCTGGAGCACACATGAAGATCGAAGGAAACGTGTACATCGTCGCCGGTGGGGCCTCGGGCCTGGGCAAGGGGACGGCGCTGATGCTCGCGGCGAACGGCGGCAAGGTCGTCATCGCCGATATGCAGGCGGACAAGGGCCAGGCGGTCGCTGGGGAGATCGGCGGCGTTTTCGTCAAGTGCGACGTCAGCCAGGAAGCGGATGGGCAGGCGGTGGTCGCTGCTGCGCAGAAGCTGGGCAGGCTCGTGGGGCTGGTCAACTGCGCAGGCATCGCGCCGGCCGAGAAGACAGTTGGCAAGACGGGGCCGCACACGCTGGCCGTGTTCAGCAAGACGGTCATGGTCAACCTGATCGGCAGCTTCAACATGATCCGCCTCGCGGCCGATGCGATGAGCAAGAACGAGCCGGAATCGACCGGCGAGCGCGGCGTCCTGATCTCGACGGCGTCGGTGGCCGCCTATGACGGGCAGATCGGCCAGGCCGCCTACAGCGCCTCGAAGGGCGGGGTCGTCGGCATGACGCTGCCGATCGCTCGCGATCTGGCTCGCAATGGCATTCGCAACATGACCATCGCACCCGGGATCTTCGGCACGCCCATGCTCTTCGGCATGCCGCAGGAGGTGCAAGACGCGCTGGCCGCGAGCGTGCCCTTTCCTTCGCGTCTCGGCACGCCCGATGACTACGCCAAGCTCGCGAAGCACATCATCGAGAACGACATGCTCAACGGCGAAGTGATCCGTCTGGACGGAGCGATTCGACTCCCACCCAAGTAAGTGCACTCTCTTTCAAAGGTTCTCAAATGTCCGAATCCATCGTCATCGTCGGCGCCGCACGCACCCCCATGGGCGGCTTCCAGGGCGACTTTTCGTCCCTCTCCGCGCACGACCTGGGCGGCGCGGCCATCAAGGCGGTCGTCGAGCGCGCCGCCATCGCGCCCGAGAGCGTGGGTGAAGTGCTGTTCGGCAACTGCCTCATGGCCGGCCAGGGCCAGGCCCCGGCGCGCCAGGCCG
>Ga0105243_10001842_pt1 | contig 18135 bp, 14 predicted proteins | sample KBSM34metaG_FD_81525 | JGI IMG/M metagenome (GOLD analysis project Ga0105243, IMG submission 81525) | Miscanthus rhizosphere microbial communities from Kellogg Biological Station, Michigan, USA - KBS M3-4 metaG | ecosystem: Host-associated > Plants > Roots > Rhizosphere > Soil | place... | reverse complement strand
CCATCATCGACCGCACGCTGACCGACCTGGTCAACTCCACCCTGGTGCAGAACCTCAACCCGCCGCCCGCGCCCGCCCTGGCCGACGCGAACTGGATCAAGCCCGGTCGCTCGGCATGGCAATGGCTGGCAGTCGGCGAGCCGCGCAAGGACGAGCAGCGGCAATGGGTCGACTGGACCCACCAGCTGGGCTTCGAGTACTACCTGGTGGACGACGGCTGGAGCACATGGAAACAGCCGTGGGAGACGCTGGCCGATACGGCGCGCTATGCACGCGCACAAGGCGTCGGCCTGTGGCTCTGGGTGCACAGCCGCGAGGTGCAGCATGCGCCCGAGCGCAAGGCGCTGCTGCGCAAGATCGCCGCCACCGGCATCGTCGGGGTCAAGGTCGATTTCCCGGCGCCGGCCAGCCGCGACTGGGCCAACTGGTACACGGATGTGGCGCGCGACGCGGCGGCCGAACACCTGATGGTGGATTTCCACGGCGCCATGAAACCCACCGGCACCGAACGCACCTGGCCCAACGTCCTCACCCGCGAGGGCGTGCGCGGGCACGAATGGCACATCACCCGCTACAAGCGCGTACTGGCCGCCGACCACGACACCATCCTGCCCTTCACCCGCTACGTCGTCGGGCCGGGCGACTACACGCCCACCGTGTTCGAACCGAAGGAACTGATGGGCAACAGCTGGGCGCACGAACTGGCGCAGATGGTCCTGTTCACCTCGCCGTTCCTGGCGATGGGCGGCCACCCGCAGACCTATCTCGCCAATCCCGCCCTGGACGTGCTCAAAGCGGTGCCCGCCACATGGGACGAAACCCTCGTGCTGCCCGGCAGCGAGCCGGGCAAGGTGGCGGCCATGGCCAGGCGCCATGGCCGCGACTGGTTCATCGCGGTGATCAACGGCGGTGCTGCCACGCGCATGACGCTGAAGCTGGATTTCCTGAAGAAGGGCAACTGGAAACTCACCGAACTGGGCGACGCGCCTGCGCGGCCGGATGCGTGGGAGCGCAAGGACCCAGACGTGACGCGGGATGGAGCGATCGCGTTGGAGTTGGCGCCGCGTGGCGGATTCGTCGGTTATCTGAAAGCGCAGTAGGCACGCCTCGACAACGCTTTCCGACGGCGCATGGCCGCGATCGTACCGGGCCTGCGACTACTGCAGGCCCGGATGTCACGTGCGAACGAGCCGCTTGGCAGCGACGCCAGGCAGGCTACTTGGCAATGACCGAGGTCCCGGACGGCACCATGTAGCACGCTTGCGCCTTGGCGCAGGCCTCGGCGTTGATCTCGGCGATCTGGCTGGCCAGGTACTGCTCCGGGGTCAGCCCCATGCGATTGCGATACGCGTTGTCGGCATCGGCCTTGGCGACCTGTTCCTGCTCGCGCTGGCGCTCGGCGGTGGTGGCCTCGACCAGGGTCTTGACCCGCTGTTGCTGCGCGGCGGTGAGGTTCATCTGCTGCAGCACATCCGCATTGGGCCGCGCACGGCCTAGGGTGATGTTCTGGATCTGGATCGGCAGGCCCTGCTCCTTGACCAGCGCGCGCACGCTCTCGGTGACCGCATCGTCGATCTTCCGCGCGGTGTCCGGGTCGCTCATCATCCGCGTCATGTCGTAGCGCTTCACCTGGTCGCGCACGATCGCCGCGTACTGACTGGCCACGTTGTTCTTGAACCAGTCCTGCCCGAAGCCCGACAGCAGCAACGCCGGCGCGGTGATGCGGTATTGGATCTGGGTGGAGAAGTCCAACAGGATGTTGTCGCTGGACGAGAAATCGTCGAACGCCACCTGCACCGTCTGCGGCGTGACATCCACGTACACCGCCGACGTGGTCCACCAGGCATAGGTCCGGCCGGGCTCGCGCACGTCGTCCAGGCGGATGCCGCCCTTGCTCCAGAAAATGGGCTTGTCGACCAGCACGGCCTGCTGCCCCGGATCGGGCGAGACCACGGTACAGGCGCAGAGCAGGCTCGCCATTGCGGCGGCCAGTGGAAGGTGTTTCATCGATGTCCCCTGATCGGCCGGCGCGGCCCGCGGCCCGTTGTGCCGTGAATGCTAGCCGATCCCTGCGAACCTGCACTAGAGGTTGCCGACCCAGGCACCGGACATGGCGCGCGCGAGGCGTTCGGATCGACCTCAGCGTCCGGGCCTCCACGACCGCAACCCCGACACCGCCTGTTCGAGCCCCCGGCCGTAACGCACATCGGCAATGCTGCCGTTGCTCACCAGGTCCGGCATGCACCCGGCGCCGACGACGTCGCTCCCTGCCCGCGCTCGACTTCCAGCGTTCATGCCGTCCCAGCGGACGCCCGGCTAAGCTCCGATCGACGCCAAGGACTCCAGGGAGGACACGCACGATGTCACAGCACGCCATCGAAGATCTGGTCGAGAACACGATCCATCTGGTGGACCGCAGCACGCTGGACGGCGCGCGCCAGGCCGAGATGATCCACGGGCTGCTCGATCTGCAGGCGCGCTACGACACCAGCCTGACCTGGTTCCGACTGCCCGACGTACTGCTGCGGCACGGCGTGCTGGTACGAACGCCGGCGCAGGCGCTGACCGATACCGCACTGCGTGCGCAGGCGTTGGCAGCCGATGCGCCGGGCTGGCTCGGGCACGAGGACGACGCGGCCTACCTCGAATGGGAGGGCCAGGCGCGCGTGCTCTACCGGCAGGCCAAGGCCGGCACCTCGCTGCCAGTGTCGAAGCTCTTCCGTGACGTGCTTGCGCTCGCCGACGAGGCCGACGACACCGACCTGTTCACCGACTGGTACGCGCTGCTGGCGAATGGCTGGCTGGACGACACCTTCACCGCCGAGGACGGCATCGCCGCCACGCTCGATGGCCTGCTCGCTTCGGACGATCTTCAGGCGATCCGCGCGCTCGCGGCGCGTCGTGGACTCAAACGCCGGCGTGGCGTGCCCGAGGCGCTTGCGCTGCCGCGGTCGAACGACAGCATCGAGCAAGGCGACGTCGAACGCAGCGCCGTCCTGCGCTTCTTCCTGGAACCCAAGCGCAAGCCAGCCGCCTTGCTGACCGCGCGCGACAAGGCGCGGGCCCAGCAAGCCCGCGTGCGCGAAGTGATTCCCGCGTTGATCGAGCAGCATTTGGGCAGCGCGCTGCACGCCGCCGGCTGGTCGCCTGTGCCCACCGATACCGCCTTCCAATGGCGATGGACCCGGGAGCGCGACGATAGCCGCCAGTTCCTCTGGGCGACCCACGACGCCAAGTTGGGCGTGCTGATGGTCCAGGCGGGCCTGCAGCATGCGCAACTACTCGCGTGGCAGCAGCGTGCCGCCACCACCCAGCTGCACGACCTGCATTTCCAGGACATTGCTGCGGGATTCCTTGGTCAGCACATTCTCCACAGCAAGGACATCGGCGCGTTCGGCGGCTGGGTGCTGAATCCTGCCGACAGCGATGCGCAGCTACGCGCCACCCTCGATCGCCTGGCGGCCGCACTTCCCGCGCTGGACACCAACTACTTCGATTTCATCACCCGGCAGTTCTCAGAATCGCTGTTCGCACGCGACGTCGACACCCTGCTGCATCTGCTGGAAGAGGGCGACGACGACGGCGCGGTTCCGCCCTACGTGCTGTTCGACAGCCCCGACAGCCTGCTGCTGGCCTTCGTCTTCCACCATCTCCAGCGAGGCGACGAGGCCGCGGCGATGGCGATCGTCGAGCGCCTGCGGGCACGCCAGGCTGCGCGCGGGCGCCTCAGCCCCTGGCATCGCGACCATCTGGCGCCGTTCCTGCAGCAATGGGACGAAGGCCGGCGCGATCTGTCGATGCCGCCGGTGCTGCATGCGCTGCTGGTCAGTCATTTGCGTGCGCAGGAAACGGGCTGAGCGACGTCGCTGCAGTTCGCCTTGCTGGTAGTGCGACGTCGGCCTTGATCATCGACACGACCTGCCGCGGAGGCAAGTCGAGATAAGAACACTACCGCCAACGGTAAAGCATGTCATACCGGCTTTCCTTTGCTGGCAACGTCCCCAATGGAGCGATGACGCCGCCGGTAGCAACGGCTGGCTTTGGCTAGCATCGCGAGATGAGCACTGCCTTGGAGGAAGGTGCGGGCCCGGAGAGCAGAGTCCGACTCCGGGTGGCCGAACCAGAAGCTATATGCATGGTCTACGCCAGTGACCATCCACGGCCGCCTCCAGCTGACGCACAGAGGTTAGAATCCGTTCGAACCGCCGACAGGGTCCATGACATGACGCTCCCATTCCATTCCTCGCTGAAGAAGCTTCCGCAGGAGTGCAGAGAATGGATGGAGCATGTTCAAAAGTCGGGCGACTATCAGCGATATGCTGCTGCGATCGAGAAGTTCCTCGAAACGCCTGGTCCACTTGATCCCAAAGCGGGCCTTCAACTGGATCGCCTTGGCCATTATTTCAATGTTGCGACCTGCGATGCCTACTTCCGTTCCGACACGGTGGAACTTGTCCGCTTTCTGCAGTGGACAGTGGCGCTTCGCGCATTGGTCTTCCGGTGGGATGGCATGCACAGCGAGATGCATCCCGAGCTCGGCAATTGGCCAACGCAATTTTGGGATAGCATGAAAGCAGTTGGTCCCACCATGGTGTCCTGGTGGGATAAGGCCAGCGTCTGTGGTCAGCGCTTCTTGGAAATGGCGGAGAAGGACCAGCGTATCAACGTGCTCGCGCAAGCGCGCAGGATTGGTCACGGCACAAACGACGCCTTTCTGGCATATCTATTCTCCGACGCGTTCGGCATCTCAACGAACTTCGAACCGCGAGAACCTCTGATTGCAGCGTATCGGGCGTTGCTGGATAACTGGCGAACCGCGGACAAAGCAATTTTTTCCGAAGTGATGCGCGGTGCCGCAGACTTCCACATCAGTCGAAGCAAACATAGCACTGGATCGAAATTCTACGAGTTCGACCGTGATATCGACCGCCTGTTCCCAGGCGAGCTACTTGCTGTGCAAGCACTACGCCGCAGAGATGGATTTCCCGAATTCGAGACGGGCCATCTTCTGATCGATGCTCCGTGGGCAATCGTGCGCAACCTCCCTGAAGTCGAGCCACATCCGCTAGCCGCCGCCGTCGAAGCGCGCCTCAAACAAGACTATCCGCTCTTCCGTTGACCCTCATGTTGAAAGGACTCCGCCATGAACGATACGCCGCACGCTGGTCGCACCGCTGATCTCGTTGCCTTGGCCCAGGCAACAGACGCCAATGGCCATGTCGATCTGACGGCTTACCAGGCCCAGCGCCTCATTCTTCTTCACCAATCGGTTGATGGCCTGGATGCACGAGGATTGGTGGCGGACCTGACCGCGTCTCCTGCCTATGCGAGTCCGGAGGGCCAGGCACAGGTCGGGCCACTGATCGACGCCATCACACGCCGCCTTCCTTCGCCGGATGCCACGCGGCTCGCTGACGCGCTGGACAAAGCGAATGTCAACGAATCATGGTTCGAGCGAGGCTTCGAAGATTACGTCGAGGCTCCGCTTCAATCTGCCTATAGCCATGTAACGCAAGCGACGAGCGACGGCCTCGCATGGACGGACAAGCAGATCAGCGACAATCTGGCTGCTGCAAAGCAATGGGCGGACGGCGTAAGGCACAACCCCTCGAACGACTATCTGGAGCATGCCGCAGGAGAACTTGCTGCACGCGGCAGTGGCAGTGCCCAGGAGTACTACGGGGCCATGAAGGGCGCCACTGGCCATGGGCTCAACATGATCGGCGAAACTGTCGACCTGGCCAAGTTCGCTCACCGTTTCGGCACTGATCCGAATTTTCGCAACCTCGTGATCGGTGCCGCCGCCATCTACGCCTCAGATGCCTATCACGATCCCAGCAAGCCTGTTAACGACATTTCCAAGGCAGCCATTGGTGCCTGGAACGAGTGGGAAGCCGGACTGGAGAACGCGACACGAGAGGGCAAGGAACAGGAGTACCTAGGCCAAGCCAAGGGTGCCGCGGCCATCGAGATCATCGCCACGTTTGTTCCTGCCACCAAGCTCACCAAGCTGGCGAAGGTCGCTGAGGCCGCCGACATCGCCGACGATTTGGCACCAGCCGCGGGACGTGTAGCCGGCCGCGTCGAGCGGCATGCAGCAGGAGAACTGGCAGAGGAACTGATCGAGCTTGCCCGAGACGCGCGACGCGTCCAGGGGCGCTCGCCATTAGAACAAGGCGGCGCCGATCTGATGTTCAGCGGCTTGGCTGGCATGAAGCGGAGCCAAGGCGAACTGCGTGAACTTGTCGACGGGCTACGCAAGTCAGGCGATCTCGATGGCTTGCTGCAAAGCGGCGCACTGGCACCAAAAGAGCTCGGGTATCTGGCCAGGCACGACGTCACCATGTTCGATGGCGGCGTGTCTTTTCATCAGGCACTCACCAAATCGATCGGCTCAAGAGAGCTGTCTTCCCTTGGATCGAAAGAGATAGGCGATATCGGCGAAGCCATGGTGGCGCACGACCTGGCGCGTGACGGCTACCGTGACCTGGTTCCGATCCAGAACAACTCTGGCCATGGCAACGACATGGCCGCCTTCAATCCAACTACCGATCGCTGGGAAATTTTCGAAATCAAAGCATCGGTCAAAGGCATTGCCAGAGAACAATCCGGCAATCCAGAACCCTTGATCACCTCTCGTCTCCAACTGGCCGTTAACGAGCGTGGACACTGGGCACCGAAGAACATGTGGGAAGAGCAGGCCAGGTCGACCGCGGAGAAAATCCTGGATGAGCACTTCGACGTCGCTACACAGCGACTCAATGTCGATACAAAGTGGGCCCGCGTCAACATCGAGCGGGATCCCATTTCGGGCGAGTTGAAAGGAACTCCCCAGATCGAAAAGTGGATGACCCCTGCCGAGCGGACGCAAGAGCGCCTACGAAGCGCACCAGATGACCACGGCGCTCTTTCTCCTGCGATGCCAGGCCATTCGGACTATGCACTCCATGAGCGGATCAAGAGCAAAGTTGCAGAGATCGACAAGCAGAACGGCCGTGGATTCGATGCAACCAGCGAGCGCATGACAGCGAGCCTTCTCACGCTGGCCAAGGACAATGGATTGACCCGCGTTGATCATGTCTTGCTGAGTGAGAAAACTCCCAAGCTGCCGGATGCACAGAACCTCATTGTCGTTCAAGGCGACTTGAAAGATCCTGCAAAGCTGTATGCACACATGCCAACTGCAGAGGCCGCACAGCGGCCTGTGCAGGATAGCTTCGCTCAACTTGAAGTGGTCAATCAACGCCTGGTACAAGAACGCGCGCAGGAGCACTTACAAGAGCAGCAACGCAACCAAGAGCAACATGCCGCGATGCGCCACGTGTAGCGGCCAGCATACTCAGGAAGGACTGGTTATCGATTGCCGACACCACAAGCGCCAGCACGCACGGTGATCCGCACCTTGCTGCCGATGGCGAAACCCAGCTGTTCCAGCCACAGGCCGCTCAGGCGCAGCGCCGGTCGCCGGTGTGGGGTGCAACACGGGATAGCCCACGGGCGCAAAGGATAGGCTGGCTGGTCGCAGGACCGCCGCTTATTGCCTCGGGCGCCTCACTCCCTTTGCTCGCGCACTGACGCTCGCTGCATCCCAGGGCCGGCCCCGCACCACGAGGCCAGCCCGCTCCGGCGACGCATCCCTGCCGCATCCCACCCATGCCGCGATCAATGCAGCCGCCCGCTTCCCGCAGGCGGCGCGCCCCACTCCACCGCATAGACCGCCCGCTCCTCGCGTACGCCGTTGGACGTGGGTTCGTGCAGCGGCTGGCGCTCGATCTGCAGCAACAGCGCCCGCATCGCGTTCGCTGCGTCGCAGAGCGTGTCGCCCACCGCTGGCCGGGCCCGCCCATCGGCCACGCAACCCCACCACGACCACCGAATAGGTCAACCTGAGCCCGTTACTTTGAGGTCTTTAGGGCGTCTGTGCGGGGACGTGGCTTTTCGCGTCATTTCCTTCGTCACGAACGGGGGTCGATCGGCTAAGCTCCGAGCCTTGACCAGGGGATAGGCATCAGGGGGATAGGCATGATCAGAGCGCTCGCAGTGGTGTTGTGCATGATGGCGCTGCCGGCGGCGGCGCAGTCGGCTTACAAGTGCTCGGACGGTAAGTCCGGCACTGTCTACCAGTCCATGCCCTGCGCACCGGGCAAGGAGCAGAAACGGTGGCAAGCGCCGGCCGCTTCGGGCGAACAGCCCCGCCGCCAGGTCGATGACACCCGGGAGCGTCCTGCCACTGGCCAGCCCAGCCTGGGCGCGCAGATGATCACCTTCACCGGCCAGCCCAGTCCGGAAGCCTGTGCGCGTGCCAAGCATATTCGCGACCAGGCATTGGCTGATGCATCGATGAAGGGCGAACGCGAGTTCCACCAGACCCTGGCGCGCAACGTCGACACTGCCTGCAAGTAACAGGCGGGTTTGCCGCGCCTGCCGACCTGCGCTTACAGGTTGGAAACGGGGTCAGGTTCACTTACAGCCAGAAGTGAACCTGACCCCGTTATTCCGGCTCACTCCCTTTGCTCGCGCACTGACGCTCGCTGCATCCCAGGGCCGGCCCCGCACCACGAGGCCAGCCCTCTCCGGCGACGCACCCCTGCCGCATCCCGCCCATGCCGAGATCAATGCAGCCGTCCGCTTCCCGCAGACGGTGCGTCCCACTCCACCGCGTAGGCCGCCCGCTCCTCGCGTACGCCGTTGGACGTGGGTTCGCGCAGCGGCTGGCGCTCGATCTGCAGCAGCAGCGCCCGCATCGCGTTCGCTGCCTCGCAGAGCGTGTCGCCCGCCGCTGGCAATGCCTGGCCGGCACGCGCGGTGGCATCGCCGGCCGCCACCACCCGGGCATGGGCCGAGACGGTCTCGGCCAGCAGGGTGAGCCGGTCGAGCTGCGCCAGCGTGACGCGGAAGGCGCCGCCGCCCACGTCCGGCGCCACGGCGACGGTGGCAGCGGGCCGGGCGCCGTGCGTCGTGTCGGTCCGCTGCGCAGGATAGGACAGCGCGTCCAGCACCAGCTCCACCTGGTCGGCCAACAGCTCCAGACAGACCGCTAGCTCGCCCATGCGCACTTTGGGCTCGGCGGCACGCTCCTCGTCCGGCGTGCGCGGCTGCGCCAGCCGGACAAGGAACCTCGCGTGATCGCGCAGCTTCGCCAGCCGGAACTGGCTCTCCTCCGGCAGGAAATAGCCGGGCATGTCTTCATCGTCCAAACGGTCGTACGCCATCGTTGCCTCCTCGTTCCATGAAGGGGTCCGTCCACCACGCGTGGCGGACGGGAAGTCGGGAGGTTCGAAACCGCTAGTAGCCGGCGGGCGTATTTCCCCGAAGGGTGTTGTATTAGCCGCCCTCCCGACGTAGGCATCGCGTCGGCGGATCGGTCATCGGTAGCAGCGTCGGGCAGTGCGGCAGCAGCGCTCTGACTTGACGCAAGATTGGATAGCAAGCTAAATAACATCGGGAAGACACGATAAGGTATTGGTAGGCACGGGAGCTCACTTTCGTGGGCAAGTGCGGCAGGCATTCGCCGCATTTTTTTGTGAGATTGCGCGCAGCACTTGCCGGAATAGCTGCGACTAGTGCGCCAAAAGTGGAATGCGCCGCCCATTTGTCTAATACACTTTCTTTTGTATTTGATATGCTCCGAAGCTCAGGGGGATCATTCAAAAGGAGTTGTAGATGAGCAGCACATTTCGCAGCGGCAGATATGGCTATTTACCAAGCATTTGTTGGATTTTATTTCTGGGGTGCTTGGCAGCCTGTACATGCACGACAAGTGCTTTTGCGCAACAAGATCTGCGGACAAAAGGCCCAACGCCGGTAACCGATAATGGATGGAAAGAGATACAGCCCGTGCTGCAGGCGGAGCTTCAGGAATTTGTAGATAGCCAAAAAAGAATACCCGGACAGTCCTCAAAAATAGACGTAAGGGTTGCTTATAATCGGGCCGAAAATAAAATTATCATCGATTTGGGTGATGGTTATATACCAAAAGGGATGAAGGTTTTTTCTGACAAATTAGGTGATGCGCTTGACGAAGTGAGTCGAAAGGGGCATAGCCTCGTCAGTGGCATCCTTGATGTTGAGCTTGTGACATTGCGATTTAATGGGAAAAGCATCAGTGAGATTTTCCCGGAAGATTTTCCGGCAAGCCAGAATTCTAAAAAAAAAGTAACTAAGGCGGCGACCGCAATTTCGCCACCCGTGGTCATCAATCCTGGCCACGGGATTTATTATCATCACGGGTATAACGACTGGCGATTTCAAAGGGATACTTTCTTTGGCGTGCTGGAGGACACTACCACGTCCACTTACGCCCAGGCGCTTTCTACTTACCTTCTAGCGCGCAACTCATCTGTTGTTAAAGAGGTCAAATATACCCGCAGCATGGACTATATGAGCGTAGATAGCGAAAGCAACTACACCATGTACAAGATGGCCTCTAGGTACTACCTTAAAGGGCTTTATCCAAATGAAGGCCCTACGATGTGGAACCTTTTCCCAAATGGCACTGGCGACCCCGAGAGATATAACCTTCGAGAGCAGGATGATGATATCGCGGCTCGGCCCCTATACGCGAATTTCATTAACGCTTCAACCCTTCTTTCGATCCATACCAATGCCAGTAGTGACGCCACTGTGCGTGGCACCACGGTCTGGGTGCAACCTGATGTGCCTGTAAGTGCGCAGCTAGGAAATAGAGTCCTTTGCTATATGAAGGAGCAGATCCACTCCGTGCCTGGCTATGAGAATTTCGAGGTAGCCCCCCTTGTTGGCGAACTGAACAAAGGAGAGAATAGAAGGGCGAAAATGCCCGCCATTATTGTGGAGGTGGCTTATCATACAAATGCCGACGACGCAGCGGCACTTTTGGATAGCAATTTTAAGCAAGCAGCAATGCGCGGTGTGGAAAAGGGGTTTCGGAAGCAGGATCAACCTTGTACACCCTTTGCGATCACTTCAATACCAACAGTTACTTCGCAATTTAATAAGACATTTTACATTCCTGTCGTATATGCCGGATTCCCGACATTTCCTCTTACGAGCAAGACTATACTTGATTCATGCACCACTGGATGGGACTGCAGTCCAGTAACAAGGATTTTGTATGCGGACTCGGGCAATAATACAATTAACATTGACAGGAAGTGTACGACATACGATGCGAATCCTGCGCCGGCTACATTCAGCGGCAGAACAACAATCACTGACGGCGATGGTGTTGTCACGGCCGCATTTAATCACACTTATACTTGCAGCAAGGCCGCGCCCTGATGACATTATGTAAGGCGTCAACATTGCGTCTTAATTGTGAATAAATATAGTGGAGCCTCTTTTGTGACGCCACGGTAGAATATTCTCAGTGGCGTACTCGATAAAGACGAGACCGGCACGAACGAACGTCCGCATGTCATTCCCCAGAAGATCCACAAGTTCGATCAGAAGATCCTGGGCGTACTTGCTTGCCAATTCAACTGGATTGCTTCCCACGTCCAGCAGGAAGAACGGAATCAGGTTCACCTACCCCGTTACTCGTCGCATGCCCCCCGCTTAGTGCCTCAGGCGCCTCACTTCCTTTGCTCGCGCACTGACGCTCGCTGCGTCCCAGGGCCGGCCCCGCAACACGAGGCCAGCCCTCTCCGACGACGCATCCCTGCCGCATCCCACCCATGCCGCGATCAATGCAGCCGCCCGCTTCCCGCAGGCGGCGCGTCCCACTCCACCGCATAGACCGCCCGCTCCTCGCGTACGCCGGTGGACGTGGGTGCGTGCAGCGGCTGGCGCTCGATCTGCAGCAGCAGCGCCCGCATCGCGTTCGCTGCCTCGCAGAGCTTGTCGCCCACCACTGGCAATGCCTCGCCGGCAAGCGCGGTGGCATCGCCGGCCGCCATCACCCGGGCATGGGCCGAGACGGTCTCGGCCAGCAGGGTGAGTTGGTCGAGTTGCGCCAGCGTGACGCGGAAGGCGCCGCCGCCCACGTCCGGCGCCACCGCGACGGTGGCAGCGGGCCGGGCGCCGTGCGTCGTGTCGGTCCGCTGCGCAGGATAGGACAGTGCGTCCAGCACCAGCTCCACCTGGTCGGCCAACAGCTCCAGACAGACCGCTAGCTCGCCCATGCGCACTTTGGGTTCGGCGGCACGCTCCTCGTCCGGCGTGCGCGGCTGCGCCAGCCGGACCAGGAACCGCACGTGATCGCGCAGCTTCGCCAGACGGAACTGGCTCTCCTCCGGCAGGAAATAGCCCGGCATGTCTTCATCGTCCAAACGGTCGTACGACATTGTTGCCTCCTCGGTCCATGAAGGATCCGTCCGCCACGCATGGCGGACGGGAAGTCGGGAGGTTCGAAACCGCAGAGAGCCGGCGGGCGTATTTCCCCGAAGGGTGTTGTATTAGCCGCCCTCCCGACGCAGGCATCGCGTCGGCTTGCGCCCGAGCAACAGGCACAAAAAACCCACCGGTTTGTCGGAGGTGGGTACCGCTCTCTGAGGAGTTTCGACGCTCCTTGAGATAGAGATTGCTACCGCGATACATAGCTGTCAATAGCAATTTGTAGAATCTTGCATTGAGAAATCGACTTGCTCTAGCGCCGTGACAGTGGCTACGGAATACTAGACGGAGACAGCCTCAGCCTGGACGCTCAAAGAAGAAATGGCGAACTCAACGGAAGAAATGACCGCAGCGTCTGCCAAAAAGTCAGAAGACAGCACATCACTCCACGAGCTCAGCTTTACTTCGCTGTCCGTAGTGATGAGTCGCTACTTGCAGATTACCGATCAGAACCGCGCCGGACCGGTAGAGCGCTGGAGTTTCATCATAGGGCTAGTAGGCGCAGGCCTTGGCATGCTGTTAGGCGCTGTGCTGGATGGAAAAGCAGCGCTCGCCTGTGCAGCAGCGGGGCTCGCCGTTGAGCTCGTTGGTTTTGCCGTGTCCGCTGGGGCGCAGCTCAAACGCGAAGTAAAGGAATTTCGACGTCCCTACGCCACACAAGCAGAGCAGTTGGAGCAGGATTTTCATCAGTACCAAGGCATCATCACTGCACTGCGCAAGTTTCCACTGGAACATCGCAGTCAGCGCGAGACCTTCGTCCGGGACAGACGGACGAATATGCATGAGCGCTTGGGCCTGTTTACCGGCGGAATGGAGAAGCTGGGCATCATGCCGCTCCTGTTGGCACTCTATCTACAATTCAAGGATTGGCGACTGGGTGATTGGAGTGTGCTGAGCAAGATCACGGCGATCCAGGGCGTGCTCGCGTTCTTGTTGCTTTTTGCTTACGCGCTTTCCTGGCATCTGATCCGCCTACACGTTCGCTTGCAGAGATATGAGCAACTGCTCATCGAAGCAAACCGGCAAGACAATGCCGCAAGCCGTTGAACAGAGAGTCGCGCGTCTACGCGGCGAGATGCCATCAAGGCCTGAGAGAACCGTGAAACCGACGCCATTTAATACCATCTAATTAGAAGAGGCTCGACATGAAAAATACATCAACCGGAAGCCCTGCCTGGTTCAAAGACCTTCTTGAATTCGGGCACAACATTGGACTCGCTTTAGCTCTCGCTGGGTTCGGCGCTCTGGCATATCACGTCGAAGTAGTAAGCCCGAGTGATTGGAACAAGAGCCTTTCACTTCTCTGCATAGGCGCCGCAATTATATGGGGCGCATTTTCGGGCAATTACTTGGCCGAACAACTACTTATCCATACAAGATTTAATAGTAAGGCATGGTTTCGCGTGATCATTGGTGGCTTATGCATTGGACTAGGCACCTCCATTGTCCTTCTTGCGCCCCTCATTCCGGACAACAATCATATTGTTGCCCTATGTGATAAATATGAAAACGTCGCCGGTGATAAAATTCATAATAGTGACGAGTGTCAGCGCTTATATAAAAAGCGCGCCGATTATGAACGAAAGCTTCGTGGCGAATGAAATCCTAAAGCCGCCAGTAGCTGGAAGCAGAGTTAGGTTAACATACAGACAGAAGTGAACCTGACTCCGCTATTCGCTGAGTGACGGAAAAAATACACTATGACCCCATTTCTTGCTTCGCTACGCGAATCAGGGAGGGAAATTATCTAAGACCCGCAACATCTAGCGCTACTTCGAGCTCATCGTAAAACTGTCGGAACGCAGCCACCTCGAGCAGCGGTGAAAAGTCGTCAACAAGCTCTGCGACTCTGTACTTTAATGAAGGAAGCTCTCGGCGGAACTGCTCAAGCTTGCGCCCGCGATGCTCGCTAGCCAAGCACAGCAACTGCTCAAATCGAGTCTTAGGATCTGCCAGTCCCTCAAGCGCCCGTGCGGCAGGCAAATCGATATCTGCATCTCCTGCGGGGCGACCCGCGGCATATCGGATTGCTTGCTCGCTACAAAGCAGCCAAGACTCTGTCATGCGAACTGGTACAACCGACACGCTTGCTACTGCGATGCCAGCTACCCTCAAGGCGCCCCGAATCTCCTCTCGTCTCCTGTCAAATCCTTCGTTGTCGGCGTCTCTATGAACAAAAAGTAGATTACATGGGTAGTACGAAACAGCTTGAGCGGCACGGCTCGCTACGTCACGTTCACGACTATGGAAAATTGCTGGATCCGCCCACTCGCCACTGTATGGCAGGGCTGTTAGCCGCTCCAAGGCCCAGTTGATGTGGTGTTGTAGCACCCGATCAGATGGACCCTCGCTACAGAAGGTGTACTGAATTTCAGCCATGAATTAGAGAGGTAACTGAATTTGTTCGCCGATAGACCCAGCCACTGTCTGCTCGGGGAAATCAATTGGAATCGCGCTAGTCCCTCTCAAATAAGAGATCACCTTCCCTCGCGATACGGTTTTTTGGTTGGTTTTCTCCCTCCATGTGTTAGGCAAGCCCGCATACGTAACACCAGATACACGAGTTCCCCGATCGATGAACTGACTCGGTTGTGCAAACAGTAGATCGCCCTCTCGCACCCGTGCAGCGACTAGAGGTGAATGCGTGGTGATAAGAACCTGGCGTAGAGGATTATCCGGAGCAACGGAAACATTTGTATCCACAGCAATACGATACAGAAGGTCAAGAATCGCAGCAACCCGTTGGGGGTGAATTCCATTCTCAGGCTCTTCCAAACAAACAACACCACGCTGCTCAGGATCCAACTCGATAACAGCTAGCGCTACAAAGCGCATTGTGCCATCAGAAAGGGCGCCGGCAGGGAGCTCTAATCCCATACGATCTTGCAGCATAAATCGCAACGCGCGACGAACCTCATCGCGCTCTACACGCACTGATTTTATTTTTTCAACCAGACGAGAGAGCGTGTTAGCGACATTGGCGAACACAGCCAGCTCTCCTCCTAATCCTTTATCTTGTGCAAGCCTCCACAAAGTGGATGGGATATGAGCGCCCGTCGGATCTATCGAAGTCGGACTCTGAAATTCGTCGGGCTTTCGTAGAAAAGTAGGCTCCAACTGGAACTGCTTCCAGCTGCGCATTTCCTGGCGAACCAGAACTGCGGTACGGTGCTCATCAGCTGTTTGCGCAGAACTGAGAACAGTGCGAGGAAGTTTATCGGCATGAAATCCAAATGCTTTACCGCCACCCCTCTGTGATTTCTCCTCTTGCCGCATCCGATCTGATTGCAAACGAACGACATTTCCACGACCAGGCTGGCCTTCGGTCGATATAAATGAAGTCGTTCGCTTTGTATTTATTGCAGTTGTACTAAGCCATTCCTTCTTATAAGGAAAGTGAAGATGATCCCTATATTTACTTTTCGGAATGTATGTCAAACGCTCATGCTCTAGACGAATCCGTTCACCTGCGGGGATCGAGGGATCCTCTTCCAGTATCAGCACCAAGTCATACTGAACGAATGTCGCAGATGCCTGTGCCGGCTGACCAAAGTCATCAAGACCTTCTGCCGGTATCAGCATTTCCGCAAGAAACTCCATCCTGCCAGGCCGTCGACCAAACCAGAGCCCCCGCACGTCGTCACCACCACGAATCTCACGACATGCCTCAATGAATGGCTTATCTGCCAGCTCGCTCAAAAAGCGTATTGCATCGAAAACGTTCGACTTGCCAGCTCCATTCGAACCGGCAATACAAGTCAGCGGCCCGAAATGAATATCGGCGTCGATTAGATTTTTGAACCCGCGAACCCGCAGTCTTGTGAGCAAGGTAACGCTCTCCGTTCACATATTTCTTCGATACTCCCCATCCACGCCACACAGCGCACCGCTGATCTGTCCGAGGTTGCGGGTCTTGACTACTTTAACCACCATGGCAAGGACATTCCTCACCTATGCGTCATAACTTGAAGATACTCCAGGCCGCGTCGGTCGCGCAACAAGGGAACTGAGAAATTCATCCGCAAGTACCTCTTGTCCGGCCACGTGCACGGCACACAGCCGGACGTTGGCATGTTCCTCTAGTGTCTGAAATGTGGATCTCCCAGGGCGCGCTCCTGCGTGAGTTGCCGCTACACAGCCCTCGCCTTGTGGCAGTTGGCCTTTTTGCGTAACCGAGCGCAGCAGGCCTAAGCGCATGAGACGGTATCTGCGCCAAGGCTCAGATGGACTCATGCGACGCGAACAGCAGGAACCAGCAGCGTAACTACATTCCGTCCCTTTTACCTTACTTTTACCGCCCCTCTTAGACTCTAACCCTTATTTTTTCAGCAGGCGCGTTACTGAGGTCGATTCTCGTCCTCCAGGAGATCATGCAATACTGGATTGCATGCATCAGGCACCTCGAACTTCAAACCTGGCCGGCTCAACGCGGCACGGCAAAGTCCAAGCTTGCTCGTCGCAGACTGCGCAGTCATCAGAGATTCCCGCGACGGGCATAGAATTGGTGACTTAATTTAACCAAATCCCCTTTTACTCCATCGCCCTAACTATTTACGGCGCGGCCGAACAGGCCAACGCTCAGATGGAGGCACCAAAGGGGCAAGAGGTAGGACTGGTACTTCGCGCGAAATAAGCGTTCTATCCTCCCAAATACGCTTATTAAGCAAGGAAAATTTACGCCTCTCTACTAAGTTAATGCTTCCACCCTTGAGTACACCAAAAGGAGACAAAGGCCCGCAGCGTTCATAGCCCGAAATAAGGCTGAGTCTAGTACCGCCCGTCGCTTTTATTGGCGTAGCTGATAGAACCTGACATCCTGCAGCAGAGTCACCACCAAGAAAGTCACTGGGATAGTTGCATAGCGTCGCAGTTCTGTAAGAAATATCTTCCGCAGAAGCACCTCTAAACGTTGGCCGTCCTACGACCTTTATGAATTCACGCGCAGACCAGTTTCCTCCGGTTGTCGCAGTCCACTCGGAACGATTTAGAAATATGCGACTTAACACTGCTCTATCTTCCGCCCATACCGAAATGTAACCGGTCAACCCGCCGCTATTATTTGGAGCAACAGATATCCTAACGTCATTTAGGCTTCGAGGGTAATCCAATTGATTCAGCATCTCTTGCAGATGCTCCCCTAATTTTATTTCTTCGCCAATCTCGCTAAACATCCTTTGCCCATAGACTGCAACAGGATTAATTTCAATTGAATTCTCAAATAGAAGATTATAATTTGTTGCGTATCCAAGTCGTATTTCTGGCTCTATACGAACTAGCGAAGCATCGCGATCAAGCCTGCCCTCAGCAAAGTGAGGTGCAACGCCCAGCCTGTCAAAAATAAAAGCGGCAATTTGTCCATTCAATTCTACGGAGCTGGAGGATATGCCATCAACTATCCCCATTGCCACAAAATATTCCATGATCGAGCGATGTGCAAATTTGCACCTACCATCATCTGTGCGATTCAGCAAAGATCTTCCTGTTAGCAAATGCAGCTTGATAGGTACATTCCAGGCTAGCGCCATTTCTTCCAACTCTTCTCTCGTACAATGCTCACCACCGCGCCTGTGTCGCGCCTCAAAAACGTCTAGCGCAAACTTTTTCGAAAAGTCCAAGAGCAATTTCGGCTCGAGCCAATGAGATTCTCTTTTAACCCACGCCGATACAATTGCTTGGTAGATATCTGCCTGTGTCATTAATGAATCGCGACTCTCACTTTCTAGAACATCAGAAATGTGAGCAAGGAGCATTGGGCGCATTACTAAGGATGGAACTCTTTTTACTAACTCGCGTGCCCTCCTGCGCCTAAAAGTAGCTAATATG
>Ga0105243_10001838_pt1 | contig 18154 bp, 16 predicted proteins | sample KBSM34metaG_FD_81525 | JGI IMG/M metagenome (GOLD analysis project Ga0105243, IMG submission 81525) | Miscanthus rhizosphere microbial communities from Kellogg Biological Station, Michigan, USA - KBS M3-4 metaG | ecosystem: Host-associated > Plants > Roots > Rhizosphere > Soil | place... | reverse complement strand
TCTAATTTCGACTTGAAGCAACTTGATAAGCAGTCGCTTACGAAGACTGTCGACGCGCGTTTTGAATTGACTGCTTACTACGTCTCCAACGAGAAATTGCAGAGCCAGCCGGCTCCGAATGCCAAGCCTGCACCCGGTGGGGCCGTACCTGCTCCTGCCAATCCCGCCCCACAGCCCGCCAAATAACGCGAGCGAGAACTCATTCAGAAAGCGAAGACGATTATGCAAGTTAAAGAGACAGCGAGAATCGGGTTCACGAGTTTGCTGCTTAGTGCAGCGATGGTGGTTGCGAGCGGTTTCGTGATCGGTGTCGTGGCCCAAGAAAAATCTCAAGAGAGTCAACCGGAGAAGACGGTGTTGACCAGGAAATCCGCGAGTGGCGGACGCGATCCTTTCCGAAAGTACGAGGTGCCTCCACCGCAGGTTAAGCGTGTGGCCGGGCAATCGGCGATACCGTCGATTCAGGAACGAATTGCTCAGTATAAGGCGCAGAAGGTCGCGGCTATGAACGCGCGTATGCAGGCACCGAAACCCACGACTGCGTTGTTGCTCAATGAGATTCAAGTCATCGGCATCTCTCGCTCACCGAGAGGCTACGCCGCTATCGTCGAAGCCACGCCAATCAAGCTTTCCTATGTCATCTATCCTGGCGAACCGTTCTTTGATGGCCAGCTAGTGGCAATTGAAGACAACCGTCTGGTGTTTCGTCGTGAGACGGTGTTTACCGATGGTCATCGCGAACGATCGGTTGAGTACAAGCCCCTGAGACAACCAACTCAGGTGAATTCCATGGCAGCACCCGCCAATCAGTCTGTCGCGACTGCCAACCCTTAACCATTTCTGGTTTGGTTTCGAAGCCAGACCGTTGACCCGCGCTGGTGTTTTTCAACTCTGAAAACACCGGCGCCCTTTTGACAAACACCGAAAACGTAGCCGTGTTTAGTGCGGCGCGCGCTTTAGTTGCCCCGGCAATCGAGCGTAGTGCGTGGCGGCGCGTTTTCGAAATCCCCCTAAGGAGGGAGAACGATGTTTTCTCAGTCTCGAGTCAAATCAGCCATTACCAGGACCACGCTCGTCCTGTCGCTTGTGTGCCTTTCGGCCGCGAGCGTTCTGGCTGCTACAGGAATTTCAGTCGCTCTTGATCACAATCAGAGCCAGGGTCAGCAGACTTCGGCTGCAGCGCCAGTGCCCACCCCCCCCGTGGGCATGACGCGAGCTACCGACAAGCAGTCGGAGCAGGGTCGACAGTATGGACAACCAGGATTCGTCGGTGAGCCGATCAACCTGAACGTCGTCAATGCCGACATCCGCGATATCCTTAACTACATCACCGAGCAGTATGGCGTGAACTTCGTCATCGATGCGTCAGTCGCAGCGGTTCCGGTGACGGTTAACGTTCAGGACGTGCCGTGGAATATTGCTCTCGAAGCAGTGCTCAAAGCGAACCGGCTGGGCATTGAAGTGAATGGCAACATACTTCGCGTCGCGACGACCGATGTGCTGGCGAAAGAAGCGGAAACTCAGAAGGTGATCAACGACTCGCGTCTGGATGCTTCACCGCTCGTTACCGAATTCATCAGGCTTAATTACGCGCGTGCTTCGGGCACCCTCGCCCAGGCAGCCGGCTCGACCGGTGCTTTCTCCGGCGGTTCCACGAATCTTAGTTTTAGTGGTGGCGCTGGTGGCGATGCGACGGGCGGCGGCGGCGATCAGGGTCTGCTGCCGATTATCTCGCGCAGACTCTCGCGACGTGGTTCTATCGAGGTCGATGGCCGCAGCAACACGCTGATTATCACCGACGTGAAAGAGAACATCGATGCGGTCCGTCAACTGGTTGCGATTCTGGACCAGCCGGAACCGCAGGTTGAAATCGAAACACGAATCGTGATCGCGCAGCGCAACTTCAGTCGCGATCTCGGCGCGCAGCTATCTCTCGGCGTTGCCAACCTGGGTCGTGGCGGTCTTGCCAACGTCAGTACTCTTCCTTCTGCATCGAGCTCAAGTTCTGGCAGCGGCAGTGGTGGTTCGGGCTCAGGTTCGGGCTCCGGCAGCGGAAGTGGCAACAGTGTAACCCCAGGCCAAAAGCCATTTGGTATCTTCGGCGGTTTGGCTGGAAGCTCACAGCCAGCTAATAGCCTTGCTGCTGCAGCGGCGAGCACGGTGATCGGTTTGACCACCGGTCTTATTGGTAGCGCTCAGATTAGCGCTTTGATCACGCTCGCTGAATCGCGAGGTCAGGCGAAGACAGTTGCTACTCCTCGTGTTACTGCTTTGAACAATCGTCCCGCGCAGATTGAAAGTGGTTCACAGATCCCAGTGCAAACAACGCAGGCTGCAAGTGGTACCGCAGTAGTGACGACGACGTTCGTATCCGTTCCGCTGCGTCTTTCAATTACTCCGCAGATCACGGATGCAGGTACGGTTGTGTTGCGCGTCACGATCGAAAACAACACGTTGAATACCGGTATAGCCGTCGCCGGCGTTCCGGGTATCGACACGCAGCGCATGCAGTCGGAAGTGCTGGTTCCGGATGGTGGAACGACCGTCATGGGCGGCGTCCTTGCCGATACTGAAGGCGAAGCTCAGCAACGCACTCCTGGACTCGCTTCGATTCCAGTTGTAGGCAATCTATTCAAAAGAAAACTGACGACACGACAGAACAGCGAAATCCTGTTCTTCATCACGCCGCACATCTATCGTCCCGATTACCAGGGCCGTCCGACTGCGGGAACCGTTTCAAATGGTCAGCGCTCGATCACGATTCCGCAACCAGTTCCACTTGGGAATCCGCCGACCAACACGCCGACACCAACTCAGTTGCAGCAGCCTCAGCAGCAACCGAGCACCACACCTTCAAATCCGCCGCAGTTGTTGAGTGCTCCGCTGCCGAACAGTCCGACGGGAACGTCGACTGCGCGACCGGGAACTCTTAGCGGTCAACGTCCTTAATTGGAGGGTCACATGTTCAAGGAAATGCTTGAGGACATTATTGGACGCACCGAGGGCAGCCTCGGTGCGCTCATAATGGGAACAGATGGCATCGCCGTTGAAAAAGTTCTCGGCGAAGCCGGCATGGATGCGAATCTCGATGTTGCCGCGGCCGAGTTTACGTCTCTCGTGCGCAGTGCACAGCGTGCTGGAATTGACACGGGTCTTGGTGGTTTGCGCGAGCTCGTAGTTTCACTCGAAGGCGCGACGATGGTGATGCGACTGTTGAGTCGCGACTATTTCGTCGTGCTTGCACTGAGCGCGCAAGGCAACCTGGGTCGTGCACGTTTCGAACTACGCAAAGCTGAGTTGAAGCTGGCAAAAGAGTTCGCAGTTTGATGCCACAAAAAGGCACAAGAGGAACGGATGCACTTCTGTCGCATGTAATGTGGCTTGTGCTTTTTTGTGTTTTTGCGAGTGTTTCAGCGGCGACTGTAAACGCAGCTTCGCTTTACGGGAAGGTGATTGAAGTCAACAGTGGCGACGTAATCACGATCTCCAATCTGAATCGTCCGGTTCGCGTGAAGCTATTGGGTGTTGATGCTCCGGAGCTGGACCAGGCGTTTGGCGACGTCGCAAAGAACCACCTTTCGGATCTCGTGTTTGATAAGGGCGTGCTGGTCAACTATTCCGGTATTGCTGCCGATCGAAGTCTAACCGGCCGCGTTTCACTGAACGATGCCGACATCGGTGCACAGATGATTCGCGACGGCGCCGCGTGGTTTGATCTAAATAGCATGGATCGTCTGAGTGCAACTGATCGCGAAGTCTATCAACAATCCGAACAGGCTGCGCGCAGCGAACATCGCGGGTTGTGGCAGCAAACAAATCCAGTTGCGCCGTGGGAGTTTGTCAAAGCTGAAAATTTGAAGAAGTATCCGACTGTATCGCTGAACAGGAACGAGCCTTCCATAAAAGTGAGGCCGAGCGGTTTAACTTCGGAACTGACGAATTTCTCGTTGATGACTCGGAACGTAAAAGCTGCTGAACCGTCAGCTACGACTTCGATACTCAAGAGTGAATTGATTGACGGCGCCGGGTTGCCATCGGGATTGCCTTTTATCGCGTTTCCCCCTCCCAATGGGACGCGGATCGTGAAATCCGTGGCCTTTGGTTCCGAGATAGTGAAGACAAATCAGTACATAGCCTGGGAAGGCAGAAATCTTTACTCGGTCGCCTGGTTTACGGCGCAGACTTATGGGGAAGACGACCATTTAGCGTTGGACCAGTTTATCTTCAACGAGTATATGGCCGGTGTTGCCGGTGCGTTAACCGGTGGCGATCCGAAGGCGCGATGTCACCCGCAAAGCGAAAAAGACGTTTCCGCAAATGGATATTTTGGAGTTGAGCTCGACCTGAGCCTATGTCCAATGCCGACTCGAATCCGCGCGTTTACGAAGACGTCGGGTGATCGAAGAGAAGTTTATTTTGCGGCAGTGACGTTCAGAGAAGAAGACCCGAATGTGACGCGTTTCATCAAGACCTTCAACATTAGCCACAAAAAGGCACAAAAAGCACAAAATAATATTCTAAGGTAGCTTGACGTAGGGCATGCCGCGCAGGATGATGCGCTGGCGTCGGGCGACGCGACGTGGGTTGATTTGCGGATTGAAGACCGTGCGCGGGTTCGGAATCATCGCCGAAAGGTAGGCTGCCTCCGTCACACTCAGCGCCGACGCAGGTTTGCGAAAGTAACGCTGCGACGCGGCTTCAGCGCCATAAATCCCATCGCCCCACTCAATCACATTCAAATAAATCTCGAGTATGCGACGCTTCGTCAGTGTCCGTTCGAGCATGATCGTCAGCGCTGCTTCCTGGCCTTTTCTCAAGAACGATCGTTGCGATGAAAGATAAAGGTTCTTCGCGAGTTGCTGGCTGATTGTCGAACCACCGCGCTTAAACTCCGGAAGATTTGGAAGCCAGTCGTCATTCTCACCTTCCGCCTTTGCCTCGCGCGCTGCTTCCCGCTGCGCCTGCTCAAACGCTTTCTGAATCGCTTCGTAATCGAACCCGTGATGCGTCAGGAAATTTGTGTCTTCACCGGCCAACACTGCGCGCTGTAAATTCGGTGAGATCCTTTCGAGCGGCACCCAGACCTGTTCACGTCTGGGTTGCTGGCCCTTCGCTTTTGCTTCTTTGATGCGCGTGTCGATCAAGGACGTCGACGAAGGATTGCCATTGCGGAGCGTGAGCACGCGCACAAACATGATGGCTTCGTAACCGATCACCCCGACGACAAGGCCCAGCACGACCAGGAACACAGTTCGGAAGATTCTTCGCATCTCTCTCGTAACGTAACGCTCAGGCCAGCCGGCGAGTTGCAACCTGAGCTTCGAAAACCTCTTTAACCATGCGAATGGTATTGCAGTGGATTTCGATCGTATCGTTGATGTCTTTGCCGTAGCCGCCGGACATCACAGTCACAACCGGCACCTCACGTTCAAAACATTCGCGCAGCACAAACTCGTCACGCGCGCGCAGTCCGTCAATTGAAAGAGCAAGACGACCGAGTTTATCTCCCGCGTACGGGTCTGCGCCCGCCAGATAGAAAACAATATCGGGCTTGTGGGCGAAGACAGCCGGCAAATGATGCGCGAGACACTCGACATACTCGTCATCCGAAGTGCCGTCAGGCAGCTCGACGTCTAAAGATGATTGCGCTTTGAAGAGCGGGTAGTTATTTGCTCCGTGCACCGAGAAAGTAAACGTCTCCGTATCATCGGAAAAAATCGTTGCAGTCCCGTTGCCCTGGTGTACGTCGCAGTCGATGATCGCGGCACGGCGGACCAGTTTTCTCGCGCGCATCGCGCGGACGGCGATCGCCACGTCGTTCAGCACACAGAATCCCTCGCCACAATCAGGGAAGGAGTGATGCGTACCGCCTGCGAGGTTCGAGCTGTAGCCTTCAGCGAGTGCAATCTGAGTAGCGCCTAAAGTCCCTCCGACCGCATAAAAAGATCGGCGGACGAGTGATTCGGACCACGGTAAGCCGAGTCGTCTAATCTCTTTCGTCGTCAGCGTGCCATTACACAAACGCGAGACGTAATCTTCAGTATGGACGAGTAGAACATCTTCGATACTTGCCTGATCCGGCTCGAAGATTTCATCCGGTCGCAGCGTGCCTTCCGCCAGCAGCTTATCGCTTACGAGCTCGAATTTACGGATGGGGAAAACGTGACCTGCGCCTATCTCTGCGTAATAACGAGGCGTGTAGAAGACGTGCATGCGTGGACAGTATAGGGCCTGTAAGTCTATAGGACATATAGGTCCTGTTATTTTCGAGATTTTCGACTGATCCCGCGGTAGTTAACGTTACCGGGAAGTTTGCGTGGCAGCTCGAGGTTGTCGTCAACGATGTCTTCGAGGTGGACGCTTGCTGCACGAGCATAGGCCAGCAGCGTAATCAAAGTGGGTTCGCGCTTGTCCTGCTCGTACTCGGAAATACGACCGTAGTGCATACTGTCGCTGAATCCCAGACGTTCGAGCATCTGCGTCTGCGATAGACCAAGACCAGTTCGGATTTGGAGCAATTTTTCGGCAAGTCTCTCCGGCCGCGGACGCGGATTGCCCATCAGAAGTTACCTCCTGATGGTTCCGGCCGGCGCGTACTCGCAGTTGGGAGTGTTCTGCGTTCGCCTTTATTTGTCGCCGTGAGTATGAACCTTTCATGCTCAACGGCGATGCTCATCACTCTTTAGTGTGGGAGGTTGAGCCGCGCATTTTGCCGTTGCTGAATTGTCAAAGACCGCACCATCCTAAACGACGGAGCCTGAAATCGTAAATAGGAAAGTTTTCCACAGATTAACGAGGTGAGGTTAATCTGCGAAAATTTGTGGTCAATTTCTCAAAATGATGGCTATGTGCTTTCGGCGAGGCGGGCTTGGTAGTCGAAAGTGCCGGGAAGTTTGCGTGGAAGATCGATCTCATCGTCGACGATTACTTCCAGGTGGATCTGGGCCAGTTTGGCGTACGCGAGCAGTATCATTAGCGGTGGCTCGTTCTTGTCGAGCTCATACTTCGAGATGTTGTTGTAGTGGATCAGATCTGCAACGCCCAATTGCTTGACCATCTCCGATTGAGAAAGCCCAAGACTCTGCCGTACTTGCAGCAGTTTCTCAGCCAATCGCCTAGGACGTGGTCTTGCACTCCCCATATCGGACATCGGCGAACACACAGCTACCGAAAATTAACACTTGACGGCGAGGATAGTTATCCCTATATTGTCTCTCTACTCACTGTAGAGAGTATAACTCATGTTTGCAATATTCTGGTCTGTTGTTGTGGAGAAGTGTGACCTAAGGAGGAGAAAGGTATTTCGATGAGAGAAACGTCCGAGAAGCGATTTGTTGTGGTGTGCAAAATCGAGGCTGGCAAGGGGCATTCACGACGTAGAACCCCAAAGCCGTTGAAGTCGTCAGCTGCTGAGAGCTGGATTCTTGAGATCACAATTTGTGATCTTAGTGCACCATGCCGTCGGCTTGGGGCTCCTCAGCGCCGATCGTCAGTGCGAGTGTGCGAATGGTGTTGCGAGCGTCGTGTTGTTCTTCCTCGGTGAGCAGGGACCAGGCGAGGGAAATGGGACATTCGGAGTCGTGAGGGTGCGCTTTGTGACAGACAGGGCAGTCGTCGCCCGAGAGCTCAAGCACTACGTAGAGCTTCGCCAGCAACGTGATGATCAGCTCAGCGCGTTTTTTCTGCTCGTCTGATTCAAACATGCCCGTCCACAGTTTACGCAATTAGTACTGTAGCGTGTTTTCCCATTTCACACGTTTCAGCAGCGCAAAGTCGGAAAGCATTTTACCTGCGCCAAGTACGACTGATGTCAGCGGGTCGTCAGCGACAAAGACGGGCAGGCCGGTTTCATTTCTCAAACGTTGGTCGAGATTTGCGAGTAGTGCTCCACCGCCCGTGAGAACGACGCCGCGGTCGATGATGTCTGCTGAGAGCTCCGGTGGCGTGCGCTCGAGCGCTACACGAACCGCGTCAACAATCGCACTGACACACGGATTGAGCGCCTGGCGCACTTCCTCATCGCTAACCGAGATCGTCTGTGGAATGCCTTCGACGAGATTGCGGCCACGTACTTCCATCGACAACGGCTCATCCAGTGGAAAGGCACTACCAAGTTGAATCTTGATCTCTTCCGCGGTGCGCTCACCAATTAGAAGGTTGTACTTGCGCTTTACATACTCCGCGACCGCACTGTCCATCGCGTCGCCGGCCGTGCGCACTGCCCGCGCGTAAACGATTCCGCCAAGACTGATGACTGCGATATCCGTCGTGCCGCCGCCGATGTCGACAACAATATTTCCCTGCGGCTCGGTGATGGGCAGGCCGGCGCCGATTGCTGCCGCGACCGCTTCCTCGACGAGGTAAACTTCGGACGCCTTGGCTCGATACGCTGAGTCTTCGACAGCGCGTCGCTCAACCTGCGTGATCTCACTGGGGATTCCGATGACGACACGTGGGCTAACCCACGTGCGGCCGTTGTGTGCTTTGCGGATGAAGTGCTGGAGCATCTTCTCAGTCACCTCAAAGTTCGCAATCACGCCGTCGCGCATCGGTCGGATGGCGACGATGTTTCCGGGTGTCCTGCCCAGCATCTCCTTTGCGTCCTTACCCACCGCCTCAACCTGGTTGGTGACCTTATTAATGGCGACGATTGACGGTTCGCTCAAGACGACGCCACGCCCTTTGGCGTAAACAAGCGTGTTGGCGGTTCCGAGGTCGATGGCCAGGTCGTTGGAACGCAGTCCGGAGAGCAGAGGGAAGGACATAGTGACTCCTCAATATTTATTTAGTTGGAAACTCGGGAAGGAACGGAGTCTTTGTTGAAACAAAGACAAACAAACTTTAATTCATTGAGGATAGGGCGTCAAGAGGTTTTTGGCCACAGATCATACGGATCAAAGCCACGGATTTGATCCGCGGCTCTGATCAGTCTTTATCCGTGGCTTAATATTGCCAGTTGACGTTCACGAAGCCGGTACCGCTCGTGGGGACTGTGTAGGTGTGATTGCTGCCGGCTTCCCACGTAACCGCGCCATTCCCCGCTATCTTAATGAACTTGAACTGGATCGTTTGTCCGGCGGGAACCGAGGCGACGATGAACCAGTTGGGATAGTTCGGCGTCAGCATCGGCCCGACTGTCGCGTCCCAGGTGGTTGACCAGTTACTGAGTTCGACCGTATTCCCGGTCAGGAATATGTAATCCCCGACTTGCGTCGGAGATGCGTTATTGACAGTGAAGGTTACCGGAATCAACTTCGCCGTCAGCACCGTGTACGTGATCGCATTTGAAACCTGGCTACTCGAATTCGTTACCGTGACACTGTAGTTGCCGTTTGAAACTGACGGCGTGGTGACGGTGATTTGTGTGGGTGTCCACGAATTCACGGTTGCAGTGGTTGTACCGAACTTTACCGTGCCGGTTGTAGAACCAAAGTTCTTGCCGGCAATCACCGTTTTCACGCCCGGCTGTCCGCTCGTTGGACCAATCGAACCAATCTGAGGTGTTGATGCGCCTTCAGTGAACTGCCACACCGCGACGGTATGAGCCGGAAGCGTGAACGTGCTCACCGGATTGTTACCACCACTACCCGAACTCACCGTGATCGACGATCCGCCCATTAGTCCGCTCAGATAATCCGAATAACTGGCTGCGGGAAGCGACGTGTTCAATCCGCTGATGCTGTAGCCCGTGGTCTCGTTTTTGTTGATTGCGACCAGCACGACGTTACCGAAGAACTTTCGTTCGTAGATGTAAACGTCGTTATTGATCCATCGTTGGCCCATCGAGCCATACGGGATCGCCGTATTGTTGCGACGAAGCGTGGAGAGCGCGCTCACGAGCTGATACGCAGTGGTGCTCGTGCTGAAGTTCGTCATCATCGGACGATTGTACGGATCAGTGCCGCCACTCGTGTCGTTGTGCAGGTATTGTTCTGTTCCGTAATAGATGCACGGAATGCCACGACCGGTCAGCACGAAAGCGAGCGCCTCATGCAGACGATTGTTGTTATTGTTGATCGAAAGGAAGCGCGCCATGTCGTGGTTGTCGATGAACGTTACGAGATCTTCCTTCCATGTGAAGTTGCTTCCTTCCGTCGAGATGACTGAATCGATCTCGGAGAAGTTTCCGCTGGATCCGAAGACACTACGAATCGCGGTGTTGAGGGGAAAATCGAGCAGCGAGATACCGCTCTTGTTCGCAAACTTGTATGAGTCGTGATAGAGCGGATCGGAAGTGTTGCCCTGATACCACTCACCAAACAGAAAACTATCGCCGTAGGTATAGATCGAGTTTGCGAGACTGTACTGCCAGCCCCACGACAGATGTTTGACCGCATCGATGCGGAAGCCGTCCACGCCGTGTTGTTGAAACAGTTGCGCAGCGGCTTTCAGATAGCCGTCCATCGTCGCGTTTTCCTGATTGATGTCGGAGAGATCGAAGAGGGTGTAGTACTGCACCTGGTAGCGATCGTCCCAGCCACCGCCCGAGATGTTGGCGTTGTGATGGAAATAGCCGTTGCTGTCGCTGCTGAAGTTACCGAGAAATGTGCCGTTGTCGTAAAGCGCGCCAAACTCGCCCGCGTTGTTTTGAGTTGAATGGTTCGGCGCGAAATCGATGATCACTTTGATCCCGTTCGAATGCGCCGCGGTGACGAGGTTGTCAAACTCGGTCCACGTATTACTCGAGTTGCCGAAGTGTTCTTCGATACGTTTGAAGTCGCGCGCCTGATAACCGTGATACGAAGCCGTTGGGTTACCACCGCCGTCGGGAATGTTGGTGTTGAGATTATCGACTGGCGGCGAGATCCAGATTGCCGTGACGCCTAACCCTGCAAGGTAAGACATCTTCTGTTGAATACCGGCGAGGTCGCCACCCCAGTAGGCGCGCCAGTTTGTTTTGGTCGAATCGTAAAGTCCGGAACTTTGCGAAGGGTTGTTGTTTGAGCTACTGCCGTCGAAGAATCGATCGGTAATGATCTGGTAGATGACTTCGCGTTTGAAGTCAGCCGCGGTTGTTTTGAGTGGAGTTAAAAAGATTGCGAAGAGAAGAGCGACAACTGTGAGTCGCCGTGAGAGCTTATACATGAGAAACACCTCCGTTGTGAGTCAGGGGGAAATAGACAAGAACCATCCACAGATTACACAGATGTTTTTAACACAATCTGTGTAATCTGTGGATGGTTTGCGATGCAACAGGAAAGCGACACAGTTTCCCGTCCAGACGCCGCTGATCACGGGTTGGGCCGGAGGCACGCGTGCTGACAGGCTGTCGCTCGAGAGCGAAGACTCTTTGCTGGTCGTTAAGCCACATCTTCAGTACGTCAAAACAGTTTCTGGAAGCGTCCCTCGAACAGTTCTACACACACAATTGGCACAAGGATCCGTTTACTGCCGGGGCTTATAGCTACATTCCGGTCGGCGGCCTCGACGCGCAAAGCGAGTTGGCGAGGCCGTTGGAAGATACGTTGTTTTTTGCCGGTGAAGCGACAAACGACAAGGGGCATCACGCCACAGTCCACGGGGCTATCGCTACCGGATTACGCGCCTCACATGAAGTCCTGAGACTGGAAGGACCAATCCGTCCTTAATCCGCGTTTATCCGTGGCCCAAAACTTAACTTGACCTGTAACCGCAGTAATTCTATTCTTTCGCTGTAAGTTTTGCCCCAGTACTCGCATCCGCGAGTACTCACCTCCCAATTGAATATCGCCCATTAATCGCCCAGCCGATTCGACGGCAGATTTCGGGAAGGTGTCTTAATGGAACAAGGTATATCGGAGTCAAGACTCAGAAGTACCAGGTTTTCGCTCTCAAACATCTCGCTCAAGTATCGTCTGCCACTTCTTATCGGCACACTTCTGGCCGGCGTCATCATCGCTTGCAACTGGGCTTCATATCGCGCAGTTAAAGCCTCTGCTCTCGAGGTGGGCCGCGAGCGTTTGCAGAATCTCACGCAGCAACTCTCGACGCTGTTGCAGCAGTCGGCCAATAACATATCGACGAAGACTGCCACGGCCGCTGGCGACCCCGCAATTCGCGCGTTTCTGAAGTCACCTGAAACAGCAGCGCAAGCTGATGTGCAGAAGCTGTTGCAGCAGTTCACAGCACCGCAGGATGTGAACGCCATTCGCGTTGAACTGTGGAGCGCGGAACGCGGTCTACTGCTCGTCTCGCCGGAAGGCGACAAGACGTCACTCGGCGATTTAGCGAACGACTTCAAACAAGCCTCAGTCGAACCATTTAAGACGATTGGTCCCATTCGGACCGTCAAAGACACAGTCGGGTTTCCGGCAGTTGCGGCAGTCAAGACTGACGACGGCAAAATCGCGGGCTATCTGGTGCGCTGGCGCAAACTCACCGCTACCGCCGACACGCGACAGCAACTCACGAAACTGCTCGGCACGAGTGCGACGCTCTACCTCGGCAATCACGACGACGACGTCTGGACTGACTTCGTCAACATCGTCGGCAAGCCATCGGTGGATGTTCGGACGAAACAAGACATCTCCACATACATACGCGACGGCAACACCGAAGTGATTGGTTTGGCACGGCCGATTGTCGGCACGCCGTGGTTGATACTGATCGAGTTTCCGGATGACGTAGTTCTCCAACCCGTCGGTGGTTACGTCAAGCGAATGGTGTGGATTGGTCTGTTTCTGTTTGTAATGGGAGTGGCGGGCACGTTTGTGCTGAGCCGGAACATTACAAGTCCGATTTATCAGCTGACCGCGGGCGCGACTGCGATCAGCCGTGGCGACTATTCGCGGACGGTCAACATTCATCGGAACGATGAACTGGGACAACTCGCAAAAGCATTCAATGCGATGTTGGAGAAAGTCGGCAACTCGCAACGCGAACTCGAACGCAAAGTTCAGGAACGTACCTGCCAGCTCGAGGAAGCGAATCGCCAGCTTGAATCGCTTTCACAGTCACACGCTCACAAGCGAAGCGTAGCCGAGAAGGAACGCACTGACGCTCTCGAAGCATTACGCAACACTGAAAAGCAGCTAGTCCAGTCGCAAAAGCTCGAAGCCGTTGGGCGGCTGGCGGGTGGAATCTCGCACGACTTCAACAACTTGCTGACGGTGATCCTCGGCTACAGCGACATCACGAAGCGAAATCTTCCGGATGGCGATCCGCTGCGAAGAAACGTCGACGAGATCACGAAGGCCAGCGAGCGTGCTGCTTCGTTAACACGACAGCTTCTCGCGTTCAGTCGTAAACAGGTCATGCAGCCGCGAGTGTTTGACCTGAACACCGTGGTCAGTGATCTCGAAAAGATGCTGCGACGAATGATCGGCGAAGACGTCGAGTTACGCGTGACCGCGGAAATTGATCTCGGGAATATCAAGGCTGATCCGGTACAGCTGGAACAGGTGCTCATGAACCTCGTAGTGAACGCGCGCGATGCGATGCCGAAAGGCGGCAAGCTGTCGATCGAGACGGCGAATGTGTATCTCGACGAGTCTTATTCTCAGGATCATGTCTCGGTAGTTCCCGGTCATTACGTGATGCTTGCGATCAGCGACACAGGTTGCGGCATGAACGAGGAGACACGCCAGCGTATTTTCGAGCCGTTCTTCACGACCAAGGAGCCGGGGAAGGGTACTGGGCTCGGCCTCTCGATGGTATATGGCATCGTCAAACAGTCTGGTGGAAATATCTGGGTCTACAGCGAAGAAGGACACGGCACGACGTTCAAGATCTACTTCCCGAGAGTGACGGCGGAAGCTGAAGAGTACAGGCGTGCTGCACATGCGTTTGAGGTGGAAGGTGGAAGTGAAACGATTCTGCTGGTTGAAGACGCTGAGTGGGTGAGAACGCTCGCGCGCCAGGTGCTCGAGAGCGCCGGGTATCGAGTGTTGGAGGCGGGAAATGCGGATGCGGCTATCAAGCTCTGTGAAAGTATTAATGGCAACAGGATCGATCTATTGTTGACCGACGTCGTGATGCCGGGGATGAGCGGGAACGACATGTCGCGCATTTTGTTGGCGAAGCATCCGGGGATGCCGGTGCTTTACATGTCTGGTTATACGGATGACGCGATCGTCCAGCATGGCGTGCTGGAGGCGGGTATTAATTTCTTACAGAAACCGTTTACACCGGCGGCGTTGGCGTCGAAGGTGAGAGAAGTGTTGGATGGTGCCAGTTAATCTTGTCAATCTTGTTAATCCTGAAATCATGTTAGACAGGATGAACAAGATTTGCACGATTGCCAGGACTCAAATCGTTACCTTCTCCGTATTCCCACCACAAACTATTACACCAACACGTTCTCCGCGTTCTGGTTTGTAGCGGCCGGAGAGAAGGCCGGCGAAGGCTGTGGCGCCGCCGGGTTCGGCGATGATGCGCGTCGCTTCCCACAAACGTTTCTGTGCCTCGAGGATTTCTTCATCAGTGACCAGCAACGAGCTCTGCACGTAGCTCTGCGCGATCGGAAACATCTGTTTCCCAACTTGCCTGGGTGCGAGCGAATCCGCGGCGATCCCACCTGCCGGAGAATCAACCGGCTTGCCGGCTTTCAACGCGAGCTGGAGAGTCGGCGCTTTCGTTGGCTCAACTGCGATAACCTTGACCCGATTCTGATACCATGCGGCAACGCCGCCAATCAGTCCACCACCACCGACCGCGACGAGTAGTGAGTCGAGCTTTGGATCCTGCTCCTCGAGTTCGAGTCCGAGTGTGCCCTGACCCAAAAGCGTCTCGTCCCCTTCATACGCGTGAATCGGAAGTGCTCCTGACTGCTTCGTCCACACTTCGCTGGCCTCGAGCGACTCCGCGTAACGATCGCCGGCGATGATTAACTCGGCACCATAGCCGCGAATACGATCGAGTTTCGCGGGGGACGCAACTGACGGCACAAAGATCGTTGCCGGTTGGCCGAGCTTCATGGCAGCAAGTGCGACGGCGACGCCGTGGTTACCGCCCGAAGCAGCGACGACACCGGCTGCCGGAACTCTGCGCGTGAGCATGTTTGTAAATGCGCCGCGCGCTTTGAATGATCCGCCATGTTGAAACAGCTCGAGCTTGAAAACGATCTTGAATGGTTCAAGTCCGAATTCAGAACCATCGACTTCAAGAATCGGCGTGCGGCGAATGTATGGTCTGATCACGCGCTCGGTGGCTTGAATCCGCTCGCGTGAAATATCAGTTATGTGATTCATCTGGGAAGAGTATATCCACAGATTACGCAGATTCGATAAACCATCTGTATAATCCCCAGCATCATGAGCACAACTACCGAAAGCCTGACAGGCGAACAGATCGTCGAACTCTGTCGCCGCCACACACTCTTTGAATGGTCCGCACAAGCTGCTGTCGATCCGATTCCCGTCGATCGCTCCAAAGGCATCTACTTCTGGACGCCCGAAGGCAAGCGCTTCATCGATTTCAACAGCCAACTGATGTGCGTCAACATCGGTCACGGCGACGAGCGCGTCATCAACGCCATCAAGGACCAGGCTGACAAGCTGGCTTACGCAAATCCGTTCATGGCCACTGAAGTGCGCGGTCGTTTAAGTGCAAAACTTGCCGAAATCACCCCGGGCGACATCGATGCGTTCTTCTTCACTAACGGCGGCGCTGAAGCAAATGAGAATGCGATCCGCATCGCACGCCTGTATAGCGGACGACACAAGATCGGCGCGCGCTATCGCGGTTATCACGGCGGCACGGCGGGCGCGTTGACGCTAACTGGCGATCCACGTCGCTGGGCAGCCGAGCCAGGCATCCCCGGTGTCTTCCGTATACCTGAGTATTATCACGGTATTCAAAGAGGTTGGGACACAACGGAAGAAGTGCTTGCACGCACTGAAGAGGTGATCGAGCTCGAAGGCGCAAAAACGATCGCCGCGCTCATCATCGAGCCGGTTACCGGCACCAACGGAATTCTTATCCCGCCGGACGGATACATCCAGGGCCTGCGTGATCTTTGCGACAAGTACGGCATTCTCTTGATCGCCGACGAAGTCATGGCCGGTTTCGGGCGCACTGGCGAATGGTTCTCGATCGACAACTGGAAAGTCGTGCCGGATCTGATCACCATGGCGAAGGGACTGACGAGCGCGTACGTAGCACTCGGTGCAGTGGGCATGCGACGCCAGATTGCCGATCACTTCCAAAACAACGTTTTTTTCGGCGGTCTTACTTACAACAGTCATCCACTAGCGTGTGCCGCGGGACTGGCGACGATTGCGGTGTATGAAGAAGACAATCTGATCGAGAATTCGCGTCGCATGGGTGCGGTGATGCGTGGGCTGATGGAGGATCTCGAAAAAAAACATCCGTCGGTCGGCGCAACACGAAACATTGGACTGTTCGGAATTTTCGAGCTGATCCGAAATCGAGAGACGCGCGAGCCGATGGCGCCCTTCAATTCAGCGTCACCGGAAATGCAGGCACTGGGAAAGTTTTTCCGTCAGGAAGGTCTCTACACATTCGTTCGCTGGAACACGTTCTTCACGAACCCGCCCCTCTGCATCACTGAAGACGAGTTGCGAGAGGCGTTCGCAATCATCGATAAAGGGCTGGAGATCACGGATCAAGCAGTTAAGTAAGCCACAGATGAACGCGGATGAACGCTGATCTGAATTCAGATCTGTGTTATCCGCGTTTATCTGTGGCAGAAAACGCCTTAGCAGGTGATATCCGATAACGCAGGAACGCGCCGACGCCGCCCAGACGTTCGAGCCGCGTACTGTCCTCGATGAAAGTGACTCTCGCCGACGACAGCACCTTCGCGCGCTTCACGAGTTCATCTGCAACTGTTCGCTGATCCAACTCCTCCGGCAACGGCCCTTCATTTCTGTAAATCTCCAGAACCTTCTCGACTTCCTCCTTGTCGAACTGAATACCATCCGGTTTGGCTGCGATCAGCATCTCTTCCACCTGGCCATTTGATAACGCAGCAAGCGTCTCCGGAACACCCGCCACGCCGAGGTCATCAGCGCGATACTCATTCAGCAGTCGCTCGACCTTTTCCATGTCGGTGACCGAGTCGTGTCGCCGAAATAGGTTCAGCGACGTTTCGAGTACTTCGTGTTCCGGTGTGTCGATACCGAGACTGACAGCATCAATCACTTTCTCCGCCAATTCCTTCGACATCTGATCGCGAAGCAAAGGAATCACAGTCGCTTCGTCACCCGCGAGGATCACGTCCTCGATCCCTTCGTCGCGCATTATCGTTTCAAGCATCTCAACGACTTCCTTCGCATGTTGCAGGTGATAGTTTTTCTCGTGACGCTGGTAACGCGCCTGCGACCATCCGCCAACCTTTGTGTGTTTCGTCTTGACGTTTTCGACCTCCTCACGTTCAACCGCACGTCCTGCTGCGAAGACAAAGATCTGTGCGCGGTTTGTATCAGCAAGCACGACGGCGTAGCGTCTGTACTGATCATTGAGACGAGCGAGCGGGTAGAGATGCGGACGATCGGAGACAAACAACCGGTTGCGCTCGAACGGCGCGTCAAACTGTCCAACTTCAAACCAATCGCTCCATGCAGAGCACGTGAAGATAGCGAGCCCCTGAATCGCTGCCGGCACCTCGCCTTCGAGGTAACGCACGATGCGGACAAAGTCTTCCTCGAAACTCAGTCGTTCGTCCGATTGGTTCTCGTAAGACTTGCAACGTTCTGAGAGTTGCTTGCGGACGAACGGAAGGAAGTTGTGCTGTCCGTGCTGATCCGCACGCGCGTCGAGATAGAGGCTGATCACGGGCGCCGGTACTGGTTCGAAATCCAGAAGACGTTGAAGCAGTTTTTCCGGCACCCTGGTTTTGGTTGGTTGTTTAGCGATATTGGTCTGATTTTCCATATCGATCTCCGCCTTTACTATTGTTCTGTTTACATACGTGGCTGTTCGCAGAACAATCTCGAAAGTGAGACTTGCATTCACTTTCCATTGACGATTGCCACAGCGAGATCTGTAGAAGCACGTACGGTTCCACGGACAGGCTTGGACACAGTCACACCTCGCGGTGCGGGTGGGTGCAAGCGCAGCGTCCGAATTGTCTCAAGCGCTTTGACCTCCATTGACGGTTCCACGGTGACGCTTGGACACAGTCAGTACCACCTCGCGGTAGCGGGTGGGTGCGAAGCCAAAGGTCTCGAATAGCAACTAGCGCGCTACGCTTGCACCCACCTGCTACCGCGAG